>MTKZ01004945.1_pt2 | contig 20642 bp, 19 predicted proteins | sample 1042781 | NCBI WGS metagenome assembly MTKZ01 (sample SAMN06212207, study PRJNA360539) | anaerobic digester metagenome | biome: Wastewater treatment plant; material: sludge; isolation source: anaerobic digester fed with sludge from wastewater treatment plant | place: Denmark: WWTP Viborg ... | reverse complement strand
CCGTCCCTGAAAGCCCGGCATCCCGATGCCGAGCTGACCCACGAAGCGTCGATCGGCAAAATCGCCAGCGAGCAACTCACGAAGCTGATGAGCCTGGGCCTGACCTATGACGAGGCGGTGAACAGGATCATTCAGGGATTCCTGAGATAAGCCGGACCGCTTCGCGAAGGGGTGATCCTGAGCCTCGCCATGATGGCAGGAAGGAAAGCGATCTCAGAGAAAGGAAAGGCATGGAAATTCAAAACCTGATGGTAACCGGCGGTTGCGGTTTCATCGGCAGCAATTTCATTCATCACCTTCTGGCAAAGCAGGAATTCCGGGGGCGGATTGTCAATGTGGACAAGCTGTCCTATGCGGGGAATCCGGAAAACCTGAGCGGCATCGATGCCGGATATCCCGGGCGCTATGTCTTTGTAAAGGCCGATATCTGCGACGCCGTTCTGATGAAGGAAATTTTTCTTCGCCATGAAATCGACGCAATCTGCCACTTTGCCGCCGAATCCCATGTGGACCGTTCGATCAGAAGGCCGGAGAGCTTCATCCATACGAACATCATCGGGACCTTCAACCTGCTCGAAATCGCCAGGGAGCACCCGGACAGATTTCAGATTTTCCATCACATCAGTACCGACGAAGTCTACGGCAGTCTGGGTCCCCAGGGTCTGTTCACGGAAGAAACACCCTATCGACCCAACAGTCCCTATTCGGCCTCCAAGGCCGCTTCCGATCATCTGGTCCGAGCCTACCATGAGACTTTTGGCCTCCCCACGACCCTGTCCAATTGCTCCAACAATTATGGACCGTACCAGTTTCCAGAGAAACTGATTCCGTTGGTGATTATGAACGCCATGGAGGGGAAACCTCTTCCGGTCTATGGAGACGGCAAGAACGTCCGCGACTGGCTCTATGTCACGGACCATTGCGAGGCGATCTGGACAGTCATGCAATCCGGAAAACGCGGCGAAACGTACAACATCGGCGGCAGCGCCGAGATGGAAAACATCGTTATTGTTGAGATGATCTGTGATCTTCTCGATGAAATGGTTCCCGCGGCGGGTAGCCGCTCGCGCCGGGACCTGATCACCTTTGTCAAAGACCGTCCGGGCCATGACCGCCGCTATGCCATCGACTTTGCAAAGCTGCACCGGTCCCTGGGCTGGTTCCCGGCAGAATCGTTTCCAACCGGTTTGAGAAAGACAGTAGGCTGGTATCTGGATCACAGATCCTGGATCGATCGGATCAAAACGGGCGCATATCAGCAGTGGATCAGAGAACAGTACGGGGAAGGATGAGATCGGGTCGTTCACGACGGCCGGTCAAGAAAAGACGGCGCGGGATCGGTAAATCCGTTGGCCCATGGGTGGGCATCAGCCGGTCCGTGGTCCCGTGGTCCGTCCCGAACCTCAGATCTCTTTGAGGTCCTTTTGAATTGTCAACCGCCCCTCTTTCATCAAGGCAGCCTTGGTCCCCTCGACCCAGGCCTGCAGGACGTCGTTTTTCCGGCGATCGAGCAAACTCTTTTTCAGCGCTTCTTTCTTGACGGTAAAATCCCGTTCATCCAGGCCTGACCTTTCTTTCATCTGCAGGACGAAGAAATGGCCGTCCGCGAAGATCACCCGGTCCGGATAGGGCTTGCTGACCGTCAGCGGAAAGAGGGCTTCCCTCAATTCCGGGGATGAACCCAGCCCCGGAATTGCCGCTCCCGGCAATATGGACCCTGTTTCGGCAATCGGCAGGCGCTTTTCCTGGGCCACCTGGCTGAAGGCTTCTCCCTTTTTCAACCTGTCCAGTACGGTTTCCGCCTCCAGCTTCGCGAGGCGCATCGATTCTTCGTCGATGTAGGCTTTTTCCACCTGCAGACGCACTTCCGCCAGGGCGGGAACCTGAGCCGGTTTTCTGGCCACCAGCTTGAAAAGATAATAGGCTTTGCTGTCGGCGAGCGGTCGGCTGGTTTCGTCTTTCTGGAGGCTGAAAATCATTTTGCCGAGGTCGCCGATTTGCTTGAGCGCATCGGGCGGGTTTGCCGCTGTGAAGAAAGCGGTCGTGCGCGGATTCAGACGGTGTTTCGCGGCATAGCCGTCAAAATCTTCGGTCTGATAAATCGCGTCATGAGCCTTTTTGGCGGCATCGGAGGCCATCTGCATGCCGATAACCTGCCGCAGCTCGGCCGTGATTCTTGTTTTCGCCTCCGACAGCGGAACAGGCTTGGATCCCGCTTTCTTGAATTGATCCGTGTGGCGGTCATAATAATCGGCGATGTCGGCGTCCGTGATGCGGGCGGATGACGCATGGTCGTCGCCGCTGAAAACGATGTATTTCACCTGAACCTGTTCGGCGGTCCGGAATTTGCTGCCATGCTCTTTCAGGTAGGCCTGCAGCTCCTTCTCGCCCGGTGTGACTTTTGCCCGGAAATCCGTTGGGGAAATGCGAAGGAACCGGATGTTCATCTTTTCGTTCTGGAACCGGTACAGATCATGGACATCCCGGTCTGACACCTGGATGCCGTCCTGGATCAGGCTGACGAAGCGCGTCACAATGAGCGCACTTTTCTGATAGGATTCGAATTCCTCGGGCGTCAGCTTGTTGACTCGCAGCACCTGATTGTAAATCCTTTCGTCAAAAACTCCCCCCCTTCGGAAAGCCGGGGTTGCCATGATCGCGTTCTGGACATCCTGGTCGGTGACCGCTAGGTTGAGTTCCTTTGCTTTCTGCAGGATCATCGCCTGCTGCACGAGGTTTTCGAGGGCCTGCTGCTTGAGGTTCAGCCCCTTCAGCATCTCGTCGGTCATCATGCCGCCGAGTCGCTGGCGGTAAAACTGCACCAGGGTCTGATACTCTTTTTGAAGGTCGGCGTAACCGATGGTCTTGCCGTCGACCGTAGCTACGACTTCCGTATGCCGGCCTCTGCCCATGGAGCCGAAATAGAAAATGAAGACGACGATGATGATACCCAGGAGGACCTTCATGATCCAGTTCCGGGCGTGTTTTCTCATGAGATCGAGCAATCTGCACTCCTTGCCGTGCTTTGGTGAGCGATTTCTCTAATATAAGGGCTTGTAAATTGCAATAATATTTTAAAAATTTTATTGCCTCGGTGCCGCAAATACGATATACGATTTGCCCCGAATCGGCATAAATTTTGTGATTATGGCTGTTTAACGAGCAGTTAGGAGGTTCGCGCGGTGCTGTTTGATTTCATCCTGGGGAAGTTTTCCAATGACCTGGCCATTGATCTGGGCACGGCCAACACCCTCGTCTATGTGAAGGGGAAGGGCATTGTTTTAAGCGAGCCTTCCGTTGTTGCCGTCCACCGGGATATCCGGGGCGTCAAAAAGGTTCTGGCCGTGGGTTCGGAGGCGAAAAAAATGCTGGGAAGAACCCCTGGGAACATCATTGCGATCCGACCGCTGCGGGACGGTGTGATTGCCGATTTCGACGTCACCGAGGCGATGCTGAGGCATTTCATCCTGATGGTTCACAACCGCCGAACGCTCGTGCGTCCCCGCATCATCGTTTCCATTCCGTCCGGCATCACCCAGGTGGAAAGACGGGCCGTCAAGGAAACGGTCGAGTCGGCGGGCGCGAGGGAAATATTTTTGATCGAGGAGCCCATGGCTGCTGCGATCGGAGCCGGCCTGCCGGTAACGGAGCCCATCAGCTCCATGGTGGTGGACATTGGCGGCGGCACCACGGAAGTCGCCGTGATCTCCCTTTCCGGGATCGTTTATGCGAAATCCGTCCGGGTTGCCGGGGACCGCATGGACGAGGAAATCGTCCAGTACATGCGGCGGAAGTTCAATCTTCTGATCGGCGAGCGGTCCGGCGAGATCATCAAAACGACGATCGGCTGCGCCTACCCCGAGAAGGAGTTGAAGACGGTGGATGTCCGCGGAAGGGATCTTATCTCCGGCATTCCGAAAATCGTCGAGATCAATTCGGAGGAAGTCCGCGAGGCCATCATGGAGCCCGTCAGTCTTATTGTCGATGCCATCAAGGATGCGCTCGAAAACTCCCCGCCTGAACTGGCGGGCGATATCGTGGACCGCGGCATCATGTTGACCGGTGGTGGAGCACTCCTGAGGGGACTGGATTCGCTGATCCGGGAGGAGACGGGCCTTCCGGTTACGATTGCGGACGATCCCCTGTCCGCTGTTGTGCGAGGTGCGGGGATGGCGCTCGATCAGCTGGATATTCTGAAAGAAGTGACGGTACAGATGTAAGAAGTTGCTTTTCCCGACGGGTGGTCCGGCCTCGGAAATGATGCGGCCGGACAGGCCCTTCTCAGATCGGATCCAACCGGGGCGTTCCCCCGATTTTCTGACGAAAGCATGTTTCCCAAGAAATATCGAACCATCGCTGTCGCATTCCTTTTCATCCTTGCGGCACTCATCATGATTTCCTACAGTGCGAGACCGTTTTCAGACACGGGTTTTCTGCGCAAAGCCGTTCTGGAAACGGCCATGCCGCTGGTGAGCCTGAAAAACAACACAGTCAGGGCCTTTCAGGACAACTGGGACCGGTACATCTTTCTCATCGGGCTGGAAGAGCAGAACGCCCGCCTGCGCAGGGAGAACGCAATGCTGGCTGGTCAGCTCGTTCAGTATCAGGAGGGCTATCTGGAGGCCGGAAGGCTGAAACGGTTACTGGAACTCAGGGACCTGTTCAATACAAAGGCCGTTGTAGCGACGGTCATCGATCGGGATCCATCGTCCGTGATCAAGACCGTGCTGATCAACAAGGGAACGTCCCAAGGGTTGCGTGTGGGCTTGCCCGTCCTCACGGATCGAGGGATTGCTGGTCGGATCACGGAATGTTCATGGCACGTTTCCCGCGTTATGTTGATCACGGATGAGAACAGCAATGTGGATGCGCTGATTCATGGCAACCGCGCTCACGGCGTCCTGCAGGGAGCGGGGCCAAGAGGATGCCAGCTGAAATACATTGCCAAGACGGAAGAGGTGAAAGAGGGGGATACGGTGATTTCCTCCGGAATGGGCCGCATCTTTCCCAAGGGGATCGTCCTGGGAATGGTCAAACGCGTTGACAAACTGGAGGGGGGGCTGTTTCAGAAGGTTGAAGTGATGCCTTCCGTCAATTTCAACAAACTGGAAGAAGTGCTGGTTCTGGTTTACGAAAAGGGAGAGCGCAAATGAGCTTCTATCTTGTCCTGCTGCCGCTCGCCCTGCTGCTGGTCTTGTTTCAGAAGTCCATTCTGTATCTGTTTTTTTTCGGCCGCGTGGATGTGGAGATCTCCCTGATTCTGGTGATCTACGCCGGATTCCGCCTGGGCGTTCTCCGGGGAGCATTGCTGAGTTTTGTCGTCGGTTTCTTTATGGACTGCATGACGGGTTCGGTTTCAGGCCTCTACACACTCTTTTATGTCTGCGCTTTTTTTGCCGCGCTCCTCGTCTCCATGAGGGTATACGCGGAGGGAACGGCCTGGATCATGCTTTTCACATTTCTCTGCGCCCTCTCCGAAGGGCTGTTCATTGTTTTATTTTACAAAGCCATGTATGACGTGAACATGCTTCGAAGCATGATCCGCGTTTTTTTGCCCCAGGCGCTGGTTTTGAGTTTCCTCAGCCCTGTTTTTTTTAAACTGTTTCGCGTCCTCGAAGGGTCCCTGAATGAAGGAAATCCGCAGCCGGCTCAACGGTCATGAAACCGGTTCGTTTCATGACCGTTTCAAGATTATGTTTGTCATTGTCACCGTCGCCCTCTCCTTGCTAGCATTAAGATTGTGGTACCTGCAGGTGATTAAAGCCGAAGAATTGCGGCACAAATCGGAAAACAACAGCATCCGCGTTCGCAAGATCAAACCTTTAAGGGGCCTGATCATGGATGCCAACCGGAATGTGCTGGTGGACAACCAGAGCTCTTTTGACATCCTTTATCTTCCGGATCGAACCAGGGACATTCAGGACATTAAGAACAATCTGAGCAATCTGTATGCGGAAGAATCGATGGCCTTTTCAGGGGAAACCTTCAATCCCGGGAAAGTGAGGCTTTTTCTCCCGGTCCGACTCGAGCGGAACATCAGCCGGCAAAAGCTGGCGATCGTTGAAACCCATTCCCTCGATCTGCCCGGGGTAACCGTGGACGTGGTTCCGGTGAGAAAGTATATCGGAGGGGAGGCCTTGGCGCACCTCATCGGCTATACCGGTGAAGTCGGCCCCGAGGAGATCGAAAAGGACGGAATGCAGACCTACGCCGTCGGCGATATCATCGGCAAATCCGGCATCGAAAAATATCTCGATTCGGATTTGCGGGGGAAAAACGGCGAAGAACAGTTCGAGGTGAATGTTCTCGGCAGACCTGTACGCGTCCTCGGGAGGGTGAGCCCGGAATCCGGCTCCAATGTCGTGCTCACCATGGATGCGGTTCTGCAGAAAACGGCATGGGATGCGCTGGACGGGAAGGCCGGCGCGGTGGCGGCTATCGATCCGCGCGACGGTTCCGTTCTGGCACTGGTCAGTTCGCCATCTTTTGATCCGACGCTGTTCAACAGCGGCATATCATTGAACGACTGGCAGAGGCTTTCCAGGGATCCGCGGCATCCGATGGAGAACCGGGCGGTTTCCGGGCAATATCCGCCGGGTTCCACCTATAAAATGATCGTTGCCGCGGCTGCGTTGCAGGAAGGCTTGATTACGCCGGAAACTGCCTTTCACTGCGGCGGTTCGTTTGAAATGGGAAATCGGACCTTCCGTTGTTGGCAGAAACACGGACACGGTCAGGTCAGCCTCCATCGGGCCATCGTCGAATCCTGCGATGTCTATTTCTATAACGTGGGGAAAATGCTCGGGGTTGACAAACTGGCACAGTACGCGCGGGCCTTCGGTTTCGGTCAGCCGACGGGAATCACCTTGCCCCGGGAAAAAAGCGGATTGATCCCGACCCGGGAATGGAAACTGGCCAGGTTCAAGCAGCCTTGGCAAATGGGCGAAACCATCTCGATTGCCATCGGGCAGGGATTCAATCTGGTGACGCCTCTCCAACTGGTCAGCGCCTATGGTGCTCTCGCCAACGGAGGAACACTCTGGCGGCCGCGGATCATCAAGCAGATCGAGTCCGCGGACGGACATCTACTGAAAGCCTTTGCGCCGGAAAAAAGAGCTTCGCTGCCGATCGATCCCCATCACATCGAGATACTCAGAAGCGCCCTCTGGGGCGTGGTCAATGAGCCGGGCGGCACCGGCCGCGCCCTGCAGCGAAGGGAAGCCGACGTGGCCGGCAAGACCGGTACTTCTCAGGTTGTCGGATTGCCTTACGAAGAAAAGATGCGCAAAATGAAATCGATGGCGTCCCGATACAGGGATCACGCACTGTTTGTTTGCTTCGCTCCGGTCGAAGCACCGGAAATTGCCGTCGCCGTCATTGTCGAGCATGCGGGTCACGGGGGATCGGCCGCGGCTCCCATTGCCAGAAAGATCGTGGACGCCTATTTTGAGGGAAAGAAATCACGGGACAGGACACCGCCCCTGGTGATCAGTGACCGCAGCGCCTCGTTTCGCACACCCTGATGCGGCATGGCGGGCGCCGGATCCGGGCATCCACCTTGACTTCGCTGACCCGATCCGGCAGCCAACCCGGACCGGGAGCCGGGTGACAATCACATGAAATTCGATCGACGATTATTGATCAATTTTGACTGGACACTGCTTCTTCTGGTTCTGGCCATCAGTCTGATCGGCCTTTTGAATATCTACAGTTCAGGGCTCAACACGGCCTATTCGGGTCAGGATTACGTCTACATCAGGCAGTTCCAGTGGATTGTCGTCGGCCTGGTTTTTATGATCATCGGATTCTCCGTGGATTATCGGATGATCGGCAGATATTCCTATCTGATCTATGCGTTTTCGATTTTGCTTCTCGTGGTCGTTTTTTTCTATGGCTATGCGACCCGCGGCTCACAGAGATGGATTGTCCTTGGGGGTTTTACCTTTCAGCCTTCCGAAATGGTCAAAATCACGTTGATCCTCGCCCTGGCCCGGTATTTTGACGATCACCGGGTGATGACGCCCTACCGGTTGAGGGAACTTTGCGTCCCGGCGCTGATCACCCTGGTGCCTTTCCTGCTCGTCCTGAAGCAGCCTGATCTCGGTACGGCGATTGTCCTGTTCATCATTTTCTGTTCCATGACCCTTTTTATCGGAGTCCGGTGGAAATCTCTGACAGGCGCCGCGATTTCCGGGCTGGTGCTGATCCCCCTGGGATGGTTCTTCCTGAAAGATTACCAGAAGGAACGAATCATGACCTTTTTCAATCCGGACAGCGATCCGCTGGGGGCGGGTTATCATGTCATTCAGTCCATCATCGCTGTCGGTTCGGGCGGTTTGCTCGGAAAAGGGTTCCTGCGGGGGACGCAAACACAGTTGAGATTTCTGCCGGAACGGCATACGGATTTCGTTTTTTCCGTTTTCGCCGAGGAGTGGGGTTTCCTGGGCGGGATCTTTCTGCTCGTGCTGTTTATGGCGCTGATCATGTGGGGTTTGAAAATCGCGCTGCATTCTCGGGATTTCAGCGGAACGATGATTTCCGTCGGCATCACGTCGCTGATCTTCTGGGAGGTATTCGTCAATATCGGCATGGTGCTGGGGATTCTACCCGTGGTGGGCATCCCGCTGCCGTTCCTGAGCTATGGCGGCTCCTCGATGGTCATGCTGATGCTCGGTATCGGTCTGCTGATGAACGTCAGCATCCGGAGGTTTATCCTGCAGCCGTAACCGCAGCTCCCTGCAAATCGGAAAAAAAATGCACAGACCAAAACGATATCATGAGGGATTCATCTCCAAAAAAAACTTGACAAGCAGTTCGACTTGTGATTAGAAGTCGCCGCTTTTAGAATATATGGGTTAGGGCTTTTTGTGAACGGGAATCAACGTAAGATATTTTCTGAATCATCTCTTGGCATCGTCGTCGATAATCTGTTCGGGTTCATAAACGCAGGCATTCGAATGATCTGACCGGGTGAAGGCTGTTTTTTTCACTCGGTTTTTTTTGAACAAAGACTTCGTGAGGTAAGGCCGTGATCAGTCTCGATTATACCCTTCTGGTGCAGATGGCGAATTTCTTCGTGTTAATGCTCATTTTGAATGTACTGCTCTACAAGCCCATCCTGAAAATCATTGACAAGCGCAAACAGCAGATGGATGAGTCTGAATCGGAAATTAAGAGAATGAATCAGACCGTTGAGCAGAAGATGGCGGAGTATGAGGAAAAGGTGCGCCTTGCAAAGGCGGACGCCCTGGAGCAGAAAAATGCCATCGTCAAGGAAGGCGCCGATTCGGCCAAGGGGATCATCGACGCCGTGCGGGGCGAGATTCCCGGGATGATGGAGCAGTTTCATGCGAGGATCCGGAAAGAAGTCGAGGAGGCAAGGGCCATCCTCCACAGCCAATCCCGGAAAATATCCCTTGATATCGCGGAAAAAGTGCTGGGGAGGAGCATCCAATGAAAAATCGTTTTTCGGACCATTGGCGACGGCAGGTGTTTTCAGGCTCTTTCGCGGCATCCCTTGCACTGGCGCTGATCCTGGCTGCGGATGTTTTCGCGGCGTCCGGCGGCGGGGAGAGTCATGCAGCCGAATGGAAAGATTTTGCCTGGCGGATGATGAACTTTGTCATTCTCGCAGGCCTTCTTTACTGGCTGATGGCCAAAAAGATCAAGGAGTTCTTCTCCGGGCGGCGGGATGAAATCAAGCTTGCACTCGAACAGGCTCAGGCCGCCAAGGAAGAAGCGGAGCAGAAATACAAAGAATATACCGCAAAGTTGGAGAAGGCCACGGAGGAGATCGCGGGCATCTCGGAAATGATCAAATCGCAGGGCCTGATCGAAAAGGAACGGATCATCGAAGACGCCAAAAAAGCCGCGGAGAAAATGAAGGAAGATACGCAGGCCCGCGTCGAGCAGGAAATGAAAAAAGCCGGAAACATGCTGCGCGCCGAGGCGGTGAAGCTTTCCGTAGAGATGGCCGAAGAGCTTTTAAAGCGGAACATCAAGGCGGCAGATCACGATGTCATGGTCAAAGACTATTTGGATAAGGTGGTGAGCAAACATTGATCGGTAGCAGCAATATCGCAAAGCGTTATGCAAGGGCATTTTTCGAGATTGCCCAGGAAGAGAAGCAGTTTGAGAAATATTACAACGAACTGCAGAATTTTTCCGGGGTCGTGGAAAACAACAAAAGCCTGAAAGAGTTCCTGGCGAACCCCATCTTCGATCAGAAGGACAAGCGGGACGTGGTGGATGCCGTGCTTCAGAAAATCGCGATGACGGGCATCACCGCCAGTTTTCTGCGCCTGCTCGCCGACAAGAGAAGGATCGGCATTCTTGCCGATATTGTCGCCTGTTACCGCGAACTCATGGACAAGGCTCTGAAAAAGCAGCGCGTACAGGTCAAGACCGCGTTTCCTCTCACGGCAGAGCTGTCGGAGCGCCTCAAAACGGGATTGGCAGGGCTGACCGGGAAAGAGGTCGAAGTGACCATCGAGCAGGATGCTTCCCTGCTGGCAGGCATTGTCGTCCGGGTAGGGGACACCCTTTACGATGGGAGCATCAAGACACAGTTGAACAACATCAGGAATCTCTTAGGGGAGGAAATATAAGGCATGGATACAATCAGGGCAGAGGAAATCAGTCAAATCATATCCAAACAGATTAAGGATTATGAGAAGAAACTGGATATCAGTGAAACGGGAACCGTCCTCTCCGTGGGAGATGGCATTGCCCGGGTCTACGGCGTTCAGAATGCCATGGCAATGGAGCTGCTGGAATTTCCCGGCGGCATTCTGGGCATGGTGCTCAACCTGGAAACCGACAACGTCGGTGTGGCCGTTCTCGGCGAAGTAACGCACATCAAGGAGGGCGACATCGTCAAGCGGACCGGCAGGATCGCCCAGGTGCCCGTGGGGGAAGCGGTTCTGGGCCGCGTCATTGACGCGACGGGCGCTCCCATCGACGGGAAGGGTCCGATCGAGACAACGGAGTTCCGAAGAATCGAGATGGTGGCCCCCGGCGTGATTCAGCGCCAGCCGGTTAACCAGCCCATGTACACGGGTCTGAAAGCCGTTGACGCCATGACCCCCATCGGCAGGGGTCAGCGCGAGCTGGTCATCGGTGACCGCCAGATCGGGAAAACGGCCATTTGTGTGGATGCGATCATCCGCCAGAAGGATACGGGCGTGAAATGCATCTATGTCGCCATCGGTCAGAAGAAATCAACCGTGGCCCAGGTGGTGGAGAACCTGCGGAAGCACGATGCCCTGTCCTACACCTGCGTCGTCGCCGCCTGCGCCAGCGATCCGGCCACCCTGCAGTACGTTGCGGCCTATGCGGGATGCAGCATCGGCGAGTATTTCCGCGACCGAAGCCAGGATGCCCTGATTATTTACGATGACCTTTCCAAGCAGGCGGTGGCGTACCGGCAGATTTCACTGCTGCTCCGGCGGCCCCCGGGACGCGAGGCGTATCCGGGCGACATTTTCTACAACCACTCCCGGCTGCTGGAGCGGGCGGCCCGAGTGAGCAAGGAGCTGGGCGGTGGATCCCTGACGGCGCTTCCGATCATCGAAACGCAGGCCGGCGACGTTTCTGCCTACATTCCCACAAACGTGATTTCCATTACGGACGGCCAGGTCTACCTGGAACCGAGCCTTTTCTTCTCCGGCATCCGCCCGGCCATCAACGTCGGTCTGTCCGTGTCCCGCGTCGGCGGGGCCGCGCAGGTCAAGGCGATGAAGCAGGTGGCCGGAACCCTGAAACTGGACCTGGCCCAATACCGTGAGCTGGCGGCCTTCGCCCAGTTCGGAAGCGACCTGGACAAAGCCACGCAGGCCCAGCTCGACCGGGGCGTGCGCCTTGTGGAACTCCTGAAGCAGCCCCAGTTTCAGCCGATGTCGCTGGGCGAGCAGGTGGCCATTCTTTTTGCCGGTACAAGGGGATTTCTGGACAAGTATCCCGTCGACAAGCTGAAGAACTACGAGCCCCAGCTCCTGAATTTCCTGAAGTCAAAGTATCCTCAGATCATGAAGGAAATCGATGACCAGAAGATCATCAGCCCGGATCTCGAAAAGAAGATGAAGGAAATTTTCACCGAGTTCGACTCGGTCTACGTCGCCGAATAGGAAAACTGGTCACGGCGGACGGGACATTCATAATAAATTAAAGGGAGTAAATTTTAATGGCCGCGCTAAAGGACATTAAAAGAAAGATTACGGCGGTTTCAAAAACCAAGCAGATTACCAAGGCCATGAATATGGTTGCGGCATCCAAGTTCAAGGCGGCCCAGACGCGGATGGAGAATTTCCGCCCTTACGCCGTGAAGTTCATGGATGTCCTGAACAGCCTCGCCCTGCGCGTCTCGCCGGAATCTCACCCGCTGCTGGCAGTCCGGGAGCCGAAGAAGATCCGGGTCATCTGCATGACCTCCGACAGAGGGCTGTGCGGAGGTTTCAACACCAATCTGATCAAGGCCACCGAGAGATTCATGGCGGCGAAGGCCAGGGAGGGCAAAGAGATCGCTTTGATCCCCATCGGGCGGAAGGGACGGGATTATTTCAGGAAGAAAGCAGCCATCCTGAACGAGCGGACGGATGTTTTCGGGAAGTTCGACATCTCTCTGGCCGTGCAGATCGCAAAGGACATCATTCCCCCGTTTATCAAAGAAGAATACGACGAGCTTTACCTAGTCTATAATGAGTTCAGAAACGTGTCCATGCAGAGACCGGCAGTCGTCCGGCTTTTCCCGCTCCCGTCTATCGGGCAGGATGAAGAGGTCGATCCAGAGAAGCGTGTGGATTACATTTATGAACCCTCCGACGAGGTACTGTTGGACCAGCTTCTGCCCATGTACGTGCGCGTCCTGATTTTCCGGGCCCTGGTGGAGACATCTGCCGGTGAAAATGGGGCCCGCATGGCCGCCATGGACAACGCAACGCGGAACTGTGAAGACATGATTGGAAGCCTGTCTCTGAAATACAACAAGGCCAGGCAGTCCGCAATCACGGCGGAGCTGATGGATATCGTCGGCGGCACCGAAGCGCTGGCAAAAGGATGAACCGCTGGGGAACGCATCGCATTAACAGAATACGCAAAGCATAATTGATTGAAGGAGACGGGTATGAATATAGGCACGATAGTACAGGTCATCGGACCGGTCGTTGACGTGGCGTTTGAGGAGGGTCAGCTTCCCAATATCCTGAACGCGATCACCATCACCAACCCGGCGATCAATGATCAGCCGGACAACCTCATCGTCGAGGTGGCCCAGCACCTGGGGGACAATGTCGTCCGGTGCATCGCCATGGACATTACCGATGGTTTGGTCCGGGGGATGGAGGCCAAGGATATCGGAACGCCGATCATGGTGCCGGTCGGCCAGGAATGCCTGGGACGGATTGTGAACGTGGTCGGCAGGCCGGTGGACGGACTCGGTCCGATCGAGGCGAAAAATCATATGCCGATTCACAGAGAAGCGCCAACCTTCCTCGAGCAGGATACTTCCGTGCACGTTCTGGAGACGGGCGTCAAGGTGATCGACCTGCTGGTTCCGTTTCCCAGAGGCGGTAAGATGGGCATGTTCGGCGGCGCCGGCGTGGGAAAGACCGTCGTCATGATGGAAATGATTCACAACATCGCCATGCACCACGGCGGCATCTCCGTTTTTGCCGGCGTGGGCGAGAGAACGCGCGAAGGAAACGATCTTTATCGTGAGATGCTGGAATCGGGCGTCATCAAGCAGGCGGCACTGATTTACGGACAGATGACGGAGCCTCCCGGAGCCAGGGCTCGTGTTTCCCTTACCGCGCTGGCCGCTGCGGAATACTTCAGGGATGTGGAAGGCCAGGACGTGCTCCTCTTCGTGGATAACATCTTCCGGTTTACCCAGGCCGGATCGGAAGTCTCGGCCCTTCTCGGCCGGATGCCCTCCGCCGTGGGTTACCAGCCGACCCTTGCAACGGACCTGGGCGAGCTTCAGGAACGCATCACTTCCACCAACAAGGGATCCATCACCGCCGTTCAGTGCGTGTACGTTCCCGCCGACGACTTGACCGACCCCGCCCCGGCAACGACCTTTGCCCACCTGGATGGAACCGTCGTTCTCTCGCGGCCCATTGCCGAGCTGGGCATCTATCCTGCAGTGGACCCGCTGGATTCGACGTCCAGAATTCTGGATCCGAACGTGCTGGGCGTCGAGCACTATCAGGTGGCGCGGCAGGTCCAGGTGACACTGCAGAAGTACAAGGATCTTCAGGATATCATCGCCATCCTGGGAATGGACGAGCTTTCCGAAGAAGACAAACTCACGGTCAGCCGGGCCAGAAAAGTGCAGCGCTTCCTTTCTCAGCCGTTCTTCGTTGCCGCGCAGTTTACCGGGACGGAAGGCAAATTCGTATCCGTTCCCGATACCGTCCGGGGCTTCAAGGAAATTCTGGAGGGCAAACACGACGATCTGCCCGAGCAGGCATTTTACATGGTGGGCGGAATCGAAGAAGTGATTGAAAAAGCCAAGAAGCTTTCAGAGTAAGCGGGCCGGAGGATCATCATGGCTGACGAATTGATGCTGGAGATTGTCACACCTGAAAAGATGGCCTTCAGCGGTAATGTGGAAGAGGTGACCGTACCCGGAAGCGAGGGGGAATTCGGCGTGCTGAGGGGTCACGCTTCTCTGTTGAGCAGTGTCGACGTGGGTGAACTCAATTTCACCAAAGAGGGAAAGAAAACCTATTACGCGGTCAGTACCGGTTATGCGGAGGTGACTTCAAGCAAGGTCACGATCCTGGTCGAGACCGCCGAGCGATCGGATATGATCGACAAGGACCGGGCGAAACGGGCGAAGGAAATCGCAGAGGGCAAACTGGCGAAAGTATCGAAGGAAGACCCCGAATATGACGCTGCCAAGGCAGCGGTGGTCAAGGCCACGACGCGGTTGAATGTAGCGGAGAAGGCGAGCCCGTAACGACCCGCACGTATCGAAAAACAGCACATCGAGCCAGGCAGCACAGAAGTTTACCCGGTGCTGGCCTGGCTTTTTCATTCACCGGGCTGTGTCCGGACAAAACGAACCGGGACGGGATCAGGGCTCTTCCCGGCAAGAGATGTTGACGATTTCAAACTCGCGGATGCCGCCCGGCGTCTTGACCGAAACCTCGTCGCCCATGCACTTTCCGATCAATGCCTTGCCGATGGGCGACGTGACGGATATCATGTTCTGGTTGATATCCGACTCAAAAGGACCCACGAGTTGGTATTGAATGGACTTTCCGTCACTGATGTCCTCAATGGTGACGGTGGATCCGAACACGACTTTGTCGCTGTTCAGGTCCTTCACTTCAATGATCTGAGAGAGGGCCAGGTTGTTTTCCAGTTCCTGCATCTTGCCGTGTATAAATGCCTGTCTCTCCTTGGCGGCCGCATACTCGGCATTTTCCGTAATGTCCCCGTGCGCCCTTGCCGCCTCGATGTCGCGGATGTTTTCCGGAAGGGCGACCGTCTTGAGATGTTCCAGGTCTTTTTTCAGTTTTTCAAAACCATTCTTCGTAATGGGCATTTTTTTCATCATGTCTACCGCGATTCCTGAGAGGTTGAATTTCAAGCAGGGAACACCCCTTAATAGAGAAACGATCCTCTGTCAAGGAAGATTTCGCGGTTTCCCCGTCGCAACTTGTATCGCCTTTTTAATTATGATAGATTCAAATATAAAAAAGAATCAGCTTGCCGCTTCATGGACAGACCGGGCGGAGACCGGGCGGAGATGATCGATCAGCACAACCGGAACATCAATTATCTGAGAATATCGGTGACAGATCGGTGCAATTTGCGGTGTCTGTACTGCATGCCGAAGGAAGGTCTCTCCCTGATCGGTCATGACGACATCCTGAGATATGAGGAAATTCTGAGGGTCACCCGCTTGGCCGTCAAAAAGGGGATTTCCAAGGTTCGGGTAACCGGAGGAGAACCGCTGGTCCGAAGGGGGATTGTGGAATTCATTGCCAGGCTCAAAGCGATTGAGGGCCTGAACGATATCAGTCTCACAACCAACGGCATCCTCCTGGAGGAATTTGCGGAGAAGCTTAACCGGGCCGGGATGACCCGGATCAACGTCAGCCTCGATTCCCTGAATCCTCAAAAGTATGCCGAGATCACGCGAGGGGGAAGCCTGGCAGCCGTTTTAAGAGGGATCGACAGCGCTTACCGGGCCGGTTTTTCGCCGATCAAAATCAATACCGTCGCCATCAAAGGGGAGAATGACGACGAGATTCTTGAGTTCGCAAACCTGACACTCGATAAACCGTTCCAGGTCCGGTTCATCGAAATGATGCCGCTGGGCAACGCCGGTCCCGACCAGAGCGTTCACTATCTTTCCAATGATCTGGTGATGGAGAAGATCAATCGGCACTATCGCCTGGAACCCATAGACGGCCGGAACATGATCACGGACGGGCCGGCAAGACGATACCGGATTTCGGGGGGAATGGGAGAGATCGGATTCATCAGCCCGGTCAGCCACCACTTCTGCCATCACTGCAACCGGATTCGGCTCACAGCCGATGGACATCTGCGGGCCTGCCTGCTTCTGGATGACGAGGTGGACCTGAAAGGCCCGTTGCGAGCGAACTGCGGCGATGACGTTCTGGGGGAGCTGCTTGAAAAGACCATCCTGGAAAAGCCGAAAGGGCATGCGCCGATTTTGAATGATCGGCATCTTCGGAAATGCGTGAGGGGAATGTCTGCCATCGGGGGATAGCGATTGGTTGTTTTTCATGAGGATATTGCCAGGGCCTACGATGATTGGAGGACGTCGCCGACCGGCAGCTATATGGACGGGCGGGAAAAAAGCCTGATGCTCGATCTCGTCGCTCCCCGGGGTGGTGAACGGCTTCTGGATGTGGGTTGCGGAACCGGGGATCATCTGCTCCTTTTTCGCAGAAAGGGCTGTGATGTAACCGGAATCGATCCGTCCCCTTTCATGCTCGAGATTGCCAGACAGAAACTGGCGAACCGCGCGGAACTCCGAGAGGGCAAAGCGGAGGATCTCCCCTTTTCCGACAACGAGTTTGACATTGTAACGCTGATTACCGCGCTGGAGTTCACTGAAAATCCGCAAAAGGCGATTGCCGAGGCCATTCGCGTTTGCAGGGGCCGCGTTTTTCTGGGTGTTCTGAACAAATTCAGTTGCATCGGGATTCAGCGCCGGATCCAGGAATTGTCTCAAGCCACCGTCTATGCGGACGCCCGCTTTTTTCACATCGGCGAGTTGACTGCAATGGTCCGGCATCAGCTTCAGGGGGTCCGCATCCGCTGGGGGAGCGTCATCTTTTTTCCCTGGGGCTGGTATGGCTTTGCAAAGAAGTTCGAGGAGTCCATTCCGGTCATGAAAAATCCATTCGGCGCCTTTTTCGGCCTGTCCTTTCCTGTAACTTTCAGTTACGCAACGATCCAGGAGCCGGTCCGGGAACGATTCGCGCTCGCGTCAAAAAACCGTCAGCCCATTCAGGGCGCGGTACGGGAAATCAAGTAATGCGGGAAGCGATGCTCTATGATAAATTGTCCGAGGACCGCGTGCAATGCAACCTCTGCGCCCATGCGTGCCGAATCTCCACCTCCAGGCGCGGACTCTGCGGGGTTAGAGAAAACAGGAAAGGCATCCTGTACAGCCTGGTCTACGGTCTGCCGATTGCCGAAAATGTCGATCCGATTGAAAAAAAACCGCTCTTTCATGTCGATCCGGGCACAAGATCCTTTTCCATAGCCACCGTCGGGTGCAATTTTTCCTGTACCTTCTGCCAGAATCACGATCTTTCCCAGTTGCCGCGAGAGGCTCCGGATATTCCGGGACGGCCGGCGGCACCGGAGGATATCGTGGCGCGGGCGATCCGGACGGGATCCAAATCGATTTCCTACACATACACCGAGCCCACCGTCTTTTTTGAATATGCCTTCGATATCGCGAGGCTGGCCCGTGAACGGAATCTGAAAAACATATTCGTCACCAACGGTTTCATGTCGGTTGCGGCGGTCGACCGCATTGCCCCCTTCCTGGATGCCGCCAATGTGGATCTCAAATCATTCCGGGATGATTTCTACAGGAAACGGTGCGGCGCCCGGTTGCAGCCGGTCCTCGACAGTTTGAGAAGGATGAAGGAGATGGGCGTCTGGGTTGAGGTGACCACCCTTCTGATCCCCGGATTGAATGACAGTGCGGAGGAATTGCAGCAGATCGCGGCTTTCATCGCCTCTCTGGGAACGGAGATACCCTGGCACATCAGCCGCTTTTACCCGCGTTACAAAATGAGCGACATGCCCATTACGGATGTCTTCGCCATCGGGTATGCTTCCCAAATCGGCAGATCTGTGGGATTAAAATATGTTTACAGCGGAAATGTGCCCGGAAATGAAGGCGAAAACACCTTCTGTGCCCGCTGCGGCAGCCTCTTGATCGAGCGTCATGGCTACACCGTGAGACAAATGCGTTTGCAGGGTTCGGCATGCCTGACATGCAAGGCCCCACTGGACGGTTCGTTTGAATACCACTGAACGTCGAAGGCGCGGATCCATCGGTTTCAGGATTATTCCTCAGGAAGATTCGACGGTTTCCCAGTCCAGATCCCCTTCGTCATAGGATTGCGACAGGACAGACCGGGCTTTGTCCAGCAGATCTGCGGGCACCAGTATTTTGACCTCGCCGAGTCCGTCGATCGTGATGGCATAGATCGTTCCGGCGGCGTCGTATTGGAAACAGACGGGGATGTCTTCCGAGGCGAGCCGGCCTTTGATGATATTGGCCTGGGTCATGCCGGATGCTTTGATCGCCACTTTCCATTTTTGATCATCGGTCATGGATGCCTCCCGTCGATGCGACCGCATCATACAATATATTGTGGTTCAATTTGTTGGCAATACATTCTATGGTATTTTTTCTTTACAAATTGTTTGTTTTCTGTTACCCATGCAAAAATTGTCATATAAAACAGGATATCATTGTCCATGAAATTAAAAAAGCTTGAAATTACGGGGTTTAAATCTTTTCGAGATAAGGTGGACCTCGATGTTGCCGATGGAATAACCTGTGTGGTGGGACCGAACGGCTGCGGCAAAAGCAATATCGTCGATGCGCTCCGCTGGGTGATGGGCGAACAACGTGTGAAAGTACTGCGCGGAAAAAAAATGGAGGATGTTATTTTCAACGGCAGTGAGGAAGCGATGCCGGTGGGCATGGCCGAAGTGTCCATCCATTTCACGGCCGACCAGGAACGTTTCCCCGGTATTTACGCGGAATGCAGCGAAGTCACTGTTTCAAGGAAGGTTTTCAGAGACGCGGAGGGCGAGTACGCCATCAACGGTATTCCCTGCCGCCTGCTGGATGTAAAAGAGTTTTTTATGGGCACCGGCGTGGGTGCAAAGACCTATTCCCTGGTGGAGCAGAACAGCGTCGCAAACCTTGTCGAGGCAAAACCTGAAGATCGGAGGCAGTTTATCGAAGAGGCGGCAGGCATTTCAAAGTATAAAAGCCGCAAAGAATCCGCGTTTCGCAAACTGGAGCAGACCCAGCAGAATATGTTGCGTGTCAACGACATCATTCGGGAGGTCAAGAGCCAGCTCAATGCCATATCCCGACAGGCAAAAAAGGCCGAGCAGTACAAAACCCTGAAGACTGCGGTCAGGGAAGCGGAAACCACGCTGGCCCTTCAGACCTGTGCCGATCTTTCCAGGGAAATTCAGGGCCAGGAAAAGGAGATGGAGGGGGTCCATCAACGTCAGATGGCGTGGATGACGCGAATGCAGTCCTGTGAAGCATCCATCGGACAACTGAAAGTCGAGATCCTCGACAATGAAGCGCAGCTTGCTCAAACGCAGGAAGGGCTTTACAAGATTCGGAATACCATCAATATCCTGGAGCAGGGGATCGAACATGCCAGACAGAATTCGGCCGATCTTGCTGCCGCTAAAGAGCGCGACCAGGCGGATCTGAGCCAGCTCCGTTCAAGGCAGGAAGACGCGTTGAAGGAGCTGAACGATCTCAAGGCGCTGATCGGCACGTCGGAAGACAGAATTCGGGAATTGCAGCAGATCGTCACCGAGAAAAAACAGCGGGTGGAGGAACTGAAGGCCGCCCAGCAGTCCGTTTACCGGGAGCTGGACGAGCAGAAGATCGCCTGTGTCGATCTTGCCGCTGAAAAGGCGAAGTGGAGAAATATGATTGCCGGCTTGACGAAAAGCATCGAGGACATCCGTCACCGGAATGAACGGGATTTCAGGGAAATCGGCGAACAGGATAAACGGCGCAATGATCTGGACGGCATCCTGGAACGGCTGAAGGCGGAACTCGGGTCGGATGAAGCGCTGCTTGCGGAATTGAGGGACAAAACCATTCTGGCGTCCGACGAGTATGACCGGTCGAAAGCCAGCCTGCAGGCCATCGAGGAGGAGCTTTCCGGGATCAGGGAGGAAGCGGGAAGCAAAGCATCAAGGCTTCAATCTCTGAAGGAGTTTCAGGGGCGCTATGAAGGTTGCCACGACGGTGTGAAATCGCTCATGGCGCCCAGACAGGACAATGTTCTGGAAGGCCTCTCGCGTGACGTGTTTTGCGGGCTTGTGGCGGACCACATCGATGTTCCCGAAGAATATGAGACAGCCGTGGA
>MTKZ01042684.1_pt1 | contig 20643 bp, 16 predicted proteins | sample 1042781 | NCBI WGS metagenome assembly MTKZ01 (sample SAMN06212207, study PRJNA360539) | anaerobic digester metagenome | biome: Wastewater treatment plant; material: sludge; isolation source: anaerobic digester fed with sludge from wastewater treatment plant | place: Denmark: WWTP Viborg ... | reverse complement strand
CTCCGATGCCGAAAGAAAAGCCGGGAGGCTGGAATATAGCTACTCAGTCGAGGGAGACACTTTAAGCATCGATGAGTACTTTTCTATTCCCGCTGGGACAAAATGGTCGGCCGACGAAGTAAATACGGACGTTCTCATACCTGCCGGAACAAGGGTCCATTTCGATAATACCACCCTCCGTATGTTCAGGCGCCAACACTTTAATGAATCCGGCTGGGAATGGACAGATTCTGATGATGATGAATACGAAGGGGAAGAACCAGAAAACCTCGTCTGGATTATGACGGAAGATGGTCTGAAGGAACTTAAATAAGCTGATCAAAACAGATACATAGAGGGGATATCCCCGGGCTTCCTTTTTTCATTCCTTTATCTTCATGACAATCCGGCACATAATTTCATGTGCCGGATTTTTTTTGGAGAATTCCTTGTTCAGTCCTCCGGGTATCAAAATCATCGTTCAGTCCTGCCTGCTGGTAAGATGCCAGAACCCGCAGATCCTGCACTGGTAGGGTCGTATCTTTCTTGTCACGCGGCTATCTTCGATGTATTTTATCATAGCCATGGCATCTTCCCGCGTATTGTAACTTTCCTTCCGGCATGGCAGCCCGATCGGTTTTACCTTTGCCTTATTTGATGGCTTGTAACCCATTCTGCAAAAATAGCAAGGATCTTATCCGGCATGACCTGGTGAATATTAAAAATTCATTGCGATGAAATAAGCAGGGACTAACCTGAAAACGTTACTTTAATTGTAACTCTTGTATTTCACCCTCACCGGAAAACGACAGCAGTCTGCCCGGCCGGAGTCAGCTAAATGCCGAAGAGCTGTTCTGTCAAATGTTTCAGAAATTCTACTGTTCCGTCAATACCGAGCATCGAGGAATTTATGCAGAGATGATAGGTGTCGGCCACACCCCATTCCTTGTTGCTGAAGTAATTATAGTAACCTGCCCTCTGCCTGTCGGATTTCTCAATTATCTCAGCGGCCTTTTCTTCGCTTATCTTTTCACATGCCGTTATCCGGCTTATTCTTTCCTTTTTATCGGCCGTTATGAACAGGTTCAGGCACCTGGGATGATCCTTCAGGATGTAATCTGCGCATCTCCCTACGAAGACACATGATCCACTGTCGGCCAGATTCCTTATCACATCGCTCTGTATCTTGTAAAGAGCTTCATTGCTCAGATAATAATGTGCAAAGGTATCATCGGCCATCGTGCTTCTGAGCCCGAAAAGGCTTCCGAAAACCGGAAAGCGTTTTTTTTCATCGGCTCTCTCAAAGTATTCCTTTCCAAGACCGCTCTCCTTCGAGGCGATCTGAATAAGCTCCTTGTCGTAAAAGGCTATTCCCAGGGTTTCGGCAAGCCTGGTACCGATCTCCTTGCCTCCGCTTCCCAGTTGTCTTCCGATTGTTATTACATATTTTTCTTCCATGTCAGTGTGTTTTTCATTTTGTCAGACATTAATCCTCAGAACGCTTTTCCGGTACTGTGATACCAGAAGAATTACCGCAACAATTCCCGAAAGGAAGTCGGCAGCCGGCATGCTGTACCAAACACCCTTAACACCAAAAATTGCCGGAAAGATAAGAAGCATGGGAAGAAGAAAGAGGACCTGCCGGGTAAGCGACATGAATATCGCCTTTCCCGCCATACCTATGCTCTGGAAAAAAGTTGATGCTACCATCTGGAACCCGATGATCGGGAACAAAACGAGAACAATACGGAGCCCCTCAACGGATATCTCTATAAGCCTGGCGTCTCTTGTAAAGAGCGAAGCCACAGCCCTGGGAAAGAAGACACCTGTAATAAATCCGGCTGTGGTTACCGCGGTAGCAAGGAATACGGTAAGAATGAGAACCCTGTAAACCCTTTCATAATGACCTGCGCCGAAATTGTAACCGGCAATTGGCTGCATTCCCATGTTTAGACCAAGTACTATCATAACGAAGAGGGAGGCCAGCCGGTTTATAATGCCATAGGCTCCCACTGCAAGATCACCACCGTTCCTTATCAGGGCCTGGTTTATTATTATGACAATCCCGCTGGCAGCAATGTTCATCAGAAAGGGAGCAAGACCTATTGCCATCGAATCGAGCACTATCTTGCGTTTAAGCCTGAAGGTGTCTTTCCTCAGATGGATCATATTGGTTTTGTCGCTGAAGATCCTAATCTGCCATAAAAGCATTGCAGTCTGTGCAAGAACAGTTGCCAGTGCCGCACCGCGTATCCCCCACCGGAAAACAAATATGAAAAGAGGCGCAAGAATAACATTTATCAATACCGAGAAAAGAGTCGCATACATTGCCGTGGAAGGATTGCCGCTCGCCCTCAGAAGGGCATTAAGCCCGAGATACATATGGGTTATTATATTACCAATCGATATAATAACCATAAAATCCCTGGCATAGGGCAAAGTTTCGGAGCTTGCTCCGAAGAAATAAAGAATCGGCTCCAGAAATATAAGGATGAGAGTGGTATAGATAAGTCCCAGTATCAGGTTCAGAACGAATACATTGCCCAGAATACTGTTAGCAGCCGTGTAATCCTTCTGACCAAGACGCAGCGACATCAGGGCCGAAGCCCCCACTCCCACCAGCGATCCGAAAGCTGCAGAAATATTCATAAGCGGAAAGGTAATGGCCAGGCCTGAGATTGCAAGCGCTCCTACCCCCTGTCCGATGAATATGCTGTCGGTAATATTGTAAAGCGATGAGGCTGTCATGGCTATCACCGAAGGTATTGCATAAAGCATAAGCAAATGCCATATATTGTCGGTCCCCAGTGCCAGAGAAGTGTTCTTCGTTTCCATTTTGCAACGCCGCCTATGCAAGGATAAAATTCATAAAAAGAGTTTGAATACACAAGGGCAATGCAATGAAAGAAGGCATGACCGGCAGAAAAGAGGCACAGAGATTGCAGAATTGGACAAATAAACATACATTTATAGAAACCCATTACAAAAAGGATCAATATTAAACCCTTTTATATGCCATTCACAAACAAGTATAAATATCATTTTCAAAATACGGGCTACCCCGCCTGAGGCGGGGCAGGCATTACACCATTAAAATCAAAACAATACAGTGATGAAAATTCTGAAATCATATCTTATCGTCGGTCTCCTGGTGCTTATTTCCATAATACTGCTTTCAGGCAAGCTTATTGTATGGGGGCTCGCTGTCCTTGCCGCGGCCCTTGTAATACTGGGAATACAGCAGCTGATAAGACTGAACGTGAAAGTATCCCTTTTTGAGGGCGACATGAAAAACCTGGGCGAGAGGAACAATGAACTTCAGCTTCAGAACATGAAACTTCTCGAAGAGAACTCATATCTTAAAGAGAGACATTTCCAGATCACCCAGATAAAAAGCATCCTTGAACTGAACCTTTTTGAAATTGACACCAAATTCACGCGGTCGGTAAGCAGCCAGGAAAAGCTTGGCGACAAAAACATCAAATACTTCGGCAGTCTCAGCGTATCGCTGAAGGCAAAATACGGAATAGACATCAGGGAACTGAGATTCAAATACGACAGGGATAGCAACACCCTTACAGTGGCCAACATCAATCCCAAATTCCTTTCCTTCGGAAACAGGAAGCTTGAATGGGACTTTTTTGAGATATACGAATACAGGGGTCAGAATATTCTTGCAGATAAACAGTGGATGACAAGCGAGAAGCTTTTCGAGTATGCCGCTGAACTGAAGGAAAAATACCGTGTGGAAGTCGAGAAATCACTTGAAAAGGGACCGGAGGAATTCGAATGGATATACACTCCCATCAGACAAAATGTGGAGAGCGCCATTAAAGTGATGTTCAGGGGGGTATGTAAGAATATCTTAGTCGCTGATGAATCAGACGACTCCTTTATTCAGATCGACCGGCTCACCTTCGACAGCAGGACCGATGCAAAAGGAATAGAAGAACACAATGAATGATTGACTCTCCAGTTGCCCCTAAAACCCGGTCATGAGAATTATATGGAAATACCTGAAACCACAGAAATGGATAGTCATCCTTTCCCTTGCACTCGCCGGGATAAGCCAGCTTCTGAACCTTGTTGATCCCCTGATATTCGGGAAAATAATCGACGATTATGCAGTTTCTCCGGGAAACCGCACTGAAAACGAGCTTGTAAGGGGAGTCCTTTTCTGGCTCGGACTTGCAGTGGCAATCGCCCTTGTGGCAAGGATTGCAAGATCATTCCAGGACTATTTCACAAGGCTGGCCGTTCAGAAATTCGGCGTCGGAATTTTCAACGACGGACTAAGGCAGACTATGAGGCTTTCATATCAGGAATATGAAGAACAGGGAAGCGGAGAGACCTTATCGGTGCTTCAGAAAGTAAGATTCGACACCCAGCAGTTCATGAACTCCTTCATTAATATTCTCTTTTCAACGGTTGTCGGCATAGGATTTCTCATATAGTATTCGATAACAAAAAACTGGATGCTGATCCCGGTTTTCGTTGTGGGAATACTTGTTCTCGGATCTCTTACGGGACTCCTGAGTAAAAAGATAAAGACCACACAGAGATCGATCAACCGCGAAACGAACAAGATGTCGGGAGTTATTACAGAATCGCTCAGAAACATTGAACTGGTAAAAAGCCTTGGCCTTACATACCCAGAAATTCGGAGGCTGAGAGAACAGACACTGAAAATATTCAGGCTCGAGATGGAAAAGGTAAGAAAAGTGCGTACCCTTACCTTCCTTCAGGGGACTATGCTGAGCATTCTGAAACAATCGATACTATTCATTCTTCTGTGGCTCATCTTCAGGAAAGTCCTTACAACAGGGGAGCTCATAGCTATGCAGTTCATCTCAACATCCATTTTCGGACCCCTCCAGGATCTTGGAAATATAATCCTTAGCTACAGGGAGGTTGAAGCATCCCTCAACAACTTCGACCAGCTGATGAATAAGCCTGTTGAGGTAAGACCAGATAATCCTGTGGAAATAGGGGACCTTAACAGAATCTGTTTCGATAATGTCGTTTTCAGGCATAAAACCGCAAAGTCAAATGCGATAGATGAGATATCCTTTAAGGCACAGTCCGGAGAAACCGTTGCCTTCGTAGGACCTTCCGGTTCAGGAAAATCCACTCTTGTTAAATTGCTCGTTGGCCTTTACAAGCCTCTGAAAGGTGAAATTTCTTTCAACGGACATTCTTCTGCGGAAATAAGATTCAACGAGATGAGAAGACAGATCGGTTTCGTTACCCAGGACACCCAGCTCTTTGCAGGCACAATAAAGGAAAATCTCCTTTTCGTAAAACCTGAAGCCACCGATGCCGAGATAACAACTGCCCTTAACAAGGCATCTTGCCAGAAACTGATAGCGAACTCTCCGGCTGGCGTCGACTCGGTTCTCGGCGAAGGAGGAATGAGGCTGTCGGGGGGAGAGAAACAGAGAATCTCAATCGCAAGAGCTCTTATCCGCAATCCCCGCCTCCTAATATTCGACGAGGCTACCTCATCGCTCGATTCATTAACCGAAGAGGACATATCAGAAACAATAAGGAACTTCTCAGAAAACAGGGAACGGATAACGATACTTATCGCCCACCGCCTTTCCACAATTATGCATGCTGATGTTATTTATGTCCTGGAGAAGGGAAAAATAGTTGAAACGGGATCACACGAAGAACTCCTCCTGCACAAAGGTCTGTATTACGCCATGTGGCGCCAGCAGATAGGTGAAAGAAGAGACAAGGTAAGTATACCTTAACTTGCTTTGATCCGAATTGTTGGTTATCTTTAGGTTTTATTCAAATGTCTAAAAAACAACTTACCATGAAAAGGATAGTTATGAGCAAGCTTGATTATGCACGAATACTGAAATGCATTCAGGACGGGAAGGATAAGAAGACCATTAACAGCACCGAGGCTGAAAACTTGCTCAATGAACTGCACGCTGCAAAGGTTGTTGAACCCTTCGAGATACCTGTTGATATCGTTACAATGAACTCGATTGTGAAAATACGCTTCCTGAAAACAAACAAGGAACTGAAATTCCAGATAGTATACCCCGATCAGGCCAATATTAAGGAAAATAAGATTTCAATTTTTTCACCAGTGGCAACCGCCCTCATAGGTTACAAAGTCTCCGACGAGATAGAATGGGTCGTGCCCTCAGGAATGACAAGGATACGCATTGAGGAGATTATCTATCAACCCGAGGCCGAGGGCAATTACGATCTTTAATAGAGCATCCTGACCCTTATCGTTCCCTGTATGGCACGCAGCTCGTCAAGGATCTTGCTGCTGAGCCGGCTTTCAGTGTCAATTATAACGTATCCTATCTCCGGATCGGTCTGAAGATATTCTCCCGCAATGTTTATACCCTTAGAAGTGAAAACATAGTTTACTTCCTTAAGTATCCCGGGCTCATTCTTGTGGATATGAAGAAACCTCTGGGCATTGCTGTTTGGCTGAAGCGAGACCTGAACAAAATTTGTCGCGCCTATTGTTGCTCCTGTATCGCTGTATTTGACAAGCTTCTCCGCCACTTCCGTTCCAATGTTCTCCTGGGCCTCCACCGTGCTTCCTCCAACATGAGGAGAAAGTATAACATTGTCGAACTCCTGAAGCTCCGATCTGAAAGGATCGTTGTTCGAAGCCGGCTCGTCAGGAAAAACATCAAGGGCCGCCCCCAGAATATGCCCCGACCTCAGAGCCTCTGTAAGAGCCTCAACATTTACCACCGACCCCCGCGAGGCATTGACAAGACATGATCCCTTCTTCATCAGGGCAAGCTCCCTCTCTCCTATCATATTTCTCGTAAGCTCTGTTTCCGGAACATGAAGCGTAAGAATATTAGCCAGCTGGAGAAGTTCATCAAGTGATGGGCAGGCAACTGCCTTCCCCAGGCTGAGCTTCTTCACAATGTCGAAATAATATACATTCATCCCGAGAGCTTCGGCAAGGATTGAAACCTGCGATCCTATATGCCCGTAGCCTATTATGCCCAGATTCTTGCCCCGGACCTCAAAACAGTTCGCCGCCGACTTGAGCCATTTGCCCCGGTGAGCAGCTGCATTCTTCAGGGGAATGTTGCGCATCAGCAGAATGGCTTCTGCTATGACAAGCTCCGCAACCGACCTTGTATTCGAAAATGGGGCATTGAACACGGGAATGCCTTTGAGCCGTGCAGCATGACCGTCGACCTGGTTGGTTCCTATACTGAAACAACCTATTGCCAGAAGCTTTCCTGCATCGTTAAGCACATCGCCCGTCAGATGAGTTCTCGAACGAATACCGATAATATTTGCCGTTTTTATCTTCTCCCTTAGTTCCTCTTCATCCAATGCATCCGAAAAGGATTCAATATTGTAATATCCGGCTGAATGGAAAAAATCAGTTGCACTCTTGTGAATACCTTCAAGCAGAAGGATCTTTATCTTGTCCTTATCCAGGGAATACTTTTTCTCCATCTACAGGGAAAAGATTTAATAATATCAATAATTGCCGTCAAAAATATAAAATTATTAAAACTGTAAGCCCTGCAAACAAACAAAGTGTAACGAAAGAGTCCGAGATTTTCATTCAGATCATGAAACAACAGGTTAAAAAGCAAAGAATCATTACCTGTCCTGACTTCACAGCCATAAACGGACCAATTCTGTCCTCCCTCAATGCAAAAAGAATAGTAAATTTGATACTGAAAATCACATTTACTGAAGATGAGCAAGAACAAGAACAGAAACAAAACCGGTGCCCCGTCCTTCACCGAATACCCTCCTTTCTTTGCGCGCTTTTATGACCTGATCTATCATCAGGTAAGGGACGATGTGGATACGGCTTTTTACCTCAACAGGATAATCAGTTCAGGAGGAAGAGTAATGGAGGTCGGAACCGGAACGGGAAGGCTTTTCATTAAAGCGCTGGAAGAAGGGGCCGACATTTACGGGATCGACCTGAGCCCGGCGATGCTCGATATCCTGAAGGCAAAACTAAGCAGCGAAAATAAAGGAAGGGTCAGTTATGGTAATATCACAGATTTCATAACTGATGAAAAGTTTGACCTCATAGTGGCTCCATTCAGGGTCATGATGCACCTCGTCACCATTGAGGAACAGCTGAAAGCCCTAAACAATGTCTATGACAACCTTAATCCAGGAGGACAGTTCATATTCGACCTTTTTATCCCCGATCTTAAACTTCTGATCTCGGGAATGGAAGATATAAGGGATTTTGACACCGAATTTGAACCCGGCAACAGGGTAAGCAGGACTGTTACTTCCATAGCTGATCTGATAAACCAGACTCTGAACGTAAAATTCCTCATCGAATGGAACGAAGGAGAAGAGAAATTCAGTGGAGAATGGCATTCCTTAATGAGGTATTTTTTCAGGTTCGAGCTTGAACACCTTCTTGAAAGATCGCCTTTTGAATTTTTTTCAATTGACGGAGATTTTTCGGGAAGCTCCCTGTCGAGCAACTCACGCGAGTTCATTGTAACCTGTACAAAAAAAACCTCCTGAACTGTTACCAGCCTGGAGTGAAATTAAGTCCGAAAATCCCGTTGCTGAATCCTCCGTTCTGCAGTGGGAAAGCATAGTAAGGTTCCAGTATCATGGCCCCCAGGACATTTATCCTTAACGATACTCCCGTGCTGTAAACCGGATATTTTACATCGTACATCAGGGCTGAGGGTTTGAAATCCGCGACTATCCTGTCACCCTTCGACCAGGCCACGCCTCCGTCAAAAAAGAGATTGAGATCGGTAAAGAGGATCTTTGACTTGATCAGAGCAAGCCTTTCCGGCCCCGAAAGCGGCAGCCTGAACTCAACGTTGCCAACAAGGACCCTTTGTCCGCTGAGCCGCGACACATCGAAAACATCAAGACCTTCCGATCCCTGATTCGACGATATGTTCTCATATCCCCTTATCAGCCATGGATAACCCAGGTAAAGAGGAGAGACGATGTTGTTTCCGGATTTGCCTCCATATCTGCCATAGTGATAAGCCCTGAAAGCAAGACTGAATGGCTTAATATAGAAATATCTCCTGTAGTCAGCCAGGGCCGTAAAGAAATCGACCATGCCGAAATACTTCTCGACCTGGTATCTGAGCCTGTGACCCTGAAAAGGCGATGTCATTGCGAAATAGGAATTGTCTTCAACATAGGCAAGCGACATGAGCTGGTAATTGCCTCCGTCAGGAGAATCCATCTTCTCACGCTTGCTGCCAAGTGATAACCCATCAAGTGTGTAATAGTTGTTGTACCTGTCGATCCTGTAATAATACCACGACATCGAAAAACTCGACTCAATCCTCCTGTTCTGCGAGATCGGGTAATAGGCAAAGGCTGAGATGTTATCCTCGAACATCCTCAGATAGTCGAGAACCAGGTTGTAAACCTGAAATTTATCCTCTCCCACACCTAGAGAATCGAGCGTCATGAACATATTTCCTGCCCGGTAGGGTATATGTGATACAGCGCCTCCCCATTTGACCTTGCTTTTCTGGTTTATATAGGCTACCTGGCCCCCGAAATCGTAAATCTCACCATTGAGTGCGAGTGAGGAAAACAACTGGTTGTTCCCCAGCATGTCACTGAAGATCATATTAACGCTGCCCCCGACATTGTTCCTGTACAACCCGGTCGAAACCCCTATGCTGGCATTGTTCGAAATATAATCGAGCTTGAACTTTGCCCTGTAGGGAACCTCTTTGACAGAATCAACCGGAAGCTCCGTCACAACTGTGTTATTGTATAGCACCGTATCGACCAGATTGTATGAATAATGCCTGAGCGGAGGCAGGGTGCCTGCATCAAGGTTGATCTCCCTTTTGTCTCTGACCATTCCGCTGAATTCATCAGCTGAGGCGAGCCATAACTGATAGGAGTTTTTGGTGTAATAGGTGTAGGCGATCAGATCCTTTTCCCTGGCAATGCTTATCGCCGGCGAGAAAGCTGTTATGCCGCTTATGCCCGTGATGAGATCGGTCAGTCTGACAACCTGGTCCGACAAGGGATCGTACCTGTAAAGGTTCCTGAATCCGTCTGCATCCGAAAGGAAAAATATTGAGTTGCCGTCTGCCGAAAAAACGGGATTCATATTGTAAGCCCCGGGGAAAACATCATAAAGCTCCGTTTTTCGTGTATTGAGATCATAAACTGCAATTCTGAAGGCAAAGTTCCTGGCGCCGGGGTCGTTGTTTATCACCTCCTGGGAATAAACAATTTTACTTCCATCTGGTGACCACGACGGATGTATATTTGCTATAAGATCGTTTGTAAGCCTTTCGACAGCACCTGTTTCCGTATCATAGGCGAAAAGATCACTTACACCGTCTACCATGCCGGTAACCACTATCCTGTTTCCATCGGGCGACCACGAAGGATTGGAAAATGAAGGTACGCCTTTGAGTTCAACTTCTCTGACTTTTCTTGCCTTCCTTACATTCACAATCGCCAGACGGTTCTTCCCTTTCGAGAAAACTACAAAGGCAAACTGCCGGCTGTCGGGCGACCATGTGCCTGCAGACTCTATAAAACTGAAATCGTCAATATCGGTGTCCCTTATTACACTCGACAGTTTCTTAACGATCTTCCCGGTTTCGGTATCTGCAAGGAAAAGATCGAGTGTGAAAAGGTTCCTTTCTGAAAAAAATGCCAGGTACTTACCGTCGGGACTCAAAGCCGGAGAAATGTAATATTTCCCTCCATTGCCTTCTGAAGCCATTTCCCTTCCGGCAGGCTGGTCCTTCCTCCCTTCAATAAACCTGTTGTAATGAAGCTCCATGGCACTCTTCCACATTCCTGAAAGGGTCTCCGTGTTGAAACCCAGCACCGAATCAACCGCTGCCTCAAAACCATACTGTGCGGTCTGCCTGAAAAGAGGCATTATTATGGTGTCGCCCCAGGTCTTTCCTGCCATAGCCCAGAAAGCCTGTCCGTAACGGTATGGAAAATACTTCGACTGGTCAGAGAGCTTCTTTATAGTGGGAAAATCGTTGTTCACAAGGGCATCCCTCATCCACATCGATGTGTTGGGATCGAGACTCCCTATTGAAAGATATTCTGCCATTCCTTCAATCATCCATAGGGGAAGATTATTAATGGAAAAGAGCTTCGATGAGTCTGAATGCAGAAGAACATTGTACTGAAAGGCATGAACAAGTTCATGGCCGAGAGTGTGGTCCGTCTGGGCAAGAGTCGGAGCTACCGGCATTATGACGCGGTTCTTGAGCGATTCGGTAACTCCCCCGGTACCTGAACCAAGCAGCCCGCTGATGGTGTTCGTCTGCTGAAAATCAGCATGGTTATTATAAAAGATCAGGGGATTCTTTATCCTGAAAGTATCCCTGAATAGATTACTGTGGATGTTATACCATTTCTCCGACCACTGGTAAAGGGTGCTGAGTACTGAATCATTTTTAAGATAATGGTATATTTCAAAATTCGGAGTCTGAATGACATTGTACCGGAAGTTTTCATATCCCGGCTTGTTCCTTCCGAAATACTGTGCACTGGCAGGGATCGCAATAAAGACCGCTAATAAAAAAGGGACAATCCGCATGATAATTGATTTTCCCGTGCCGGCTGTTCTTTTTGACGGTTCCATAATTACCTCCTTTCATGAACTTTTTGTGTGCGAAACAGATAAGGCCGCATAATTGTTCTGACCAAGCCTGTCTTAGAAAAACCAGACTCAAAATTTATGCCATTCAACCGGAGCATATTCACCTTAAAGCGGTCGGTGAAAAATGAGTTTGTCCCTGCATCAATGACTGTATTCCGGATTATTGTATAAATTTAAGCTTATAAAAATGCCCCTGTAAAATAAAAAATACAATTACCGATATGAATTTACTAAAATTCTTCCTTGTTTCACTGGTTTTTTTAGCTTCTTCCTGCTCCGTAAGGATAAAGGATCCGGTCGATTATGTGAATCCCTATATAGGCAACATAAGCCATCTTCTGGTCCCGGTTTATCCGACCGTCCATAATCCGAACAGCATGCTCCGGTTCTATCCAACGCGTAATGATTTTACTTCAAACAGGATATCAGGATTCCCGCTGAATGTAGTGGCTCATCGCTCTGGAAAGGTCTTCAATATTGCCCCGGCTTCGGGCGATTATGATCTTACGGGGCTTAAGGCTGGTTACACATACGACAACGAAAGAATAAGCCCTTACAGCTATTCGGTCACACTCGACGAACACGATGTGGGCCTGACCTTCATACCGGCTTCAAAGTCCGGATTTTTCAGCCTGTCATTCAACAGACCTGGTGACAGATCCCTGGTGATAAGTACAACCGGAAGCGGACAGCTAATCTATGATAATGGAAGTATTACGGGCTACGATACTTTCAATGACTTAAAGACTTATCTTTTTCTTGAGTTCGAAAAGGCTCCGCTGAAGGTTGAGACAAGCACAACAGACGTGTTCACAGGTTCGGCCTCACCCCATAGCGGAAGGATGACCCTTACGGCGAGTTTCGGACAGGAGGGCTCCGACCCGGTGAAATTACGCTACGGATTGTCATATATTAGCCCGGAACAGGCAGAAAGAAACCTGAAAAACGATATTACGGGCTGGAACACCCGGAAAATTGCAGGGGAATCGAGGGAAAAATGGAATGATGTCCTTTCCCGGATAGAGGTGGAGGGCGGCACCCATGATCAGCGGGTTGTTTTTTATACCTCACTCTACCGCTGCTTTGAAAGAATGATCGACATCACCGAGGAGAACAGGTATTTCAGCGTGTGGAGCGGAAAAGTGGAGGAAGCCGGCGATACGGCATTCTATACCGACGACTGGGTGTGGGATACCTACCTGGCCCTTCACCCTCTTCAGCTTTTGCTCAATCCTGCAGACCAGGATGAAAAAATAGCTTCCTACATCCGGATGGCAAGGCAGTCGGGATGGATGCCCACATTCCCCACACCAACCGGCGACAACCATGCAATGAACGGGAATCATTCGGCAGCAGTGATTCTCGATGCATGGAAAAAGGGAATAAAGGCCTTCGATCTTGCTGAGGCGTACAGGCATCTGAAAAATACTATCCTTTACGAAACAAAACTCCCCTGGGTTAAGGACAGCGCAACCTGGCTCGATAACTTCTATGATACAAGGGGCTATTTCCCTGCCCTGAAAAAAGGAGAACCTGAAACTTTCGGGAAAGTGCATTCCTTCGAAAGAAGACAGGCTGTTGCAATTACCCTTGCCTCATGCTACGACGACTGGTGCATGGCACAGATCGCGCGTGAACTGGGCCTTAACGACGATTATAATTTCTTTTCCCGGAGAAGCCTTAACTACAGGAACCTCTTCAGGGAGGATACAGGCTTCTATCATCCGAAAGACAGCAGCGGAAACTGGATTGAGCCTTTCGATTACATCTTCGACGGAGGAATGGGTGCCCGCGACTATTATGATGAAAACAACGGATGGACATATATCTGGCAGCCTTACCATGCTTTCCGTGACCTGATAGCCATGATGGGGGGAATGGAAAAATTCGACAACAAACTCGATCAGCTTTTTACTCAGGGACTGGGGAAATCGAAATGGCAATACTACTCGACACTTCCCGATGCAACGGGAAATGTCGGCCAGTTCGTAATGGGCAACGAACCTTCCATGCATATTCCATACCTCTACAACTATGCAGGCAAACCATGGAAAACACAGAAGAGGGTAAGGATGCTGATGGATACCTGGTTCCGCAATGACCTTATGGGAATACCCGGTGATGAGGACGGGGGAGGACTGTCCGCATTCTATGTATTCTCTGCCATGGGATTCTATCCTGTTACACCCGGAATTCCTGAATACCAGCTGGGAAGCCCCCTCTTCTCAAAAATAAGGATAAGACTCGATAACGGCGAATACTTCACCATTAAAGCTGGCAACAACAGCCCTGAAAAGAAATATATCCGTTCTGCAAGCCTTAACGGACACCTCCTTGCCAATCCGTCAATAACCCATCAGGATATTATCAGCGGAGGAACCCTCGTACTTGAGATGGATAAAAAACCTGTTTACAGCTGGGGAAATACCAAAGAATAAAAACGGGAACCATGAAGGATATAATAGCAAAAGCCTGCCTGCTGGCAACACCCTGTCTTTTGAGCCAGTGCGGCTCCCCTGAGAAGGGAAGCGGCGGAGAAAAGCCAAATATACTGATTGCCATAGGAGATGACATTTCCTATATGCATATGTCGGCTTATGGCTGCACCTGGGTGAAAACCCCGGGTTTCGACAGGGTGGCTGATGAGGGTCTCCTCTTTATGAATGCCTACACGCCAAATGCGAAATCATCACCTTCACGATCCTGCCTCCTTACTGGAAGAAACAGCTGGCAGCTTGAAGAGGCCGCCAATCACGTTCCATATTTCCCTCCACGTTTTAAGACATTTATCGAGACTCTCGGAGAAAACGGATATACGACAGGTTACACTGCCAAAGGATGGGCACCCGGAGTGGCGGTGGATGAGAACGGCAATCCCAGGGAAATGACCGGGAAGGCTTTTAACTCGAAAAAATTAAACCCTCCCGCAAGCGGTATCTCCGACATCGACTATTCAGCCAATTTTATTGAATTCCTTGATTCCAGGGAGGAAGGTAAGCCTTTCTGCTTCTGGTACGGATCGCATGAACCCCACCGCAGGTACCAGCCGGGCTCAGGAGCCTCGATCGGTGGAAAGGATCCGGCCGCAATCACAGACATACCTGCCTTCTGGCCCGATAACGATATTGTCAGAAATGATATGCTCGACTATGGCTTTGAAATAGAACACTTCGATTCACATGTCGCTAAAATGCTCGATATACTCGAGAGGAGAGGAGAGCTCGATAATACAATAGTCATCGTTACGGCTGATAACGGGATGCCCTTCCCCCGCGCGAAGGGACAGTCGTACGAATATTCAAACCATATGCCTCTTGCTGTTATGTGGGAGAAGGGTATAAAAAAACCGGGACGAACCGTTACCGACTTCGTGAGTTTTATAGATATCGCTCCCACCCTTCTGGAGGCAGCAGGCATAACCGCTGAAAACAGCGGTATGGAGGATATGGAAGGAAAAACCCTGCTCCCTGTTTTCACCGGCGGAAAAAAGGGAATGACCGACAAATCGAGAGACTTCGTCCTGATAGGAAGGGAAAGAAATGATGTGGGCCGTCCCGACGATGCCGGATACCCCATGAGAGGAATAATAAGGGACGGCTATCTCTACCTTGTTAATTTCAAACCGGGCCGCTGGCCCTCCGGAAATCCCGAAACCGGATATCTCGACTGCGATGCAAGCCCGGTCAAAACCCTTATCCTCGAAATGCGCCGCAACGGAACCTCCCGGGACTACTGGAATTTAAGCTTCGGCAAAAGAGGAGAGGAGGAACTTTATAAATTATCTGATGATCCGGCCTGCATAACAAACCTTGCAGGCAATCCCGGACTTAATCCCCTCAGGCAGAAACTCCGGAGCGAGCTTCTCCGCAGACTTAAGGAACAGGGAGACCCCAGGGTGTCAGAAAACGGCGATATATTCGATAAATATCCCTATGCTTCTGACAATGTGAGGGATTTCCACAACAGGTTCATGAAGGGACTGCTGCCGAGGAAATCAGCAGGATGGGTCGACTCGACCGATTTCGAAGATCCGGTATACTGAAAACCTGAAATATGCCTGAGCTATATGATGTGGCCATCTGCGGTGCAGGGCCGGCAGGATGTTCAGCAGCCCTGACCCTGGGAAAATCAGGCTTTAAAGTAGCCCTGATAGAAAAGGACCATTTCCCGCGCGAAAAGCCCTGCGGCGATGCCCTGCCGGCTTATGTCCCTAAAGTACTGGAAACAATAGACCCTGCCTTTGCCGAAGCCTTCCTCAACATCGCCGGGAAGAACAGAATAAACACTTGCAGGGTAAGCTCTCCATCCCGTAAATTAGTCGATATCAGCTACAGCGAAAGCGGCTGGGTGATCCGCCGCTCAGTTTTCGACAACTTTATGGCAGGTCTGGCAGGTAACCTCCGTAATGTGGAGATCCTCCAGGGAGTTGCTGTTACCGGAATCACAATTGATAAAGACCTTGTTACAGTTACAGCAGAAAACGGCTTTGAACTTAAGGCTCGTTTGCTTATAGGGTGCGACGGAGCACGCAGCATTGCTGCTGCTGAACTCACCGGCGAAAAAACCGCAACAGGAATCACTTCGGTTGCTGTCAGGGGATATTTCAATAATGTCAGGGACCTGCATGCCGGAACAATAGAGATACATTTCATGAGAAACCTACTTCCCGGTTACTTCTGGATATTCCCCGTTGACGAAGAAACCTGCAATGCAGGACTGGGAATAATGGCTTCTGACAGCAGGAAAATAAACCTGAGAAAAGAGTTTTACAGGATCATGAACGAGGAGCCTGATATGAAAGACAGGTTTGCCGGTTCAGAACAGGAAGGAGACCTGAAAGGACATATATTGCCGCTGTTCTCACGAAAAAAAGCCATCTCGGGATACAGATTCATGCTCTGCGGAGATGCCGCATCAACAGTGAACCCCGCCACAGGAGCAGGAACAGGGCAGGCCATGCAGACGGGAAGATATGCCGGATGGCAGGCTGCAAAATGCCTTTTGAAAAATGACTTTTCGGAAAGCTACATGAGATCATACGATAAAACAGTTTATGAGAAATTGTGGAGGGAGAACAGAAAATACCTGTTTATACTTGAGCATGTCCTCCGTCACGAAAAAAGACTGAACCTTGCTGTGGGACTGGGAGCGCGATCCCTGGCAATATCACGGCTGATGGCAAAGGTCCTGCTTTGATCCCGGCCGCCGGGATACTGCTGGCACCATTATGACTGGCGAATAACTGCATGATCCACTGAAGCGGCTCCGGAAGACATTCCGGAATGCCGTTGATCACAATGTTGGATAGAAAAACTTAACAGGTGTTCCGGCATGAAATCCTGAAAGCCGGGTTTGAAAAAGACAAAAAAAATTACTGTCCCCGCGTACTTCAATTCTGAACAATTATATAAATTTATGGTTTATTGTTAAAAATCCTGACCCATGAAAAAATCACTTATGCTTGCAACAGTAATGCTGCTGTTTGCAACTGTTCCTGCAATGTCGCAGAGCCTTCTCAACAAGGTAAAAAAAGCCGTATCAAAAGAGATTTCGGGCATTACCGGCAATGACTCCGGGTCCGAAACAGCCAAAGCAGGAGAAGAACCTGCCTGTGCCTGCGATGATGCCGTCTTTATTATCGACCTGGGTAAGTATAAGCTAGATTACAGGGAAACTTCAATAAGCCTGAAAGATGACGGGAGCATCCTGCTAAGGGACAGGATCGGGGGTAAATACTATATTGTCAGGAATGGTGCAACTGAAGGCCCCCTGGGTCAGGATGATGAAAGAATCAAAGGATTCCTTGGTACAAGCAGCGGAGACACAGGAGATAATAACAGCGACGACTGGACAGATAGTTACCCTTCATACATCTCACGCTCGGGAGATAAGTACCTTATACGTTTCGGCGGGAAAAGCTACGGGCCATACGCTGTGATAAACGACTTTGCCGTATCGCGCTCCAGGGACAAGTTCGCTGCAATTGTAACAAAGAATATTCCCATAAGCGAATCTGAAGGCAAAAAGATGGAAGAAGCAATGAAAAATGCAAAAACCGATCAGGAGCGAATGGACATTGCAATGAAAATGAGCCAGCAGATGCAGAACCAGATGATGCAGGGAGGCGGTCCTCAGTCGATGCAGCCTGAAATTGTCTCAAACGTCCCGGGTGCAGCCTACGACGCGATGACATGGATGGGAGGCCGGCTTAATGGTATGGTTAAATTCGATGATATCCTTGTAATTGCTCCCGACAGAATACTCGACCTGAAAGGTAATACCGTGATGAAACTTAACCAGAATGATTACAATACCGAAGAAATGTTCGTGAACTCATCAAATAACAAATACGCCAGATACAATTACGGTACTCTCGTTTTCAGCGATAACACTAAACTATCTGATCTTTTCAATCCTTACCTGTCCAAAAAGGATGGAAAGACATACCTGAATTACATGTACTATTCGCCGGGAAAGAACGCTATCATGCAGTGCGCAATACCTTTTTAAAAACCTGAAAACTTCAGTTTCCTGAAATGCCCTTAAAGAGACAGGCTGAACTGAAAGCCCGCGGTTTAATATGCCTGGTGCTATTCTTTGTGCTTTCAGGCAGAATAACCATCAGGGGTGAAGATCCTGATTACAGAAAGGTTTTTGGCGACGACTGGAATAAGGCACAGGAATTCGTTCATGGCAATGAAGCATGGATGAAGCGATTATCGGAGCTCACCGGTATTTCATACTCCGAAGCTGTTTCGGTTGTCTTTCCCGAGCTGATAAGGTATTCGGCTCTGCGCGACAGGATCGAAGTTTCGTTGCTTCAGACACTATATATAAACCTGGGGGAGGAATACGCCGATTTCTCCACAGGGTATTTCCAGATGAAGCCGTCATTTGCCGAAGCTGTGCACGACAACAGCCATTTTCTCAGAGGGAGGCTCAGGAACCATTTCAGGAAACAGCCGGAAAAAAATATTCCAAAGGAATTCAGGAGAGCAATCGTGGAAGATATGCAGAAACCATGGATGCAGTTTATCTACCTAGCTGCCTTCATCAGGATATGCGAGGCCCGCTTTGACCTCAGTGACCTCGGAAAGGAGGAAAGAATAAGGTTCCTTGCCACAGCATACAATTACAGCTTCCTGAAAAGCTACGAAGAGATAATTTCAATGACCGGCGGCAGGTATTTCACTGCAGGAACAGGGAATGGTGAACTCTTTCCTTATTCTGACATTTCACTTTACTGGTTCAGGCTCAACCGTGGAGATGTTATGGAGCCCGGAATGCCATGAAAGAATTTTTTTCGCTCAGAATCTGTACCCTCCGGAAAAACCAAATCCGATATTCTTTTTTGAGGCTTTATCGTCGATATACCAGGAATTGATCTTAAGAGTACCCAGAAGCGCATTCATCTGAAAATATAAACCGCTGTTCAGCTCGTAGCCCGAATAAATCCCGGCTCCGGCATCGAAAGGTTTGAAATAAACATAACCCGGTTCTGAAAGGTCGGCATTTTTCATAAAACGTGCCGGAAGCGTCCCGTATTCTCCGTCGTTTTGTTCACCGCTTACTCCAAAGGCAATATAAGGGCCTATGCCAAGAAGGAGATGCCCTTCACCGACCACAGGCCGGTAGAGAAATCCTGCAGGTATTTCAAGATAAGTGAGCTTGTACTTCCTGGTTACATCCTCAAGTATCTCCTGACTGGCACCCCTGGTGGTAAAGAACAATCCTGTTTCAAAACAAAGATCCCCCACAATTCTTTTTATTGCGGTAAAGCCAATGTTAAAACCGGCCGTAAGATTGTATTCCAGACTTTCTCCGGAGCTGTTGTTCCCGTAAAAATTCTGAAGGTTCAGTCCGCTTTCCACCGCAAAACTGATCCCCTTCTCAGCATTTCCACTGTCCTGGGCTCCGCTGCGGCTGACAGATAATATCAGCATCAGATAAAGAGCTGAAATAGGTATCTTCATCTTTTTTTTATAAGTACCTGTTCCGGTTATCCTTCCGATCACTGCCCGGCTTCCTTCCTGGCTTCCTTTATCATCATTACTCCTTCTCATATGAACTCTACAAGGTAAGCAATTGTTTATTGAAAAAAAATGTTTAATTTACTAACTCTTTATTCTCATAATTTAGAAACACGAAATATAAGCTTCTAATGATCTATGTATCACTAAATCAATTAAAATCATGGCAGTATTGAAGGTAATCGAAATCATGGCATCTTCCGAAAAAAGCTGGGAGGATGCAACTGCTGTTGCAGTAAAGATGGCTGGCAAAACCGTAAAGGAGATCCGTTCAGTCTATGTTCAGGACATGAGCGCAGTGGTTAACAAGAACAAAATCACCGAATTCCGGGTAAATGTAAAAATCTCATTCGAGGTAATGAACTGACAGTTAATTCATTTTTCAGGCTACCGGCTATTCTTTGCATTCTGCCTCAGCAAGCTGGCCTGCAAATAACAGCCTCCTGCCTGTATCTTTTTAATAATCAAAACAAATATTAAAGAAAATGGGACTGATTTCTTTTATTAAAAATGCCGGAGACAAGCTGTTCAAATCCGAAGAAAAAAAAGAACAGGAAAAAGCCGATCTGATCGCGGCCCACATAAAGAAATTCGGCTTTGACACCAGTGATATCAAGGTCAAAGTGGATGACGACAAGGTTATCCTGATGGGTAGTGTCGACACCATCGAGAACAAGAACAAGGTTGTTGTAACAGCAGGAAACGTAAACGGAATAGCCACGGTCGACGACTGGCTCGTGGTTAAACACCCTCCGGTGGTTGCTCCTCCTCCTCCGGAAAAACAGTATTACACTGTTAAAAAAGGTGATTATCTTTCAAAGATTGCCAAGGAGGTATATGGCAATGCCAACAAGTACAATATTATATTCGAAGCAAACAAACCGATGCTTAAAGATCCTAATCTGATATATCCGGGTCAGGTACTTGTTATTCCTCCTCTCGAGGAAAAGAAATAATCGAGTAGGAGGAAAATGAAATAGGTTTCCTCCTATTTCATTTTCCGACCTCTCACAC
>MTKZ01004308.1_pt1 | contig 20651 bp, 16 predicted proteins | sample 1042781 | NCBI WGS metagenome assembly MTKZ01 (sample SAMN06212207, study PRJNA360539) | anaerobic digester metagenome | biome: Wastewater treatment plant; material: sludge; isolation source: anaerobic digester fed with sludge from wastewater treatment plant | place: Denmark: WWTP Viborg ... | reverse complement strand
TTTAATAATTTCCTGACAGTTACGCAACAAAGTAGGACAATTCTTGCTGGGATCATCTACAGGAACATAAAAATCCGTTATCTGAACTTTTTTCAGGGGCATTTTTTTAATTATATCCTGCAGTTCTTTGCGGGTAAATGTCTTTTGATGGTAAGTTCCTAAAAGGCGGTCTACCGAGGCAACCCAATGATGCATTATAATATGTGTTTCCTGAGCAGGGGTCTGTTCGCCGTCACAATGCATTTCCGTAATTAACATCAAACCCTCAGGTTTTAAAACTCTTATCATTTCATTTAGGACTTTTTCCCTGTTTTTAATATGGTGTAAGGCATCAGACATACAGACCATATCAAAGTAGTTATCTTCAAACTGCATATCTTCCAAATTCATACGGAAAATTTCTATATTGTTTTCCGGAAATATTTTCTGGGCATAATCCACACAGCGTTGCGAGGAATCAACTCCAATAATTTGGGTGTAGGATTTCAGATGTTGTTTGAGGGTTGTAATAAAGTCGCCTTTTCCGGTTGCTGCGTCTAAAACATTACCACCATCTACCTTGGATAGAATTTTGATGATTTCATTCATAACAGAACTCCTCGCTTGTATTTTGATATGGGATTTTTGCCTCTATTTTTTCTTCTCTGATTGTGCAGTTCTGAGGACTGCGTTTTTATTCTTAATCTATAATTACTATAATTTTATGCCTGCCATTTTCCGTCAAGTATTATCTTTAACAGGGATGTTTAAATTGGGTAGATAGCGGATTAAATTACGGTAGTGCTTCCGGATTGCAGTTATAAACCTTGGTTCGTTGTAATTGGCAAGGGTTTCTATTGTCTGTTTGCGACCATAATTATAAAAGTCCCTTGCCTTATGAAATGCAAAAGGATGACCATCTGCCATTCCTGCTTCAATTACAATATCAGGACTAAAGGCTGCTATATCACGAATTGCCAGATATGCCTGATTTTGTAAAACTGCATTAAAGATTACTTCAGTTCTACCTAAACGCTTGGATTTGGTTATTTCATCACTTTCCAGATTGATAAAACAGGCACTTTTTTGGGCTTCCGGCAAAACATTAACCGCAATAACTTTATCTTGGGAAAGTACAGAAGAAAAAGCCAATGGCAGAGGATGTTCAATTCCCCCGTCAATAAAAAGATACTGCTTAAATTTGTAAGGAGCAAAAAGAACAGGCAAGGAAGTAGAAGCTCTCATTGCATCAGCATAAAGTCCTTTATTAAAAAGAACGGTACTTTTACTGATTAAATCGTAAGCACAAGCAATAAAAGGTATTTTGCCCTCTTCTATTTTTTTGCCTTCTGTCCATTCCAAAAACGCTTTCAGTAATGACTTGCCATCAAAAATGCCTTGTATGGTTCGGTCTAAATTTAGCGGAGAAAATATTCTTGTGTTTTTGAAACTTTTGGCAATCTTATATATCTCCTCAGAATTGAGCCCCGAGGAATATAAACCACCTATTATGCTTCCCATACTGGAACCTATTATACCGGTTATTTCATATTGTTCTTCCAAAACACTTAAAACGCCAATATGAGCTAAACCCAATGCAGAACCGCCACCTAAAATGAGAGTTGCCTTTTCTTTCATATTTCATCTATCCCCAATTTTTTACCTTAAAGCTAAATAAAGCTAAATAGTCAAGCTTTATTTGGTTTTTATATCATTCCCTTTTTTGTAAAATTCTTTTGTCCTTCCGGTAAAAGTATGAATTGGGATATTTTTTTTGCCTATATAACTGAATTTTGAATGTGGAATTTATATTAGTTAGCGATATTTCTTTACCGAAAAGGAAATAAAAAACCTCGACAGAAATTTAACCTTGCAAAATTGTGCTTTGGTAATCCGATAAGGGGAAAGTGTATGATCAAAGTAGAAAACTTAAGCAAGGTCTTTACCAAAAAAGACGGAACAAACTTTTATGCTGTAGATAAAATAAATTTTACAGCGGGTGACGGTGAAATTGTTTGTCTTTTAGGTGTTAACGGAGCCGGAAAAACAACCACAATGCGTGTTCTTTCCACTATTTTTCAGCCCTCGGAAGGAACAGCTGAAATTCAGGGTTGGGATATTAAAAAACATCCTAATAAAGTGAGAGAAAATATTGGTTTTCTTTCTGGTGATACAGGACTTTATGATCGGTTAAGCGGAAGGGAGTTTATTACTTATTTCGGTCGTCTTTACAGTATTGCAGACAATATTATCAAACAGCGGATCAGCGAAATGGCTACTTTACTGGATATGAATGAATTTCTGGATAAAAAGATAGAATTTTTGTCCTCCGGGATGAAACAAAAGGTATCTATTGTGCGTTCTATTATTCATTATCCTCCGGTAATGATTTTTGACGAGCCAACAGCCGGCTTGGATATTTTAACCTCCAGAAATATTATCTCTTTTATGCGGGATTGTAAAAAGCGCGGGAAATGTGTTTTATTTTCTACACACATTATGAGAGAAGCGGAACGGTTAGCTGATAGAATCGTGCTAATTCATAAAGGGAAAATTTTAGCGGACGGCACTCTGGAGGATTTACGCAATACATCTTCTCAAACTGATCTGGATGATATTTTTGTTTATTACATCAATCAATACACCGATGAAACGGAGTTGAGAGCAAATGAATTTTAAACACTCGTTGGTAATTTACAGAAAAGAGCTGATGGAAGTTCTGCGTGATAAAAGAACCATTTTTACTACTTTCATCCTTCCTATTATTTTATATCCTTTAATCATTGTCGGTTTTAATTCAATAATGATCCGTCAAACCAAATCACTGGAAGAAAGAGGAGCTACTATTGCCGTTCAAGATAGCGTAAATAATAATATATCCCGTCAATTGATTCAGGATTTAACGAAGATTAAAAATTATACCATTATACCATACAGCGAAACTACTTCCCGGCTTTATGAAGATAAAGATATTCAGTGCATCATTACCATTCGTGATTCTCTGGGCAGTGACGGAACGCAATTTTTCAAGGTTTATATTCAATATGACAAATCCAAAGAGCAAAGCAGAATGGTCTTTAACAAGCTTTCCGAACAACTTTCTAAAACGGAAAAGGAATTGCAGAAAGAGTTGTTACAGAGTTTTGGTATCAGTCCGGATTTTTTGAACCTGATTGATATTCGGGAACGCGATACTTCCAGTGCGCAAAAGAAAATGGGTATGCTCTTGGGTATGTTTTTACCATATATTGTTATTATGATGTTATTTGCGGGTGCATCTATTGTAGCTGCGGATTTGGTAGCGGGAGAAAAAGAAAGAAAAACATTGGAGACCTTGCTTGTGTCTTCAGTAGGGCGTTTAGAAATTGTTTGTGGTAAATATTTAACGATCATTACCCTGGCAATGTTGAATATGATAATAAACCTTTTCAGTATCAGTTTTTCCCTAAAATTTATGCTGGCTAATCAAAGCACAGAAATGGCAGGGGTTTCCTTACCCCTTAATGCTATATTGATTTTGCTGATAGCAATGATTCCTTTGGCAACTTTATTTGCCGCTATTCTGTTATCCATTTCCACTTTCAGCAGGAATATCAAAGAAGCAAGAAGTTATGAACAGCCCTTGTTAATAATAGCAATGCTTTTGGGAATGGTAAGTTTCTTTCCGGCAATTGAAATAAACAATCTGATGGCTTTAATTCCTATTGTTAATATTGCTCTGCTGTTTAAAGGTGTTTTGATCAATGAATTTACTATTTCTCAAATACTTTTAACTATTTTCAGCACTGTTGTATTGGATGTTATTGCTATTATTATTACGATAAAACTGTTTAACACGGAATCAGTTCTCTTTAGGACAGAAGAAGAAAGCGGTGGTTTGAAAGTTTTTAAGAGAAAGCCCAAAACCTTTTTCAATCCTTACAATGGAATTCTCTATTTTTCTATTGCTCTAATTGTGTTATATTATCTTGGCAGTTACTGGCAGGCAAAAGACCTTTTCAGCGGGCTGATTCAAACCGAAATTATAATCATTGCATTACCGGTTTTGTTAATTTTAAGGTTATTACACCTAAANNAATATCGTTTTTCCCTTTCCGGAAAAATATCTGGAAGCACTTTCCCAATTATATAAAATGAATGAAACCCCTTGGAAGGTTTTTATGGCAATAGCTTTATTGCCTGGAATCTGTGAAGAACTGCTATTTCGGGGATTTATAATCCGCTTTTTTGAAAAGTATTCAGTGCGCTGGGCTGTTGTAATCAGCGCAATTCTTTTTGCTGCCTATCATCTTGATCCTTTTCGTTTTGTTCCTGTTTTGCTTTTGGGATTGTTATTAGGTTATTTGGCTATCCGTTCCGGCTCAATTTATACCAGTATGTTTTCGCATATTATAATTAACGGAATGGCTTTTGTTCTGGTAACTTACAGCAATACCGGATGGGTAAAATTTATAGCCAAAGATGGAGAAAATCTAAATTATTGGCTAATTGTTCCGGCTTTGATTATATTTTGTTTATCTCTTTATGCATTTCATAAAGTTACTGCCAAAGGAGAAGAAAAATGTGTGGAATAGTTGGTTACATAGGTCATCGTAATGCACTGCCTATTGTTGTTGAAGCACTAAAAAGATTGGAGTATAGAGGATATGATAGTTCCGGATGTGCTCTTATTCACGATGGCGAATTACAGGTTTATAAACGAGCAGGCAAAATTATTGAACTGGAACGCTGTTTGCCAGAACCCAATAAATGCACCGGCAATTTAGCCATTGCACATACCAGATGGGCAACGCATGGAGAACCAAATGAAGTAAATGCTCATCCACATTTGGATTGTAAAGGTGAAATTGCTATTGTCCATAATGGTATTATTGAGAATTATAAACTCTTGAGAGATAAATTAATAGAACTAGGTCATACTTTTATAAGCGAAACTGATACTGAAGTTATTGTCCATCTTATTGAACAGTTTCTTTTAAGTGAACCAACTTTGGAAGATGCTGTTCGCTCTGCTATGACAAAAGTTGAAGGCACTTACGGGCTGGTAGTTATGTCTTTAAAAGAGCCGGATAAGCTGATTGCAGTGCGTAAAGGTAGTCCTCTTATTATTGGTATTGGTGAAAATGAACATTTTATAACCAGCGATGTGAATGCTATAATTATTCATACAAAGCGAGTTATTTATTTACAGGATGATGAATTATGCGTTGTTAAAGCTGATGGTTTTGAAATTACGACCTTGGATAAACGCAGTGTAAAACCCGAAATTTCAGTGGTGGACTGGGATATTTCCGCTATTGAAAAAGGTGATTTTAAGCACTTTATGCTGAAAGAAATTTTTGAACAACCGGTAACTATTGAAAATGCTTTTCGCGGCAGAATAAATCAACATTTGGGAACAGCGCGTTTAGGGGGCTTGGGAATTCCCAATTTTGAATTGAGAAAAATAAAACAAATTCATTTAGTTGCTTGTGGGACTTCATTTCACGCTGCTTTAATAGGTAAATATATTATTGAAGATATAGCTCGCATACCTGTTTTTGCAGAATATGCCTCAGAATATCGCTATCGGAATCCTATCATTCCGGAAGACACTTTGGTCTTTGTAATCAGCCAGTCAGGAGAAACAGCAGATACCCTTGGAGCTTTAAGAGAAGCCAAAGCAAAGGGTGCCAGAGTGTTAGCCATAACCAATGTAGTCGGTAGTACAATAGCCAGAGAAAGCGATGGCGGAACTTATATCCATGCGGGTAGTGAAATTGGAGTTGCCAGTACAAAAGCATTTACTTCGCAAGTTACGATTATGACCTTGCTGGCAATTTTATTGGGACGAATGAATTATCTCTCTACCGTTAAAGGAATGGAATATATTTCGGAACTGGAAAATATCCCTTCCAAAGTTGAAAAAATATTGGCACTTAATAAATACATTCGGAATATCGCCGATACTATTAAGGACTGCAAAAATGCACTGTATCTGGGAAGGGGAATAAATTATCCTGTGGCAATGGAAGGAGCACTGAAATTGAAAGAAATATCTTATATCCATTCTGAGGGCTATCCCGCCGCAGAAATGAAACATGGTCCTATTGCCTTAATAGATGAAAATATGCCTGTGATCGCTATTGCCACAAAAGATCCCCTCTACGATAAAATTTATTCTAATTTACAGGAAGTTCGGGCTCGGAAAGGACGGTTGATAACTATCGCTACCGAAGGCGATACAGAGCTATCTAAAATATCCGAAAATGTAATTTATATTCCCGATACCTTAACTAATCTGCAACCGCTTTTAACCGTTATTCCTTTACAGTTGCTGGCATATAATGTAGCTGATTTAAAGGGTTTGAATGTTGATCAACCCCGAAACTTAGCCAAAAGCGTTACTGTAGAATAATCCTCACAGATTTCACAGATAACAAAGATAAAAGAAAAGAACACGGATTTTACCGATTATAACGTATTTACAATTATTTAAAACGCAGGTTGGAAAAAAGGATTACAAAGTTTAGAAAGTTGAAAGGGTTTAGAAGGTTAAGATTCCTTAAAAACCAGAAAAGTAACATTGGAAGTTTGGTGTTCCCATCTACCTCTTTTTAAAAATGACCAAAAAACCCTTTGCCCTTCGCTCTTTGCCCTTTGCTAAAAGTACGAAGGGCAACACAATAATAGCGATGAAGGCGTAATCCCCTCGTAAAATGAAGGAATAATTTTCTCCCCCAATTTCCCCTCAATTGTATGTTCGCAATTTATTGATTATCAATTCGTTCCAAGTAAACCCCGTAACACTGCCGTAACACTTCCGTAACACCTCCCTTATCTCGTTACGGAGTCGTTACAGAAATGTTATATAATTATTAGAGGATGTAGGGAGCAATAATAATTTCTTGGATGGTCTCTAACTGAAAACGAAACTTTTAGGATTTCCGAATTGGATAAATCTCAAAAAAACATCTATAAATTACAGACCTTTTACCGGGTAGTCGGAGTTCGCTGAAGCACCGCAATTTTTTTCTTTGCGGAGGAATGGTATCCTCCAGCTACACAAAAACCCGGTTTTGGTTAGAAACCGGGTTTTGGGAATAATCAGGGATAAATAAGGGCTTATTCTTTTTCTTCAGTTTCTTCTTCAACAGGAATATCTTCTGTTTCTTCAGTAGCGGGCATAATACTGATATCTACAGAGGTCTTAGCAATTTCAGGATAAAAATCATCAATATATTCACGAATCGTAGTTTCTATATCGGTGTGCTTATCCAGAATTTCCTGACTGAAGAAGAGCTTAATGCGCGTAGAATTTAGGGTGTGATTTACATTTACCTGTGGCATTTCGCCATAAACATTATTCAAAAATTCAGGTAATGATTTGGAAAGTTTAGCAGTTCCGCTAATTTTTTTATATGCCTTAAAGCCAAAATGAGCAGCGGCAAGTGTGCCACCAAGAATCAGGATTTTTTTGAAAAACTTTTTCATTGTTATTACCTCATTAGTTTATTTTTTATCTGTAGATGGATTTAATTCTACCCCAGGAACGGTTCTGAACAGACATTGGCTGCTGGATAACATAGTCCGATGTGGAAATGGGACAAAGGGCAAATTCGCTATAGCCGTAAATTACAATTCCTGTGAGAGACGAATATTGAGCATTTAAGGCAATTTTATGATTGCGCTCTATGCCAAATTGATTATTCAAAACAAGACAAGTGCCACTGCCATCAGTTACTGTGAAACGATTTTTAAGAGATTTGTTGCCTGCAGATGTAACATTCAAAAAGCGGACATAAACACTTTCGTATGCCTCTGCTTCTCCCGCATTAGATAGCTGACCTGTAGTTAAAAGAACCGGTTGCGGAAGAGGATTATTACTGCTGATGACCTTAGTTTGAGAAATATCTTGTAAACAAGTCATTCCGTAAAATTCGGAAACGATGCCGGAAACTCTTATAAAATCGCCCTTTTTAACTTTTGGATTTCTATCCAGTATAAGAATTCCCCGCCAGGGACCATTTAACTTTTCGCCGATAAAATAACCGCCTTCCTTGAAATCCATAGCTGTAACAATTCCTTCTGTGGATACGGTTTTACCTAAATATGGAGAGGGAAAAGTTCCGTCACTGCCTGCTGAAGCAGTAAACTGAATTTCATATATAGAAATGGCTTCAGCCCCAAAACTGAGGCAAACCAGAGTGCATAGAATAATGATTATCTTTTGCATTATTACCTCTATAATTACATAATACTTAAATGCAATATCCTGTCAAGTAAAATCATTTAAGTTAGAAAGCGAATTGATGAGATAGTGTAATTGTGAGTTGGGAAAGAAAAATAAATTCCATTGACGAAATAAAAGAACTTATAATTTGGGTTAAATAAAGAAAAACTTATTATAAAGTGAGGAATCAAATGGCTTACGGAAAAATTAAATCCGATTTGCAAGAACTCTTTAAAGAGCTCAAAGAACAAGGACTTTACAAAGAAGAACGCATTTTAACCACTCCCCAAGGTGCAAGAATTGGTGTTCAAGGCGGTAAAGAAGCTTTAAACTTTTGTGCTAATAATTATCTCGGGTTAGGTAATAATCCTGAAGTAATCAAAGCTGCACAAGATATTATGAATGATTGGGGTTATGGATGTAATTCCGTGCGTTTTATTTGCGGGACACAGGCAATTCATAAACAACTGGAAGAAGCAATGTCCAAGTTTTTAGGAATGGAAGATACCATTCTTTATGCTGCCTGTTTTGATGCCAATGGTGGTTTGTTTGAACCCCTTTTGGGTGAAGATAGCGCAATTATTTCCGACGAATTAAATCATGCTTCAATTATTGATGGCGTTCGTCTTTGCAAGGCAAAACGCTTGCGCTATAAACATAGCAATATGGAAGAGCTGGAAAATGCCTTAAAGGAAAGCCAGGATTGCACTTATCGTATTATTTGTACGGACGGTGTTTTCAGTATGGATGGAGATATGGCAAAGTTGGATGAAATTTGCAATCTTGCCGATAAATACGATTCTTTGGTAATGGTTGATGATTCTCATGCCACGGGTTATATTGGCAAAAACGGAAGAGGAACTCCGGAATATTTTGGCGTTACCGATAGAATTGATATTATAACTACCACATTCGGTAAAGCATTAGGTGGAGCAAATGGTGGTTGCACTTCCGGACGCAAAGAAATAATTGAACTTTTGCGCCAAAGAAGCCGACCTTATTTGTTTTCCAATACTTTAGCTCCTTCTATAGTAGGTGCCACCTTAAAGGTTCTTGAAATGCTTTCTCATTCTAATGAACTGAGAGATAAGGTTTGGGAAAATGCAAGTTATTTTCGGAAAGAAATGGTTTCTGCTGGTTTTGATATAGTTCCAGGAAATACGGCAATCGTTCCTATTATGCTTTATGAAGCACCTTTAGCTATAAAGATGGCGGATATGCTTTTAGAAGAAGGAGTTTATGTAATTGGCTTTGTTTATCCTGTTGTCCCCAAAGGCAAAGCACGGATACGGGTTCAGCTTTCTGCTGCCCACACTAAAGAAGATTTGGATTTCACGATTTCTGCCTTTAAGAAAATTGGCAGAGAACTCGGTTTAATTTAACAGCTAATTTATAAGTGCCGGATTTCTACTTACCGGCACTTAGCTTTTTTTTATTTATTATGCCCTCCGGAAATATTTACCTTATTCCTGTGCCTATAGGAAATTTAGGAGATATAACCTTACGAGCTCTGGAACTGCTGAAAAAAGCGGAACTTATTGCCTGTGAAGATACCAGAGTTACAGCTTTCCTCTTGCAACAATACAAAATTCCCGTTCCGAAACTGATAAGCTTTCATAAATTCAATGAAAAACAGCGAGAAGAATACTTTTTTGAATACTTGCAAACTGGAAAGGATTTAATGATTGTTTCTGATGCAGGAAGTCCTGCCATTAGTGACCCCGCGGAACATATTGTAAAGGAAGCAATTGCTAAAGGAATAAAGGTTTTTGCTTTGCCTGGAGCCAGTGCAATTTTACCTGCTTTAAGTGTTTCCGGCTTTACTACAAGGCAGTTTCAATTTGTAGGTTTTTTACCTCAGCAACCTAAAAACAGACGGGAAAATCTGGAACAAATTGCTGAATACCCCTATACTACAGTTATCTATGAAGCACCTCATCGTATTTGGAAATTGTTAAATGAACTCTATGCGGTTTGCGGTAACCGGAAAATATGTATTTGCAGAGAAATAAGCAAACTTCACGAAGAACATATCCATACTACTTTAGAAGAAATTAATAAAAACCCGTCCCTCACTATAAAAGGTGAATTTTGCCTAATTTTAGATGGTCAAAAAATTAAAGGTGAAGAGGAAAAAGAACAAGAAGAATTAAATGAAGACGATCTTATTAATTATATAAATAGCGCCCTGGCTTTGGGATTTAAGACAAAAGATATTAGAGATATGGTTTGTTTAAAATCTTCCCTTTCTTTAAAAGATGCATACCAGCTGGTAATTAGTGTTAAAAAGGAAAGGGGAAAATGAAACCCTTTCTGCTGTTTGATTTTGATGGCACAATAGCAGATTCTCTTCAGCTGGGGTTAAAAATCGCCAATAATCTTGCTCCTCAATTTGGTTACCCGCTCTTTACGGAAAATGATATTCAGCACTTCCGCTCTTTAACCTGGCATAAAATAGCCAGGGAAATGCAAATTCCTTTTTACAAAATACCTAAAATCGTCACAATTGCGTTTAAAGAATACAAACGCCTTATTTCTGAACTTGAACCTTGTGCAGGAATTGTTGAAATGATAAAAGAACTTGCTTTAAAAGAGATACCTATGGCTCTCTTAAGTTCTAATACCGTGGAAAATGTCCATCTCTTTCTAACTAATCATAAAATTGATTCCTTTTTGTGGATTGAAGGAACTTCCGGCATCCTCAATAAGGCAAAAGATATTAAAAAACGCTTAAAAAAACATAAAATATCTACTAATGAGGTAATCTATATAGGAGATGAAATCAGAGATATTGAAGCAGCCCATAATTGCGGATTAAAAGTCATTGCAGTTACCTGGGGATTTCATACAGCTGAATTTTTGGCAAGCTATAAACCCGACTACCTTGTAAATGAACCGAAAGAAATAGTAGAAATAGTGAACAGGTTAACGGTGAAAAGTGAAAAGTGAAAAGGAATTATTTTACACCGAGCACACCTAAGTTACTGAGAACACCGAAATTATTCAATAATCTTTCTCCCTATTCTTTCTTCTGCAAAAATTCCTTTTCGGTGACTTCGGTGGCTAAACTTTCACTTTTCTCTTTGTAATAGAAATCTATTTAAACGCTTCCTGACTCGTAAACTGCCGATAAGGATCAAAGCTCTCCAATATCTTCAAATCCTTATCTGTAGTACTTTCCAAACAAATACGGGTTACCAGTTCTCCCATTCCGGGACCAAGCATAAAGCCCTGACCACACATTCCTACTGCATTAACAAGGTTTTCCACCTCCTGCATAATTCCTACTAAAGGAAAGCCATCCGGAGTCATAGGATACTGTCCTCTCCAGGTTCTGCGCACTTTCAAATTGCGTAAACGCGGATAAATTGTCAGCATTCTTTTACTGCACATCGGTAAAAAGACAGAAGTGGAACGATTATCAATTCCCTCAATCGGTGGTTCGGGAGTTATACAAAATACAATCTGCCCTTCAATATTCTGGTAAAAATAGAAATTGGCACTTCCTGGTGCTAAACGCATATCAATAACCATAGGACCAAAAAACCTTTCTACCGGTTCGGTAATCCCTGCTTCATGATTATCCGGAAAAACGGGTAAATCCAAATTAGCCAGTTTGCCAATTTCGCGTGCATAACTTCCAGCAGCATTAACCACTTTAGCACAGGAATAAATACCCTTATTAGTAATAACCTTATTTATTTTGCCCGCTCTAATGTCAAAGCCGGTAACGCGTTCCTGAAAATGGAATTCCACTCCTGCTTTTTGGGAATGTTCAAAATAGGCAGCAGAAACAAGTAATGGTGAACAAGAACCATCTTCCGGAGAATAAGTTGAACCCTGCAAGCCCTCTTGCAAAATACCAGGAACGATTTCACTATATTCATCAGGGCTAAGCCATTTAATATTAAGTCCAAAACTATGTTGTATCTTCATCAGGTCTTGCAATTCTTGGGCATCTTTTTCATTATAAGCAGGATAACTATAGCCATTGGAAAGCCAGCCGATATCTTCACCCGTTTCTTCCTGCCAGTTCTTCAAAATTTCAATAGAACGAAGGCAGACATTGATTTTACCAAAATCGGAATGCGTAGCTCGTACTCCACCGATGGCTTTTTTGTTATTTCCCTGTCCGGGACTATGTTCCGCTTCCAGAACTAAAACCTTCATTCCCGCTTTAGCTAAATTATAAGCGGTCGGTAATCCGATTGAACCAGCTCCAATTACAATTATGTCATAGATATTCTTCATTTTACGCTCCCATCAGGAAATTTTGCTAAAGGGATTTCTATAAAAAGAGGTCTTTTGGTGTTGGCAACAACCTCTTTATCCGGAATGCCTTCTTCACGAAGCAAACCCTTTATTAAAACCTCACAGGTTTTGGAACCACAAGGTCCCATTCCTGCTCTGGTAATCGCTTTAATCAGATTTAAGTCCGTAATGCCTTTTTTAATAAGGGCTTGCACTTGCCCTACACTGACTCTTTCACATAAGCAAATCATTGCCTCATCGGATGTCTTTTCAAAAATAATTGGTTTATCTATTGGGGCAGAGACACTTGTATCCTGAATCCTAAAACCGGCTACTTTTTTAGCAATTGCCTTAGGCACCTGGAATTTTATTATTTGCGTATGCTGTTTGGGAAAATCCTGAACAGCGGTAATGGCATATTCTCCTAATTCGTTGGCATCTATATCGTTCAGGATTTTTTTATCCCCTATTTGGACTGGATAGTTGGTTACTTCGTAGACAATGCTGACTGTGGGATTTTCTTTATCTTTTCGGTAGTCCACTAAGGTTATGGCTAAACCGGGACAAATCAAAAGGCATTTTCCACAGCCAATACAAGAACCTTGATAAACAGGAACAGCCATCAGTGAACCATCCTCAGTTTTGATACTATTTGTAGGACAAACAGTTGTGCAGGGATTACAGGGAATTTCCTGCAAGCAATGCAAAACGGGGAATACACCTTCTTCCTTTTCCGGGGTCTGATAGCTTTTTGTAATTCCCGGAGGCGACTTTAGCTCTTCTGCTTTGGCATACCACTCCTTCGGAATAGGATTATCTTTATTTCCTTTCAGGTCTGCAGCGATTTTCACTCCGGCAATTTTACCGTTAAACATTGCTGAACTTGCTTCTGCAATTTCTAAAGCATCACCTGCAGCTTCCACAGGAATTCCTGCATCCATTGCTTCCCAAGTGAATTCATTTAAGGGATTTAAGCCCACAGCTATTAAAATAGTATCACAGGCGAAGGTCTTTTCCGTTTTAGGTATAGGTTGAAAGTTTTTATCAATTTCGGCAATAGTGATGCTTTCAATCGATTCTTTACCATTAGCACAAAGTATAGAATGCGAAGTATAAATCGGCACTCCAAAGCGTTTCAGTTTATCGGAATGAACTTTATAGCCCCCGCAAACAGGCATTGCTTCTGCCAAACCTACAACTTCAATCCCTGCTTGCAATGAATGGTAACCTGCAATTAAGCCAACATTGCCACCACCAATAATAAAAAGACGATTGGTAGGACGCACAAGGTCTCTATTTACAAAGGTCTGAAAAGCTCCTGCTCCATAAATTCTGGCTAAATTGTTCCCCGGAAATCTTAAGAATTTTTCTCTTGCTCCTGCAGTGTTTAAAATACGCTTGGGTTCAACTATTTTATAGACACCGTCTTTCAAAACACCTACTTTTTTATCGCTGAACACGAAGACAGCTGTGCTATTTAGCCAAATTTCTACACTGCCGAATTTGGCAAGTTCCTCAGAGAGATTTTTGCTGATATCAATACCTCTGGTCCCAGCNNTGGATATTTTGTTTGCCCAGTTCAATAGCAGCAGAAAGCCCTGCAGGACCTCCACCAATAATAAGAACATCGGTTTTAATATATTCCAGGGGCTCAAAGTTTAAGGGTGTATCTTCTGCAGGAAGGATAGGTAACCCTTCCAGCGATTGCACAATCATATTTTCACTAACAGCTGTCATACAGGATTTTACAGCTATGCCATTAGCTATTACACTACATTGAGAACATTGACCATTAGCACAAAATATACCTTGTGCACTGCCATCTTTATGATGATGACCAAAAATAGATATACCATTGGCAATAAGAGCTGAGGCAATCATTTCTCCGCTTTTTGCCTTTAGTTTTTGTCCATTCCAGTAAAAAAAGACCTCTTCTCTTTCCGGAATCGGCAATATAGGATGAATGGCAATACGATTGTTATCTGCCAACAAAGTAAAACTCCTTATATAAGGAAGTTAGGTTCTTTCATTTATGGTTTTAGCACCTAACCTCACATTACTATTATTTATTCTATCCTCAATTTTTGTACTTGGCTGTTTGTCAAGCAGTAATTGTAGCAATGGAGTTAATGAAAACAGGGTAATTGAATTATTGAAAGTTAGGAGTTATTTACACCATTATGATTTTGTTTCTTATGCAATTTTACTGGTGCAAATAAAGCCAGACCTGCAGAATGTCATTATTGTGATGCTTGTGCAGAAGGAGGATGCCAATCCTCCGCTAAAAAAGTTACATCCATTCAAAACCTGGTTTAAAGATGCGGAGCTTCGGCGAGCTCCAACTACACTAAATTTCGGCTTTATGGAGGAAGCCCAAGCCCAAAAGAGTAAAGAAGATGTTAGGAAACCAGGCAGCCCAGAAGGGATTGATAATGCTGTTGTAGCCCAAACTTTGGCAAACCCTTACCACAATTAAGTAGATAAAACAGACAACCAAACCGAGCATAATTATCCAGCCGCGTCCTTTGGAGCGAATATTGGAAGTGGCAATCGGGATGAAGAAAAAGATAACTATGAGATTGGTAAGCGGAAAGGAAATTTTCATATTTAAATCCACAATTTCTCTTGCTGGATTATCTCCCAGTTTTTTCATTCTGCCGATATATTCTTTTAACTGCCAAAAATTGAGAGAGAGGGTTTTTTGAGAAATGCGGATAAAATCCTGGGGCTGAACATCCAGAATAACTAAATCAGTTTGCGGATAATGAGCCATAAAGACCTGCTTACCATTAGCAAATCTTCTAATATCACAATCCTTTAAAATCCAGCGAGAACCATTCCAGTCCGCAGAGGTAGCAGTTATATGTTCAGTTATCTGTTTAGTTTTAAAATCAATACGGGTAAGGTCAATAATTTTTAGGTTGTTTTTATAGCCATCAAAGAAACCGAAATAGTAAAAATCGTTAGCTTTACCCTGATAGTGGATTCGGGCTTTCAGCATTTGGTCATCCGGTTGCTGACCTTTGATTTGGACATTATAAACATAATTTTTAGTAGTTTCAGCCCAAGGAACAACATATTCTCCAAATACGGCAACTGCAATACTGATTATAAGCCCAATTCCAAAAAGAGGTAGCATAGCTCTTTTTATACTAATTCCGGCAGCACGAATAGCGATACTTTCATTATGTTTGGATAAAGCGCTCATCATAAACAAACCGGTTAACAGAACCGTAACCGGTGAAGTTAACACAAGCAGATAAGGTAACCTCATCAAATAGTATATAGTTGCCTGTTGAGCGGTAGCTCCATTGCGAATTAACCGTGGAAGATTGTCAATTACATCAATAACCACAAAGATAGCTACAAAGGAAAGAAAGATGATTAGGTAGGTGCGCAGAAATTCACGGATGATATATTTATCAAGAATTCTCATTTTTAGTGCACAATCTCATCGGGAACAGGAGCTTTTCTATTCCGATAATGTTTAATTTTCCACATCAGAGTAGGCATATCCAGAAGCCGTTTCTCTTTTATGGAACCTATTATAAGCAGAACGGCTAAAATTAAAAATATAATGTTAGCCAGCCACATAGCTAAAAATGGAGGCATAAATCCTTTATCGGCAAGTTGTTCACCGCCATTAAGAGCAATATAATAGACAAGGAAAATTATAGAAGAAACGGAAAAAGACATTCCAATTCCGCTTGTTCTGGTCATCAAACCCAGGGGAATTCCAATCAGGACAAAGATAATGATAGCAAAGGACATAGAAAACTTTTTATGATATTCCACTAGTAAAGAGTTGATCAATTCTTTCAGCTCCTGGGTGCGGTCAATTACCATTTTTTGCATTGCCTGTAAACGACGCAGTTCCATATTGCGGGTAAAATTCTGAGGGCTTTTTTGGAGTAATTCAATGCGTTTATTTAGTTCTTCAATTTCCTGCTGTTTTGTCTGCAGTTCTTTTTTGTGTTCAGCAATAGCTGTAATCAATTGATTATAAGTCATTTCACGGTCACTTCTATAGCCAGTTTCAAACATTTCCATATTACTGCCCAAGTTTCGTACATTAATTATATAACGACTGAAGGTAGTTTTCTGGTATTTACCGACTTCTTTTTCGTTGCGTTCATGCATTTCACCGTCATTCAAAATTATTTGGAGAGAATTGCCATTATCTTTTTGAATCACATTACCGCTTTTAGCAAAAATGGTGCGTGGAAAATGTGACTGACTACGATCATAGATTAAAACATCTGTCAGCAAGCTATCAGTAGTTTCTCTGGCATATATTGTATAATCCATAAAATTGGTAAATTCTTTTTCTTTGATTATTGTCATTGGCTTGTAGTAAGCAATTTTCAGCATCAGGTTTTTCAATTTATGGTTAGTATCGGGCAAAAACCAATGGTTAAAATACACCATCAATCCGGTTAACAGCAAGGCAGCGAGCACCAAAGGTCCGATTAAAGAATAAACATTTATACCGCTGGATTTAATAGCTGTAATTTCTCTATCCACACTCATTCTGCCAAAAGCAAGAATTGTAGCTACCAGCACAGCCATTGGAATGGAAAGAGCAAGCATATAAGGCAGAGAAAGACCAAAGACCTCAAAAACCGTTTGCCAGGGCAGTTTCTTTTCAATTATCAGATTCATTAAGTCAATAATTCTGTCGCTCAACAGCACAAAGGTAACTACCATCAGAGCAATAAAAAAAGGTGCGATATGCTCTTTCAGGATATAGCGTTTCAATATTTTCATTGCAGCATATCCAAAAGTTCCGCTTCACTGATAATTTTAACTGTTCCCAGTTGGCGTGCCTTATCCAGTTTGGAGCCGGGATTTTCACCTACTATAAGATAATTCAGCTGTTTACTTACACCGCTTAAAATTTTTCCTCCGTGTTCCGTAATCAGTGTTTCCATATCTTTTCTACTATAGTTGGGCAGAGTTCCCGTTATTAAAAAGGTCTTTCCGGCTAAGATAGCAGAGCTTTGCGGGCTTATATAAGTGAATTGTAATCCGACTTTTCTCAAAGAGTCAATCAATTCCCGATTGCTTTTTTGGGAGAAGAAACCGATAATGGACCGGGCAACAATGGAACCAATATCGGGAACACTTAAAAGTTCTTCTTCCTTTGCCATAATAAGAGCATCAATATTTTTAAAGTGTTGAGCCAGAGTGCGGGCAGTAATAGAGCCGATATGTCTTATCCCGAGAGCGAAAAGAACTCTGTCAAAATTTTTGGTTTTAGATGCTTCAATGGCTTTTTGCAAGTTCTCGGCAGATTTTTTTCCCATTCTTTCCATTTCTGCAATTTTATTATAATCAAGATGATAGATATCAGGTATCCATTTAATCTGACCTGTTTCTATCAAACGCGCTATTAGTGAACTACCTAAGCCATAAATATCCATTGCTTCACGCGAAGCAAAATGTTCCAGTTTACGCTGTATCTGAGCGGGGCAATTGGCATTAGGACAGTAGTTTATACTGCCATCTTCATCGCGTTGTAAAGGTGCATTACAAACAGGACAGTTAGCAGGAAAAATAACCGGTTTGGCATTTACAGGGCGTTTACTAACATTTACAGAAAGGATTTTGGGGATAATTTCTCCGCTTTTAACCACTAAAACAGTATCGCCATAATGCAAATCCAACCGTTTTATTTCATCGGCATTATGTAAAGTAGCGTGAGAAACAGTGCTTCCGGAAATAAAAACCGGCTTTAGATTAGCTACAGGAGTAACTGCACCGGTTCTGCCAACCTGAAAACTAACCGATTCCAAAACGGTTTCTTTTTCTTCCGGCTTAAATTTATAGGCAATTGCCCATTTGGGACTTTTAGCCGTCCAGCCCAATTTTTTCTGGTCTTCCAAACTATTAACCTTAATCACAATGCCATCAATATCGTAGGGAATAGTATAACGTTCCTGTTCCATTTGCAGGCAGAATTTTTCCACTTCCTGATAATTCTTGCATAAAGTTCTTTTACTGGTTGGGAAACCAAGTTCATCCAAAAAGTCCAATAACCGAGTTTGCTTATCTATAATTTCATTTTTATACTGCAGAGGTGTCTCATAATAGCCCAAAGCATAAAACAATGCCTTTAAATGACGGGACTTCACTTCCTCTCTATTTTTCAGCTTAATTGAGCCGGCAGCTGCGTTACGCGGATTAGCAAAGGTCTTCAATTCATTTTCTCTACGGAATTCATTCAGCGCCAGAAAATCCTGCACGGGTATATATATTTCGCCTCTAATTTCTATGGCTCCTTTATAATCAATGGTAAAAGGAACATCCGGGAGCAAACGAAAATTTTCTGTTACATCTTCACCTTCCAAACCATCACCCCGGGTTGTGGCATAAATAAAATTTCCGTTTTCATAATAAAGATTGATGCTAAATCCGTCTATTTTTAATTCCGCACAGTATTCACTGGCATAACCCAAATCATTATTTGTCCGATTGATGAAAGCCAAAACCTCTTCCAAAGAATAAGCATTTTCCAAACTTGCCATCCGCACTTTATGAGGAATGGTTTTAGCGCCTGGAGTAAGGTCGCTTCCANNACCTTCTGCATATTGTGCTTCCAATTCCTGTAATTCCTTCACCAGCATATCATATTCATAATCACTGATTTCGGGTTTGGCAAGAGTATAATAGAGCCGATTATGATGTTCTATTTCGGCTCTTAAGCGGTCAATTCTGGCTTTTAATTTATTTTTATTCATAATTTATAAAACTCTGGTCTTCTATCTTTAAAGGCATCATTGCGTTCAGTTACGGCTTTGTCGTTTGCTTCTTCAGGATTTATTTCTACGGTTATAGTTCTTTCTTCGCTAACTGACAGAGAGGAAAGAACTTCACCTTTGGTATTTAATATTTGGCTTTGCCCAGTAAAGCTAACTGTTTCTCCTGCATTTAATTCTGTGCCTATACGATTGGCAGTAACAGCAAATACCCGATTTTCTAAACAACGGGTTTTCATTGCCTGTTGACACCAGGGCAGAACTAAATTAGCAGGATGGCAGATTATTTGAGCTCCTAAAAGAGCAAGAGTTCTGGCTGCCTCAGGAAATTGCCAGTCAAAGCAGATCATCATTCCGATTTTTACTCCATTCAAAATATTAAAAACCTGAAAACCGGTATCTCCGGGACTGAAAAATAGTTTTTCCCGATTAAAAAGATGGGTTTTACGATAGTTATAAAATCTGCCGTCAGACATAATTAACATACAGGAATTAAAAAGGTTATTGCCATCAAGCTCAGGATATCCATAAACAATATTACAGTTAATGCTATTGGCAATATCATTTAACACAAAGTATGTTTCACCTTTTCCTGCTTCTTCAGCAACGGAGAAGACCTCTTCTTTATTAGCGAAAACATAACCACTATTACATAATTCTGGCAGGACAACCAGGTCTGTTTTCAGTCCGATAAGCAACTGTTTCATTTTTTTCAGGTTGTATTCTTTATCCAGTAAACGTGGGGCAAATTGCAAAGCGGAGATTTTCATTGTGCTTGTTTCGCCTTAGCTTTTAAAAGGGGTTTAATAGTTCGGTCTAAAACGCCTTTCAGCAAGGATATTGTCATACCATAATTAGTAACGGGAACGCCGCGTCTACGGCATTCCATAATTTTTCTGTTCATTTCCATCGGAGTAATCATACATCCGCCACAATGGATACAAACAGCGTATTCTTCCAGATTTTCAGGAAAATCGTGTCCCGCATAGAACTCAAAATTCAGGTTTTTTTGACTGAATTTTTGCATCCAGTTCGGGATTTTAACCCTGCCGATATCATCTTTTTGAATATGATGTGAACAGGCCTCAGCTATCAAAATTTTATCTCCATCTTGCAGTGTTTTAAGGCGGTTTATGCCTTCCAGAAGGATATCCAGTTCACCTTTATAGCGGGCAAAAAGGATAGAGAAAGTAGTTAAAGGAATTTCTTCAGGAACAATTTTTGCCACCATTTCTATTACCTGGGAATCGGTTATTATCAGAGAAGGGGGTTCTTTTGTCTTTTCCAATGCGGATTTTAGCTCTGTTTCCCGAACAACTGTAACGAGACAGTTCCGGTCAAGCAAATCACGCAAGGTCTGAACCTGCGGTAAAATAAGGCGTCCTTTAGGAGCAGAAGTATCAATCGGAGTTACTAAAATAACACTGTTTTTAGGTTCTACAAGGTCTCCG
>MTKZ01014171.1_pt1 | contig 20655 bp, 11 predicted proteins | sample 1042781 | NCBI WGS metagenome assembly MTKZ01 (sample SAMN06212207, study PRJNA360539) | anaerobic digester metagenome | biome: Wastewater treatment plant; material: sludge; isolation source: anaerobic digester fed with sludge from wastewater treatment plant | place: Denmark: WWTP Viborg ... | reverse complement strand
GTGGACGACCTGATCAGTCACGAATTCCCCCTTTCCGAAGCCGCCGCGGCATTCGAACAGATTCTGGAGCGCCCTTCCGAAACGCTGGCGGTCGTTCTGCGATACGACGGATGCGAGGGCGCGGAGCATTGACGAGGCGGCTTTACAGTGCGGTTTTCGCCTTCGTGACTATCCTTGCGCTTGTCGCGCCTGCCGGTGCTGCGCGCGACGATGACACGATCAGGCTCAAGGTCTGGCAGCTTCCGCTCAAAGAGGGCCGGAGCGTCCCGGAGAAGGCCCGCTGGGCCATTGTCGAGCGGTTTATGGAGCTTCATCCGAATGTGGAACTCGAGGGCTTCCGCGGGCTGAGCGCGCCCGGAATGAGCATGGAGGTGGGGCCTCTGCTGGCGATGGCAGGCGGAGTGGCCCCGGACGTGCTGTACGTCAATTTCCGCATCAGCGACAGCTACATCCAGCAGAAGTTCCTGTATCCGCTCGACGATTATGTCGAGCAGTGGGCGAAGGAAGAAGACCTCTCCGAACGCATCTACCCACCGGTCTGGCAGGTCATCAAGCGCGAGGGTCACATCTGGGCGATACCTTACCAGACGTACGTCATCACCCTGCAGTATCGCAAGGACCTTTTCCGCGAGGCGGGCCTCGACCCGAACCGCCCCCCTCGCAACTGGGACGAGCTTTTCGAGTATGCGAAGAAGCTCACATATCCTGAGAAGGGGCAGTACGGGCTCGGGATCGCCGCCGGGCCGCACGCATCATGGTGGTTCATAGATATCCTCTGGTCCGCCGGCGGAGAAGCTGTCGTTCAGGACGCGGACGGCACCTGGCGCGCCGTGTTCAACGACGAGAACGCCGTGACCGCGCTCAAGTTCTATCAGCGCCTGGGCCGCGAAAAGTGGGAGCGCAATGGCAAGCAGTATCGCGGCGTTGCGTATCGGGAGATGGACTACTCCAAGCTCTGGGACCTAGGCAAAATCGGCATGCGCTTCACGTATATGGACGACCAGAGCATGGCGAACATCAACCCGAATCTGGTCGGGATCGCCCCGATACCGGAGGGGCCGGACGGAAAGCGCGGCAACGAGCTGAACTGCCCGATGATGGGCATCAACTCACAGATCAAGGACGAGCGTGTTCGCGACATGGCCTGGGAGTACATCCGCTTCTGGGCCAGCGAAGAAGCGACCAAGATTCTCTGCAAGGTTTATGTCGAAAACGGCTTCGCCAAGTTCATCGCGCCGAGGTACCTCCGGAAGTTCCGCTACGGTCAGTATGTTAAGGAGGCGCCTCCGGGCTGGGAGGCAACCCTGGAAGAGGCGCTGAAGTCCGGCAAGCCCGAGCCTTACGGCCGCAACTGCCAGATGATCTATAACGAGATGACGCCTCCGCTGGACGCAGTATGGCTAAAGGACAGGGTGGACTACAAAGCCGAACTCGACAAGGCCGTCAACCACTGCAATGAGAAGCTGATGGGGATCGTGCCGGAGGGCATCGCGGAGTTCCGTCGGCGGGTCGCGCTTGCCGTCGTGCTCGTGCTGTCTGCCCTGTTCTTCCTCATCTTCCGTTCGGTTTTGAGGAGCTTCAGCAAGGACTACGAATGGGAGACGACGGATCCGTCTGATCGTCCGGTCCGTCCCCGCAAGCGCACCAGAAGAAACCTGTTCGCGTGGCTGATCATGGCGCCGGCGCTGGTGTCGGTGGCGCTCTGGGCCTACTACCCGCTCGCCAGAGGGTCGCTGATGGCGTTTCAGGACTACAAGATCGTTGCGGGGACGTCGTGGGTGGGACTCGGCAACTTCAGCGAAGTGCTCTTCACGCCTCAGGTGTGGGTTTCGTTCAAGAACAGCATTCAGTACATGCTTCTGTCGCTGGGGCTGGGCTTCTTCACGCCCATCGTGCTTGCCCTGATGCTGCACGAGATTCCGAGGGGCAAGATTCTGTTCCGGACGCTGTTCTACCTCCCCGCGGTTACAACCGGCCTCGTGATCATGTTCCTGTGGAAGTTCTTCTACAATCCCAGCCCGGCGGGAGTCCTGAACCGCCTTCTCACGGGAATCAACGACAACATCCTGTCCCCTTTGAACGCGCTTGCGGGCTCTGTCCACCTGCCGATGCAGATTCCGATGATCGAGGCCCAGACCTGGCTGCAGGACCCGCGCCTTGCCATGCTCTGCATCGTCATTCCGATAGTCTGGGCATCGGTAGGACCGGGGTGCATCATATACCTCGCCGCCCTGAAAAGCGTTCCGGAAGACGTGTACGAGGCGGCAGATCTGGACGGAGCGGGTGTGCTGCACAAGATCACACATATCACCATCCCGTATCTCAGGCCGCTCATCATCATTAACTTCGTTGGGGCGTTCATCGCGGCGTTCCGGTCGTTCGACTTCATCTTTGCCATGACCGGCGGAGGGCCGATGCTGGCAACGCACGTGGCCGGGCTGGAAATCTGGTACAACGCGTTCCTGTATCTCAAGTTCGGATACGCGGTGGCTATGGCCTGGCTGCTTGGTTCGCTGCTTGTCGGGTTTACCGTCTTCCAGCTCCGCATCCTCTCGCGGCTTCAGTTCAAGACGGCGGAGGCATAGCGAACCATGCCGATTATCAGCGTTGTCGGACGGAAGCAGAAGAAGGTTCGGGCGTTCATCGCGCTGCTCTACGTGCTGCTCACCCTCGGCGCAATCACGATGGTGTACCCGTTCGTGCTGATGATCTCGACCTCGTTCACGAGCCCGGTGGACCAGAACGAATTCGTGCCGATCCCTCGCTACTTCTACAAAGAGGACAGCCTCTACCGGAAGTACATCGAAGCGAAGTACAACGAAGACGTTTCGGACTACAACATCTGGATCGGAACGGAATGGGCTTCGTTCGAAAAGGTGAACCCGCCCGTGCGTGTCAACAGGCGCTTTGTTGAAGACTGGCGCGCGTTCCAGAAGACGCTCCCGCCTGATCACAAGATGCTGATGTTCTCGCAGAGCGTGTCGCTCATCACACCCGAGTCGGTGGACCTCTACCGGCGGCATCTCAGCCGCAAGTTCGGAAACGACCTCGAAAAGCTCAACCAGGTGTATCGCGAGGTGAACGAAAACTGGATGGAGGTCTATCTTCCGGCTGAGGACTGGGCGCAGCGCAGCTTCTCCCCGGTGCAGAACCAGAAATACCGGGAGTACCTCGCCTTCAAGAAGTCCCTGCCCCAGCGCTACCTCTCGGCGATTTCGGGCGATGGGGTCTATCAGGACTTCCTGCGCCTCAGCTACGGCGGCATTGACCGCGTCAACGAGGCACTCGGCACTCACTACACTTCACGAGGGGCAATCACGCTATCGGCGCGTGTGCCGGCCGGGGGAGAAGCGCATCCGTGGGAGGCGTTCGTCCGGAAGGAGTGCCCGGTTCATTTCATCAGGCTCGACCCGGATGCGCGACCGGCGTTTCGGTCGTTCGTGAAGGCGAAGTATCAGACCATTGCGGCCTACAACAAGAGCTGGAAATCGTCTGAGAGGTCTTTCGACAATGTTCAGATGCCAGCCACCCGTCCGGAAGGCGGCATTCCGCTGGTTGACTGGGTGGACTTTCTGGAGACGGCGGCCCCGGTGAACGGGATCGAAGTGCTCACGCCCGATGTCCTGTACCGCCAGTCACTCGAGAAGCGCTTCGGGAACGTGCAGGGAGTGAATCGCGCATTCGGCACGGCGTTCAAGACGCTCGCCGAAATCAGGCCGCCGCTGGTTGACAACGATCTGCTTGATCTTCAAGAGAACGCCCGCGCTATCCGCAAGGAGTTCATCGCGCGCAACTACCGGGAGGTTTCGAACTATATCGCTCTGCACGGACGCGCGACTCTGAACACAGTGATTCTCTGCTTCGCGATGGTGCTGACGGCGCTAACGGTGAATCCTCTTTGCGCTTACGCGCTGTCGCGCTACAACCTGAAAGCAACCTACAAGATACTGCTGTTTCTGCTTGCGACCATGGCATTTCCGGCGGAGGTCAGCGCCATCCCGAGCTTCCTGCTCATCAAAAACTTCCATCTGCTTGGCACGTACTGGGCGATCATTCTGCCAGGGCTCGCGAACGGATACTCTATCTTCCTGCTCAAAGGCTTCTTCGACAGTCTGCCCAAGGAGCTATTCGAGGCTGCCACGCTGGACGGGGCGAGCGAAATGCGCATGTTCTGGACGATTACTATGAACCTCTCCAAGCCGGTTCTGGCGGTAATCGGGCTGGCGGCCTTCACGCACGCATACGGGTCATTCATGTGGGCGTTTCTGGTGCTGCAGGACCCTGAGATGTGGACGCTGATGGTGTGGCTCTACCAGATGCAGCAGTGGGCGCCTCAGTTCCTGGTGTATGCGGGCCTGGTGCTGGCGGCGATTCCGACGCTGCTGGTGTTCATTTTCGCTCAGAACATCATCATGCGCGGCATCATCATCCCTTCGGAGAAGTAGCGGAAACCTTCCGCCTCTTCTTGCCGCCCCGCGCGGACGCGGCGGGCGACCGCCCGTCGCCGGGGTCCCGGGCGGGCATTCCGAGCAGCGGGCGCAGGAACCGCCCCGTGTGGCTCTCCGGGCAGGCGGCGATATCCTCGGGAGTGCCCTCGGCAACAAGGTAGCCTCCGCGCTCTCCGCCCTCCGGTCCCAGGTCTATGACCCAGTCCGCCGTCTTGATGACATCCAGATTGTGCTCGATGACGAGCACCGTGTTTCCCTGGTCCGCCAGGCGGCTGAGAACCTCGAGAAGCTTCTTGATATCGTGGAAGTGCAGCCCGGTTGTCGGCTCATCGAGGATGTAGAGAGTCCGGCCCGTGCCGCGCTTGGCGAGTTCCGTCGCCAGTTTCACCCTCTGCGCCTCTCCGCCGGATAGAGTCGTCGCGGGCTGTCCCAGCCGCATGTAGTCCAGCCCGACGTCGTGAATGGTCGAGAGCTTGCGGGCGATGGCCGGGAGGTTGCGGAAGAACTCGACCGCCTGCGAAACGGTCATCTCCAGCACGTCGGCGATATTCTTCCCCTTATAGCGAACTTCCAGCGTCTCGCGGTTGTAGCGTTTTCCCTTGCACACCTCGCACGGGACGTACACATCTGGCAGAAAGTGCATCTCGATCTTGATGATGCCGTCGCCCCGGCAGGCCTCGCACCGCCCCCCCTTCACGTTGAAGCTGAACCGGCCTGGCTGATACCCCCTCATCCGGGCATCGGGTGTCTGAGCGAAGAGGTCGCGGATCATATCGAAGAGGCCTGTGTATGTGGCCGGGTTGCTGCGCGGCGTGCGCCCGATGGGCGACTGGTCAATGTCAATGACCTTGTTGATGCTCTCCGCGCCCCTGATCTCGTCGAGCTCGCCCCACCCTCTGTATGCGCCGTACACCTCCCGCATTAGGCGCGGGAAGAGCGTCTCCTGAATGAGTGTGCTCTTGCCGGAGCCGGACACGCCGGTAACGCACACGAACAGCCCCAGGGGGATCCGCACATGGATGTTCTTGAGGTTGTGCTGGCGCGCCCCAACGATCTCGAGCGCACTCTCACCCGGCGGACGGCGTATCAGGGGCACCGGGATCGTCTCCCTGCCCGATAGATAGCGCCCCGTGTACGAGTCCTCGCACTTCTCGATGTCCGAAACGGCGCCGGTAGCCACCACGAAGCCTCCGTGCTCGCCCGCCCCGGGCCCTACGTCAACCACATAGTCCGCTGCCCGGATCGTGTCCTCGTCGTGCTCCACGACGATGATCGTGTTTCCGAGATCGCGAAGACGGACAAGCGTCTCTATAAGCCGATGGTTATCGCGCTGATGCAGTCCAATACTCGGTTCGTCGAGTATGTAGAGGACTCCCATAAGCCCGGATCCGATCTGCGTCGCGAGGCGAATACGCTGTGCCTCTCCTCCCGCCAGCGTGCCGGCCGCGCGGTCGAGGGTCAGATAGCCGAGCCCCACATCCTTCAGGAACCCCAGGCGGGTCCGGATCTCCTTGATCACCTGACGCCCGATGATACGCTCGCGCTCGCTGAGGGTGAGAGCATCGAAGAACCGAAGCGCGGCATCAACGGAGTGAGCGGTGAGCTGGGAGATGTTCCGATTGCCGATTGTCACTGCAAGACTTTCGGGCTTCAGCCTTGCGCCCTTGCACGCCGGGCAGGGGTGCTCGGACATGAACTTCTCGGTCTCCTCTTTCAGCATCTGCGAGGACGTCTCGCTGTAGCGGCGTTCGAAGTACTTCATAACGCCCTCGAAGCGCGTCTCCCAGACACGCATGCGGCCGTGCCTGCTCTTGAAACGCACCTGAATCGGCCGGTCGCAGCCATACAGAAGGGCCTTCCATTGCACTTCCGTTAACTCGTCCACGGGTTGCTCGAGCGAGAAACCCAACAGATCCGCCAGCCCTTCCATCATTGAGTGCCAGTACTGGCTGGTGGTCTTCGCGAGGGGAGCGACCGCGCCCTGACTCAGCGAGAGCTTCCGGTTGGGAATGATGAGGGCCGGGTCGAGCGCCTTGAAAGAGCCGATTCCGTGACACTCGGCGCAGGCGCCGTACGGCGTGTTGAACGAGAAGTTACGCGGCGCGGCCTCTTCCAGGTTGATGCCGCACTCGGCGCAGGCGAACTCCTCGCTGAAAGTGATTTCGTCGCCATCAGTAATTGCGGCCGTGACGCTGCCCGATGCAAGCCGCAGAGCAGTCCCTACCGAGTCGGATATCCGCTGTACGGCGTCCGGGCGGACGATCAGGCGGTCAACGACAACCTCGATCGTGTGCTGCTTGTATCGGTCCATCTGGATGTCGTCGGTGACTTCGTGCATCTGGCCGTCAACACGCACACGCACGTACCCCTGCTGACGGACGTCGTCTATCACCTGCCTGTAGATACCCTTGCGCCCGCGCACGAGCGGCGCAAGTATCTGAAGCCTGGTTCCCTCGGCAAGCGACGCGATGACATCCACGATCTGCTCGGCTGTCTGGCGGGCGATGGCTTTTCCGCATTTCGGGCAGTGCTGGATGCCAATCCTTGCGTACAGAAGACGCAGGTAGTCGTAAATCTCGGTGACCGTGCCAACCGTGGAGCGCGGGTTGCGTGTCGTGGACTTCTGATCAATCGAGACCGCCGGGGAGAGGCCCTGAATATCATCAACGTCCGGCTTGTCCATCTGCCCCAGGAACTGGCGAGCGTAGGAGGACAGGGATTCCACATACCGCCGCTGTCCCTCGGCATAGATGGTGTCGAACGCGAGGGACGACTTGCCCGACCCCGATAGACCGGTGATGACGACGAATTTGTCGCGGGGTATCTCGAGACTTATGTTTTTCAGGTTGTGCTGGCGCGCGCCAAGGATGACGATCTTATCCTGCGCCATGGGCCCTCCGTGCCGCGAACGTATGTTTGTGCTGACCCTGCATTATACCGTTTCCGTTCTGGAGCCTACAACCGCTCCACCGAGAATCCACCGTCCACCATGAACACGTTGCCCGGCGAGTATGCGAAGTCGCCCCGCACGAGCGATGCCACCGCCCGCCCGACATCCTCGGGCTGTCCCCAGCGTCGCTGCAGGAGGATTCCGTCTTCTATGAGGCTGTCGTACTTCCCGCGCACACCCGCGGTCATGTCGGTGCTGACAATGCCCGGACGCACCTCAAAGACGTTGATCCCGTGCTCCGCGAGGCGCACAGCCCACAGCTTGCTGGCCATTGCCAGCCCTGCCTTCGTGATGCAGTAGTCGCCCCGATTCACCGACGCCGTTGTCGCCGAAATCGAAGTGACAAAGACGATTGTGCGATGGGTTTCCGGATCGCCCGCGCCGTCTTCGAGCATCCAACGCGCCACGGCCTGAGTGAGGAAGTACGGCCCCTTCAGGTTGATGCGCACCAGGCGGTCGAAGCTCTCCTCGCCTGCGTCGAGGATGTCGGCGCGCACGTTCGGCCCCACCCCGGCGTTGTTGACCAGAGCATCCAGATGCCCGAAGCGCTCGCGAACCCCGGCGATGAGGCGCTCGCGTTCGGCAGCGATGCTGATGTCCGCCGGCACATACAGCACCGGTACGCCCAGCGCTTCAAGTTCGGCGGCTACTTCCGAGACCTGCTCCGGCGAGCGCTGCCCGTTCAGCGCCAGGCTCCAGCCTTCCGCGGCGAGCGTTCTCGCGATTCCGAGGCCGATTCCCCTCGTGCCGCCCGTTATCAGCGCAACCCTATCCGCCATGGCTCGTGCCTCCATTTGCAGCCCCGTAGAACGTGTAGCTGGGCTCATTGCGGATGATCCGCTGGAGCAACAGCGCCACTTCTCTTAGATGGTAGTCGCCCCACATGCTCGACTCGCCACAGGGAATCTTTGAGCCGTGAGGTACATGGTCCCAACCGTTCGGACGGTGGTAAATGGAATGCAGCAGCAGACCCTGATGTGTCTCGCTCGTGCTCAGGTACGGCTCGTCAAGCAGCGTTCTCAGCACTGTCAGACCGGCCTGCCAGTATCGCTTCCCGGCTTCGGACTCCCCCGCGAACTCAAGGTATCGCCCCAGCCTCAGCAGTCCCTGCGCCGCGATAGCCGCCGCCGACGAATCCACTGGCTCATAGTCGTTGAACGGATCCGCGGGCCGTCCCAGATACTCCCCGAGCAGGGAAAGGTCCGGGGCGCCCGTGTCCCAGTAGGGGATGCCGTCGGACGGCGTCTGCTCGATGTAGAAGTCACAGGTCGCGGTCGCGGCTTTCATATAAGCAGGAAACCCACGCTCGGAAGACGAGGAGCGGGCGAGTTCCTCCGCGCAGCACGCCGCAAGAAACTCGAGCTGCTCCGCATATCCCAGCATCACCCAAGCAAGCCCGCGCGTCCATGTCGTGAAGGGCGAGTAGCCCTGCTGGGTCGAAGGGCAGCGGTAGCGTCCGCTCTTTGTATTGAAGATAGATTCATGCGCCACCCTGCCGCGCATATCGTAGCTGTCCCGGCCTTCGCCGTAATACACCGTGAACTGTGCCGTGCTGTCCGCGTGCTGGAGCAGGCGCTCGAGCAGCGAAATGCGCTCGTCCTGCTCGCCGAGAAGCTCGTGTCCGAGCATATGCGCGACCGCCAGAGATCGAAGGGAGCGGATCGTGTCGGCAAACAGAGAGTGCGGCCCGTTGAACGAATAGATGTAGCCCGTGCCCGGCCCTGTGACGGTCCACCGCATAGCCTGAACGGCCCCGCTTGCCTTCAGGGCGAGTTCGAACATCTCCAGATCGCCGGAGGCGGCATCGAGCTTGTCTTCCAGTGTCAGCCGGCGCAGATTGCCGTAGGTGCTGATGATGTTGAACCCGTGGTCGTGAACACCCGTGTGCGTGACGTGAGGCGGCATAAGCCGTCTTGTGTTCCGAAGCCCAGTCTCCAGGAACGACGGCTCGCCCGTAGCATCGTACTGGAGGATGGCCGATCCGCAGCGGAAGCCCTGCGTCCAGTCCGTCCAGCCGCGAGCCGTGTAGGCCCCATCGGCCGTAAACACAGGCGAACCCCGCGAGTCGTCCCACTTCTTTTCGAGATCAGCGATTTTGCGCGCTGAGAGTTCCCAGAGCCTGTCTATCTTGCTGGCCAGGCCGTCTGGCCTGAGGTCGTAATCAATAGTGATCAATAGAGCCGCCTTATCCTGAATCTGTGCTCGCCGCCGGCGCTGGCCCGCTTTCCTTGCCGCGAGCGCCGGGGATATGTTACAACACCTTGGAGCGCCCTGCATAACCCCGGGCGCGAAAGGGCACCAGATGGCGGAACAGCGGGTAGGAATCATTATGAACGGCGTCACGGGGCGCATGGGCACGAACCAGCACCTCGTGCGATCGATTGTCGCGATTCGCGACCAGGGCGGCGTGCGCATCCCCGGAGGCGGCAGCCTTGTGCCGGATCCAATTCTGCTCGGGCGCAACGGGAAAAAGCTGGAGGCGCTTGCCAGAGCGCACGGCATTGCCCGCTGGAGCACCGACCTGACGGCCTGTCTCGCAAACCCGGACGACACCATCTACTTCGATGCCCAGACAACCAGCCGGCGCGCGGCGAGCCTGAGAGCCGCGATGGAGGCGGGCAAGCATGTTTATGCCGAGAAGCCAGTCGCCACAAGCCTCACCGAGGCGCTCAAGCTTGTTGACATTGCCGGGCGGGCAGGCGTCAAGAACGGAGTCGTGCAGGACAAGCTGTTTCTGCCCGGCCTCATGAAGCTGAAGCGGCTGATAGACGGCGGCTTCTTCGGCAAGATTCTCTCGGTGCGCGGCGAGTTCGGCTACTGGGTCTTCGAAGGGGACTGGCAGCCCGCGCAGCGCCCGTCTTGGAACTACCGCAAGGAAGACGGCGGGGGCATCATCGTGGACATGCTCTGCCACTGGCGCTATGTTCTCGACAATCTCTTTGGGAGGGTGAAGGCTGTGTCGTGCCTCGGGGCCTGTCATATCCCTGAGAGATTCGACGAGGAGGGAAAGCCATACCCCGCGACGGCGGATGACGCCGCCTACGCCACGTTCGAGCTGGACGGCGGGGTGATTGCTCATATCAATTCGAGCTGGGCCGTGAGGGTGTACCGGGACGATCTGCTGGTACTGCAGGTGGACGGAACAGAGGGCAGCGCGGTGGCGGGCTTGCGCTCCTGCAAGGCTCAACATCGCGCGCAGACTCCCAAGCCCGTCTGGAACCCGGACGTCCCCCAGCCTGTTGATTTCTACTCCAACTGGATCGAGGTGCCGGACAACCAGTTGTTCGACAATGCCTTCAAGACGCAATGGGAAATGTTCTTGAGGCATGTCGCCTGCGATGAACCGTTCCCATGGACGCTCCTTGAGGGCGCGAAAGGGGTACAACTCGCGGAACTCGGCCTCGAATCGTGGAAGCGCCGCTCGTGGGTGGACGTCCCCGATCTGGAAGCAGGCGCCTAGATGGACAGACTGACGGATACAAGCCGCCTGAGCCTGAACCAGTACACCACCAACGCCTGGTCCCTGCGTGAGGCGGCCGCCGGCTGCCGCCGCGCCGGGCTGAACTGGATCGGACTGTGGCGCGACAAGGTTGCCGAAGCCGGACTCGATGAGAGCGGACGCATTCTGCAGTCCGAAGGGCTCAGGTGTTCCGGAGTGTGCCGGGGCGGCTGGTTCCCGGCCGGGTCCGTGGCAGAGCGCCAGGAGCGCATCGACGACAACTTCAAGGCGGTTGACGAGTGCGCGGCGCTCAAATGCGACACGCTCGTCCTCGTCTGCGGGGGCCCACATAGCAAGGATATCGAGGGCGCCCGCCGCATGGTCGAGGAGGGCATCGCCGCGGTTGCTCCGTATGCCGCCCAATGTGGCGTCAGACTCGGAATCGAGCCGCTTCATCCGATGTTCGCTGGTGACCGCTCGGTCGTCGGCACGCTCGGGCAGTCTCTCGACATAGCGGAGGCCGTGGGAGCCCCGAACGTCGGCGTCATCATAGACGTGTACCACGTCTGGTGGGACCCGGACGTGTACGCGCAGATCCGAAGGGCGTCAGGCCGCATCTGGGGTTTTCACGTCAACGATTGGCTCGTCCCACCGCCGGATGTGCTGATGGGGCGCGGCATGATGGGCGACGGCGTCATCGAACTGCGCCGCCTTCGCGTCGCCGTGGACGAAGCGGGGTATGATGGGCCCATCGAATGCGAAATCTTCAACCGCGAAATCTGGGACATGCCAGGCGACGCGGTGCTGGAGATGATGAAGCAGCGTTTCGTGGAGCATTGCTGAGAGACCCGTTCAGCGAGTCGGCGACGCACCTTCTCCCTTTGAAGCCCCAACAATTCCCCGGCCTCTAACGTCTCAGGATTGAACCTCCCAGCCGTTTGAAAGGTCTCACTAAGTAATTAACAGCGCTGTGCGATGACGGCTGGCCACACGACATGAGTGGAGTTCACGCTCCCGGCGCCCTGGGAAGGCATCGGAGCAGAGGAGGCGAGAGCGATGACGGTTGATTCCTTGCATCGCCGCATAATCGTGACGGGAATCGTTATCGGAGTGTCCGTGACAATGTGGGCCGCAGCGCTTCGTATCGCGGTGCTTTGCTCGCCGGCGATCTCTGTCGCCAACGATGCCGCTTCCTACTCTCCCGACGAGGAGGAAGACCTGTTCATGGCGGTTGAGGAGGGTGATACCGCATATGTGAAGTGGCGCATCCTGCAGAACCGCGCGGCCATATCCATCCGGGACCCACAGCAGTTCACCCTGCTTCACGTCGCGGCATCATGCTGCCACCCGGAGATTGTCCGTCAACTGCTGCATCTCGGCGCAGAGGCAGGGGCCCGCGACATCGTCGGCGATACCCCCCTGCATTATGCCGTGCGCAACGCATGCCCGGCTGTGGCCGGCATTCTGCTTGGCGCGGGAGCATCCGCCGACGCGGCCAACTCAGCTGGCGTCACGGCGATGCAGGAAGGGGAGCGTTACTGGCCCGATGCCTCTGAGATGATCCGCATTCTCAAGCGCTCCGGCTCTCAGAAGCCGGCGCGCACTGGAGGGCAAAGATGGCACGTTTCGAGCAGGTAACGAGGCTGGTCTGTTTCACTCTCGAGCAGGCGGGAGTCGGCCTAACCTTCGCGCTCATGGCGTTCGCGGCGCTCGACGGGCAGCCTGCGCTGGCGCGCGGGGCCCTTGGCATCGCGGCCGTGTTCGGCCTGGGCTGGTCAGGTCTGATGAGGACACTGCGGCAGACGGATGCTAGCCTGCTTGACAGCCCTGGGCCGCAGCCTGTGCCCGGAGCACTGTGCTGCGCCGCGCCCGCGCTGTTGCTGTCGCTGCTTGCGATGGGGTGCAACCCGCTGATCGGCAGAAGCTGGCAGCTTGTGATGCAGACTGCCATCCTGATCCTGGGCGGGCTCTCACTGCTGCATCTTGCAGCTCCCGTAACGCATTTCGCCCCGGAAACTGAAAGCGCACAGGCTCAGTGAACGATGTCTTCCGCACCTGCGACGAGCATCAGCCGGTAGACACCGTCGTCCGTGCGATACAGCGAGGATATCCCCGTTACGACGGCGATGGCTCCCGCCGGGGGCGCCGCCGCCCCGGCCGGGAACTGCACCTTGATTCCCGGAGATGCCAGGTCGCCGTACGTTGAGCCGTCGTCAAGGTAGAACGAGCCGGGCTCGATATGGCGCACCGTGCCAGCAATGCGCACGAGAAGCCCGATATTGTTCAGGCCCGGCATGCTGACCTTGCGCCACGGCGCCGTCTCGTTCACGCGCCACACCTGCACGAACACGCCCATCTGCCCGGACATCCCCACGGGATCGTAGAAGTAGGGTGAACCGCCGACGGCCGTACCCCCCAGGAAGACAACCGGGGCCTCATATGCTCCCCGATCCACAACAGCAGCCGCCGTCAGCATCCGTTCGCCGTCCGCTGTCGTTACCATGGTCCCGACAATCTCGACAGCGCGCCCCGTCTGCACCTGATCGTCCCACGCTACACGAAGACCACCGCCCGAACGGTCCGGCCGCTGAACGTAGAAGAACCCGTCGAAACAGGCTGTAACAACCAACGCACCCAGTTCGATATCCTCGCCGTCTGACGTACGCTTCGCCGCGGCGACATCACCCCAGTCACGCGTCGAGAAGGTGATCTCGGCGGACCGGCTGGTAATGCCGGTCACCGGGTCTCTGGAAACAACAACGAGGTAGTACGCCGTGGCCGGTGTCAGCCCGGCGGCATAGACCACGTGAGACAGTGCGGTTCCATCGGCCGTGATAGTTCTGTCGTACGCGCCCGGGCTGTTTCCGAGCCGCACTTCGGTAGAGCCGGCAACATCCGTCTTCCACGACACACGGGCGGAATTGATGGTTATGAATGAGACCGAGACGTCGGAGATAACCGGGCCAACGGTCTCGGCGCGTATGTCTGACGCCCTGCGCGCGCGCACCACAGGCAACAGGCCGGTTGCCTGCTTCTCGCACGAGACGATGCCCGTGACGACGACGATGCTCTCGAGCGCAGGCAGAGGCGCCTCTACTGGAGTCTGGACCTTAACAGGATGCACGCCCGCCGACTCGGAGATCGTGAAGCTGCCCGTGCCAAGCGCCGTAACCCGCCCGGTCACCTGAGCGAGCAGCCCAACCGGGTTCAGCCCCGAGCCGCCCAGCATGCCTTTCTGCCCCGCCCCCGAGAGCGGATCGAAATGGAAGTCTCCCCCGAAAAGCGAACGTATCGTCAGCACGCATGGAGCAATCTGGCCCGTACCGAGCTTCGTAATCGCATCCGCCGCGATGACTCGCTCACCGTTCGGCGCGGTAGCCATCGCGCCTGATACAACAATCCGATCGCCCTCCGCCGCCTGGCTCCCGGTGACACGGATTCCGGATGAGCGATCCGGCGCCTCAACGTAGAACCCGTCGGGGAAGACCCCGGTAACTACGACCCCTGTTCCGGCGCCGATCTCGACAAAGTCTCCATCGGCTTTCGTCCGTGCCTCGCCGGGCAGAATCGTGTCCGCAGTAACAGCTTCGTAATACAGGGTGTACGCTCCGGTGCTGTTAAAGTCGAACAGGTGCAGCAAATGCTCACGATACGGGGCCTGGCCCTGCAGGCGTATCGTCCTGTGAGTCGTCCATGCGTTGTCCTGCAGCCGAATTACGCGTCCGTCCGACCGAACCGCGCGAACAAGGCGGAAGTCATCGCCGCCGGGGTCATCCACGCGCAGGTACATATAGCCCACAGGCGCGGCGGCGGTTAGAGAGATCTCCCGATGCGCCGCCGTCACAGGCCCGTCCGTGATGGGGTTGGCGGCAAGCCCCACAGGATGCACTGACGCATCCGAGCCGTGAACCGTCTCCGGAATGCCGCCGATATCCGGGATATCGTTGGCCAGAAAGTCCGGACGGAGGTCGTCCGAGGGGTAAACAACCCGAACCGCGTGGATCAACTCGTGAATCTCGACACTATCAATAAGTGACAGCCGGCTGTCCCCCAGCCCATCGAGGTGCTCGTAGGTTGCCTCGTATTCGACAAACTCACCCTGAAGCGTGCTCGTCATCAGCCAGCGGGCCACGGCAGTCTGCCCGGCGCCAACATCGCCGAGATCAACATTCAAAGACGGGCTGACATCGGCCGCATTGACCTGGGTGCCGATAATCGTGAAGTCAATGACGAGCCCCTTTTCGTTGTCCACGATGCGCGGCTGGCTGGTCGTAATCCTCACGTTATCGGCCGTGCCAGCCCCGCGGTTTTCCATGACGAGGCCAAGGCTGAATGGCTCGGCCGGCTCGACCTCGGGAGTGAAAGGATCGTCCGAGTAGACGTCCTTCTGCCAGAAGTACTTCAGGTGCAGGCTCGGGTTCGGCAACACATTGATGCGCGCTGGATATAGCGGAATCTCGAACTCAGCCCCGTTCAGGGTGTACGACATCGTCCCGCCGACGGTGTAGATGGTCTGTGCGTACGGGGCAGCCTCGTCCGTCGGGATTATCGTCCAGTCCGCTGTTCCAGACGCCGCAACTGCCAGTGTGCCAGTGCCATCCACCGCGGTCAGCCCGGCCAGGGTAGGATTGCTCACAGAGAAAAGCGAGGTCGAGTCGTTGTTCTCTGCGTCACGCACAATGAGTTGCACGAAGAGGTTCTCGATGGGCGCATCGCCCGAGTTGTCAAGCTGCAGCGAAGCACGGAATGCCGTCCGGCTGATGACCGCCCGCTGATCAATCCGCAGCCTTACGCGTGCGCAGATGCCTTCTTCGGGAGGAGACCCGGAGCCGTCTGGCATGGTGCCGTCAATGTCGTACCTCACCACATCGGCGGCGTACTTCGCGCCTCCGAATACCGAATCAAACCCTTCGGCCAGGTTCGCCCGAAGAGCCGCGTCCGCCGCATTCCATTTCGCGTGAAGCCGGTCGAGCGCGATGAAGTCAGCATCCCAACCGGCAGGGAGGTCCGCCTCATCGAATATCCCCTGGTTCCAGTAGTCGAGCGTGCGGTTCCAGCGCACGGCAAACGCAAGCACATCCGCGTCATCCACCCACGCAGGTCTGGACTGTATGAGAACGCTCTTCTCGGTCTCGCCGATATAGGCCCCGGCTTCGCTGGAACCGGCCAATGCCGCCTTGAGAGCATCCATCCAGACGGCCATCGCGGGGGCTCCAGACGGTGCGCCTTCGAGCCACGCATCGTTGCCGAGCATCTCCTGATACGCGTCAGATAGCGCCTGCAGCCGATCGGCGTGTATTCGCACGTACTCAATGGTCGAGACGGTGCTTCCGGCAAGGCCGACCCCTTCGCCCATCACCGCCGCGTCGTGACCCGGGAGGCCGTCACAGGCGTTGTAAAGATTGTAAAGGCACCTGGTCGCCGTAAGGACATGGCCGACATACGGTATCCCCGCCCCAACGCAGTCCGCCGCGTTCAGCATCGTGCCGTAGCAGCCCAGCGCGCATATGACCCGGTCCTGCGTGTCATCCCATGCGCAGTCCCAGCAGTCCCGGACACCTAGCGCCGTGCTGATGCAGGGCTGTATCGGTATGAAGTCAATCACGCACCCGAGCAGCACCTTCAGCCGTTCCAGATCGCAGGGATCGCAGTTGACAGGCTGTGCCACCACCGGCCCGAATGCAACGGGGTTCAGCTCTCCTCCGCCGCCTCCCTCGCCCCCGCCTATGATTGAGGCGCCGGGACAGACCTGCCCGTCCTGCATAAGCTCCACGTTGACGGAATATACTCTCGGGACGCCGCAGACCAGGTCGTATTCCAGCCACAGGCGTGCCCGAGAACACGGATCGGCCCCGCCCCCTCCACCGTCATCGGGGTCGAACCTGACAGGCGCGTCAATCTCGTCACCTGCGCCGAGGTCGCCAAGATTCGGACTGAGCGGAGTGATGGAAATGCCATTGCCGTTGGTCCAGCGCAGACGGACGTTATTGGCGGCAATCAGTCCGTGGTTGCTGATTCTGAAAGTATGCTGCGCAGGCGCCGAGAAGCTCTGGAGGTTGACAAGGCCCGGGGTGACAGTAATCACAGGCGCGGGTACATTGGTCTCGAACACTGCCTCCAGCCGGATGTCGTAGCGGTCCTCCACCACCACGGGCGACACGGAGAAGTGATAGGTAACAAGCTGGCGCGGCAGAAACGCTCGAACTTCCACGGTCTGAGCGTTGCGCACGAGAACCGGCGCATCGTAAGCGTTGTGCTTCTCGGCCGTGACGCGCAGCGTGTAGTAGGCTTCTGCCAGACCCTGGAACAGTATCGAGCCGTCCTCGCCTGTCACCCCTTGTGTCACGACTTCGCCAGTGACAGGGTCTGTAAGCACCACGTCCGCGCCCACAACCGGCGGCTGACCGGGTGCGTAGTATGTGAACTCGTCCTCCGCGATGACGCGCAGGTCTCCAACGCCGTCCGATATGCAGGTGAACCTGTACGGAACCAACTTCCCGTAGGACGAGCCGGAAGCGATAGCAATGCTGCCCGAATACAGGCCGAGTTCCAGGGACGCGGAGGGCGTCAGAGAGAGCACGATCGTCGCCGACTCAGCCGGCGCGAGCGGCGGGATGACCGCCGGCGAAGAAAGCGCCATCCACGACAGCGCAGGAATGCCCACGGGAATCTCGCCCGTCGCGCCTCCGCCGGTATTCGTTACCTGGAACTGGACGAACGTCTGCGAATCCCTCAGCATGCCCGCCGAGACGACTCCAGGCGTAACTGTAAGCTCTGGCGTTGGCGGGCGCACCGAGATGTAGAGCGGCAGTTCCGCCAGAGCGCCCTCGGCGCTGGCGATCCGGACAGTTACTGTGCCCGACCACTGCCCGCCGGTAGCCAGAGCTGTGTAGAACAGAGGCGCTGTGCCGTCAGCCTCCAGCGACGGCGGCGCAGTTACTGTGACAGTCACTCCGGCCGGCGCGCCTTCAACAACCGCCGAGATGCCGGTCAGCGGCGTGTCGCCGAGGTTAGTAACGTCAACCTGACCGGCAATCTGCTCGCCGGTGATCAGAACCGCCGATATGCTCGCAGGACTCGTCTCGATGCCGACGAGGATGAAGTCGTCCTGCACGGGGTTGCCCGTGACGCCGGGATGACGAGCCCCGACAAGGTACTGACCGGCCTCGCGGGGAAGCGGGTTGAAGACCGTCTGGAAAGCGCCCGAGGAATCCGTGCGACCATTGAGCACCCTGACGATACCCTTGACCTGCACCACTATCGCGACAGGGACATTCGACGCGGGCTGCCCGCCGGTAAGCCGCGTGGCCGTTCCGGTGAACAGAACCGGTGTCCCCGCGCGGGCGACATCTGTATCAGTCTCGACAGTGGCGGTGTAGCCGGGCACCACGCTCAGAGCCCAGTTCTCGGTATCACTGCCGGCGTCGTTTGCCGCTTTGATGGTTATGGAGTGAGGGCGATCGGACCCTTCACATGCCGCCCACGAGACCTGCCCGGTGGACTGATTGACAGTCATCCCGGCCGGCCCGTCAATGAGCGACCAGGTGACAGGCGGGTCACCCTGAGTGAGCTGCGGAACCGGGCCGTTGTATGCCGCGCCCTCGAGCGCGGACGCGTCCGGAATCGCCTCTATTACCGGCGCAAGTACAAGCGACGTGGTCCTGAACGACTGAATGGACGAGGCCCCCTGATGGCCGCAGTTGTCCGCCGAGACCGTTCGATAGTAGTAGCGCGTCTCCGCTTCCAACCCGCTAACAACTGTGCTGTGATTCGTTCTCAGCCCCGACACAAGCGCCGTCTGGGATCCGAGCGATTCGGTCGTGCCATACTGCACCCTCGAGTTCGCGGGCTCGTTTGTTGTCCAGGTCACAACGGCAGTCGTCGCCGCTGGCGAAGCAGAAACGCCAGAAACAGACGGGGCAGTGGTATCCACAGTGAAGGTTCTCGATGCAGGCGTCGGGTCCTCATTGGCATCAGGATCAGCCGCCGCCACCTCGAACGTATGCTGCCCGGAAACTAGACCGGTCAGCGTCACAGACACTTCCGCCGCGTGCTCTGACCACGGGCCGCCATCGAGACGCCACCGGTAAACGAGTGTGTAGGCGGGTGCGATGGCGTCCACACCCTCGAACTCCAACTTCACGTCTCCCGGACACACCAATCCTCCCGGGGCAAGGCCGGCGGTGATTGTCGTCTCCGGAGGCACATCGTCGAAAGGACGGTTCGAGACGCTTATCTCGCGCGAGACCACGCTATCCGTCGGGACTACGACGCTCGGATCGTTGTTTACGGATACCTCACGCGACACTGCGTTGCTGATGGCGACACCCGCCGAGTACGGGTCGTTGTAGGCCGATATTTCACGAGACCACGCGCTCTCAATAGTCATCCCCGACGAGTACGGGTCGGTGAACAGGCTCACCTCTCGCGACGAGACGTTCTCGAAAACGACTCCTGCCGAATACGGATCGTTGTACAGAGATATCTCGCGCGATGAGGCATTCTCGAAGACCGGCGGCCCATACCACGGATCGTTGTACAGCGCCACCATTCGCGCAATGGCGTCGTCGAAGACGAGGGGCTCGCCCTGGCATAAAGACGGCGGCTCCAGCGCAGTGAGGCACAGAACGATTGAGATCAGAACAAGCGGCAGACGCACCACTGCCCCGCGCGGTGCAAATGACGCAGCCGTGCCCTGCCATTGCCGTCTCTCAGTTCCACATCCGAGCTTGTTTTGCCCTGTATGCGCCATGTCCGTCTCCGCCACCTGAGCCGGGTTGCCTTTCCCGGCCACCCTCGCACGGCAGATGCATTCGCGGTTGTGAAACGACTATGGCGCGGGCTTGTTTGCGCGAACCTGCAGGGCGGCGAATCCGACCGGCGGGTTGATCTGCGCTTCCCACTCGGATGCAACTTCGTTACCGCTCACGAGCGTCGCCGCGGCCGTGAAGTCCTGCCCGACACGCGGGACAACACGCAGCACCACGTTCCAGTCCGTGGGCATATTCGACGCCGCAATGCGCACGCTCACAGCGGTAGTGGTGGAGAGCGTTACGTCCTGTTCAGGAAACGAGAAACTGGCGTTCGGGTCGTCTGAGACGTCCTGTTCCCCCACCTTGACGATCTTGATGGTGGGCGCCGTCTGCGGCGGCCAGATGAGCGGTGGGCTGGCAGGCGTCGCGATGGACGCAACCGGCTGGCTTGCCCCTGAGAAGGTTACGGTGTTAGCCTCGAGCCGTATCCGGCCCGCGTCTCCGGAAGCTGAGCCGACTGCGCTGATCCTGCCAGCGGTGCTGCCCGCAAATGTGTTTCCGATCACGCGGATTGCGCCTCCACTGGGACCGCCCAGGTCCTGAGAAGCCCCGCCGTCGGCAATGATGGAGCCGTTCACGGTGACCGTACCCCCTGCCGCTATCAGAATGGCCCCGCCGCCACCGCCGCAGTCCCTGGTGTTGCCAAGCCAGTCGCCGCCGCCACCGCCCGACCCGCCGATGAGCGGCACGATCTGTACGTTCCCGTATGTGAAAGTTCCCTTACCTTCGAAGTAGACACCGCCGCCCGGGCCAAAGCCCGCGGATGCGGGAGTCTGGGATATAACACCCGATCCGCCGCGGAACCCGCCCGGACCGGCCTGCGAGAGAACACCTGCGTGCGGAGAAGCGGCTTCGCCGCTGAGATTCACGGATCCGGCGATGTTCACATTGCCCTGCACCAGCCACACCACTGGCGGATTCGCCGGGTGATTCGCGAAACGCACTGTGACACCGGAGGGAATGCTCACTTCGGTGAACTTAAAGACGACTGCCCATTTGGCGGGG
>MTKZ01008445.1_pt1 | contig 20673 bp, 18 predicted proteins | sample 1042781 | NCBI WGS metagenome assembly MTKZ01 (sample SAMN06212207, study PRJNA360539) | anaerobic digester metagenome | biome: Wastewater treatment plant; material: sludge; isolation source: anaerobic digester fed with sludge from wastewater treatment plant | place: Denmark: WWTP Viborg ... | reverse complement strand
GCGGGCGGATGGCACGACGGTGGACTTCTACGTGGACGGCATTCTGAGCCGCACCATCACCGGGACCACGCGCTCCAGCCTGGATTCGGCGGCGATTGGCTCCGTGGGGACGGGCAGCGAAGTGCTCGGGGACTCGTGGATTGACGATGTGAAGGTCGAGTATTTCGATTTGCCGCAGATTACCACGCAGCCGGCCAGCCAGACGGTGGCCGCCGGCGGCACCGCCACCTTCTTTGTGGAGACGGCCAACACCGTCACCGCCTACCAGTGGCAGAAGAACGGCACCAACATTGCCGGGGCCACCACCTCGGCGCTGGTGCTCAGCAATGTCCAGGACAGCGATGCGGGCAGCTACGGCGTGACGGTGAGCAACGGCGCCGGGCCGGTGGTCAGCGCCACCGCCACCCTGTCCGTCGCGCCGGCGATCGTGGCGCAGCCGCTCAGCCAGACCAACAGCGCCGGCGCCACGGCCAGCTTTACGGTGACCGCCGCGGGCCAGCTTCCGCTCACCTACCGCTGGCAAAAGGGCGGCGTGGATTTGGCGGATGGCGGCAACATCTCCGGCGCCACCACGCCGGAGCTCACGTTGAACGCCGTGAGCCAGGCCGATGCCGGGAGCTATACGGTGGCCGTCAGCAACGCGGTGGGGGGTGTGATCAGCATGCCGGCGTGGCTGGTCGTGGCCGACCCGCCGGATATTGTGACCCCGCCCGCCAGCCAGGCGGTGGCCGCCGGCAGCACGGTAACGTTCTCCGTAGTGGCCAATGGCACGCCGCCCTTGAGCTACCAGTGGCGCTTCAACGAGATCGCCATCGCCGGGGCGACCGACAGCAGCTATTCGCGCCCGGATGTGCAGAGCGCGGATGCCGGGAACTATTCGGTCGAGGTGAGCAATGCCGCCGGTTCGACGATCAGCCCGGATGCGACCCTGGCGGTTAACACCGCGCCCGTCCTGTCGGCCATCAACGACCTGGCGGTGCATGCCGGCGCCACGGCCACGGTGACGGCCTCGGCGTATGACCCGGATGCCGGCCAGACGCTGACCTACAGCCTGGGCNNGTCTACAGCCTGGGCGCGGGCGCGCCGGCGGGCGCCACCATCGGCGCCGCCAGCGGCATCTTCACCTGGCCGACCACGGATGGCGATGCCGGCAGCAACCCGGCCATCACCATCATGGCCACGGACGACGGCCTTCCGAGCCTGTGCGACAGCACCACCTTTAGCATCGCGGTGGCCGCGCCGCTGCGCATTCAAAAGGTCGAGTGGGTGGGGGGCAGGGTCGTGCTGACCTGGACGGCGATTGCCGGCAGGAACTATCGCGTCGAATACAAGGATAACATTACGGACCTGAACTGGAGCAACCTGCCGCCGGATATCACCGCCAGCGCGGACACCGCCTCGAAGGAGGATGCGGTGGGGGCGCCGCAGCGGTTCTACCGCGTCCTGAGTCTGGACTGATTCATCCGGAACCATCGTCCGGCGACGCCACCGGGCTTCCCGCCGGTGGCGTTGCGCGGCACCGGGGCGGGCGCGGGCCCGGCCGCCCGCGGCCCCCGGCATCACGCGGCTTGCGCGACGCGGGCGGACCGGGCATCTTGCCCGCGTATTCAGGCGACCGATTGATGCGCGAGTTCCAACTCTCCCGTCGGCATTGTGATCCGCGGATCCAGTGCCACGCAGCGGCTTTGCGCCGGCCAATCGGGCGTCCCGCCGGCCGGGCGCGGGGAGCTTTGGCGCCGCCGGACCCGGCGCCGCGGCGGCCGCCGGCGGTGGAGCCATAGACCATGCTGCTGGACGAACTCGAAAACCAAAGCATCTACCTCCTGCGCGAGGCGTTCAGCCAGTTCGAGCGGCTGGCCATGCTGTGGAGCATCGGCAAGGATTCGACGGTGCTGCTGTGGCTGGCGCGCAAGGCCTTTTTCGGGCACGTGCCGTTTCCGCTGGTGCATGTGGATACCCGCTACAAGATTCCGAGCATGATCGAGTATCGCGACCGGCTTTGCCGCGAGTGGAAGCTCCAGCTCATTGTGGGATGCAACGACGCGGCGCTGGCGGGCGGGCGCACGTATCCGCAGGGGCGGGCCACGCGCGTCGAGTGCTGCAGCGCGCTCAAAAAGGACGCCCTCCAGGCGGTCCTGCACCAGCACGGCTTCACCGGCGTCATTGTCGGCGTCCGCCGCGATGAGGAGCCGACCCGGGCCAAGGAGCGCTACTTCAGCCCGCGCGACCGGCAGATGGAATGGAACGTCGAGGATCAGCCTCCGGAGTTCTGGGATCAATTCCAGACGGACGTCGCGCCGGGGACGCATATTCGCATCCACCCGCTGCTGCACTGGACGGAGCTGAACATCTGGGAATATATCGAGCGCGAGAAGGTGCCGGTCATCCCCCTCTACTTCGCGAACGAGCGGGGCGAGCGCTACCGGAGCATCGGCTGTTATCCCTGCACCTTCCCCGTCAAGTCGTCGGCGCGGACGGTGGCGGAGATCGTCGCGGAGTTGCGCCAGACCCGGACGCCGGAGCGCGCCGGGCGGGCGCAGGACCAGGAGAGCGAAGCGGCCTTCGAGCAACTGCGGCGCGATGGCTATATGTAGATGAACCCGGACGCCGCCGAACAATTCCGGATTGTCATCCTCGGCCATGTGGACCACGGCAAGTCCACCCTGGTGGGCCGGCTGTTGCATGACACCGGCTCGCTGCCCGAAGGCCGGCTGGAGCAGCTTCAACTGGCCGCCCGGCGGCGCGGGGTTCCCTTTGAGTGGGCGAACCTCATGGACGCCCTCCAGGCGGAGCGCGACCAGAATATCAGCATTGATACCGCGCAGATTTGGTTCCGGACGCCCCGGCGCCGCTACGTGATCATTGACGTGCCGGGGCACCATGAGTTCCTCAAGAATATGGTCACCGGCGCCGCGCAGGCCGAGGCGGCCTTGATGTTGATTGACGCCCGCGAGGGGGTGCGGGAAAACACGCGGCGGCACGGCTTTCTGCTCGAGTTCCTGGGCCTCCGCCAGGTCATCGTGCTGGTCAACAAGATGGATTTGCTGAACTACGCGCCCGAGCCGTTTCGGGCCCTCGAGGCCGAGTACCGCGCCTGGCTTCAGGCGCTCGGCCTGCAGCCCCGCCTCTTCCTTCCCATCTCCGCGTGGCATGGCGACAACCTGGCCGCGCCGAGCCCGCGCATGCCGTGGTGGCGGGGCCCGACGGTGGCGGAGGCGCTCGACCAGTTCGAGGCCGTCCCCCCGCCGGCCGATCAACCCCTGCGGTTCCCGGTGCAGGACGTGTACCGATTTGACGAGCGGCGCATCCTGGCGGGGCGCATCGAGAGCGGCCGGCTCAAGGTCGGCGACCGGCTGGTCTTTGTCCCCGGCTACAAGACCAGCACGGTCCGGAGCCTCGAACGGTGGAACGGCCCGGCGCGGACGGTGGCCGAGGCGGGCGAGAGCATCGGCCTGACGCTGACCGAACAAATCTTTGTCGAGCGCGGCGCGGTGGGCGCCCCGGAGGACGCGCCGCCGTACGCGCTGACCCGCTTCCGGGCGCGCGTCTTCTGGCTGGGGAAGCAGCCGTTTGCGCCCGGCCGCGCTTACCGCCTCAAGCTCGCCACGCAGGAAGCCGCGTGCCAGATCGAGCACATCGAACGCGTCATTGATGCCGCCACGCTGCAACCCCTCGAACGCCCCGGCGCCCCCGGCGTCCACCGCCATGAAGCCGCGGAATTAACGCTGCGCACCCGCAAGCCGATCGCCTTCGACCCCCGCGCGGAGATCGCCGCGCTGGGCCGCTTTGTCATCGTGGATGGTTTTAACCTGGCGGGCGGCGGAGTGATCCTGGACGACCGCTACCCCCGGCGCACGGCCGATTCGCTGCACAAGAGCCCGAACATTTACTGGACGGTGGGCCGGGTGACGGCGGCGCAGCGGGCCCGGGCCCACGGCCACGCGGGCCGCGTCGTATGGCTGACGGGCCTCTCCGGTTCGGGCAAGACCACCCTGGCCATCGAGCTGGAACGGGAACTGTTCGAGCGCGGCCAATGGGTCTATGTGCTGGACGGCGACAACGTGCGGCATGGGCTGTGCGCGGACCTGGCCTTTTCGCCCGCGGACCGCCGCGAGAACATTCGCCGGGTTGGCGAGGTGGCCCGGCTGTTTGCCGACGCGGGGGTGATCTGCGTGACGGCGTTCATTTCGCCGTATCGCGCCGATCGCGACGCCATCCGGCGCAGCCTGCCGCCGGGCCAGTTCGTCGAGGTTTACCTGAACGCGCCGCTGGCGGTCTGCGAGCAGCGCGACGCCAAGGGGCTTTACGCCAAGGCCCGCGCGGGCGAAATCAGCGACTTCACCGGCGTGAGCGCGCCCTACGAACCCCCGGAGCATCCCGAACTGGAGCTGCCCACCGCCGAGCTGGGCGTGGATGAATGCGTCGCCCGCCTCAGGGATTTTCTAGCCGGCCTGGAAGAGCCGGCCGCGGAATAGCCTCCCGCCGTCAACGGATTTTATGCTGGACACAAGCTGTTTGAACCGTCTCGAATAAATATATGCCCCGCCGACCTGCGATCGAAATCAGAGAAATGCAAGTGGACGACATCCCCGCCGTGGTGGAGTTGGGAAACATGCTGTTCACCGCGGAAACCTCCCCCACCCTGTACCGCTGTTGGGAAGAGGCCGAGGTGTTGCAGATTTACACGGCGGACAAGGAAACCTGCCTGGTGGCGACCTGCCACGAGCGGGTCATCGGGTTTGCCCTGGGGAGCCTGCTGGAAAAGCCGGGCAGCTCGTGGCTCTACGGGTGGCTGGACTGGCTGGGGGTGGACCCGGCCTTCAAGCGGAAGCGCGTGGCCAAACGGCTCACCCGCCAACTGCAGGAGCGGTTCGTCGAAAAGGGCGTCCGCATCATGCTGGTGGACACCTACGAGGGCAACCGCAATGCCATCGCGTTCTTCCGCAAGTTCGGCTTCGGCCAGGGCATCCGCCACATTTACATGTCCCTGAACCTGGACAACCATCCCAAGGCCATCGAGCGGAAGTTTATGAACGACCCGGGAGATTGACATGTTTCAACTGCTGTTTCCACAGTATCGGAGGCGGCGGTGGGTCTATCTGCCCCTGGGCGCCCTGGCCCTGGGCGAGCAGCGCCCGGGCAAGCCCAATCCCCTGCTCGAGCCGGACTATTGCCAGCGCTGGGTCCGCCGCCTGCATCGGCGCTACCGCGCCACTTGTTCCTACGGCGGCTGGTTCGAGGACCGCTCCACGCTGTGGCAGGGGCACTACATGCACCCGAACATGGCTTTTCACCTGGGGGTGGACTTCAACGTGGCCGAACGGTCGCGCGTCTATAGCCCGGCGGACGCGCTGGTGGTGGAAACCTGGCACGACGAGGACAGCTCCGGCGGCTGGGGCGGGCGGATTGCGCTGGAGCTGCGGCCCCGGCTGACGCTGCTGCTGGCGCACCTGGGGAAAACCTGGGTGCGCGTCGGCGACCGCGTGCGCGCCGGCCAACTGCTGGGCAACGTGGGCGGCCCCACCAACAACGGCAACTGGTTCCCCCATCTCCACGCGCAAATGGTCCGCGGCAGTTTCGCCCACGTGGATGGCTACGGCGCCTTCTCGGTCAGCAACCAGCGCAAGTTTCCCGACCCCTTCCGGTTCTGGCCGCCGCAGTACGATTACGCGCACGCCTGACCGCACGCGCCACGCCGTTTCAACCCGCCGCCGGGCGCCGCCATCCCGGCCCGCGGACGACCTGGCCGGGTTTGGCGCCGGTATGCTCGCCGTCCTTGAGCACCCGCACCCCGTTGACGAATACCTCGCGCACGCCGGTGGCGTATTGCTGCGGCTGCGCGAAGGTCGCGTGGTCCTGGATGGCGGCGGGGTCGAAGACGACGATGTCGGCGAAGAAGCCGGGCTTGAGCGCGCCGCGGCGGTCGAGCTTGAGATTGGCGGCGGGCAGGGCGCTCAGACGATGAATCGCGGCTTCGAGGGGGATCAGCTTTTCCTCGCGAACATAGCGGCCGAGGAGGCGGGCGACGTTGCCATAGGCGCGCGGGTGCGGGTTGGACAAGAGGAAGACCCCCGCGGGCGCGAACGAGCCTTCGTCCGAACCGAAGCTCACCCAAGGCAGCTTGAGCTGCCGGCGCACGTTGTCCTCGGACATGATGAAGTAGATGGCATCCACGCGGCCCTGGTCTTCGGCGACGAGGTCCATGGCGGCTTCTTCCGGCGAGGTGCCGCGCCGCGCCGCGACTTCGGCCAGGGTCAGACCGGTGAGCGGCTTGAGCCGGTCGCTCTTGAACCCAGCGAGCACAATCCGTTCGGGAGACCCCGCGGCCACATAGAAGTTCTCCCAGGTATCGGCGGGAGCGGCCATTTCACGCTTCACCCGCTGGCGCACGGCGGGGTCGCGAAGGCGCTGCACCCATGCTTCCAGCCCCCCCTCCTGCACCCAGGGCGGCATGGCGGCGTCGAGCCCCGTTCCCGCGGCGGCGTAGTTATACATATCCGCGGTGATCGCCAGCCCCTCGGCCCGCGCGGCCTCGATCTTCCGGATCAGCGGCTCCAGCTTGGGCCAGTTGGGCCGGCCGGCGACTTTGAGGTGATAGATTTCAGACCGGATCGGGGTCTCCCGGGCAATGCGGATCAGTTCGTCGGCGGCTTCGAGCAGCCGGTTGCTCTCGCTGCGAAGATGCGAAATGTATAGCCCGTCGCATTCCGCGGCGACCTGGCAGAGCGCGATGAGTTCGTCCGTCCCGGCATAGCACGCCGGGGCATAGATCAGGGACGACGCCACGCCCAGCGCGCCCTCGGCCATGGCTTCGCGCACCAGTTGTCTCATGCGCTCCAGTTCGGCGGGCGTGGGAGGGCGATCCGTGTAGCCGATTTCGTGGATGCGCACGGTGGTGGCCCCGACGAAGGAAGCCACGTTGCAGGAGACGCCGCGCCGGACGAGGTGCTCCAGGTATTCGCCGAGGGTGGTCCACTCGATGTCATACTTGATGTCCCCCTGCCGTTCGCGGAGCTGCCGTTTCATGGTCGGATTGAGGGGGCCCATGGAAGAGCCTTCGCCCATGACCTCGAGCGTGACGCCCTGGCGAATATCGCTTTGCGAGCAACCGTCCTCGATGAGCGAGCGGTTGGCCCAGCTCAGCATATTGATGAATCCGGGTGCGACCGCCAGGCCGTCGACGTCGAGCTCGACCCGGCCGCGCACCGCCGTCAGCGGGCCGATGGCGGCAATGGTCTGGCCGTTGACCGCGAGGTCGCCGCGGAAAGGCGGCCCGCCGCTGCCGTCATAGAGGGTGCCGTTGCGGATGAGGAGATCGCAGTCAATGCTCATAGCTTATGCGGGATCGAATATGGGAACTGCGCCGGCCAATGACAAGCGGCACCTGCGGGAGCCTCACTGGCCTTGAGCGCGTTTCCGTGAATCCCTCACGCCGGCCGGTAAACGCAAAAAGAGGCTTCGCCCGTCATCCCAGCGAGTCCAGCACAGCCTGGCGGTCCACGCCTTTGTGCGCGGCCACCGCCCGCGCAATGCTGTTGAGCGTGCCGACGCGCAACGGATTATGATTGGGAACGGACAGTCTTTGATGCCCTGGCATCTCCGTTTGCAAGATGACGTGGCTGCCTTCTTGATGCAACTGGCGATAGCCCCAATCGCGGCACAGCACTTTGATTAGTTGCGCGCCGCTTAAATCCCGGGGCACTTTCATGCGTCCGCCAGCAGCTCGTCCCGCACCAGGTGCAGCCGAATACGTTTGGGGGCCGGGGGTTGGTCAAAATAATAGGCCCGCACCGCTTCCTGGACATTTTTGCGCAGCGCCTCCCAGGTGTCTCCCTGCGTAAAGATGTTCGCCGACAGGCATTCGGCGCAGAAGCCGCCGTCTTCCTCTTGCGTCACCTCAAAAACCAGTTCGCTCATGCGGGTCATATTACAGGATTTGAATCACTGCTGCAAGTGGAGGAAGCCTGGCCGCCGGAACCTGACACGCGGTGTCCGAACCGGGCCAAACTGTTGGCGGGGTGCAACGCCGCCGTTTCAACTGTGAGATCCCGTGCCGTCCCGCGCTCGCACCTCGCAGTGCTGCCACCCCGTCCACTCACTGTGATTCGTTGGCCGGGTTCAGCCAGGAGTGACGTGGCGCCGCGCCAGGCCTGGTGCATCGTCCATGCTGCGCCTGACGGCGCGTTAGGGTTCACTCCGGCCGGGGACGGTTTTTGTATTTCTCGTAGAGCCGGGTGTGGCGGCTTTCGAGGCTGACTTCCCGGCCCGCAATCCACATTCGTTGGACGCGGCTGCGGATGTCAAGAATGTCTCCGTCGGTAGCGAAAAGGGTCGCGTCTTTGCCGGCCTCCAGGGAGCCGAGGCGGCCGGCCACCCCGGCGCACTGCGCGGGGTAGAGCGTCAGCCCTTTAAGCGCCTCCGCTTCGGGCAAGCCAAAGGCGACCGCCTGGGCTGCGAGGTAAGGCAGGTTGCGGATCATCGCCGCGTCAAAACTGCCCTCGCCGAGCGTGAAGGCGACGCGGACGCCCGCCTGGTGGAGGATGGCGGGCGCGCGAAAATGCACATCGTAGGGATCCGTGTCCCGGGCCGGCAGCGTATGGACATGACCATAGAGAACGGGGATTTTCCGGGCCGCCAACTGATCGGCGGCCATCCAGGCGTCGCGGGCGCCGGCGAGGATGATGCGGCAGCGCTGGGTTTCTGCCCAGGCCAGGGCGGCCTTGATCTGGCGGATTTCGTCGGCATGCACCACGACGGGCCGTTCGCCCCGCACGTAAGGCAGCATCGCCTCCCAGGCGGGGATGATTTCCAGCGCGGGGGCCTGGCCCCGGGCGGCGGCATCTTTGGCCCGGGCATACGCCCCGGCTTCCGCGAAGAAGTCCGCAATGGCCCGGAGCCGGGCGCGGCGTTTCTGGTCCTGGTCCGCCAGAGATTTCCACTGCGCCCGGTTGCGCGCCTTTTCTTTCGGCGTGAAGTCAAGTTCCCGGGACGGCCAGAAAAGGTGGAGCGCCAGCGGATTGCGGATTGTCATTTGCTCGGTCGTCCAGCCGTCGGCCGCCATCAGCGCGGATTGGCCGGAGATGAGGTGGCCTTGCGGCACGGGCTCAAAGCTGGTGATCCCGTTGGCGCGGGCGACGGGAATCAACTCCGAATCCGGATTCACGGCGATCCCGGACTCCACATCAGGCGTGAAGTCATCCCCCACTTCGGTGCTGTCCTGGGTGGCGCGCACGGCGCTGATCTCGGTGAGCCCCAAGGCGGTGTTGAGCGCAATAAGCCCCGGGTAGAGATGCCGGCCGGCGAGGTCAACCTGGGCCGCGCCGTCGGCGGGAACAGTTTGGCCAACGGCGGCAATCTTGCCTCCGCGGATCAGCACCTGGCCGGGGGCCAGGGTTTCACCCGCAACGGTATGCACGGTGGCGCCGGAAAGGAGGAGGCTTTCAGCCGCCACGCCCGGCGTCAGCGCGGCAAGCCAAACCGCCCCGCACAGCGAAAGGCATCCGCGCCGCCGCGGGAAGGTGAGCGCCCGCGCGCGCCCTGGCGGCGAAGCGAACCGGCGGCGGTTGAAGGTTGCGGGGAGGCCCGCCCTCTCGAACCGAAAATGGGAAATGAACTTACGCATGCGTCTTACTCCTCCAGTTCGCGGCGGTCGCAGCCGTCGAACTCGTGTTCCAGGGCCACGCGGAAGAAGGAGTTCTTCGCTTCCTCCGAAGTAGCGCCGCCGCCGCTGGCGAGCTTCGCCAGCTTTTGGGCCCGGGCCAGCAAAGCGGCGCGTTCCGCTTGCAGTTGGGCGGCGCGCCCGGCCTCCTGTTCGCGGTCGAAGTATTTTTTTCCCTCGATCCAGGTTTGGAGGCAGACGGTGCGGGAATCGAGCGGAGAATGGGACCAAAGGGCGAAGTCGGCGTCCTTGCCCGGTTCCAGCGAGCCGACGCGCGCGTCCAGGTGAAGATGTTTGGCCGGGTTGAGGGTGACCAGGCGGAGCGCCTCGACCTCGGGCATGCCGCCATACTTCACCGCCTTGGCGGCCTCCGTGTAGAGCCGCCGGGCCAGCTCGGACGAATCGGAATTGAACGAGACCAGCACGCCCCGGTCGCGCATGAGGCTGCCATTATAGGGGATCGCGTCATAGACCTCGAACTTGTACGCCCACCAATCCGAGAAGGTGGAGCCGGCCGCGCCGTGCCGGGCAATCTCATCGGCCACTTTGTAGCCTTCCAGCGCGTGCTCGAAGCTGCCGATCCGCACGCCGAAGCCCTCCATCAGGCGGATGAGCATGAGGATTTCATCCTGGCGATACGCGTGGCAATGAATCCAGCGGCGCCCTTGCAGCACTTCACCCAGGGCTTCGAGTTCGAGGTCGCGCCGGGGCGGGAGGGCGGACCGGCCGGAGGCCTGCTCCCGGCGGGCCAGGTATTCCCGGGCGGCGATGAAGCGGTTGGCTATCAGCGTGCGCACGCCCATGCGGGTTTGGGGGAAGCGCGTAACAAAGCGGTCGCCCCAGCCGGATTGCTTCACATTCTCCCCCAGCGCAAACTTGATGCCCGGCGGCGCGGCGTCGAAGACGAGGTCCTCCGGGCCGGCGCCGTCACGCAGTTTGATGATGCAGCTCTGGCCCCCGATTGGATTGGCCGAGCCGTGGAACAGGTTCACGAGGGTGACGCCGCCGGCGAGCTGCCGACGCAGGTTGGCCGTCTCGGAATTCACCACGTCGCGGATGCGGACCATGGCCGTGGAGGGCAGCGACGATTCGTTGACGGCGCCCAGGATGGCGGTGTGGCTATGCGCGTCAATCAGCCCGGGCGTGACGTGCCGGCCGCGCCCGTCAATCACCAGCAGCGGATCGCCATCCGGCGAAAGCCGGGAGAGCCCCTTGCCCACCGCCTTGACCTTGCCGCCGACGAACAGCACATCCGCGTCCTCCAGGCGGTCTTCGGGGCCGCAGGTCCAGACGGTGGCCTGTTCAATCAGGATGGCCTTCGGCTCCGCCAGCGGCCCGCGCCCTTCCAGCGGCGAGCGCGCCAGCCGGGTCTTTTGCAAGGCGCGGCGCCGTTCTCCGGGATTATCCGCGGCAGCCTTCGCCGGCTTCGGTTTATTGGCCGCGGCAGTCCGGGACTGGCTCGCCCCGGCTTGGGCAGCCCCGCGTTCCTCGCCCGGCACCGGGTAAACCCGGCCGTCAATCCACACCTCGCGGACTTTGGCCTCGGGGTCAAAGTAGCTGCCGCCTTCCACGACGGTGAGGTAAGCCAGCTTGCCGGGTTCGAGAGTGCCGAGTTGGCTTGCGACGCCGCAGAGTTTGGCCGGAACCGTGGTCAGCGCGGCCAGGGCGTCAACCTCGGCCAGGCCGCGGTCGAGTGCGCGGCGCAGGTTGGGGCGAAACTTCTTTTTGTCCGCCAGCCCCCAGGTGGTCAGGGCGATTTCCAGTCCGCGCTGCCGCAGCACGGCGGCATTTTCGGGCGCCCAATCCCAGGCCCGCAACGAATCCAGTTGAACCTGCTCCCAGTCGTCTTCGTCCGGCAGACTCGGCAGTTCCGGAAAATCCAGGGGCACAATGAACGCCGCGCCCGTGGCCTGGGCAAGATCGGGGCGGCGCCACTCCTGGCCGCTGGCAATGAGGCAGAAATCCAGCCCCAGTTCGCGCGCGATGCGGGCGGCGCGGTCGGCCATCAAGACGCTGCCGGGCTCAACGGCAACGAGCTGCTTCCGGTCAGCCGCGGGAGCCAGCGCCGCGAGGGCGGGATTGAACTCGGGACGCGGGCGTGCCTGCGGGTTCTGCTGATAATCCGCCTGGTCGAGGGCGTAATAGCGCGCGTCGAAGAACGCCTGGCGCACCGCGGCGATCACGCCCATCAGCGAGGAAGGATAAACGCGTTCCGCGCTCTCCATCGGCGTGAAGCCGATGTGCTGGAAGACCTCAGGCTTAATCACCACCGCATTGGGAGCATCCCCGGACAAGGCGACCAGCGCACTGGTGCCGCGAATGATGCCCCGGGCCGGGGCAACCAAGCCGGCGGTGAACCCCAGCGCGTGCATGGGCGCCAGGGCGGCGGCCTTGGGCGCATAGCTCCGCACCGCCTGCCGCTCCGGGGTAATGCCCGCCACAGCATAGCCGGGCCCGGCAGGACCGCGATCCGGTTGCGCGCCCGGGACGCCGAAGAATCGGGGCCCGCTCGCGGTAAGCCCGTCCCCGGCAGCCGCTTCGCCCGGCGCGGAAGCCGCCGCCGAGTTGGTTGCTTCGAGCGGGAGATAGAGATCTATGAATCCGGCGTAGATCGTCGTGCCTTTCATCTCCCAGACCCGGGCGTCCGCGGGCGGCGCGACGTCTTTTCCCACCGCCGCAATCCGGCCCTCGCGAATGACCAAGGTGCCGTTTGTCAGAACCTCGCCGGGGCGGATGACAATTCGCCCGCCGGTCAGGGCATGGGTGCCCAGCGGCAACGGACGAAACCCCGGAGGAAGAAGCTGGCTGGCGGAGGCGCGATGCCCTTGCATTCCTAATGCCAAAGCGGCGACCGCCAGGTAACAGACCCATTGACTGGCAATTTTGCGGCTCATGCCGCAACGACCTTAACCAAGAGGCGGAAGCGGCACAAGGCGCGGAATCCAATCACCCGCGACCACCCCTTTCCAGTGGCCGCCCCTCTTTTTAACGGGAATCGCCGCCGGCCTGACGCCGCAAAAAATCCTGCCTCCCGCAACGACGCCGCTTTACTCCGAAATAATAATCTTTTAGTCCCTGGGGTGATTGGAGTTGCGGTTTCCCTCAGAGCAGGTTGATGGATGACTGGCCGGCGCCAGTGGAGAGCCAGTAGCAAAAGTGCCGTGGAAACAGTGAGTTAACGCAACTCCGGACGAAAACAGATGTCAACGCCCCCGATAGGGTCAGGCTGGCAAGGGCCGGAGAACCATCTTCGGCGCGAGGGTGGAGACGGCTCCCAGATCCGCGCGGGCGGGAGCCGCAGTGCACTTTCGTTATCTTTAAGGCGCGGCCCAACACGGAAAAGCGCCCAGTTGCGCCGCGGCGATTTCGGGTTATGTTGTCGGCATGGATTGGCAGCAGTTGGTGTCGTTGGCAATCGTTGCATCCGCAGCCACGCTGCTGCTCGGAAGCCGATTTCGCCGGCGGAAGTATTGTTTCGAGCGCGTCTCGCGCTGCGGTTGCCTGGAGCGTCTGAGTTCCGGGCCGTCGGGCGCGATCGTGTTTCGCGCGCGCAAGGGGGAGCGCCCGGAAGTGCGGTTGAAGCTGCGGTGAAAAACGCCCTTGTAAAACCGCCGGGGTCAGGCTATAACTTCGCGCGCTGAACATGGCCATGTGCAAAGTCAGTTCGTCGGTGCATTTTGTCACCCGCTCGACCGCCGGCAGCCAGGCCGAACCCGGCCGGGCCCACTGGGTGCCCAACACGGACGTTTACACAACCGACAGCGGGCTGGTGGTAAAGGTGGAGCTGGCGGGGATGCGCAGCGAGCACCTCGAAATCACGGTGGAAGGGAACCGGCTGCGAATCGCGGGCAACCGGCCGGACGGATGCCGCGCGGCCCATTGCAGTTTCCTCGTCATGGAGATCAGCTATGGCCCGTTTGAAAGCCTGCTGGAGGTGCCGTCGGACTATGATTTGAGCCAGGCCAAGGCAGCGTACCTGAACGGCTTTTTGCGGATAGACGTGCCCTTGGCGCAACGGCCAGTGAAGCGCTCCCGGGTGCTGGTGGCCGAGGGGGATTGACTTCCGATCTGAAGTTCTCCCCGGGCGCCGGCGTCTAATCCGCGGGTTGGCTTAATCATGACCTCGCCCGATACGGAATTTATCAGTATTCTCGGAACGGCCGGCAACGCAGAGACGCCCGAGCGCGTCTCTTCCCGGGTGCTGCCCGAGATCCTGCCGATCCTGGGCCTGTCCGACATTGTGGTTTTCCCCGGCATGGTGGCCCCGCTGCTGGTGGAGACCGCGCAAAGCATCAAACTCATTGACGACGTGGTCGGCGGAAACCGCCTGCTGGGCCTGGCGCTGCAGCGCAACGCGGAGGCGGAAAATCCCCGGCCGGAGGAAATGCACGAGGTCGGCTGCGCGGCGCGCGTGCTCAAAATGCTCAAGTTCCCGGATAACACGGTGCGCGTGCTGGTGGAGGGGCTGTGGCGGATCCGGCTCAAGGAATATCCCGCGACCGACCCGTACCTGCGCGCCCGGCTCGAACTGCTGCGCGACCAAAAGGAAGACTCCGTGGAGCTGACCGCCATGATGCGCAACGCGCAAAGCCAGTTTCAGGAGATCATCAAGCTTTCGCCGGCATTGTCCGAGCAGATCAAAATCGCGGCGCTCAACACAGAGGACCCGGGACACTTCGCGGACCTGATTGCCGTCAACCTCAACCTCAACCTGGAGGAACGGCAAAAATTGCTCGAAACCAACTCGGTCAAGGAGCGGCTGACGCGGCTGCTGCCCATGCTCAACCGCGAGCATGAAGTGCTCACGCTCAGCTCCAAAATCCAGAGCGACGTGGCGACGTCCATCTCCAAGACGCAGCGCGACTTCTTCCTCCGGGAACAGTTGCGCGCGATCCAGCGCGAGCTGGGCGAGTCCGACCCCAACGCCGGCGAGATCCGCCTCCTGCGGGAGCGCATCGAGCAAACCCCGATGCCGGAGGAGGCGAGGAAGGCGGCGGCCCAGGAACTGGAGCGCCTGCAGCAGATGCCGCCAGCAGCGGCGGAATACGGCGTCAGCCGCCACTACCTGGACTGGATTTTAAGCCTGCCGTGGGAACGGGAAACCGAGGACAAAATTGACCTGGCGGAAGCCGAGCGAATCCTCAACGAACAGCACTACGGGCTGGGCAAGGTCAAAGACCGGCTGCTGGAGTTCCTGGCAGTCATCAAACGGCGCAAGCAGATCAAAGGCCCGATCCTGTGCCTGGTCGGCCCGCCCGGCGTGGGCAAAACCTCGCTGGGCCGGAGCGTCGCCGACGCCCTGGGACGGAAGTTTGCGCGCATTGCGCTGGGGGGGATGCGGGATGAAGCGGAGATTCGGGGGCACCGGCGCACCTATGTGGGGTCGCTGCCCGGACGCATCATCCAGACCCTGAAACGCGTCGAAAGCCGCAACCCGGTGATCCTGCTGGATGAGCTGGACAAGGTGGGCGCGGACTTCCGGGGCGACCCGGCGGCGGCGCTGCTCGAGGTGCTGGACCCCGCGCAGAACCACACCTTCACCGATCACTACCTGGATTTGCCGTTCGACCTGTCGCGCGTCCTGTTTTTGACGACCGCCAACTGGCTGGACCCGGTGCACCCGGCGCTGCGCGACCGGCTCGAAGTCATCGAACTGCCCAGCTACACCGAATCCGAAAAGCTGCAAATCGCCCGCCGCTACCTGGTGCCGCGCCAACTGGAAGAGCACGGCCTGGCCCGGAAGGAAGTGCGGATCCCCGACGCCACCTTGCGGCGGGTCATCCACGACTACACGCGCGAGGCCGGCGTGCGGCAATTGGAACGGGAAATTGCCGCCCTGGCACGCAAGGCCGCGCGCCGCCTCGTGAGCGACGGGGCGTCGGCCAAACCGCTGGTGATGGGCCCCGATACGTTGAAACGCTACCTGGGAACGGCGCGGTTCCCCAACGAAACCGCGGAAACCATCAAGGAAGCGGGCATCGCCACCGGCCTGGCCTGGACGCCGGTCGGCGGCGAAATCCTGTTCATCGAGGCGACGCGAATGCCCGGCAAGGGAAACCTGCTGCTGACCGGCTCGCTGGGCGAAGTCATGAAGGAGAGCGCCCAAACGGCGATCAGCTACCTGCGCAGCCAGGCCGGGGCGCTGAAGCTCGACCTGGCCGACTACGCCCAATACGACCTGCATATTCACGTGCCGGCCGGCGCCACGCCCAAGGACGGCCCCAGCGCCGGCGTGCCGCTGGTGGCGGCGCTGGCATCGTTGCTGACGCGGCGGCGGGTGCGCTCGGACGTGGCGATGACCGGCGAGATCAGCCTGCGCGGCCGGGTGCTGCGCGTGGGCGGCATTAAAGAAAAAGTGCTCGCCGCGGCGCGCTTCGGCCTCAAGCAGATGATCCTGCCGGAGCAGAACCGGGGAGACTGGAGCGAAGTGCCGGAGGAAGTCCGCCGCAAGCTGCAAGCGCATTTCATCCGGCACATTTCCGAGCTGCTGCCGCTGGCGCTGCGCGCGTCATGAAACCGAACCCCGCCCGCTTCGGCGTCTGGGCCCGCATCCTCCTGCTGCTCCTGGGCGGCGCGGCCGCCAGCCTGGGCCAGCGGCACCCGGCCGGGGCGCCCGCGCCGCTGGACCCGGAGCGCGGAGCGCAGGAAGCGCGCGCGCTGGTGGCCGAGTTGCTGGCGCTGAAACCGGAACGCAATTCCACCAACACCGGCTGGGTCCGCATCCGCGACGCCGCGGGCAAAGAGCGGCAAATCCCCGCCCGCTTCGAGGTCTTCCTCACCCCCACCCATTGGGTCAGCGCTTACGAAACGCTCACCGCGCCGGACTCCCCCGGCGGCGTCCGGTTGACGATCACCCGCGCGGCGCAGCAGCCCAACCGGTATGAATTGCGCGACCCCGCGGACGGCGGCGCTCCGCCTCCCGCCGCGCGGGAATTGACGGCGGCCGAAATCATGCAGCCCTTTGCCGGCTCGGACTTCTGGATTGCCGACCTCGGCCTGGAATTTCTGCATTGGCCGCGCCAGCAAGTCCTCAAATACGAGATGCGACACGGCAAATCCTGCAAGGTGCTCGAAAGCATCAATCCCCAGCCCGTGCCCGGCGGTTATTCCCGCGTGGTGGCCTGGTTCATGGTCGAAAGCCCGCACGGGCTCATTCACGCCGACGCCTACGACGCCCAGGGCAGCCTGCTCAAACGCTTCGACCCCCGGAGCCTGGAAAAGGTGGACGGCGAATACCAACTGGCGGAGATGGAAATCCGCAACCGCAAGACCGGCTCCCAAACCTGGATCAAGTTCAACCTGGGGCGGGAGTAGGAAAACGGGGCGACCCCGGAACGCTCCCCGCCGCCCTCCCGGCCGGCGCAAACCCCTGCCGCGCCGCACCCGCCGGAACACCGCCCGCCGCCCGTTCCCGCCGCTTAGCGCCGGCTCACGCCGTTGGAGCGGGGCTCTTCAAAACGAATGATGATTTCGCCCGGCCGGGCATAGCCCAGCCGTTCCCGGGCCAGCCGCTCCACGGTCTTGGTGTCGTGAAGCAACGCATCGGCGGAGGAGCGCAACTGCCGAAGCGTCTCCTCTTCCTTGCGGATCAAAGTCTCCAGCCGCAGGATTTCCTTGCGCATCCGCTGGTTCTGCTGGATGCGCGGCAGATACCACATGCCCACCAGCATGATGATGGCGATGAACAGCAGGAAAATCACCACCGGCGTCAATTTGTCCCAAATGCCAAGGTTGACTTTCACCGCGTTGAATTAACCACAAATCCCACGGGTGTAAAAGGGAATTCACCCGCCCGCGCGCCACCGATCTCCGCGGGAGCCGTCCCGCCCGTGCTTCCGCCGGCGCTCCCGGTAGCGGCTTGTCAGGCGGTGGGATCTCCCGATAAAGTGGCCCTGGAATGATTAAAGTATTGCTGCTGATCTTTGAGCCGCAAGTGACCTGGGACAAAATTGAACAGGCCCAGCGCGGCGTACTCTTCATTCTTGGCTTCTTCCTGTTGCCCCTGCTCCTGCTCACGGCCGGAATCGAGGGGTATGGCCTGGCTAATTGGGGCCGGTGGCAGGGCGAGGTTGCCCGCCTGAAAAAGATCAGTGTGGGCGAGGCCGTGGTGGTGGAAAGCGCGCAGGTCCTGCTCGCATTGCTGGTGGTTTTTGCGGGCGCCCGCCTGCTCAAGGAGGTCGGCGAAACGTTCCGGGGCGAACCCTCCTACACGCAGGCGTTTCGGACGGTGGCCTACGGCCTGGGACCGCTATTTTTGCTGCGCCTGGTGGATTTATTCCCCGTCCCCTCCCCCTGGACAAGCTGGGCCATTGGCATCGTGCTGTCGCTGGGAGTGCTCTACCATGGCGTTCCCCGGGTCATGAAGCCCGACCCGTCCTATGCCTGGGGTCTGTACTTTCTGAGCGGGCTTCTGCTGTCGCTCCTCACCGGCGTGGTGCGGTTTATCACGGGCGCGTACTGGGCGGGCAAGTTCCCCAAACTCCAGTCCGCGGTTTCGCACCTGGCAGCGCAATTGCCTTTCTGATGTTCCACCCGGCGCGCCGGAGCGCCGCTTCGGCGCCGGCGGCATCGGCCCCCGTCAACTCCCGCACAATGCGCACGGCGCGGCCCCGCAGCTTGGCGTTGGCCGGATGCAAATCAATCATCAGGTTGCTGCGCACCTTGCCGAGGCGCACCATGGCCAGGGTGGTGAGGATGTTCAGGAGTTGCTTTGTCGCCGTCCCGGCTTTCAGCCGGGTTGACCCCGTCAGCACCTCGGGGCCGAGATTCGGAGCGATGACCACATCCGGACGCCGCGCGCGCGGAATCCGCAGGAACGGATTGAAGCAGATCAACGCGGTGGTTGCGCCGCGCCGCCGGGCCGCGTCCAGCGCGCCCCACACAAAGGGGGTGGTCCCGCTGGCCGCGAGACCCACGACCACATCCCGCCGGCCCAGGCCCCGGTACGCGAGGGCGCGCGCGCCCGCCTCCGCCTGGTCCTCGGCGCCTTCGACCGATTGCCACAACGCCGGACGGCCGCCGGCAATGATGCCCTGCACCTGCCCCGGCGGGGCGCCAAAAGTGGGCGGACATTCGCTGGCATCCAGCACCCCCAGCCGGCCGCTGGTGCCCGCGCCCACATAGAACAGGCGCCCGCCGCGCCGGAAGGCGCGAACGACGGCCTGAATGAGCCGCGCCATGCGGCGATGCTCCGCCTGCAGCTTGCCGGGCACGCGGCCTTCCTCGGCCAGCATCAGCCGGATCGCCCGCTCCAGGGACAGGGTGTCCAGGCGCCGGGAGCGCGGATTGCGCTGTTCGGTGGGCGAAGGGCGGCGGGACCGCACCCGCTCCGGCCCGGCCTCCGGGCGGGTTTTTTTATTTCCCTCTCCGCGGACGGCGTTTTGCGCCCCGCGCGCGCCGGAGGACCGCTCCCGCTTAACCGGGGCCGCCGCGTCCGGAACGCTTTCAAGCACCTGTGACGCCACGAGGGCCCGGGGCCAAAGTTTCCGCACGGCGCGCCCCACTTGCGCCGCAAAGGACGGATGCGCCCGGAAAACACTGCCGGCCGGCACAAACTGGATGCGAACGCCGGGCCGGGCCAGCCGCCGCGCGCAAGCCGCCGCATTCCGCGCCAGTTGCCCGGCGGCGTCCGCCAAGATGTCCGCCGCCAGCTTGTCCCGCCGGCTCCGGGCGGCAAAGACTTCGGCGGCGAGGCGGGCGATTTCCTCCCTTTCGGCCGTCCGGGCCCAGTCCATTAAATCCCCGGGTTCATTAAGCTGCAGCGCCCGGAGCAGACGCCGCCCCAGGGACGGCCAGACCCCGCGCTGGTCATAGGCCGCCGCCACCGCCTGAAGCGCGCGCACCCCAAGGTCGTAGCCGCTGCCACGATCGCCCAGCACCGCGCCCCGCCCGCCGATGCCGACAGCGCGGCCGTCCCAGTTCCGGCCATAGCCGCCAGCGCGCTCCGGCTCGCTGAACACGAACACCTGGAGCCGGCGCGGCGCGGCGTCCGCGCGCGCCGCGGCCGGGGGCGCGGTTTTCCGCGCGGCGCGGCCGGAGCCGCCGGCCTGGCTCAAATATCTCTCGTCCCGGGAGTGCGAATGGCGCATCATGGCCGCACTATTCATCAGCGCCGCAGATTTTCAAAGCCGGAACTGCCGCGCGGGTGGTGAGATGCACGACGATACCATAGCTGCGATTGCAACTCCGCTGGGCGTGGGCGGGCTGGCGGTGATCCGCCTTTCCGGCCCGCAGGCGCTGGCGATAGCCGACCGCTGCTTCCGGCCGGCCGGCGAAGCGGCGCCCCGGCCTTCGGCGGCGGCCTCCCATACGCTGCACTTCGGCCACATCGTCCGCGACGGGCAGACGGTGGATGAGGCGCTGCTGGCGGTGATGCGCGCGCCGCGCACTTTCACGCGCGAGGAGGTGGTGGAAATCACCTGCCACGGCGGCCTCCTGCCCGCCCAAATGGTCCTGGCCACGGTGCTCGCCAGCGGGGCGCGCCTGGCGGCGCCCGGCGAATTCACCCTGCGCGCCTTTCTCAACGGGCGGATTGACCTCGCCCAGGCCGAAGCCGTGGTGGACCTGATTCACTCGCGCACGGAACTGGCCCTGCGCGCCGCCAACGAGCAGCTCGCCGGCCGGCTCTCCCGCCGCGTCGCCGCGCTGCGCGATCCCCTGCGCGAAATCCTGGCCCACCTCGAAGCGCATATTGACTTCCCCGAGGAGGACATCGCGCCGGATGCGCGGGAGCAGTTGATCGCCCGCCTCCAACACTGCGAAGCGCAGATGGACGAATTGCTGCGCACCGCGCCGGAGGGCCAGTTGCTCCGCCGGGGCATCCGCGTGGCGATCATCGGCCGGCCCAACGTCGGCAAATCGAGCCTGCTCAATCAGCTCCTCGGCCACGATCGCGCCATCGTCTCCGCCCTCCCCGGCACCACCCGCGACACTATCGAGGAAACCGCCAACCTCCGCGGCCTCCCGGTGGTTTTCATTGACACCGCGGGCCTGCGCGAGGCGCGCGACGAGGTGGA
>MTKZ01014021.1_pt1 | contig 20687 bp, 15 predicted proteins | sample 1042781 | NCBI WGS metagenome assembly MTKZ01 (sample SAMN06212207, study PRJNA360539) | anaerobic digester metagenome | biome: Wastewater treatment plant; material: sludge; isolation source: anaerobic digester fed with sludge from wastewater treatment plant | place: Denmark: WWTP Viborg ... | reverse complement strand
CTCAGATGAACAGATCAACCGGCAAGCCTGTCTTGCTGTTGTGCCTTCTCCTGCTGGCTGCCGCGTTCGGCGGCGCCAGCGCGCAGAACCTCCTGGTCAATGGTGATTTCGAGGGAGACTGGGGCACTGTCTCCGGCTTCAACGGATGCGTCGCCAACGGCTGGACCCCGTGGGAGCGTCCCGTGCCCCCCGGGCCGTATGTGACTGACGGGCACCCCAATTACTGGCGCAGTGGCAACCAGGAGTATCCCCCGGGCTCAGGGGTGCGCTGCGGACCCACTCCGGGCAATGACTATCAGCGCATCATCGGCGGATCCATCTCTTCAGGGAGTTTCAACGGAGGCCTGGTGCAGGCCGTCGTCACCACTCCGGGAACCGACTACGACTTCGACGCGCAGCTCAAGTTGTTCGCGGACAACATAGACAAGGGCCGCGCTTACTATGGGTACGATCTGACCGGGCAGACGGCCGACCCGGAGGCCTCGACAATCGTGTGGTCTCCCATCTACCGTGTGCCGCAGACCGACACCTGGAGCCAGTATTCGGTGCGCTTTACCGCCACTGGATCCAGCGTGAGCGTGTGGATCAGGGCGAGCATCCCGATTGATGGTTGGGGACTGCTCGACGTGGACAACGTTGCTCTTGCTCCTGCCGCGGGCGCCGCATGCATCAACAGCTTCGACCCGGCCCAGCCGGTCCTCCGCAACCCGGGTTTTGAGGATTCGGACATCGTGCTCGGGCCGGACAGCACGACCGCCACGATCAGCTGGTTCACCGATATTCCCAGCACCGGCCGGGTGGATTACGGTACAGGCCAGCCCGAGCCCGGAGATCCGGGTGTGACCGATATCGTGTACGAAAACTCGGTGACGGCGACCGGTACGCCGGGCAAGGAGCACATCGTTACACTGACGGGCCTTCAGGCGGATTCAACGTATCACTTCCGCTTCGTCAACACCGCGGCCGGGGCAAAAACGGCATACTCGCGCGACTGCGTGTTCGCAACAAGCCCGGTCGAGACAGGCAATGCCAACCCGACCACACGGCCGTGGGTGGCGTTCGAAGAGCTTGACCAGAACACCGGCAATCGCGACCCCGGGCTGTGGGGTCCGGCTCCGCAGGGCTTCCCTCCGGCGGGCGAGGGGCTCTACTTCTTCGGCGCGCTTGACAGCAGCGGGACAAAGTCCGGCGGGCTCTACCAGCGTGTCAGCGCCACCCCTGGCGCCCGCTACAGCCTCAAGGCGGACTTTCTGACGTTCCCGCAGCCAAGTACCCAGCCGACCGACGATATGGTCTTCATCGCCATTGACCCGCTCGGCGGAACGGACATGTACGCTCCTTCCGTCGTTTGGAACGGCGACGGCCGGGGCAAGCACTGCTTCGACCCGATGCAGCAGGACTGCGGAGTCGGCGCGTTCAACTCGCCGGTTGCGCCTGCCTGGAACAACAACATAGACAGCGGGTTGGGCAATCCCACGGAAGTTACCGCCGTCGCCCAGTCCGACACTATCACGGTGTTTGTCTATTTCTGGCAGAAGTTCAACCTGCTGTGGAACAGAACCGCGGCCGACAACCTGCGGCTCGTCCGCACCGACCCGGCTAACGTCGCATCCATCGGTGAAGCTCGGCAGGAGTACGACTCCACGGTCGTGAACATCACGAACCCTCAGGTCGTGACGCTCGTGCCGATCTCCGACACGGGCTTCTTCTATGCGCAGGACCCGGACGGCAACGCGGGCATCCGCATCGAGCCGGCTGGCGGATCTCTGCCGGCCCTCGGCGAAAACGTCTCCATCACCAGCGCCCTGCTGGCGACAAACGCGGATGGCGAGCGCGTTCTCAAGAACGCAACGGTCACCGTGACCGGCGGCTCGGCGGCGACGAAGCTCAGGACCACCATCAACAGGAGCATCGGCGGCGAGGGATATGTCGAGAGCGGCGGCTCGCCCGCGGGCTTCGGTCTCACGAACCAGGGCCTTCTGCTGAAGGTCTTCGGGCGCGTCACCAAAGTGGACTACGTCAACGACTACTTCCTGATGGACGATGGCTCGGCGGTTGACGCGCAGGACACCGCCGCGGGCATCAAGGTCATCCGGACAGGCCTGCTGCCCATAGAGGGGCAGTATGTGTCGGTTACGGGGGTCGTGAGCGCCGAGAAGATCAACGGCAAACAGATCCGGGTTCTCCGGGGCCGCGAGAACTTCGGCGAAGTCGAGGTTCTGAACTAACCGGCGCGGAGTTCAGCCGGACTGGACCGCACTGAATCGAAAAGAGGGGCAGCCCGTCTCCGGGCTGCCCCTCGCTTGTTAATGGCTCATCGGGAGCGTGTCAGGGATAGACCTGAACAACGTCCTCCGGGAACATGTAGCCCCGTCCCCTGAGAACGCGGATCTGCTTGCCGTCCACGACCTCGGAGGTGACAACCCCCGTGATCTTGTAGTAGTCCCGGCCGATCGCGTCCTCCGTCAGATAGAGAGTCGTCTTGATCACCTTGATTCCGATGTCCTCTCCACCTGCGCTGACGGCCGAGCCGTCGTCCACCCACACAACCGGCTCGCCGAGGTCGTCCAGAGCGTACCTGGTAACGCGGCCCGTGACCGTGTGAAGCAGGCCCTGATCGGTGAGACCGTAGAGGGCCGGTCCGGTCGTCTCGGTGTAGCCCTTGCCTCCAACCGCCTTGTTCACAATCATGCGCGGAGCAGGACCGGCCCCGCCCGTGGTGGTCACGGTCACGGTTGCATCGGTCACCAGCCGCTCGCCGTTGGCGTTTCGGGTAAGCTCTCCGCGTACAAGAACCCTGTCACCGACGGTGGGCACCGTGTCCGACTCGACACGCAGCCCCGCCGTGCCGTCCTCATCCTGGGCGTAGAAGAAGCCCGTTTCACTCTGCGGCACCAGGCTCACGACCAGCGGCGTAGTGATCTCGATCATCCCGTCGTTGTCATCAGAGCGCGCTGCTCCCGCCGATGCCACCTGCTTCGCGGGCGGAGCCGGTCCGGTGAGCTGCACGTTGTCCGCCGCCTCGACGTTCCAGATGTGAGCGTACATGTTCCACAGCTTCACGAAGATCGTGATCGTCCCCGACTGCGCCGTCACGTCCAGAGACCCGAGGGGCAGGTGCGGAGGCGACCACTGAGGCGGCGTCGGCGCCCAGCCCACGGGCGGGGGCATCGAAGGCGGGTAGATGGCCCAGTCTGTCGTGTAATGCTTCGTCCAGACGATCAGCGGCGATTCCGGATCGGTTCCGCCGAAGGGGTCAATCCCCAGCCACGCCTGAGATTCGTCGTACTGGGCCACGCCGATGGGCGGCGGGTTGTTGTTCGTGTAGTTCTCGTAGCAGGCCGTCTTGTAGTCGAACGAGGCGTGATACAGCCCGCCCGGCAGGGCCTGCACGCGCTGATAAACGCCGCCGTTCTTCACGCCGTAGCTCGCCGCGCTCCCCAGATACCGCGTGCCTTCGTTCGGTCCGAAGCCCATATACCAGCCCGCCTGCTGGATTCCGTCCGTATCTCCGAACGTCTTCCACGGCGCAAGGGTGGGGTTCCCAAGGTCGTCCACCTCTTCGAAGCCGCCGTTCTTGAACGTCGCCCGGGCGGGGGTCGGCGTCTTGAACTTGTGATCGAAGGAGTACACCGTCTTGTATCCGCTCGCGCTGCTGATTGCGCGGAAGTGGTAGGTGGTCTCCTTCGCGAGGCCCGTCAGGGTGACGCTGTGATTGGTGGTCGTCCCGGCGGAGGAGGCCGAACTCGCGTACACGAGCCCCGCGTCAGCCGGAGCAGCCGTGCCATACTCAACGGTGGACGTGCCCGCCGCATCCGTCGTCCAGTCTATCCGGAGGCTGGTGTTCGAAATGACTGTCGCGGTCGGGCCGCTCGTGATGGCCATCACCTGCCCTTCGCTGGGCTTGAGCGACACGTTGTCCACATCCAGAATGCCGCGGCCCTCGTCATAGACGACCTGCCGCACCCAGATGCTCGTTTTGGCCCCTGTTGCCGTAATCCTGCGGCTGTACTGGTTCCACACGCCGTCGTGCTGAACGGCGTTGGGCGGATCCGGCGGCTCGGGATCTGGCAGGGAACGGTTCTCGAGGAACGGCGGCGTCCAGACTATGGTCTCGGCCATGGGGTCGGACGTCTGGCCGGTGAGGTCGTAGCCGAACCACGCCTCGGAGGGCCAGAGTATCCAGACGAAGTCCTGAATCCACTGGAACCTGAGCTGAAGGTCCAGGTCATACGAGGCGCCCGGCGTTGTGTCCACGGCCTGCACAAGCCCGCCGCGGCTCGTTGCGCGTTGGGGTTCCGCGCCGTCATAGCGGAAGCCGCCCTCGATCCGCTGATAGTTGTTGCCCGCGTCCGGAGCGCAGTTGCCCCCGGGCATCTCGATGAACGCGGGATGCGCGGGATTGGGCGAGGCTGAGCTCGGCGGAAGCGGCGCGGACCACGCCGTCCAGGAGTCGGCGGCGCAGCACGATGCATTGGGTACCGGATCGCAGCCGCTTGCCAGTGGAACCCACGATCCCTCGAAATCGCCATTCGCGACCAGATTCTGAGCGCTGCTGCAGGCGGCGAAAGCCACAAGCGCCAGCGCTGCCGCAACGGCGACAGAGCACGCTCTTTTCATCGTTGTCTCCTTTTTCGAAAACCTACTGACGGCAGATGGCGTCGCCAGTCCGTGCGGTCTTCTCAAGCAGGACCCCGGCAGGAGCGCCGTGTGCCCGGGCGCGAGTGATACGGACGTCTGTGGCCCGTTCGGAGGCCATACTTCCCTGATATGCTCTCCATCGAGGCCGCACACCATGTTCAATGTAACTCTCGCAACGCGCCGCGTCAAGAAAGCGGCGCGCCCGGGCGGAGTGTCACCGAAAAACTGGTGGAAATACTTGTGTTGGCGCACGAGGCGGACAAGCCGGCCCCGAGTGCGCCACTGGAACCAGAGCGGTTCCGGGCCGGTCTCTCAAGAGGGAGGGCTTTCCACTATGGTTTCGTATGACCTCGGTTCGGTGCTGCGCCGCTGCCCGAACTCACGCTCGCGTGCTGGCTTTACGCTCATCGAGCTTCTGGTGGTCATCGCGATCATCGCGATTCTGGCCGCCATTCTGTTCCCTGTCTTCAGCCGGGCCCGCGAGTCCGGCCGGCGCGCATCCTGCATGAGCAACGAAAAGCAGATCGGCCTTGCATTTGCGATGTACTCCGACGACAACCAGGCCTTCTACCCCCCGAGCGCCGCGCAGATCGGAGGCAAGTGGACGAGCTGGGACACGATGATCTTCTCCTACGTGAAGGCGGAAAAGGTCTTCCGCTGCCCCAGCGACGGGGTGCGCCGGGCGGCCGGGCAGAAGCCTCGCAGCTACGCGATGAACGACCAGCGCGCTCTGAAGGATAACGCCTACGGCCGGGGGATGAAGGTCTCGGAGATTCCCGGCGGCGCTTCGCAGTGGGTGCTGATGACGGAATGGCACATCGCGGGCAACGTGCTGGGAGCCACGAACTATCAGGATGACCACGAACCTCCAGCGCAGGACCACTACGTCCACAACGGCGGGGAGGGGCTGAACTTCCTCTTTTACGACGGGCACGTGCAGTATTACATCTACGGCAGGCTGAACGCGGCCGACAACTACACGTTCTACACGCTTCTCCCGTAGCTGGCGGGGTAGCGCGCATTACCAGAGACACGAAGGGCCCCCGGCAGTTGCCGGGGGCCCTTTTCGATCAATCTGCCCGCGCTGGCCTATCGCTTCCAGGTATTCTTGCCGCCCGAGCCACGGGTCTTGTAGCGGACGTCGCAGTCCCGGCTGTCGTACCTGTAGTCTGTGCGCAAGCGCTCGCGCGTGCGCTGCTCGTCGCGGTCGCGCTGGTCGTACCTGTAGCGGTCGTCAGAGCGATACCGGTCGTCCCGGCCGTCCCGGCCGTAACGATTGTCCCGATCATACCGATAGTCCCGGTCGCGGTAACCGCCGTAGCGCTCGTAGCGCCTCTCCCTGTCGCGGTCTTCCTGATACTGCCCGTAGGCGATGATAGCCCCGGCGGCTGTCGCGATCGCCGGAGCCTTGTTCTTCTGGCCCATCAGAAGCACCGTTGCGGCGGCAAGCGCCGCCGCGGTGTTCTTGTGGCCCTCCGAGCTTGCGTATGTCGCCAGCGGCGAGGCAATCGTCAGAGCCAAGGTCGCGAGCAACACAAAGGTAATGGATGCTGCTGTCGTTCGTGTAATCACTGTAGAGCCTCTTTCGTGCGACCCATCGCCAGGCTTCGAAGAACTTCTGCCAGTCTCCGATGGCCTGGCCTGGAGGCCTTTGCCTGCCAGTTCAGCTTTTGGTTGTTACACTTAAGACAGCGTATAGCGCCGTAAGGTTTCACGGCCGTCCGCCCTCGGCAGCGGCCGGGTCTCGTTTCTTGGGCGCGCGTGCGTGGGGGGAACCGTGGGCGCGGGCAGCGAGTCAGATTGACTGGACTGGCCCACGATGATACTATCATGCCCGTTGGCGCTAGATATCAGAGGAGTCACAGCATTTTGAAAGTCTTCCGCACTCTTGGACTGTTGGCCGCCTGTCTTGCTCTTGCCGCCCCCGCCAGGGCCGGCCTGGAGTTCCTGTGGCCGGTTAACAATGGTTTCGTGCGCGAAAGCGTGAATGTCGCGGCCGCCGTGACAGGCACCGAAGCATCGCAGGTGGGCTATGTCCAGTTCTTCCTGAACGGCAAGTTCATAATGGCGGCCGGGTTCCCGCGCAAAATCTCCGGCGGGAGAGAAGCCTATACGTGGGCGTGGGACACGCGCGCGCCCATCAATCTCGGCGGCGCCAACGATGCCCCGAAAAGACCGGCGGATGGGCCGTACGAGATTCGCGCCGTTGCGGTCTCCAAGGACGGCCAGCAGATAGACAGCAAGACGATTTCGGTGCAGCTCGCCAACCAGGTGCGGAGCGTCTCGCCGGAGACAAAGATCCCGCTGAAGTACGTCTATCGCGTCGGCACGAAGAAAAAGTACGCGGTGGATATCTCGGTTACGCTCGACGAAGTCGGCGGGGCGCCCGTCAAGTCGAACCAGGCCGTGCAGAGTTTTTCGTTCACGGGCACGGCAAGCGTCGAGGATTTGCAGCCCAACGGCCGCGCGCTTGTGCGCTATCGCCCCGAAGAGGACCGCCTCGCTATCTTCGGACGCAAACTCGGCCCTCTTCCCGGGTTTGAGTATGGGTCGCTCTACGAGATCGTGAGCACGAGCGGAAGGGTGGTCGAGACCGATCTGTTCAGCACCGTCGGGGTGCGCACCGACGAGACCTTTGCCGTCGACTACCGCACTCCTCTGCCTGCCGCCAAAGTACAGGTCGGCGACACGTGGAATGGCAAGATCGGTGTCTCCATGCCCGGAATCTCGGATGCGATCGAGACCGGCGCCGATTTTACGCTGGAGGGGCTGGAGTGGGCTGGCGGACGCGAGGCTGCCCGCATCAGCTCGAAGTTCAACACCTCCATCGAGGTCAAGCTTCTTGCGGCCGACCAGTCCCTGGAGAACCTGGGACAGCAGACTCCGGGCGCCGTGGGCGAAGAAGGGCCGCTGCCGGGACCGGCGGGGCCGCTTCCTTCCGAGTTCCCCTCCGAGTCCGGGCTGGCATCTCTCGGGCTTGGTCAGGCGTCCATATTCTCCCCCACCGCCCCCGGCGGAGCAGCGGCGATGGGATCGCCCGGCCGCGTTACCGGCACGTCATCCGACTGGTTCGCCTTCCGGACGGGCGATTTGATTCGCAGGGAGGTGAAGCTGACTGTTGACACATCAATGGACCAGACAGCCGTTCAACGCCTCACCGAGGGCCTTGGCCTTTCGACCCCCGAGAGTCCCGTGACTGCGCCTGAAGACCCGGGTTCCGGGCAGTACTCGGGCCCCGACGCCTTCGAGATGGAGACCATTGACCAGTACCACAGAGGCGTTGGCAGGATTGGCGACATTCTTTCGGGTTCCGGAAGGGGGACGGGCGTGGTTGGCGGCACGAGGGTCAAGCTGACGATTCTGCTGTCCGCAAGGCTTCTGGGCTGACTGCTCGTTTGAAGAAAGAGAGAAACCCCGAAAAAGAGCTGGAACTGCTGGACCACCTGGGTGAACTCAGGGGCAGGCTCTTTCGGTCCATCGTATTCATCGTGATCGGCATGGCCGTCGCGTGGATCTTCTTCGACCAGCTCTACGCCCTGCTGCTGCAGCCCGCAATCAACGTGCTCAGCAAGACGGGCATGAAGTTCCTGCAGACCACTTTCGTGCAGGGCTTCACGCTCAGAATGCAGGTCAGCCTTATAGGGGGGCTCATACTCGCCGCCCCGTTCTGGACCACGGAGATCTGGCTGTTCATCGCGCCGGGGCTCACGAAGCAGGAGCGCAAGGCGCTCTACTTCGTCGCTCCTCTCAGCATTGTGCTGTTTGCGCTCGGGGTTTTCCTGTGTTTCCTCGCGATGCCGCGCGCGCTGGACTGGTTCGTGAGTCTGTCGCCTCCCAACACGGAACTGCGTCCCGACGTCGCCCGCACCCTTGTCTTCTTCGTACAGATGTACCTTGCGTTCGGGCTGATGTTCGAACTCCCGATCGTGATGATGTTTCTCGCGAAGATCGGGCTTGTCAACACCCGCCTGATGATCCGTTTCTGGCGCGAAGCCACCGTTGTTATCGCGGTCGGCGCGGCTGTTATGACGCCCTCCAATGACGCCTTCACCATGATGATGATGGCGGTTCCCATGGTGATCCTGTACTTCCTCAGCATCTCGCTGGTGCGGATGGTCGAGAGCCGCGGCTGAATCCCGCGCTGCGCGACACGCGCTGCGCGACACGCGCTTGACACAAACGCCTGTTCGCTGTCACCATGGCGGCGGTGTCAGGTGAAGCCATTCGAATTCGTCGAAAACCTCCCCATGCGCAAAGGCTATGCCGGCCAGATTGCGCACGTTCAGGATATCCCGGCTGTCGCCGGGCGCCACGCCGAGCCCGGGCGGCCGCTTCCGCCGGAACTCGCCCGGCGGCTGGAGGCTCTGGGCATCGGCGACCTCTACACGCACCAGGCGCAGGCTCTGGACGCCGTGCGCACGGGCTCGAGCGTCGTCGTCGTCACCGCAACAGCCAGCGGCAAGACGCTCTGCTACAACCTCCCCGTTATCGAACGCCTGCTGGAGAAGCCGTCGGCGAACGCGCTCTATCTATTCCCGACCAAAGCCCTCGCGCAGGATCAGCTCGGCAAGCTCGATAAGCTCGACCTGCCGCCCAGGGTCGTCGCGGCGACCTACGACGGCGACACGCCCCAGCAGGACCGCCCGTATCTGCGCAATCGCGGCCGCATCATCCTCTCGAACGTGGACATGCTGCACGTCGGCATCCTGCCGCGGCACACGGCCTGGGGGCGTTTCTTCCGCGGGCTGGAGTTCGTGGTGCTCGACGAGCTGCACGTCTATCGCGGGGTGTTCGGCTCCAACGTCGGATGCGTTCTGCGCCGCCTGCGCCGCATCTGCCGCCACTACGGGTCGGACCCGGTGTTCATCTTCACGAGCGCGACCATTGCCAACCCGGGAGATCTGGCCGAAAGCCTGGCCGGCATCAAGGCGAAGGTGATAGACGATGACGGCGCGCCGAGAGGGGCGAGGAAGTTCATCTTCTGGAACCCGCCCGTCATCGGCGCCGACGGGACGCGCAGAAGCTCGCACTCGGAGGCGACGCAGCTTTTCACGGGGCTTGTCGAGAGCGGCATCCGCAACATCACGTTCACAAAGGCGCGCCGAAGCGCCGAACTGATTTTGCGCTACGCCCGGGAGACCCTCTCCGAGCGCAGCCCGGCGCTCGCCGAAAAGGTGATGTCCTACCGCGGCGGCTACCGTCCGGCCGAGCGCAGGCAGATCGAGTCGGGGCTGTTCAACGGCAAGCTTCTCGGCGTGGTGGCGACCGAAGCGCTGGAACTGGGGGTGGATGTCGGCGGGCTCGACGCGACGGTGCTGACCGGGTATCCCGGAACCATCTCCAGCACCTGGCAGCAGGCGGGACGCGCCGGGCGCTCCACCGGTGAGGCGATCAGCCTTCTCGTCGGCTACGCCGACCCGCTCGACCAGTATCTGATGAGCCATCCGGACTACTTCTTCGGCCGCGCGCAGGAGCAGGTTCTCATCAACCCGTCGAACCCGCACATCCTCGCGGGGCATCTGGGCTGCGCCGCGTACGAGCTTCCGCTGACGGCGGAGCATCTTGCTGAGTTCGGGCCGGATGCCGCCGAACTTGCCTGGACGATGGCGGCGGAGGACTTGCTGGGGTTCAGAAACGGCCGCTTCTACTGGATGCCCGAGGAGTATCCCGCCAGGCGCGTCAGCATTCGCTCCAGCTCGGCCGACACCTACCGCATCCTGCGCACGAACGGCGAGGAGGTCGGCTCCATCGAGGCCGGCCGCGCGTTTCAGGAGGTGCACGAGGGCGCCATCTACCTGCACGCCGGCGAGACCTTCCGCGTGCGCAAGCTCGATCTCGTCGCGAAAGAGGCCATCGTCGAGCAGGAGCGCTTCAGCTACTACACGAAGACCGCCGACGAAACCGACCTGCGCGTCATCGAGAGTGAGGAGGAGTATCCGCTCGGGGTGGCCACGAGCTACGTGGGGCGCGTGGAGGTCACGAACCGCGTCGTCTCCTACCGCAAGATCGAACTGTTCACGGACGCAGTCCAGAGCTCTGAGCCGCTGGATTTGCCCGAACACCGCTATCAGACGGACGGCGTCTGGTGGACGATCCCGCACTCTGTCGTCCGCAGGCTGGAGCAGGACGACGGGTATGAGCTGATGGGGAGCATCCACGCCATCGAGCATGCCGCCATCAGCCTTGTCCCGCTGCTCGCGTCGTGCGACCGGTGGGATGTCGGCGGCATTTCGCATCCGTATCATCTGGACACCGGGGGGCTTGCGACGATCTTTCTGTATGACGGGTATCCCGGCGGCGTCGGCATCGCCCGCGCCTGCTACAGCCGCCTCAAGGAGCTTCTGACCGACACCGCCGAGCTTCTGCTCAACTGCCCCTGCGAGTCCGGCTGCCCGTCCTGTATCCATTCCCCAAAATGCGGCAGCAACAACGAGCCGCTCGACAAGCAGGGCGCGCTGCGGCTGCTGAGCCTGATCCTCGGCTGAGGGCGGAGGTGACTCTGCTATAATGCCTGCATCTGATCGACCCGGAGATGTTCTCCGGGTTGGGTGTCCGGCGACATGACGTCGCGGTGCGCTGGCTCGAGATGCCGCGCGATCTCTGCTCGCGCGACGATGTCCGCAGGAGCTCTGCTCCTCTTGCCGGGCGTTCGATCAGGGATCAGAGATACCGCGGACGTCTGTCCGGCAGCGGAGATGTATGATGTAGGAGGGCATGCGAATGACAGGGGACTCAAAACGGCAAAGCGTAGGGGCGCGGGGGCTCAGCATGGGCGACTATGGAGGATTCACCCTGATCGAGTTGCTGGTGGTGATCGCGATCATCGCCATCCTCGCTGCCATACTGTTCCCTGTCTTCGCCAGAGCGCGAAGACAGGCCCGCAACGCCCGCGACGTTACTTATCAGCGCCAGCTCGGCATTGCGCTCGGGATGTACGCGGACGACAACAAGGGCTTCTTCCCCTGGACTTCACGAGCGGCGACGCGAGCGCTCTTTCCGGCCTACCCCTCCGGCGCCAACACCACCATATCCGGGGAGCTGATCGTCCTTCTATGGCCATACTGCAAGGAGCGCAAGGTGTACTACTGCTCCGCTGTGGAGTACTACGGCAAGCAGTACACCTACGCCGGACAGGCCAAAGTCAATCCGCCGTTCATGTATGTCGGCTACTACTACTATGGCGGCGAAGGCTGGGGTGGACCGAAGCCTATCACCCAGTCAGGAGACCCGCGGCGCATTCTGATCTCGTGCATCGGCGGGGGCGTCGGGTCGGCGGCTGACGGCGAGGGACAGTCAGGGCACGGCAAGGCCCTCGGCATCTACACATTCGCCGACGGTCACTCCAAGCTCATCCATCACTACAACTACCCTTACAGCTACAGCGAGTGCGTGGGACTGAAGGACATGGGGCGTCTCCTCATGCCGAAATGGCCGGATCAGTAGAATCGCCCGGCGGAGCAGGCGGGAGTTCGTGGAATGGACGCAGCGTTGCACCTGACCGACAGGCCAACTGTCCCAACCTGGTGTGCGTTTGATCGCTCGCCTCTCGACCTGGAGCACGGCCCCGGGCGGTATTGCGGATCATAGGCGAACGTGCTCCGCGCGCGGTCTACGGACATCAGCGCCTCGCGGGCGAGGAGGGGCCGGGTGACGGCTGCGGCGAGGTCTGGACTTCCTGTCGTGCAGGTGTCCTCACCTGCCACCTTCCTTGCGCAGATCAGGCTCTCGGGGATGCAATCCCCTTCCGGGAGAAGCGACAACATGTCGCCGGACGACACCCGGCAGAGCATCTGCCGGGCGATCAGGCGTTCCCACCCCCATCGCCGACAGCACGCCGGCTGGCAGCCAGCCGTTGACAGAGCGGCGGTGCGCCCACGTCAGCAAGCCCCGGGCAGCGTCTGTGCAGAGGCGACCTGGATGTGGGGTGATCCCCACCCGGCCCAGATCCAGCCGATCGGCATCCCAGCAAGCCAGCAATGTGGGATCTCCGTCGTTCAGCCCGTCGGTGTGGAGCCGGCATGCCTCAAAAAGCAACTCGAACGCCCGGTCGTCCAGATGGATCAGGTCACCCCGTAGCGAGCGCGCAAGCTCGCCGCCCCGCAGGCCGTGGCCGTGGTCATGGCCGTCACTGACTCGCCGCGAATCGTGAAACAAAGCAAACAAGGTGACTACCTCGCAGTCGGCCCCGGTCTTCCTGGCAACGGACAACCCGTTCTCGAGCACACGTGCCCAGTGAACAACGCCGTGAATCCCGTGCACCGGCAGCACATAATCGGCGAGTATAGCTTTCGTGATCCTGGCCAGGTCGCTCATTGTTTGCCTTCAATCTGATCGACCCGGAGATGCTCTCCGGGTTGAATGTCCGGCGACAGGGTGTCGCGTCCTCGTGCTTTTATACCCGAACTATCAAAGGATTTTCAAAGAGCTCTTGACGTGCATCCCGCTGTCTCATATATTTGGACAGGAATGGCGTGGGTTGGTTACCGCGCACACGCTTCTTCTGGCGCCAGGGGCTTGTGTCACGGGCGCTGTCGAGCGGTGACGCTGCGCCGATCTTCGCAGGGAAGGGAACAAACATGAACTTGTGGGAGCTTCTTCGGTGGGGTCTGCTCTGCGTTCTGGCAGCAGGACCCGCATTCGCGACGACACGGGCGGTCCCCTCGCAGTACCCCAGCATTCAGGCTGCGATAGATGCTGCCGTGGCTGGCGATGAGGTCGTGGTGGCTGATGGCATCTACCACGAGAAAGACATCACCATCGCGGACAAGGCAATCACTGTCCGCAGCAGCGGAGGGCCGACGCGGTGCATTGTGGACGCCGGGGGCGCCGGTCGCGCCTTTCGCATTGTCAACAACCGGACCATCACCCCCGTTCTGGAAGGCTTCAGCATCAGAAACGGCAATGCCCTTTCCGGCGTCTACAGCAACCCCTCCGGAGCTGGCGTTCTGATTGATCAGGCCAGCGCGGAAGTGCGCGATTGCCGCATCACCGCGTGCCGGGCTTTCAGGGGCGGTGCTATCTCCATGACTGGCGGCCCGAGCCTTGTCCACAGATGCTACATTGCCGGGAATCAGGCGTACAGCGAGGGCTATGATCAGGCGTACGGGGGCGGCATAGTGACCGCGTCGGCGTCGGCTGATACCATCTCCCACTGCGTGATCGAGAACAACAACGCCTACCACTACGCCGGCAACGGCTCGGCCTCGGGCGGCGGTGTTGCTGTTTACTACAGCTCGCCGCAGATCAACAACACCGTGATAGCCGGCAACCGTGTCTATGGCGCCCAGAACGTTTGGGGCGGGGGCATGTGGGTGCGTGAGAGCTCGGACGGGGCCGGGCCCGTCTGCAGAAATACCGTCATTCTGAATAATGCCTCGGTGGGCGGAGCGTGGCCGGCGGGCGGCGGCGTTTTCAGCGATAGCCAGGGAATAAGCACCCGCTACAACGGGACGTTCGTCAACTGCATTCTGTGGGGGAATACGCCCAACCAGTGGGATTCGATCTGGTGGAGAGGCACCCCCTACTCGATGATCGGGGTGTACTACAGTGACGTCCAGGGCGGCTGGCCGGCCGGCGCGCCGTATGTCGGGGGGAGCAACATCAGCGCGGACCCGGGAATCGTTGGCAACTATCACATCGGTCCGGATTCGCCGTGCCGTGACACGGGCGACCCGGCGGGCAACTACGAGGGCCAGACCGACATAGATGGCGATCCGAGGGTGGTTGGAGCCGGACCTGACATCGGCCCGGACGAGTATGTCGTTTACCCGCCGGTCACAACAATCGGCGGAACTATCGCCATATCACCGGGCCGTACCGTGGATATCCCGGGGGCGCTGGTGTCGGTGGCCCTTCCCGGCCTGTTTTACATCCAGTCCGACGACCGCGCTTCGGGCATTATGGTGTCGCTTGCCGATCACGGCTTCTCGAAGGGAGACCGCGTGGCCGTGGCCGGGGTTCTCAAGGTCAACGCGGATGCTGAGCGCTTCATCGAGGCAGCGTCGGCGGTGGGTGCTGGCGCGGGCGCCGTTCGCCCGTTCGTCATGCGCGGGGCGTATCTGGGCGGCGCCGATACTGCCGACCAGGACTTCTTCACCGGCGCGGGCAAGAGGGGTGTCACGGGCGGCCGCGGAGTCAACAACATCGGGCTGCCGGTGAGCGTCTTCGGCAAGGTCGTGGCCGTTGACCCGTCCCCGACCATACTCTGGGTGACCGTGGACGACGGCTCGGGCGGTGCTGTCCGGGTGCTGCTGCCCCCTGCCGCGACGGCGCCTGCCATTGGCCAGTTTGTCATGGCGGCCGGAGCAAGTTCGTGCTACGTGTCCGGCGATCAACTCCTCCCGCAGGTGCGGGCGCAGGAGATTCCAGCCTTCTGAGGCAGCCCGAGGTCTTGTGTCCGGGAAGGGACCCCCCATGTCCCTTCCCGGGCGCCCTCGAGTGCAGCGGAGATGCCGGGCATCTGAACCCGCGGCCGAAATGCTGTCCCCGTGCGCAGGAAAACCGCCGGCCCCCGTCGTAGTGTCGCCGTGTGACCCGCCGCCAGAAGCAAAACCTCATAAACGGACTGCTGTTCTGCTCCCCCGCCATTGCCGGGCTGCTGATTTTCACGGCCTATCCGGTGCTGGCCAGCTTCTACTACAGCCTGTGCAGCTACTCGGTGCTGAAGCCCGCTTCTTTCATCGGCTGGGGCAACTACGGGGCGCTTGTCAACGACAAGTTCTTCTACCAGTCGCTCTACAACACCGCGTACTACGCCGTGTTCTCGGTGCCGGCCGGGATGATCACTGCGTTTCTGCTGGCGATCCTGCTGAACGCCAAGGTGCGTGGAATGGCGTTTTTCCGCACCATCTTCTACCTGCCGTCCATCGTGCCGGTTGTCGCAAGCTCGGTTCTGTGGCTGTGGCTGCTGAACCCGGACAGCGGCATGCTGAACGCCATTCTGGAGAAGATCGGCATCAGCGGCACGGGCTGGATGCAGGACCCCGCCTGGTCGAAGCCGTCACTCATCCTTATGAGCACATGGGGGGTGGGGGGCTGGATGGTCATCTTCCTCGCGGGCTTGCAGGACGTGCCGAAGCAGATGTACGAGGCCGCTGCCATTGACGGCGCGGGGCGGCTCGACATGCTGCGCGCCATCACCATCCCGTTCATGGCGCCGCATATCGTCTTCATCGCGGTCATGGGGCTCATCGGCGCCTCGCAGTTCTTCGCGCCGGCGTTCGTTATGACGGGCGGGTCGGGCGCGCCCGCGGGGTCAACGCTTTTCTACAGCCTGTATCTTTTCCAGCAGGCGTTCTCGTACTTCCACATGGGGTATGCCTGCGCGCTGGCGTGGGTGCTGTTCGCGCTGATCTTCGCCGGGACGCTCATCTTCTTCCGCGCCACCGGCCGCTTCGCGGAGGCGACAAGTGAGGCGTGAGCGAATCCGGGAAGTTCAGTCTACCGACGACAACATCACCGTGGATCTGATGGACGGGCGCACAATCAGCGTGCCGCTCGTCTGGTACCCGCGGCTTCTGGCGGCCTCACCGGCGCAGCGGTCGAACTGGCAAATCTGCGGCGGAGGCTACGGGCTCCACTGGCCTGACATTGATGAGGACCTGAGCACGGAAGGCATGCTTCGCGGCGCCCCGGCGCCGGGAGCCGTCGCAAAAGGAGAGACCGATTAGCAGTTCGGGCAAAGCTGGAGATGGCCGGGCCGCCGCCGCGGCTTTCGACGACGAGGCCGGCGGTGTCACGATGAGTCCCCTGACGCGCGCGCTCACCTATGCCGGGCTCATCGTATGCTCGCTCGTCTTCGCCGCGCCGTTCTTCTGGCTCGTAACCTCGGCGCTCAAGCGGCCCGAACAGCTCATGGCGTATCCCATCGAGTGGATCCCGCGCCCGTTCATGTGGTCGAACTTCCGTGAGGCGTGGGAGTTCCGTCCGTTCCCGCTGTATCTGCGCAACACGCTCACCATCGCCGTCCTCACGACCATCGGCTCCATGCTCTCCAGCTCGCTTGTCGCCTACGGACTCACGCGCATTGACTGGCCGGGGCGCAGGGTGCTGTTCATCGCCATCATCAGCACGATGATGCTGCCGTATCAGGTCGTGATGGTGCCGCTGTTCACGCTGTTCGTGAAGCTCGGGTGGATAGACACGTTCAAGCCGCTCATCGTGCCGTCGTTCTTCCTGAGCGCTTTCTACGTCTATCTGCTGCGCGGGTTCTTCCAGGCGATTCCGAAGGACCTCAGCGAGGCGGCGCATCTGGACGGCGCGAGCGAGTTCGGCATCTACTGGCGCGTTATCATGCCGCTTGCGCGCCCCGCCATCGCCACCGTCGGCCTGTTCGCCTTCATCGGCGCGTGGAACGACTTCGTCGGCCCGCTCATCTATCTCGTCAACGAGACGAACTACACCCTCGCCCTCGGCCTCGCGATGTTCCAGGGCCAGTACGGCACCTACTGGCACTACCTCATGGCGGTCTCGACCCTTGTCACTCTCCCCATCGTCGTCCTCTTCTTCTTCACCCAGCGCACGTTCATTCAGGGGATCGCGCTGACAGGGCTAAAGGCCTAGTACAGAAGTCCGCAGCAGCACGAGATACGTAGCATAGCCCCTTGTGGGCGTCCCAACGAACCATATCCTTCGCGAATGGCAACATCCTCAGCAGTCTCGCTGACCCACAGCCTGAATCCCCGAAGCCTCCTGCGGCCGGTTTCGCTTCGGCAATGGCACACTCCACCCGGCCCGCCGGTCTCCGCCGAACTGAATTGCCGAAGCATAGTACTATGCAAGCATAGTGCGCCTGTGGGCCCGGCCTGAGTCTGGCGGAACGGCAGCTACCCTCCCCGCGCCTTCCGGCTGCGCGGCAGGCCGTTGCTGTGTGTCAGCGCTGACGTCAGATACTCGAACGCCGCCTCCGGCGTGTCGCAGTACGTGATCAGGTTCGTGTCCTGAGGGCTGATCATCCCCCACTTCACCAGAGCGTCGATGTTCAGCACTTCCTTCCAGTACTCGCTGCCGTACATCACCAGCGGAAGCCTGCGCCGGATCTTCTGGGTCTGGATCAGCGTCAGCAAATCCATCAGTTCGTCCATGGTCCCGAATCCGCCCGGGAAAACGCACAGCGCCCGCGCCATATACACGAACCAGTACTTGCGCATAAAGAAGTAGTGGAACTCCATCGCCAGGCTGCCCGTGATGTACTCGTTGCCCTGAGGCTCAAACGGGAGGCTGATCGTCAGTCCCACCGTCTTGCCCCCGGCTTCGGAGGCCCCCCGGTTTGCCGCCTCCATAATGCCGGGCCCGCCGCCCGAGCAGACCAGAAATCGCCCCCAAGGGCCGGGCAGGGCGAGCGACCATTCCGTGAGCATCCGCGCAAGTGTGCGGGCGTCTTCGTAATACTGCGACATTCGCAGGTCGGCTTCCGCCCGCTGGAATCGCGCCTGGATCTGCTCGCTCTGGGGATCGGCCGCCAGAAGGCCACGCGCCTGCTCGAGGGCGGCCTGGGCGGGCGCGCGTTCCAGTGTCCGCGCCGAACCATAGAACACGATCGTGTCCTTCACCTTGTTCTCGCGGAACTTGCGCAGAGGCTGAAAATACTCGCACAGAATCCGCACTGTCCGCGCGTCCGGACTTGCGAGGAACTCGCTGTCCGCGTAGGCTTTCGGAATCCGGCGCCGGGTCTTGTTCTGGTTGGATGCCATGGGTTACGGGTGTCCTCCGGGAGTGGTTTCGTGCGATCTGGTGGATGCCTGACTGAGAGGCCAGCGAACCAGTTCATACTAGCCGACCTCCCGCTTGGGCGCAACTGCGCGCGCCAGCTATGGCGCTGCGCCGCCGCCCTCAGGTATAATTGCGAGTCGGGGAGAGATCGGCGCAAACCCGCCCGCGCATGCGCTGCGGGGCTATCGTTTGGCGCGCCGGCAGCCGATGATTGTACTGCCCCGGAAGCGCCTTGCTTCCCTGGCGGCGGCGTTCACGACCAACACGGCCGCACTCCCAAAAGCTTACTCAGGTGGATTCAACAATAGTGCGTGACGACGAAAACACGATGCTGGGCGACACAGCCCCCAGCGATCTCAGCCGGCGCATAAAGCGCGACAATCGGCTCTGGCTTCTCACGTTCCTCGCCGTTCTGGCGGTAAGCGCGTTCCTTGTCTGGGCACTGGGCAAGCAGGACGAGGACGTGAAACGCAACCACAGCGCCACATCCGCCACTCAGCGGCGGACGCCGTTTCCCGGTCAGCAGCAGTACCGCGCGTCCGATGCTATTCGCGAGCAGCTTGCCGAAATCGGAATCCGGGCCGCCTGGGTCCGGTTCGTGGATCGGGACGAAGTCGAGATCGAACTGCCCGCGACCGTGGACCGCGACATCGCCCCCCGGGTCAGGGAGATCGCGCGGCAGGTGACACTGCAGTACGTTGAGCGCGAACCCATTGTGTCGGTTTACGTCGCCGACTCGCCGGGAGTAGGCAAACGCGCCGAACTGCCGCTGCGCTGATGCGGCCGGCTGTCAGGGCTGGCCGAGGCCTCTGACAATCTCCGGGCCGGCGGCCTTCGGCTCCGACCAGAGCTTTCCCGCCCGATAGTCAGCCAGCGTCGAGCTGTCAACGATAACCCCCGGCGTCTCCAGGTACTCCGGCACCTGCTCTGAGTCCAGAACCTTCTTCATCTGCCGCACAATCGTCTGGCCCATGCGGTCCGGGTACACTCCGAGCGTCGCTGTAACGCCTCCGGACGCAATCTCATCGAGCGTGGCCTCGTTGCCGTCAATCCCGATGGTGAAAACCTTCTTGCCCTTCTCGCGGGCGGCGATGGATGCGCCGATCGCCATCTCGTCGCTCGCGCCGAAAAACAGGGCGATGTCCGGCGTGCGCTCCAGCGCCTGGGCGCTGACGTTCGCCGCCTTCTCGCGGAGCCAGTCGCAGACCTGCTCCTGAACAACCGTTATGCCCGGATACCCTTTCAGGCCCGCCTTGAAACCCCCGGTGCGCTGCGTGTTGTGAAAGCCCGGTATCCCCGCCAGAATGACAACCTTCCCCTTGCCCTTGAGGAGCTTCGCCGCGTACAGGCCGCACTTGCGCCCGCCCTCGAACTGGTTGTACCCGATATATTCGGTCACCTTGCCGTCCGCGACCGGCGTGAGGCTGTTGTGAACGAAGATGGGGATGTCCTTCCGGTTCGCGTTCAGNNTTCCCCTTGCCGTTGAGTAGCTTTGCCGCGTGGAGACCGCACTTGCGCCCGCCCTCGAACTGGTTGTACCCGATATACTCGGTGACCTTGCCATCCGCGACTGGCGTGAGGCTGTTGTGGACGAAAATGGGAATGTCCTTCTGGTTCGCGTTCAGAATCGCCTCGCCGATGGCCTTGTCGTTGATGGCGCAGATGCTGATTGCCCGCACCTTCCGCGCGATCATCCCGTCCACGATGCCGATCTGCCCGTTGAAGTCGGTCTCTTTGTCGGGCGCCTGCACGGTGAGCTGCCAGCCAAGCTCCTTCGCGACGGCCCGGGCGCCCATCACTGTCTGTGTGTGGAAGGGGCTCTTCAAACCGGGCGGAACGAGGGCAACCTCCACGCCCGGCGAGGACTTCTGGCCCCCGCATCCGGAAACAGCCAGACAGGCAACCGCGAGACAGGCGAAAGCGATAGCTCTGAGTTTCATCGTCATGCTCCTTGCGCGCCGGCTCAAGTATGTTCGGCGCCGCAATTATAGGCCGCGCCAGCCCGCCCTGTCTAATGCCCCGGGGCGCCTAGGCCTCCGAGCGCATCCTTCGGCGGATGAGGTCCATACCGACCGCCGCCAGAATGATGAGTCCTATGATGACCCTCTGCCAGTTCGCCGAGACGTTCAGAAGGGTTAGCCCTGTGCGCACGCACCCCATAATCAGTATGCCTATCAGCGTGCCGCCCACCGTTCCGACGCCGCCCGACAGGCTGGTGCCGCCGATAACGCAGGCTGCGATGGCGTCCATCTCGTACATATCGCCGTTTGTGGTGATTCCTCCGTGCAGCCGGAAGATCAGAAGCACCCCCGCAAGCCCCGAAAGCGCGCCCGAGA
>MTKZ01008962.1_pt3 | contig 20687 bp, 15 predicted proteins | sample 1042781 | NCBI WGS metagenome assembly MTKZ01 (sample SAMN06212207, study PRJNA360539) | anaerobic digester metagenome | biome: Wastewater treatment plant; material: sludge; isolation source: anaerobic digester fed with sludge from wastewater treatment plant | place: Denmark: WWTP Viborg ... | reverse complement strand
GTGGCGGTCCTGTGTCCCATCGGGTGGTACGGCGAAAAAGTTGCAGACGCGCTGCATAAGGCACAACTACCGCTGGTGGAATTATTAAAAAGCAGTCAATCCACTCGCAGGGTCGCCCTGATCATTGAAAAAGTACTTATTGCCCTGGCGAACCCAAAAGATCCTGCTCCATTTATTGAGGTCAGCCGGCTGGTCCTCAAGCCAGAGAACGAAGAAAATGAACTGAACGATGATCTTGTAACACTGCTTGCTGTAATTCGTAAGAGCAGNNCCCCAAATTCCAGGAGAAATGATCGAGCGGTTAGACAATCTACGACAAAAATTTATCCGTTGGCATCTCGCGTCCAGCCTGCCTATTGACCAACTTGTTTTAACCATCGCGCAGGACCTGTTTACCACACCAGCTGAATTGGCATTGGCGCACAAATTTGCCTTATTACTAGAATTCAGCGCCCGGCTTCACCCTGAATATGTGCTTCCGCATTTTTCATCAGAACTGGCTGATATTTCCAGCAATATCCGTAAGTTCAATGGTTTCAGTGATGAAGAACTGCGTTTCAACCCGGATGATCATAAAGGTGAAGTGTTCGTATCAACTTACCACAAAGCCAAGGGGTTGGAGTGGGATCGGGTTTACCTGATGTCTGTTAATAATTACGATTTTCCTTCTGCCCAGGAATTTGACAATTATATTGGCGAGAAGTGGTTCATCAGGGAGGATTTCAACCCTCATGTTGAAGCGCTTGACCGGCTCACGGGTCTGATCACGGACAATAAAGTGTTGATCGATGCACCACCTGGTACAGCGACCAGGCAAGCCCGCCTGGATTATGCCAGTGAACGCTTGCGTCTGTTTTTTGTGGGGATCACGCGTGCGCGCCAATCGCTTGTGATCACCTGGAATACCGGCAACCGTAAAAACGACCCTGCACGCGTGGCTTTACCACTAGAAGCACTTTATTCCTATTGGAGCAACCGAAATGAGACTGCCTGAGAACTTTTCTTTTTCCCAGCAGAATTTGCAGGATTACGCAGATTGTCGATATCGATTCCTGCTTAAATACGTTCGCGGGATCGAATGGCCGGCTGTTGAAAGTGAACCGGTGCTGCTGCAGGAAGCCCGGATGGAACTTGGTCAGCAATTTCACCGCATGGTGCAGCAGTACTTCTCAGGTGTTGACCCTTCTCTGCTCGCGTTAAGTGTTCAATCACCTGAACTGGCTGCCTGGTGGCAGGAATTCATGGCGTTGGACCTGCAGCATATACCCGGCGAAAAATATCCCGAGAAAACGATCTCCATTCCCTTCAAGGGATATCGATTGTCCGCTAAATTTGACCTTCTCGTTGTATCACCCGAAGGGAATTATTCAATCTTCGACTGGAAAACAAGCGGGGTTCTGCCGAAAGCGAACCACCTATTATCACGACTGCAGTCGATCGTGTATCCGTATGTCTTGCAAACATGGATTTCAAGTACAACTAAAGATGATAACCCGCCTTCCGAGATCGAAATGATCTATTGGTATCCGTCCCATCCAACGCAACCATTCAGCTTCAATTATTCTGTCGATCATTACTCTCGGGATGAAAACCACCTATCTGGATTAGTCAATGAGATCATAAATAGAGAAGAAGAGGGGTTTGACAGAACTCCTGAGCAATCCAAATGCCGTTTCTGCAGATACCGTTCACTTTGCGGCCGAGGGATCAGTGCTGCAATCTTTGAATCCGGGTCAGATGAACCTATCGACGGATCAGCTTTTGATCTTGATTTTGATGCCTTATAACGGTGAACATGAGTCAGTTCCCGCACATTGACCGCCAATGGTCAACACCCGTAAAACTCCCCATTCCGGAAGATTTCCGCCGGCATCTGCCTTATCCAGAAATCATCCTGCAAACACTTCTGCGACGTGGGTTTTCAGATATTAATTCAGCACAGCAGTTTCTTGACCATAACTTATATTCTCCCGCTTCACCATACGAGCTTCCAGACATGGAAAAAGGCATAAACCGGGTAAAAAGTGCGATAAGCGATGATCAAATGATCGGGATATGGGGAGATTTCGATGTGGATGGACAGACATCCACTGCGATACTGGTTTCTGCCCTCCGCGCGATCAAAGCCAGGCACATTTTCCACATCCCAGTGCGTGGTCGTGAATCACACGGGATTGGTATTGAAGCGCTTAAAGAATTTATCGACCGCGGTGTAAAACTCATCATCACCTGTGATACGGGCATCTCTGCAAACGATTCTATTGCCTATGCGAATTCCAAAGGAATTGATGTGATCGTTACCGATCACCATCTTTTACCAGAGGTATTACCAAAAGCCGTCGCTATCATCAATCCCAGGCGTCTTGCACAAGGACACCCGCTCTCTACGCTACCGGGTGCAGGCACTGCCTTAAAATTTTCTAAAGCCCTGCTCGCTTCGCGAAAAAATGACATGGATCCTGCATCTTTGCATGACCTTGCTGCCCTCGGTATCATTGCTGACCTGGCAGATTTGAACGGAGACACCCGTTACCTGACCCAGTCCGGTCTCGAGGTAATGCGCAATTCTCCCCGTCCGGCTTTGACCGCCCTGCTTGAAGCGGCAGAACTGAACCAAACCAGCATTACCGAAGAGCAGGTATCCTTTTCCCTCGCGCCCCGCCTAAATGCCATGGGCAGGCTGGCTGACGCCAATCCGATCGTCAACTTCCTGTTGAGCGATGACCCGGCCGAGATCGCGATCACAGTGAACCAGGTGGAAGGGCTAAACAGCCGGCGCAAGTTGCTCTGCGACCAGGTGTTTGCCGGTGCACAGTCTCTTATTGATCGAGATCGCTCCCTATTGGATCACGCCGCGATCATCTTGCACCACCCGGAATGGCCTGCTGGTGTGGTTGGTATTGTTGCCAGCCGTCTGATGGAGATCTACTATCGTCCAGTGCTACTTCTAACGGGCACACCGGACCAACCTTTACGCGGGTCCGCCCGTTCAGTGGAAGGGATCGATATTACTGCTGCGATCCGGAAAAACGGGCATCTGCTGCTCAATTATGGTGGTCATCCCATGGCAGCCGGCGTGTCAATACAAGCAGAGAACCTGACAGCATTTGTACACGGAATGGACAGGGTCCTCGAAGAACAGTTTTCACAACTCACAGCAGGACCGCAATTGCTGATCGATGAAGTTATCTCCCCGGCAAATGTGTCACTGGAGGTGGCACGCGCGCTGGAAGTTCTGGCGCCTTATGGACCTGGCAACCCTCCCCTGGTTTTCAGCTGCGATGATCTGCAGATCGTCGAGACCCGCTCCGTTGGAAAACTTGGTGAACACCTGCTGGTCGACGTCGAAGATCTGGCGGGCAATGTGAATCGATTGATGCGGTGGAATGGAACCGGGTTGCCCTTGCCTGAAGGTCGTTTTACACTGGCCTACACGCCGCGTGCAACCAATTACCGTGGTGAATCTCAGGTCTCGTTTGAGTGGATCGACCACCGGCAAAGCGATGTTGAGATCATCGCTGTTGCGGGTAAAAGGAAAAAGATCATTGAAAACATTGACTTGCGAAGCTCACCATCACCTGTTGAAGATCTCGAGCGCATTATTACACATGGTAATGTGCAAGTATGGAAGGAAGGAACGGATCACTTTGAGGTCAGCGGTTCATCACGCGATCAACTGGAACCGGGCCATGATCTGGTGCTCTGGAGTGTACCAGCCGATTACTCAATCCTTCGCCAGATCATCCATATCGTCCGACCGGAAAAAATATTCTGGTTGCTGGTCTCCCCTACAGAACATCAACTGGCGGTGTTCCTGCACCATTTGGCTTTAAGTGTAAAAAATCAACTCCATCTGGGAAAGGATGTGTTTTCTGCCGGAACTCTCGCCGCTTCCCTTGGGGTAAACGAGGATACGATCATTCTCGGAATAGAATGGCTGGCTAGTAAAGGCGCGTTATCAATTCAAAACCAATCCGCGGAAGTGTTCACCCTGGAATTGGGAGGTCGGGCTGATCCCATCTCCCAACAAAAACTGGAACGATCCTTAGCCCGGGTTTTTCAGGAAATTCGGGCGTTTACTCGTCACCTGCGCAACTCTGACCTGTCCGGAATTACTGAAGAACTCAGATAGTTTTTCTCCTATTTCATGGTTATAATACCCGCATGATCAGGAAACTTAACCGGCGCGACTTTCTCAAGCTCACTACCCTGGGTCTCTCAAGTATCGCGCTCCGGCCTACCTACAACTTCGGAGAACTGGCTGAAAATGACAACCTGGCACGCGTGGCAATCACATCCGTCAGCGTTTACAGCCAGCCGGATGATACAAGCCAGATCAGGTTTCAGCGTTCTCGGGATGAGATCATCAATATCTATTACGAGGTGATCTCTGATAAATCGCCGCATTACAATCCGCTCTGGTATCGTGTTTGGGGAGGATACATTCACTGCGCGGATCTTCAACGCGTGCATGTAAAAATCAACCCCGTACCAGAAAAATTGACCGAGGGATTGCATCTGATCGAGGTTACCGTTCCGTACGCCCTTAGCTACCTGCAACGTAAGGCCGGAGAGTGGACGCCTCTCTACCGTTTATATTTCGGTACTGTCCACTGGGCTGTAGGAATTGTGGAAGGGCCGGATGGCGAACCCTGGTACCGTATCGTCGATGAATTGATCCAGAGCGAGAACCTGCATTATTTTATTCCTGCAAATCAAGCCAGGCTGATTTCAGCAGAAGAACTCTCTCCGATCTCACCTGATGTGCATCCGGATAAAAAATACATCGAAGTCTCTCTTAAAACTCAGGAATTGACCGCATACGAGGAAGACAGGGTGGTCCTTAAAACTAAAATATCCTCAGGTGTGGATTACAAACCCCGTAATCAGATTCCCTGGAATACCCCCACCGGTTGGTTCGCTGTACAAACGAAAATGCCATCCAAACACATGGGTGGCGCTGAATTAACAGATGACCTGGAAGCTTATATTCTACCCGGTGTCCCATGGGTTTCATTCTTCGAACCGAAGAACGGCGTCGCGTTTCATGGGACTTATTGGCACCAGAACTTTGGAATGCCGATGAGTCACGGCTGCGTCAACATGAAGACCGAAGAAGCACGCTGGCTTTACCGTTGGGTCACACCGGTGGCAGACGTGGACAAGATCACTACGATCGGTTACGGCACGCAGGTTCACGTTTTTTAGTTTTTCAGGTTTTCATAACCCCGTGGCAACTCGTTGCCAATAAATTCCATAAAGACACGGTTTCCAAACAACCTGCCTTTACGGGTCAAGCGCAGACTTTTTCCCCGGTCGTGATATTCGACCATACCCTGTTTTAATAACCGTCTGATCTGCTCCGCAAATATGGCTGCCAACTCCACTCCATAACGATCCTGGATCTCTTCACTGGAAACACCTTCGTTGGTCATTCGCAGCGATACCATCATGTGCTCCTGAACCTGTTCCCATGTGGTCAACCGGGTGACCTGTTTGGCCGCTGGACTTGCCGGAAAGTCTCCGGTGAGCCCCCTGCTCACACAATCAATGTATTCAGGGATCAATCCCATGTTTTCCGTTCTCGTTCCATCCACGAATCCATGCGCGCCTGCACCAAACCCAAAATAAGGTAAGTAACGCCAGTATTGCAAATTATGCCGGCAGGCTACTTCCGAAGAGATCGCATAATTGGAGATCTCGTATTGAATATATCCGGCGTCTTCCATCTTCATCATCGCCAATTCGTACATATCTGCGGCCAGGTTGTCATCCGGTTCTTCCACCAGTCCCTGGTCCACCCATTTTTTCAAGCGCGTGCCTTCCTCGAGGATCAGCGAATAGATCGAAAAGTGTTCCACACCAAGTGTTAATGCCATCTCGAGTGTTCTCTGCCAACTCTCCAGGCTTTGCCTGGGAATGCCGAAGATCAGATCCAGGTTGATGTTGTTGAAACCAGCCTTCCGACTGGAGGCAATTGCCTCGATGATCGAGTCATTGGTGTGCTGTCGATCCAATATTTTGAGATCCTGTGCAGAAGCCGATTGCATGCCAAAGCTGATCCGATTGAATCCAATCGCGTGCAATTTCTCGATCGACCGGGCCGTGACCGTTTCCGGGTTGGCTTCAAGGGTGATCTCTGCCCCGCCGGGGATTGCGGCGTACCGGTTGATCACCTGAAAGATCTTCTCGTAATCCTCGCTCCCCAGTAAAGATGGTGTACCGCCGCCAAAAAAGATCGTATGCGCATTGATGGTGTATGGTGCCCTTGAAAGAACATTGTCGATCTCTGCGCACAAGGCATTGACATATAGAGGCATGTAAGTTTGCATGCCGGCAAATGTGTTAAAATCACAATAACCGCATCTGCGGCGACAAAAAGGAATGTGAAAATACAGGCTGATATCCTTCATTTCAGGTTAGAATATCACAATCTTGTACACCAGCAAAGGATGATTGAACGGACGCAGAAAAGTTGATCCGTGTCCATATCTCTTGAGAGAACACTATGACACCAGAAAAAAACAATCCAACTTCAAAAACATGTCCAACCTGCGGAACCCGGTTGAGTGAAAACGCAACCCGCTGCCTGGTCTGTGGACGAAACTTCACCACTACCACAACCAAAAAAACGGATGAAACCCCCATCCAGACTCCGAAATTACCAGAGTTAAAAATCAGTCTGCCTGCGGCGATCGGACTGATCGTGCTGGTACTGGGATTAGGCGCCGCGTTGATTTTTGTCATTTTGCAGACCACAGGACGCGTAACCACCCCTACAGAAACCCCTACTCCTACATTAACCGCTACGATGACGCTGACTCCAACAGCGACGCTGGAACCAACGCTTGGACCAACAGCAACCCAACAGCCTCCCCAGGAATATATCGTAAGGGAAAACGACTTGTGCAGCTATATAGCCGCCATGTATGGTATATCCATTCAATCGATTGCCAATTTGAATTCCCTTCCACCTGATTGTGGAACACTTTACGTCGGGCAGAAACTATTGATCCCCTATCCTACCCCCACGGTTACTCCTTTGCCAACCGCTACCTTAAGCGCCGCTGAAGCAACCCAACAAGCCTGCGGCACACTTTCTTACCAGGTAAAAGCAAATGATACCCTGGGTTCAATTTCAGCTAATTACAATATCAGCATTGAAACGATCAAAAACTGGAACGCGATGACGAGTGATATCGTTTATGAAGGAATGTTCCTGAATCTGCCGTTATGCGAACGTATGCCCACCCAGGGACCCACACCCACTGCCACTCTTTTACCGCCTTACCCGGCTGCCAGTTTGCTGCTCCCGGCGGATGGATCGGTATTCACGAACGTTAATGAGAGTATAGTACTGCAATGGTCATCGGTCGGGACCCTTCTCCCAACCGAAGCTTATGCGGTAACGATCGAAGATGTTACAACTGGAAACAAGCGCATCGTGGAGTACACCACAGACACCAAGTTCAGTGTACCCACCAGTATGCGCCCCCTTGATAACACCTTCCATATTTTCCGCTGGTCCGTAGTGGCGGTGCGCCAGAGCGGCACCACCCCGGATGGTCAGCCTGAGTACACGCTACACGGTACAGAAAGTGCCTTCCGGGTCTTCGGCTGGTCTGGAACATCCGGCGGCGCGGTCACACCAACCCCATAAATAACTTCATAAATGAAAAGACACCTTCTCTTCTTCTGAAGGTGTCTTTTATACATTAAATCCAACCTTACTTTTTGTCTAAGCTCTCAAGGTAACGGGTTGCCGATATGGCGGCGGTCGCGCCCATTCCAGCTGAGATCACCACCTGTTTATATTCTCCATCTGCCGTCTCACCGCAGGCATACACTCCCTCAACGCTGGTCTGCATTTTCGAATCTACAACAAGATATCCGCGATCATCCATTTTCAATTGGCCTTTGTACATGTCGTTGTTCGGTGTATGGCCAATAAAAACAAAAATACCATCCGTTTTGACCTCACTGATCTCATGTGTCTTTACATTTTCTATTACTACTGAAGTGACCTTGTCATCCCCCTTGATCTCCGTCACCACAGACTCAAGAATAAAATGTATCTTCGGGTTTTGACGCGCCCTGGTTTGAAGTATCGCGCCTGCCCTCAGCTCGTTGCGGCGATGCACAACGGTAACACTGATCGCGTAACGGGTGAGAAAGATTGCCTCTTCCAGCGCACTATCACCTCCCCCCACTACAATAACATTTCTTTCCCTGAAGAACCAGCCGTCACAGGTAGCGCAATAGGAAACCCCCCTGCCTGCGAGTTCCTTTTCGCCGGGGACACCCAAATGAACTGAGCTCGCCCCGCTGGCGATGATGACAGTCTGGGCTAGGTATTCATGGCTGTAGGTTTTGATTTTAAAAGGACGCGCAGAGAAATCAACCCCAATCACTGTATCAAATTCCACCCGCGCCCCAAAACGTTCTGCCTGCTTCTGGAACAGATCACCGAGTTCAGGTCCTCCAATGCCATCTGGAAAGCCGGGATAATTCTCAATCGTATGCGTAAGCGCTGCCTGCCCGCCAGGCTGCATTCCAGTAAAGACCAATGGTTTTAGTTCTCCGCGCGCCGCATAAAGAGCTGCTGAGAGCCCCGCAGGTCCCGCGCCGATAATGATCATTGTTTCAACAGAATTCTTCTCGCTCATTTATTACCCTCTACTCGTGTATTTGTCAGTGATGGCTAACGCCTGATTAATTACCTCAAACCCCTGGTCCAATTCCTCTTCGTTGATGATCAAAGGCGGAATGATCAGAATAATATTCCAGTGGATCGTAGCATAAACGCCATGATCCAGTAAGTATTTACGGATTTCCAGCATCTCCTTGCTGGTCGTGCCAAAAGGTGACATGGGCTCTTTGGTTTCACGGTTCTTTACCAGTTCGATCGCCGCGAACATTCCAATTGATCTCACATCTCCCACTGAAGGATGTTCAGCAGCTAATTCGTTTAACACCTTTTTTAGATACTCACCCGTTCTTCTTGCTTTGGCTACCAGTTTATCTTGCTGCATCACCTCGATCACAGCGATCGCCGCTGCCAGTGAGATCGGATGCCCATTGTAAGTTAATCCGCCTTCAAATACCCTATCGTTGAAGGTCGCTGCAATCTCCGGTTTCATTGCTACCGCGCCGAGCGGGGCATAACCGGAGGTCAACCCTTTCGCCATGGTCATGATATCAGGGGTGACGTGCCAATGATCAACCGCGAACCATTCGCCAGTCCTGCCAAAACCAGCCATCACTTCATCAACGATCATCACGATATTGTTTTTATCGCAAAGCGCCCGCACCCCCTGCAGGTACCCATCGGGAGGGATAATGATCCCGTTCGTACCTGTCACAGTTTCCATCAGTATACCGGCGATAGTGTGAGCGCCCTCGTATTGAATAATCTCTTCCAGGTGATTGAGGTAATCTTGTGCGAAATCTTGCTCAGAGATATTGGGAGTATGGCGATGAAATGTTGAACGATACTGGAATGGATCCAGGAAGTGCACGACACCGCTCATCACAGATGGTTCCCACGCCACCCTTCTAGGATCGCCAGTGAGAGAAATGGCACCATAGGTGGCACCGTGATAAGACCTGTATCGGGTGAGTATTTTGTTCTTTCCTGTGAATGCGCGGGCGAATTTCACCGCGTTTTCATTGGCCGAAGCACCGCCGGAGGTATAGAGAAACTTGGTGAGACCTTGCGGGAGAATTTCGGTAAGTTTTGCGCCCAGCGCAGCCCGCGGCCGCGTCGCGAACGATGGACCCGCAAATGGGAGTTCTTTTGCCTGGTCAATGATGGCGTTGATCACCCGCTCATCTCCATGGCCGATGTTGACACACATGACCATTGAATTCAGATCCAGGTAACGCTTACCATTCACATCCCAAAAGTACACGCCTTTTGCTGTCTTGATCGGGATAGGATTTACTTTGGACTGGGCTGACCAGGTCCAGAAGTTATGTTTAAGCGCGAGCGGAAGAATTTGTGAATCCGGAAGATCGATCATGTGACCTCACCCTTTGTTTGTAACTATTCAGGCAGTATCGTAACATAAATCCAGTATTGAAATCAACAAGTAAAAATTGCAACATAATCATCCAGGACATGGAATCGTTTAAGCGATTATCTATTCCTGGATCAGGATAGCGCGGGCTGGTGCGCCATCCGCTTGCGCTAATTTCAAGGGCAAGCAGACCAGTTTATAGGTTCCCGATTGAATACCTGTCAGGTCCAACCCTTCTACAATCACCATACCAGCGTTGAGCATCACTTCATGCGTCGGCCGGCTGCGTTTGTATGGCGAAATGGACAGATAATCGATACCTACGAGTTGTACACCCTTCTCCACCAAAACGCGGGAAGCACCCTCATCGATCCCGACAAAATCGGTTTGGAAATCAGTCCTTTGCTCAGCCCAATAACGGGAATTCCTAGTTTTGAAAAGAACACGGGTGGTGCCTTCATCAATTTGCAGTGATTCAACCACCTCTTGAGTGATCTCTTTAATACTTTCATCGAGTTCCACCACAAGAACCTCGCCGATGAGAGTTTCAAGCAGCAGGGTTTCAACAGTTTTGCCCGTCTGTAAAAAATGGAAAGGCGCATCCACATGTGTCCCGCTGTGAACAGCCATACCCAGGTAGGAGACATTCGAATTGGCACCCTCCTCGATCTTCTCGATTCGATGCAGGATCACCTCGGGGTTGCCTGGCCATACCGGCATTCCTTCCCGGATTGGAATCGTGATATCAAATATTTTCATTTTCTCCTCTGTAAACTTGCCTGGTAGATTTCCGAAAGGAATTGGGCTCTTTGCTCCGCATCCATCGGCGTGGGTTGTGACCAATCCATCAAGATCGCGGTCAGCAGTTCCGTATTAATGTATTTTCCATCATAAATGATATGTCTGTCAATAAACTCGTTTCGGTTGGGCTCCCACATCTGGTCGAACAGGAAGTTGCCCAGCCCGTAATGGATCAGGCTATTACCAACAAATTCAAATCCCATCGGGTAATGCGCCTGTGATCCCTGCACGATATCCGCGCCGGATTCAGCCACTGACAAAAAATCACCACTGATCTTTTGATCGAACATAAATACAGTAGGCGATCCCACCTCTTTAGAGAGTTCTTCGTGTTGAAAGGTAGTTACAACCACGTAGCCTTGTGCTTTAAGTTCGCGGATAGTTTTATCGAGGTAAGTGAAGTCGCACTTAGCCGCACCTGGTCGATCTTCCTTTGCCCAAACCGAATCCGGTCCAACGGCGTTGCACCCAATGAATGCGATACGATTGCCATTGTGCTCGAGCAATACCGGCTGCCTGGCAGAATCCGAGTCGGCACCCGCTGCATAGTACGCCCATCCCCTATCTTCGTACATTTGAATCGTGGCTGCCAGGTTTTCCGGTCCATAATCTTTTATGTGATTACCGGTTAGTTCAACCACATTGATCCCGATGTTTTCAAGGACCTCGATCATTGCGGGACTGGTACAGAACACGAGGCTGGAGGTATATGGATCAGGATGAGGGCAGACTATCACAAAGGGGCTTTCATTACTGACATGTCGCAGGTCAGCGGAGAGAAACCATTCTTTCACCAGTGCGATCGGATATTCCGTATCGTTGATCAGTATCTTATAGGCCAGGCCGCGAGTGATCGCAGTGGTTCCGGTCATAATCAGAACCGTCATTTTGGATTCATCCCGATTGCTGGAAGGAATTAAATTGGCAATCTGACCCACAATAATTGACGTGTCTTTTCCATTGGCTGTGGTGGAGTTGAGGTGGAAGAAAACAGACAATGCGTATTTTTCTACGTCAAAAGGTTTGTCCAACGGGCTGATACCTTCCAGCTTAAGGATCTTCCAGCGTGGTGAGATCTCTTCAAAAGGAATGATCGCGACTGCTGATGGGTTCTCTTCAGCCACACTAAGCAATTCGGAAGGATCAGCAATTGTCACATTACTGCCAGCTTTTCCCCACAGGTTGCTCAACACACCAGCTGTTACCTCAGACACAACTACTTTCCTGACGGTTTCATCTCCTGCCATGCTCCGCCATAATATGGGCAGCTGGTCAGGATCGATCTCATCTTCAACCGTGAAGAATGGCACAGCCGTGGCAAAAATCAGGCTGGTTGTAAAAATAGTGTTTTCAGAGGCTGGTATGCGGGAGGGCACAAAAGCCAGGTCAGCTTTGGATTCATCATCGACGATGGTCAACCCGCTGACGTTTTGTAATTCAGTCGTCCAACTATCAGGAAAACCGGAGGGAATAAAAAGAGCGACACCTAATTCCGGTAATTGCTTCTCAGGTGTTTCCGCAACCGGCTGGAAAACCGTGGGAGTGGTCCGTATCGCATTTAAGGTTGGCCGCTGCAAGGAAGGGTTTAATTGCGCTGTGCACGAAACCATGCCAATGATTAAGATACCAATAACAGCAACAAAAGTCTTTTCCGGCAATTTCAACAGGTTGATTCTCCGTTAATTGAGTATCCTCGAATTATAAGTCAGCTTGTTAGCCCTGTAAAACCTGGAACCTGATAGTTCCTGATAGATGATACAGATATAATGACCTTAGATCACAAATTGAGGTTTATATGAGACAGGTTGCCGTAATAGGTATAGGCCAGACCAAAATTGATGAACACTGGAATAAATCATTGCGCGAACTCGCGGGTGATGCTGCTCTCATCGCATTGGCTGATTCCGGTCTTGACCGGGTTGAAGCAGTATATGTGGGCAATATGATGTCAGGCTCTGCCAATCACCAGCAACATCTAGGTACATACATCGCGGATTGGATTGGAATGCGCGGTGCGGAAGCGTTTCGAACGGAGGCAGCCTGTAGTTCAGGCGCGGCAAGCTTCCGAACCGCGGTAATGGCAGTTGCCTCCGGCGTTGTGAACAGCGCGCTCGCGGTCGGAGTCGAGAAAATGACAGATTCGCCATTGGGAGAGATCACTGGAGGTTTGGCAACCGCGGCTGATGCTGAATTGGAAGCCGGGCAAGGGCTATCCTTTGTTTCTTTGAACGCGCTGCTGATGCGGCGTTATATGTACGAATTTGGCTGGGAAAAAGAGCATTTTGCGCCTTTCTCGGTGAACGCGCATGCCAATGCCATGCATAATCCTTTTGCGCGTTTTCACGAAGCACTTACCATCGAAAAATATTTAAAAGCGGCAATGGTCAATGATCCCATCAACTTGATGGATGCGTCGCCGATCGGAGATGGTGCAGCAGCTGCGGTTGTCATCCCCCTGGAGCTTGCCCGCAAAGTGAATGGTCATCACCTGGTAGCAGTAGCCGCATCCTCTGGCGCCACGGATACAATTGCTATGCAGCATCGCAAAGATCCTCTCTTTCTAAGGGCAGCCTACCTATCAGGTAAAAAAGCCTACCAGCAAGCTGGAATCACTCCGCAGGAAGTTGACCTGTTTGAATTACATGATGCCTTTTCTATCATGGCAGCCCTATCGTTGGAAGCGAACGGGTTTGCAGATAGGGGTCAGGCACCCCGCCTCGCCATGGATGGGGAGATCCTCCTCAATGGCCGTATCCCGATCGCCACGCGTGGTGGTTTAAAAGCACGCGGGCACCCGGTGGGTGCCACTGGTATGTACCAGATCGTAGAGGTGGTTCAGCAACTGCGCGGAGAAGCCACAGGTTCACAGGTGCAAGACGCGCGAATTGGCATGAGCCAGAATATTGGCGGAAGCGGATCCAATATCATTACTCATATCTTTATAAAACAGGATTAACCCCCCGGCCAATAATCCTGCTCTGATCATGAAACCTGATATGATAAGGGCAGGATTTTTATGCGCTACATTTCGTCAGCCAAACTCACCGAATACCGCAACCAGACCTTCCGCTTTCGGTCTGACCTCAGGTTGAAAGAACCTCAGCAGGCAGTCGATTTTGTTAACGAAAGAGGATTCATTTTTTTCTGGCCAGTTAAAGGATACTCGTTTCCGAGCCTGTGGGGAGCTGTGGCTGGTGACCGGCCTGTCGCAGATGAGCACGATGACCCCGGCCATGTAACCTGGAATTGGAAAGACTCGCTGCTTGATAAAAAGGTCTGGTATTACGCGAGGATCCTTAAACGAAAAAATACCTTCATCTCGCTGGATATGGTTAGGTATTTTTATGCCCTGTCACCCAATTATGGTGAACCGGAAGCTGATTTTGCCGATCAATATAATCAGGGATTGCTTCCACTTGAAGCCAAACTGATCTTCGAGGCACTGGTTAGAAAAGGTCCCCTGGATACATTATCACTGCGCAAAGAAGCCCACCTGTCCGGTTCAAACTCAACATCCCCCTTCAACCGCGCTCTGGATCTCCTCCAACAGCAATTCAAGGTGCTACCTATCGCTATCAGTGAAGCTGGCGCGTGGAAATACGCATTTGTTTACGACCTGACCCATCGCTATTTTCCTGAATTACCGGAACAAGCCCGCTTCATTTCTGAGAGTCGGGCTTTAGAACAGATCCTCATGCAATTCTTTACAACCATGGGAGCAGCCAATCTAAAGAAAATCACCTCCTTATTCCAGTGGAGCGCTGACCGGACACGCAACGCGCTTGACCGGATGGTCAAATCAGGTGCTCTACTGGATGAGATCATCGTTGACAGGAATTCTGAACCACAATATTGTCTGCACTCCATCATTGACTCATTAACCTGATCCTGTTTTTTTTACACACACTGCTTATAATTAATACATCCTGTTCTTCAGATCGGAGTCAGAAAATGGAATTCCATATTTCCCGCAGAGCGCGTGATAAATACCAGTTTGACGAGACGCTGTTTGCTTATGACGGAAATGTGATCTTCGCGAATTTTCACGCCGCCAGGAAGTTCGTACAAAAGATCAACGGGCAGCGCGACCTGGCTTCATTCCCTGAACAGGCTGCAAAAACCAGTCATGTGAACGCCATGGGATTGATCGATGAGATATTTCACCACGTTTTCAAGTTATACCGGGAACAAAAAAATCCATCAGTCCTTAATTTACTACATCAACACTTGGAAAACACTATTACATCTGATTCGCTCGACCGCTTACTCGGATTGTTTATTCGCGAGTTTCCTCCCTTATCAGTTTACAAGAAAGAATCAGATCCCTTAACCTATTTGAACGCATTAACTAATGGAGTGCCCAATCGCGAATTGCTTCTCGAAGAGATCACCATGTTATGGCTGGCCCTTCAAAACCCGGCGCTCGACAATTATCGTGATTTATTTGACGACAAAAACCTCACTTCAGATCCAGGCTTTGCCAGGGTAACTGCAGAAATTCAGACTTTCTTCGAAACACAACCTCATTTTGGCCTTGCCAACCAGTCCCTCATCACCATGTTCAGAAGTCCCGCCATCGAGGTGCCGGACTCGATCACAGGCCAACTTGAGTACATCCGTGATTATTGGGCTGCCTTGATTGGGGATTATTTGTATCGATTGCTCTCCAGCCTGGATTTGATCAAGGAGGAGAACAAGCTTAGTTTCACAGGTCCGGGCATCATCCCCATACCCACTTATAACCAAGACGAATACTTGCGTGCTGGCGGTTCTGGCGTTGATGTTGAGGCGTTTACAAAAGACCGCGAGTGGATGCCAAAACTTGTTCTGATCGCCAAGAACAGCTATGTGTGGCTTGATCAACTCAGCCGCAAGTATCAGCAGGAGATTCGCCGGCTTGATCAGATACCAGAAATAGAACTGGAAACCCTTGCCAGGTGGGGCATCACAGGATTATGGTTGATCGGATTATGGGAACGCAGCCCGGCATCAGCCAGGATCAAACGGTTGTGCGGGAATGAAGATGCGATCTCATCAGCTTATTCGCTTTATTCCTACCAGATCGCTGGAGACCTGGGTGGCGAGGAATCCTATGCTGGTTTACGTGACAAAGCTGCCCGCTATGGTATCCGGTTGGCAAGCGACATGGTGCCCAACCACATGGGAATCGATTCGGAATGGATGATCATGCATCCGGAACGTTTTCTGTCATTGGATCAGTGCCCTTACCCCTCTTACAGTTTTTCCGGAGAGAACCTTTCCACTGATCCCAATGTGATCATCCAGATCGAGGACCATTATTTTGAACGGACAGACGCGGCGGTCGTGTTCAAAAGACAGGATCGCAATAGTGGTGAAGTGAAATACATTTATCACGGAAATGATGGCACAACCATGCCGTGGAATGACACCGCGCAGTTGAACTATCTTAATCCGGAAGTACGCGAGGCGGTCATCCAGACCATCCTGGAGGTGGCACGAAGATTTCCGATCATCCGCTTTGATGCAGCTATGACGCTGGCAAAAAAACATTATCAGCGCTTATGGTTCCCCCAACCCGGGACCGGTGGAGCGATCCCATCCCGGTCGGAGCACGCCATGACAGCAGAAGCTTTTGACCGTGCGATGCCTGTCGAATTTTGGCGGGAAGTAGTCGATCGGGCAGCTGTTGAGGCACCAGACACCCTCCTGTTAGCCGAAGCGTTCTGGCTAATGGAAGGATATTTTGTACGTACACTGGGCATGCACCGCGTTTACAATAGCGCTTTTATGAATATGCTCCGAAACGAAGACAACGCCGGTTATCGCAAATTGATCAAAAACACTCTGGAATTTGAACCAGAAATTTTGAAACGCTATGTCAATTTCATGAATAATCCGGATGAGCGCACTGCCGTGGATCAGTTTGGTAAAGGTGACAAGTATTTTGGTATTTGCACATTAATGGCAACCATGCCCGGTCTACCGATGTTGGGACACGGACAGATCGAAGGCTTTTCAGAGAAATACGGCATGGAATTTCGCAAAGCTTATTGGGATGAGCAGGTCGATCACGACCTGGTCTCACGCCACGAATGGGAGATCTTCCCCCTGCTGCATCAACGTCAACTTTTTGCCGGGGTTGAGAACTTCAACCTGTACGATTTTGTTACCCCGGATGGTGGTGTGAATGAGAATGTCTATGCGTATTCAAACCACGCCGGTAACGACACAGGGCTGGTAATTTATAACAACAGTTTTGGTTCGACCGAAGGATGGATCCATCAATCAATCGTCCAAACCCGAAAAACGGGGCAGCAAAAAAGCATTGAGAGTTTACCTCTCGAAAAGGCCTTATTCCTGCCAGCCGATCGTGAAGCGTTTGTTATTTTCCGCGACCAGGTGACCCGATTGCAGTACCTGCGTCCGCTAAGCGAGCTGATTGATCGCGGATTCTTCATCAGACTGCGTGGATACGAATATCACGTTTATCTGGATTTTCGTGTTGTGCATAATGATGCTTTTCACGATTATGCGGCTTTGTACTCATTCATCGGGCATCAAGGTGTGCCAGATATAGAACAAGCCATAAAAGAACTTGTACTACGGCCTATCCATGAACCCTACAGAGCAATCATAAATCACGGATACCTGGAGTACCTGACGCGCAAGTACGCCAATGGGACGCAGGTTGACAGCCTGGATAACGGGGAAATCCGCACAAAAGTTGAGTTGTTATTAAATGGCGCGGCTTTGAAAACACCGGTACACACAAACTTGGCAGAGGTTGTTGAAACGACCAGCAGATTGTTCACAACCAGTCTCACCCTGCAGGGTGCCGCACGAAATGTGAACATGACAGGGAGCAAAAAGCTACAGGAAACGATTGCCTATATCCTAAACCCATTGAATGAAAACAAAGTCAACCACTTTACATTGTTGAGTTGGGCGGTTTGCAGTCAGATCGGAAAATTAAGCGGCAGTGAAATGTATGCTGATTACTCCATAGCCTGGTTGGATGACTGGCAATTGACCAAGCCACTTGCTGAAGTACTGCGGGGCGTAGCCTCAAGCGAAGCGGAAGTTCAAAATCAGCTCCTCTTATTAAGATTAGGTATTACTCAACAGGATTGGTATGACCGCTCGCACAAGGCGCCTTTACACGAAATCTTCAAGGACTGGTTTACAGACCCTGATATCCAGGTTTTTCTGCGTGTCAATCGATATCAGGAAGTACTTTGGTACAACCGGGAAGCATTCGAGCAATTTGCCTGGTGGATGCTGGTGATCCCCATCAGTAAAGCATTAGCAGACCCTTCCGTTGACCGATCAAGGATCACCGAAATGATGCTTGACCTCTATGAATTAATATCAACGCTCAGGAAGGCAGAGAAAAAATCAGGTTACCAGTTTGAAAAACTGATCAACCTGACGACCACATAAAAGAGAATTGCTATTTTACTGTCCTGAAAAACGACGGTATGCGGTCATATAGTAATCTGCTGCGGTCATGTGGTTTTTCTCATCCACTGCCTCTGCCAGCACGGGAAGGACGGCTTCCGTGTAATTGATTCCGTTAACCTGGTTCATCAAGGCTGAAGCGTGCGCGGCATGACAAATGTTTTTACGTGGTTCGATCCTTGAGAGTTCGTCAAAGAACCACCCGCAGGAGGTGAACATCTGCTGGCAGGCGTATTGGGCTTCAAACAACCCTCTTACCCGATTAATTTCTACTTCAGTGAGACCCCTGGAAACGATCGATGTGACCCACTCTTCAGATTTCTGTACCTTCAGGATCACTTTTATATATAGGTCGCGAGCCTGCAAAGGGTCAATTCCTAGCCTGCAGCATTCATTGTGGTAATCCTGGTAGATCGCCTCGTTCAACTGGTCGAATGCACGTTTCAAAGGCGCTTTCCAGTCGCTTTCCGGTGTACAACCGCACGCTGAACGCCATCTTTCCACACCGTGGTGGCAACTCCAGGAGGTGTTTTCGACGATTCGGGCTCTACCCTTTACCGTATTTTGCTTCAGCCATAACCCCGGCCAGGTTTGTTGAAGCCCTGTTCCTTTCACCGATCCATTCAACAATTGTGATAAGAATTTATCACGAAAAGGCTGATGATGCCCGTACAATTCTCCGTCGGTTGCAATCATCAGGAACTGATCGGGGTCATATAAATCGATCTCAGGTTTTAAATAATATTCCGCAAATGCATCCGCGTTTCCTGTGGCGAATGTGTCAAAACTGACAGTCGAGCTTAATCCCCCATGATAAACAAACACAACTATTGACCTGCCATTGTTAAGTTCCACCTGGTAAGGGGCGCGACCCTCCAACACTTCCACCTGCCAAGGTGCCATTACTGTAAACTGAATGTGATTATCGACAAGGATAGAAAGGGTTTCGACATCAACAGCCGTTTCCGGCAGCCACATCCCCTCAGGTGCGCGATGGAACAGGTTCTCAAACGCGCTGATTCCCCATTTGACCTGTGTACGCTTATCACGCGAATTTGCCAACGGGAGAATACTGTGATGATAAGATTGTGCGATGGCATTACCAGCACCATAGATTGTCTGATTGACCTCATCCTCTTTCACTATGCTTTCAAGAACTTCCGGTGCTACTTCTTGCATCCATCTGACCAGCGTAGGACCAAGGTTAAAGCTGATCCTGCAGAAATTCCGCAGCTTCGCGTTCGGTCGGTAACATGTTTCAAGGGCGTGATCATTCCAGTTTTTATAAGGTGCCGCACCTGGTTCCTCCGGTATCGTACCTGAAAACGGATCTTCCCTGGTCGGCTGATAAAAATGGCCGTGAATACAAAAACTTCGTTTGCTGATCATCGAGGTTGACGCCCTTTCAACAGGTGGTCCAATTGATTCTTAAAGCGCGCTGGTATCATCCCGAATTCCCGCGGAATCACATCCAGGTTGGTTATACGGTCAGCAGCTAATTGGTCCAGCCAAAAAATTGAAATGGGGAATTTACGATAGACCTGGTCGATGTAGAGTGTAAGCCTGCGTAAGTTATCAGGACTGATTGAAACCAGTGAGCGTTTGACTCCGATCTTTTTCATGATCAACTGGATAATTTCGGCGTACGGGATGGATTCGATACCACCAATAGCAAGCAACCTTCCAGCCATACGCGGGTCCTCAACGGCGAGTATCATACACGTCACCAGATCTTCAACCCAAAGCGGTTGAAGCAGGCTTTTCCCTTCTTCCGGTATAAACAAAAAGCCGGGGGACATGCGTAATAACCTGGCAATGGGTTCAGTGAACTGGTCTCCAGGACCAAATATCGCACCGGTACGAAAGATCGTGAAGGGAATTCCACTGTTAATGATCCAGTTTTCGGCAATTCCCTTCGCCTTTAACACAGGATAGGCAGAACCGCGGTCAGCACCGTGATGGCTCAGGTACATGATCCGCTTCGCGCTGGACTCTTTACAAGCCCTCATCAAGGTAGCCGTTCCTTCAACATCCACCTGGTTCAGGTTTCCCTGTAAACCCTGTCGTTCAGCTCCAGCCAGGTGATAGATCACATCTACATCCTTAATNNATACCTTTAGGAAAATTGGGAGAGGTTTTTGATGGGCGTAATAATACACGCACCTGTTCGCCTGAATTCGTCAGCGTCCTGATGAGAGACCGTCCGATAAAACCTGTGCCACCTGTAACTAGGATCATCCCTTCAAAATTATAGCAGAGTATTCGATGAAAAAAGCTGGTATGATAATTGCACCGTTTATCGTTTGAATAGTACAGGTTTTGAGGAACCCAAATGACACCATACAAACGAAAATTTCGGGATCTCATCTCACCCCGTATGGGGTTCCATTATTTTGCAGATACAGACCACTATACAGCCAAAGACCT
>MTKZ01006174.1_pt1 | contig 20691 bp, 15 predicted proteins | sample 1042781 | NCBI WGS metagenome assembly MTKZ01 (sample SAMN06212207, study PRJNA360539) | anaerobic digester metagenome | biome: Wastewater treatment plant; material: sludge; isolation source: anaerobic digester fed with sludge from wastewater treatment plant | place: Denmark: WWTP Viborg ... | reverse complement strand
TTGCGGGCTATCTCGCGCTGCTTGTCTCTGTCCATGGCCGCAAAGCCACGCTCTTCTTTGTCCACCATGTGCGTGTTTCTCCCTGATGTCCGGCTCCGGCTCCGGCCGGCGGCGGACGCTCCGAGTAGTCTCAGCAACAATCTGTGGGCTGTCTTTCGCGGCGCCTGTGCCGATTCGCACCGCCGGGGATGCGACTGGCGCTGCAGACCCTCTTCGGCTCGATGCCGGGCCGTCCCACCCGGGCCTGCGTACATAGTACCCTATTCGGCCGTCTGTCTCACCATTTTCCGCGTAGTTTATTCAAGGGATTTGCCAGAACGGGGCCTTCCGGGGGCGCCGGAGCGGGCTCTGAGCGCTGGCCCGGCAGAGGCCGTTCTGGTTTGACACCCGTTTCGGCAATTAGCTACACTGGCGCGTTGAGCCATCGCGCGCAAGCGAAAAAAAGGCGAGAGATTTTGAGCACTATGCAGGTATCAATCAAGGGCAAAGACGTTGATGTGACCCCGGCCATGCGCGAGTATGCCGAGAAGAAGCTTCAGAAGCTGACGAAGTACTTCTCAGAGATCAAAGAGGCCCGCGTGGTCCAGACCGTGCAGAAGAACACCCACGTGATCGAGGTGCTGCTCGAGGGAGACGGCATCCTTCTGCGCGGAGAAGAGCGCTCCGACAGCATGTACACCAGCATCGACATGGTCGTCGAAAAGCTGGAGCAGCGCGTCAAGAAGTTCAAGGGCAAGCTCTACGGGCGCAGCCACGAGCGCGGGCCGAAAGAGAAAGAAGCTCTTCGGGAAAAGACCGTCACGGAGGCGCAGACCCCTGAAGAGGGCCTGGCCGATGGAGAGGTGTACGAGCCCGTCATCGAGCGCACCAAGCGCTTTGCCGTGAAGCCGATGGCGCCCGAGGAAGCCGCCCGGCAGATGGAGCTTCTGCACCACGATTTCTTTGTGTTCGTCAATTCCGAGTCGTCACAGGTGAGCGTTGTTTACCGCCGCAAGCGCGGGGGATACGGCCTGCTGGAGCCGGATTTCTAGATAAGAGGGCAGATATCACTTCTATGAGCAAGAAAACTTCACCGCTGGACAGAGCCCGCGCGGGTTTCACTCCCCGCCTTCCCGGCGCGCTGACGCAGGGCGGCGTCACGCTGGTCACCGAAGACGCCGCGACGCCTGTGTTCGCACCCATGGTGAGCGAGGAGTTCCCGAAGACGCTGGGCAACAAGCTGGTGCGCGTGGACGCGGGCCCGGCCGGCGCGCCCGCGGGGCCGATGAAGGTGGCGGTGGTGCTGTCCGGGGGGCAGGCGCCGGGCGGGCACAACGTCATTGCGGGGCTGTTCGATGCCCTCAAGAAGGCGAACCCCGCCAGCAGGCTGTACGGTTTCACTGGCGGCCCAACGGGCATCATCAAGAACAAGTACATCGAACTGACCTCCGATCTTATTGATGCCCATCGCAACACGGGCGGGTTCGACCTCATCGGCAGCGGCCGGGGCAAGATCGAAAAGCCTGAGGAACTGGAAGCCTGCCGCGAGAACCTCACGAACCTCGAAGTCCAGGCTCTGGTCGTCATCGGCGGAGACGACTCGAACACGAACGCCGCCTTTCTTGCCGAGGACTTTCTGGCGCACGGACTGGACATCCGGGTGATCGGCGTCCCGAAGACCATTGACGGCGACATGAAGAACGAATTCATCGAGGCGTCTTTCGGGTTCGACAGCGCTTCGAAGGTGTTCTCGGAGCTGATCGGCAGCATCTGCCGCGACGCTCTTTCGGCCAAGAAATACTGGCATTTCATCCGCCTCATGGGACGCTCGGCCAGCCACGTGACCCTCGAGGTCGCGCTGGAGACCCAGCCGAACATGGCGCTGATCTCCGAAGAAGCGGAGAGCAAGAAGTGGACGCTCACCGACGTCGTCGGGCAGATTGCCGGCGTCGTCTGCGACCGGGCCGCGGCAGGCAAGAGCTACGGCGTGCTGCTTATCCCGGAGGGACTTCTCGAGTTCCTGGCCGATTTCAAGGACCTTATCGCCGCTCTCGGCGGGATCCTCGGTGAGCGCGGCAAGGAGATCGAGGCGTGCCCCGAGGGCCCCGAGCGCGTGGCAAAAGTGCTGCCGTGGCTGATTGGCGAGCCAAAGGTTGTTTACGCGTCGCTACCGCTGGATGCCCAGCTTGTTCTGCTCACGCGCGACAGCCACGGCAACATCCCCGTTTCCCAGCTTGCCACCGAGCAGATTCTCATCCACAGAGTGAAGGCGGAGGTGGCCAGGCGCGAGATGGAGCTGAAGAAGCGCGAGCCGGAGTCGAAGTTGAAGTTCAGCCCGCTGGGGCACTTCTTCGGATACGAAGGGCGCTGTGTCCAGCCATCGAACTTCGACGCGAACTACTGCTACGCCCTCGGGTACACGGCGTTTCAGCTCCTGAGCAACGGCCTGACGGGCTACACCGTCTCCGCGCGCAATCTGGCCGCCGGGGTCGAGGAGTGGGTGATGGGCGGCGTGCCCGTGACCTGGATGCTCAACGTCGAGAAGCGCAAGGGCGTGGACAAGGCGGTCATCAAGAAGTCACTGGTGGACCTCGGCGGCGCGCCGTTCGCTGCGTTCGCCGCCGGACGCGACGGGTGGGCCGTCAACGATGACTACCTCTTCCCGGGCCCCATTCAGTACTACGGCCCGCCAGAAGTCTGCGATCTTCTGACCCGCACACTGGCATTGGAATCAGCGGGCCGCTAGCTTCTCCTCCGGGCGGGGGCGTCGTGCTCCCGCCCGCCCTCCTCTTCCGTTCCTCCCTCTGGCCCCAACAGGCACTCAACCGCGCGGCGCCGGGGCATTCTCTCCGGCTTCCTCCTGACCCCGCAACTTGACACCGGCGGGAGCCGGTGATAAAATGCTAATAATACGCAATTGCAGCGGCGGCCTGTCCGGCTTGCCGCTTTCATATCGGGAGGGTAGAAATGTCTCACCGTATCTTCAGCGCTATTCTGCTCGCGGTGGTCTTCTCCGCCGCGGCCAGTTCTATTCAAGCCGACGTCCCGAGGCTCATCAGCTATCAGGGCAAGGTTACCGACAACGCGGGCGTGCCGATTGCAGGCCCTGTCAACCTGACCGTGCGCCTGAGTACGGCGCCGGTTCTTGGCATTCTGCTGTTCACCGAAAGCCACGACAGCGTGCCGCTGAGCGGAGGTGTATTCTCCATAAGCATCGGCGCGAACACGGCGGGAGGCGTGCCGGACGCGGCGCTCGATTCCGCCGAGATCTGGCTGTCCGTCTCTGTGAACGGCGCCCCCGAGCTTACACCACGGGTGCGGCTCGTCTCCGTCCCGTACGCCGTCAAGTCGAAGGTCGCACAGAGCCTGGTTCAGCCTGGCAGTTTCACTGCCGTGGCGACAACCAACGCCTCAGGTCACCTGCAGATTCCGACCGGCCGCATTGTGTTTGGCTCTGGCAACACACCCCTGATCACCGCCGGGCACGACAACGCCGCCGGCAACGAGAAGCGGGTCTGGCTCGGGCACTCGCAGAACTACCCGAGTTACGGGATTCAGTATCGCGATATTGCCTCGGATAGCCTTCCCGGGGACTCCATCGAGTTCATCGCTGGCAATCAGACTCAGCCCCGGTTCGGCTTCGACCTTCCCGGAGCAGCCTTCACGACCTATCTCGGGGCGCAGCGTCACTCGCAGCTCGGCCCCAACGGGTCTGGAGGTGGAGTGCTTCGCACATGGGACGAATCCAACAACCAGACTCTCATTGCGGGGAGTGTCGCCACGGGCGGCGGGGGCTTCATGAACCTGCACATGAACGCGAGCATCTGGCCGGGCGTGGAGCTTGATGGCGATGACGGCGACTCCGGCCTGGTCCTTGTCAAGGCTGCTGGCAACGCCACCCGCGTCCGGCTTGACGGGAGCGGCACGGGCACGGCCGGAGACGTCCGGCTTTACGACACGGACGGTACGAACACCGTCAGGATACTGGCGGCCGAATCCACGACGACCGGCTCACGGCTGTCCCTCTATGATGCGGATGGCACCAACACCATCGACTTCGACAGCGAACTCGGCGCGAACGGGGGCGGGTACTTCGCGCTCAGGAACGGCGCCGGGACGACGACCATTTCCCTGCGTTCGGACATCTCAGGCAACGGCCGGGTGACGACGCAGGAACTGCAGATCACCGGCGGCAGCGATCTCTCGGAGAGCTTCGATGTCCATTCCGGCAGCGGCAATCCGTTGCCTGGCATGGTCGTCAGCATTGATCCCTCCCGTCCTGGCGCGCTTGCTGTCTGCTCGCGGCCCTATGACCGCACGGTTGCCGGCGTAATCAGCGGAGCGGGCGGTATCAGGACCGGGCTGATGATGGGACAGAAGGGGTCTGTCGCGGACGGCGAGCATCCCGTGGCATTGACGGGCCGGGTCTGGTGCCTGACTGACGCATCCTACGGGAGCGTCAATTCTGGCGACCTGCTGACGACTTCGCCCACGCCCGGACACGCCATGGTGGTTCGCAACCATCAGAAAGCCCAGGGGGCGATTCTCGGCAAGGCGATGACATCGCTCGACAGCAGCAAGGGCCTGGTCCTGGTGCTCGTGAGCTTGCAGTAGCCTGCGCAAGGCGCGAAGGAGGACTGGAAATGAAACAGACGGGACGATTGAAAATCTCCCTGCGCATTGCGGCTGCCGCGGGACTCGTCGCGCTTGCGATGGCCCTGTCCGCGAGCGCGCAGGACATCAAGGGACCGCCGCCAAAGCCGGCGATGCCGAAAGATCTGCCGTTGCAGTCTGTTCTGTTCGATGTCGAGCAGCTTGCGAAGGCACAGCCCAACCTGGCCGCCGCCTTACCGCGGCTCAAGTCGTCGCTGGACCTGCAGAGCATCAAACTGGATGATGCCGGCAAGGTTCTCTGCGAGATCATCGGGCCTGAGGGAGCCAGCGCGATTCCCGCGGACGTGATCGCACCGTTCGGCGGCGAGATCACGGGCACGTGGAAAAGGCGTGCCGAGGCCCTGATTCCCATCGCCGCTCTCAGCGATGCAGCGCGGGCGCTTCCCGCCGGCTATGTTCTTGAGAGGGCCGACGTCCCCGGGCAAGATGCCACCGGAGGCGAGGGCGCGACCGCCATCAACTCCGACAGCTACCGCGACGGCGGGCGTGACGGAAGCGGCCGGATCGTTGCCGTCATTGATGGCGGGTATTTCCGCTTCACCACCGCGCGCGACGCGGGCGACGCTCCGCCCGCGGGCCAGACGACGCTGATCAACTACGCGTCAGGGACATTCGAGTCTGGAACCAATCGCCACGGCACGGGGTGCGTCGAGGCTGTGTACGACCACGCTCCTGGCGCGGACTACCGGCTGTACAGAATAGACTCGCTGACCGATATGGGCACGGCGGTGGACGACGCCATCGCTAATGGTGTGGATGTAATCAGCCACTCGCTCAGCCGCTACAACACGGGTTGGGCGGACAACACGGGCGACGCCTGCGCCGCGGCCATCAGCGCCGCCAGCAACGGTATACTGTTCTTCACCTCGGCCGGCAACCGGGCGAACCAGCACTGGCAGGGCACGTTCAACGCAGGCCCGGACGGCGACCAGTGGCACAACTGGTTGGGTGGCGATGAGCTGAATACCATGACCTTTCAGCCTGGCGGCGGGGGCAGCTTCTATCTGTCCTGGAACACCGCGGGGTCCGCGGCCGACTACGATCTGTACATCTACGAGGACAACTCCATCCTCGCGAGCAGCACCAACGGTGGCAACACGTTCGAGTCCTTCAGCTACACCAACAATACCGCGAGCACCAAGACGTTGGGTGTCTCCATCTGGCGGGCAAGTGGGGTGGCAAAGGAGTTCGAGCTGTTCTTCCACGAGACCTCCGGGACGTCCGACTTCCAGTACGCAGTCGCGGTAGGCTCGACCACCTCGCCAAGCAACACCACGAACGCCAACGTCCTGTCGGTCGGGGCCGTGCCGGCGGACGTGTACGGACAGGCGAACGGCAGCAACCCCGCGGCGGACTACAGCAGCCGCGGTCCCAGCAACTCGGGCGCCATCCTCCCCAAGATCGCGGGGCCAACCAACACCGGGACGACTGCGTACTCGGGCGCGTTCAGCGGAACGAGCGCCGCTACTCCGAACTCCGCCGGAGCTGCCGCGGCCTTCTGGTCCGCCGACTCCCAACTGTCGTCTTCGGCTATCCGCTGGCTCATTGAGACGCAGGCCGATCTCTGGCGCGACTGGGGAACTGCGGGTGATGACAACACGTATGGCCGGGGCGGAGTGTTCCTCACGGACTACCGCAACAACACCATATGGGTCGCCCGTGGGTACGGCAACCTGCTCAATTCGCGCAGCGCGCCCTTCTATACGACGCAGGCCGCCTACAACGCCGCAGTCAGCGGCGGGCGCCTTCTGATCATTCCGGGAGGAAGTTACCCGGAGGCGCTCAGCACGATTGGCGGGACCAAGAGCCTGTCCGTGCAGACACTCGTGAACTCGGCAAATCTCGGGTTCTAGCGGCCATCGCCCGACAACACTCTCGGGAGCCTCATCTTCCCTGGGACGGTGAGGCTCCCAACCCTCTCCGACCCACCTTCGCGCTCAGCCAACTCGCCGCCGCGTAGCCCAGCAGCCCGATGGCCGCCCCGCCGAGCACATCCGACGGCCAGTGCGCCAGCCGCAGCACGCGCATCAGTCCCACAATCGCCGCCGCCAGCAGAAGCCACCATCTCGATCGCGGGAACAGGTGCCCCACAGCCAGCGCGCCAGCAACGGCCGTTGCCGTGTCCGCGCTTGGAAACGAGTGGTAGTAGCCGCACGTGAACACGCCCTGCCACTCCGGCGGGATGAACGGCCGCGCGCGCGGCACGGCGAACTTCAGAGCCTGTGCGCCTGCCCCCGCAATCAGCATCGAGATCAGCGCCAGCCCCGCCGCCTGGCCACATCGCCGGTTCTTTGCCAGCATGCCGCCGAGCCACAGCGCCAGTAGAATCAGGAGTTGTGTCTGAGTCTGGCCGAAGGGTGTCACGATCTCGCGCAGAATCAGGATGGATGGCCACTGGCTGACGTCTGAGACGAAGGCGTGGGTCTGCCGGTCAACGGCCAGAACGCTCGCGCCGGCGGAGGCCAGAAGCCCCGCTGCGGCCATAAGAACCCGTCTTGTCTCGCGCCCACGCATGTCCAGACAAGCATAGCCCGCAAGCCGCCTGCCGTCCAGAGGAGGATACCTGGTCGTTCAGGTGCTTCGAGGGCGGCAGCGGCACGAACGCCCCGCAGCGACGCCGCACCCAGCCTTCGCCAACGGCCGGCCAGACCGCTCGCCTCCGGCGCCCACGAGGAGCTATGCCATGATCGGGCTGGCCTTCGCAGGGCTGGCCGTGACAGGATCCGCCCGCTCGAAGGGCCTGCGGAGTTGCGTCAGACCGGGCGCCGCAATACTACGCCTTCAGCGTTTCACCGCTCTTCATCCGTTCAGCGGTTCTGGAAACTGGGCAGGTTATGGATGTTTCGGAGGAACGGAATCCGGGTTCCCACGATTCCTGCGTGTTCCGCGCTTCCCTGATTCGGCCTCCCGCCGCGTTGACACCTGCCTCTGTGGGCGGCTATACTCTGCCTCGCCTGACCGGTATTTCCGCTGGCCCGGCTGGCCTGTCTGTCTGCCTCCGTGCGACCCCCCGTTGCCAGGAGGGCTTTCGTTGTATTTGGCGATATGGAACCCAACCAGGTTAACCTCGAAGATATCCAGAAGCTGATCGAAATCGCTGACCGGTACGGCCTGGAAGAACTGACCGTCGCGGAGAAGGACCTGTCGGTGACTGTCCGCGGGACGGCGCCGGGCGCACCGGCGGCTGCTGATCCGGCCGAGACCGTGGCGGCCCGCGCGCCCCGGCGCGCACCCGCGGCCCGGCGTGCACCCGCGGCCCGGCGCGCATCCGCGCGGGCAACCCCGGCGGAGCCCCCGTCTTCCAGAATCCCTCTCGTGTCGCCCATGACCGGCGTGTTCTACCGCGCGCCGTCGCCGGACGCTCCGCATTTTGTGGAAGTCGGTGACATTGTGGAAGCCGGACAGACGATCGGCCTCATCGAGGCGATGAAAGTGTTCAGCGAGATTCCGGCCGAGGCCGCGGGCCGCGTGGCCGAGATTGTCGCTTCGAACGGCAAGCTCGTTCAGGCGGACGAGGTGCTGGTGCTGCTCGAAAAGCAGGAGGATGAAAACCAGGTTTGATGACGGAGATAGGCGTTGGCATAGTCGGGATGGGCACGGTGGGCGAGGGCGCGTGTGGAATCCTCACGCGCAACGTTGAGAGCATCGCCAGGCAGGCGGGCTGCCAGGTGCGCCTCGCCTGCGTCGCCGATCTGCGGCGGGATGAACTGCGAAGCAGGGTGCCCGCCGAAGTGCGCTTCGTCGAGGACGCGGCCGAACTCATTCGCAGCCCCGACGTGCAGATTGTCTGCGAGCTGATCGGCGGAACCCGCGCGGCGGGCGAAGTGGTGCGGCAGGCGATGGCCGCCGGAAAGCACGTCGTGACCGCCAACAAGGAGCTGCTCGCCAAGCACGGGCCCGAGCTTCTGAGCCTGGCCGACCAGCAGGGCGTGGACTTCTACTTCGAGGCGAGCGTGGGCGGCGGAATCCCGATCATCTCGCCGCTGCGCATCGGCCTTGCCGGAAACCGCATCCAGAAGATCGTCGGAATCGTCAACGGCACCACGAACTACATTCTCACCCAGATGGCGGCCGAAGGAGGCGACCTCGCCGACGTGCTGAAAGAGGCGCAGCAGCTTGGATACGCCGAGGCCGACCCGACGAACGATGTGGAAGGGTACGACGCCCGCTACAAGCTGACGATTCTGGCCACCCTCGGCTTCCACGCGTGCGTCGACGTGGACGACATCTACTGCGAGGGGATAATGAAGCTTCAGTCGCGCGACGTGGATTACGCGCGTGAGCTGGGCTACGAAGTCAAGCTTCTGGCCATCGCGAAACGGGTGGACGGCGGGCTGGAAGCGCGCGTGCATCCGGCGCTCGTTCCGTTCTCGCATCCGCTCGCGGCTGTCGCGGGCGTCAACAATGCCATTTTCGTCACGGGAGACGCCGTCGGCGACGTGATGTTCTACGGGCCGGGGGCGGGCAGCCTTGCGGCCGGAAGCGCAGTGGTGGGCGATGTCATCGAGATCGCCCGCAACATCCGCTGCGGCGCGACGGGCCGGCTGAAGCCTATCGAGTTCCGCGACCTCGACCTCGTCAGCACGGGCGAGAGCGTCGCGCGCTACTACGTGCGGATGCTGGTGAAGGACGCATCGGGCGTGCTCGCCGCCATCGCCACGGAGTTCGGCTTGCACAATGTTTCCATCGCGTCGCTGGTGCAGAAGGACGCCAGCGAAGGCGTGGCCGAGATCATCTTTCTGACGCACGAAGTGAAGGAGCGCGGCATGCGCGCCGCGCTCGAATGCATCGAAGGTCTCAGTGTCGTCGAGCAGGTCTGCTCGATGATACGCGTTGAGGAGTAGCAGATATGGAGGCTCTTGCCACCACCCCCGCCATGCGCCGCGCCGGCATCATCGAACAGTACCGCGACTGGCTGCCCGTCACTGACGCGACGCCGGTCATCACGCTTCTGGAAGGCAGCACCCCGCTCATTCCCGCGCCGGCGCTGGCGAGAGCCATTGACCCGAAGCTGAAGGTTTTTCTGAAGTACGAGGGGCTGAATCCCACGGGCTCGTTCAAGGACCGCGGGATGACCATGGCCATCTCGAAGGCCTGCGAGGCCGGGGCGAAGGCGGTCATTTGCGCATCCACCGGCAACACGGCGGCTTCGGCGGCGGCCTACTCCGCGCGCGCGGGGATTCAGTGCGCGGTGCTGCTCCCGAAAGGCGAGGTCGCTCTCGGCAAGGTCTCGCAGTCGCTGATGCATGGCGCGAAGGTGATTGCAATTGACGGCAACTTCGACGACGCGCTGCGGCTCGTGCGCGAGATCACGGACGAGTACCCCATCGAGCTTGTCAACTCGCTGAACCCGTACCGCATCGAGGGGCAGAAGTCCGGCGCGTTCGAGATCTGCGACGTGCTCGGAGAGCCGCCCGACTTCCACTGCATTCCCGTCGGGAACGCCGGCAACATCACGGCATACTGGAAGGGCTACAACGAGTATTTCCAGGCGGGCGTCACACAGCGGCTCCCGAAGATGCTCGGATACCAGGCGGCCGGGTCGGCGCCCATCTACTACGGCCACCCGATCGCCGAGCCGGACACCATCGCGACCGCCATCCGCATCGGCAACCCGGCGAGCTGGAAGAAGGCCGAAGCCGCGCGAGACGATTCGGGCGGGATGATAGACATCGTGACCGACGATGAGATTCTGGAAGCCTACACGATGCTCGCCTCGCTCGAAGGCGTCTTCTGCGAACCCGCCTCGGCGGCGAGCGTCGCCGGTCTTTACAAGACGGCGAAGTCCGGCTACTTCACCGAACCCGCCACCTGCGTGTGCATCCTGACGGGCCACGGCCTGAAGGACCCCACACGGGCGGTCGCCGTCGCGCCTCCGCTGATTGATCTGCCGCCGGACAAGGGCAGGATTCTGGAGACGCTGGGGATATCCGCTTGACCTGCGTCCCTGTCGTCTATGAGACGGACATCGCCGGCCTGACGCTTGCGGGCCGGGGCAAGGTGCGCGACATCTACGATCTGGGCGAGAGGCTGCTGATCGTGGCGACCGACCGCCTGTCCGCGTTCGATGTCGTCTTTCCCACGCCCATCCCGGACAAGGGCCGCGTTCTGACGCAGATGACGCTGTTCTGGCTGTCGAAGCTCGGGGGCATCGTCCCGGACCATCTGATCAGCGCGGACACCACCGACATCGTCGGCGCCTGCCGCGAAGCCGGAGCAACAGCAGGCGCGGACGGCCTTGCGAAGGTGCTCGATGGCCGGGCGATGCTCGTGAAGAAGGCGCAGCCGTTCCCGATAGAGTGCGTGGTGCGCGGCTACATGGCGGGCAGCATGTGGAAGGACTACCGCGCCATGGCGGGCGGCGGCGAGCTGTACGGCCATCGGCTTCCGTCCGGACTGGCCGAATCCGGCCGCCTGCCCGAGCCGATCTTCACTCCCGCCACCAAGGCCGCCAGCGGCCACGACGAGAACATCTCGGTGGGCGAAGCCGCCCGGATCGTGGGGACCCAGCAGTTCGAGAAGCTCCAGACGCTCTGCCTGGAGATCTACCGCCAGGGAAGCGAACTGGCGGCCGAGCGCGGCATCATCATCGCCGACACCAAGTTCGAGTTCGGGCTGCTGGACGGCGAGATCATTCTTATTGACGAGGTGCTGACCCCGGACTCCTCGCGCTTCTGGGACGAGGCGGCCTATGCTCCGGGCGGGCCGCAGGACAGCTTCGACAAGCAGTACGTGCGAGACTGGCTGGAAGCGCGCGGCTGGGACAAGAAGCCTCCGGCCCCCGATCTGCCCGAGGACGTGGCGGCGGGGACTTCCGGGCGCTATCTGGAAGCGTACCGGCGCATCACCGGCTCCAGCCTCACCTGACCGCAATGAAATACATCCTCCTGGTGTTTGACGGAATGTCGGATTTCCCGGTGCCGGACCTGGACGGCCGCACGCCGATGATGGCTGCGCGCACGCCGTTCATGGACGATCTCGCCCCGAAGGGGCTGGTCGGCAAGGCGCTGAACCACCCTCCGGATATGTACGCCGGCTCGGACGTCTGCAACCTTTCGATTCTGGGCTACGATCCGGCGAAGGTGCGCTGCGGCCGCGGCCCGCTGGAGGCCGCCAGCAGCGGCATTCCGCTCAACCGCGAGGATGTCGCGTTCCGCTGCAACCTGATTTCCACCGACGGCAAGCTGTTGCTCGACTCTTCGGCGGGGCATATCCCGACGGACGACGCGAAGCAGCTTATCGAACTCCTTCAGCAGAAGCTGGGCGGGCAGTTCGTACAGTTCTACCCGGGCGTCTCCTACCGGCACATTATGGTGTGGCGCGGCGGCAGCGATGATCTGCGCTGCTTCGAGCCGTACCGGCATCTGGACGAGCCGCTGGAAGACAACATGCCCGTGGGCGACGGCGTGGAGAAGCTGCGCCGCCTGATGTGGGACTCGCTCGAGATTCTCGACAAGCACCCGATAAACAGGAAGCGCCGCGACGAGGGACACCTTCCCGCGAACATGGTCTGGTTCTGGGGGCATGGCAGGGTGCCCGAGCTTGAGACATTCGCCGTCAAGTTCGGGCGCACGGGCGCTGTTGTCGCCGCTGTTGACCTGATCCGCGGCATCGGGCGCATCATCGGGCTCAAGGTCGTGGACGTCCCGGGCGCCACCGGGTACGTGGACACGAACTACCTGGGCAAGGGCGAAATGGCCTTTCAGCAGCTCGAGGACCACGACTTCGTGTTCGTGCACGTGGAGGCCGCGGACGAGGCCGGCCACGAAAAGGACATCGAGAAGAAGATCTACGCCATCGAGCAGCTCGACGAGCTGGTGCTCGGCACCATCCTGCACAGGATGAAAAGGTTCGACGACTTCCGGCTGCTCGTGCTGCCGGATCATCCGACGCCGGTCTCCACAGGCGTGCATGCCCCCGACCCTGTGCCGTTTCTGCTCTACGACTCCCGCCGCGAGCGCGACAACCGCATCCCGTTCGACGAGCGCGCGCTGGAAGAGGCGAAGACGTTCGTGGACGATGGCCCGCGGCTCATCGAGATGCTCTTCGAGAAGTAACCTGCGCGCAGCCTGTTGACACTGCGCGCCTGAAGCCTGCAGACTCATGGCGTCATGTGCGGACGATACACCCTGACCCAGATCTCGCCCGAGCTGATCCGGAAGCTATTCCTTCTGACTTACCTGCCCGACCTGCGCCCGCGCTACAACATCGCGCCCACGCAGCACGTGCTTGTTGTGCGCGAGAAGCCGGACAACGAACGCGGCGCGGACTTCGTGCGGTGGGGCCTGATTCCTTCGTGGGCGAAGGAAGAAGCCATCGGAAACCGTATGATCAACCTTCGCTCGGAGACAGTGGCGGATAAGCCGGGCTTTCGCGGGCCGTTCCGCCACAGGCGCTGCCTGGTTGTCGCTGACGGCTTCTACGAATGGCAGAAGGCCGGGCCGCGCAAACAGCCCGTGTACGTTCGCCGCGCCGATGGCCAGCCGTTCGGGTTCGGCGGGGTGTGGGACCACTGGATCTCGCCCGATGCGGCCGAAATCGAGTCCTGCTCCATCATCACAACCGCCCCCAGCGAGTTCATTGCGCCCATTCACGACCGGATGCCGCTCATCATCGAGCCGGGTGACTATGATCTGTGGCTGGACCCCGCCGTGCAGCGTCCCGACGATGTCCGCGGGCTGCTGAAGCCCTACACCTCGCCCGATCTGACGGCCTATCCCGTGAGTACGCTGGTCAACAGCCCGGCCAATGACGATCCCGCGTGCATCGAACCCCTCGGCACACCCTGTTAAAACTACCAGTGCCAGACGATAATAATGCAGGAGTCAGGCGGCATTGCGGTGTATAATGCCATTGACCCAAAGGGTTCATATGATCAAGTGCACCCAGGAAGACTGGGAGGCGCTCGGGCTCGAGCCCGGGGCGTCAATCCAGGCAATTAAGCGTGCCTTTCGGCGCAAGGTCAAGCAGTGCCACCCGGACCTCCGCGGTGGTGACGAAACCTCCACTGTGGAACTCAAAGAGTTGGTGCGCGCATACGAGCGCGTCACGGCGTCCACCGAGGCTGCGGCCCGCGTCAACTCGCTGTTCCAGAGCGTGCCGCCGGCGGCCATTCCCGCCCGCTGCGCGGCGCCGGCGGCGGCGCCGATGGATGGCTGGCTGACCCGCAGCATCATCGAGCGCGTCCACCAGTCTTTTCAGGTGGTTCTGCTGCTTGCCTTGCTTGTTTCCCCCTTCGTCACGCTCGCAATTGGCAGCGTTGCCTTGCGTCCAGCACTCGAGCGCTACGCTGAGCATCAGCCGGCGGCCCGCTCGCACAGGTACGACAACGACAGAAAGCTGGAGTACCTGCGCGCGCTGGCAATGAACGGGAACCTGTCGCCGGGAGCGAACTCCACTGCCGGAGGAGCCGCGCGGCAGGTCAACAGGCAGTAGCGCGCACGCCGATGGCGCGAGCCTTGACATCGCCCCGGAGCGGAAGTACAATCCTGATGCAGGCGTGCGAAGCTGGCCGGTCGGACAGACCCGGTTCGGATCACGTCAATCCTGAGAGGGATGTGGGCAGGCGCGGATCTGTGCCGCTGATCCTCAGGCCGCTTCCCCAGCAGCTCTTCTCCCGGTCTCATGGCGGTTCTGGCCAACCCGGAGGTCAGAAGGCCAAGACCGGAGGGCCGCACGAGACATGACAGGACGGGTGAAAGCAGAGGTTCGTTTCGCGACGAAAGGCTTGAGTCTTGCTTCTTAGACAAACTCTAAAGCAGACGCTTGCGCAGAAGATTGATCCTAAGCTCATTCTCGCGAACAGCATTCTCGGCTGTTCCACGCTTGAGTTGATGGATACAATCGAGCAGGAACTGGCCGACAATCCCGCGCTCGAGCGGCCCGAGGACGACATCTGCGCCAATTGCTCAATCCCGCGGGACCTTTGCGCCGCCTGCCCCTACCACGATTCCGGCAGCGACGCTGCCGCGGTTCAGCGCGGCGACGACTGGACGGACTGGTACGCCCCGGATGTAGACCTCGCCAGCGAGATTTCGAACCCTGACGAGCCCGATTACGACCGTTTTGCAAACGTCTACAGCGAGCACACCCTGCACGACCATCTGCTCGACCAGCTCCGCTCCACGGCCGGCCGCGACCAGTTCGAGATGGGCGAGTATATCATCGGCTCCATCAACAATGCGGGGTACTTCGAGGGAGACCTTGAGGAGATGGCCGCCGAGCTTCAGGTGGACGTTGAACAGCTCGAGGCCGTGCTCGCCGTCATCCAGTCGTTCGACCCGCCGGGGGTGGGCGCCCGAAGCCTTCAGGAATGTCTGATCCTTCAACTCGCGAGCCTCAATGAGCAGGGAGAGGGCAACGAACTCGCCATGCGGATGATACGGGACCTGTGGCCCGATACATCGGCGCGCAAGGTCACACGTCTGGCGAACCAGTTGAGAGTGCCGCGCAAGGTTGCGCTCGCCACGCTCGACTTCATCCGCGACCGCCTCCGCCCGTATCCCGGCGAGGGCTTCCGGGCGCCGTGGGACACCAATCCCGAGAACCTGCAGACCGTTGAGCCCGATGTCATCGTGCGCAGGACCGTGGCCGGCTACGAGATCGAAGTGGTGGTGCACGACTACCAGGCCCTGTCCATCAGTGCGAAGTACCGCGAAGCGTACGCGGGCATCCGAAACGGCGGCGCGGCGGACTATTCGGAGGACGAGCGCAGGCACATCGTGGAGTATGTGGAGCGGGCCGACGCGTTTATCCGCAGCATTCTGCAGCGCCGCAAGACTCTGAAGGCGATAACGCGCTATGTCGTCGAGTTTCAGCAGGGCTACATCGAGACCGGTCAGAGGCCGTTCCTGCGGCCCCTCACGCGCACTCAGGTCGCCAGAAGCCTCAACATGCACGAGTCAACCGTCAGCCGGGCAACGGCCAACAAGTGGCTGCAGCTCCCGAGCGAGGAAGTAGTCAGCTACGATCTCTTCTTCGACAGCTCGATGGGCGTCAAGGACCTGATCGAGGAAATCGTTGCCTCGGAGGACAAGAGCCACCCGCTTTCGGACCAGGAGATCGCGGAGATGCTTCAGGAGCGCGGCCTGAACGTCGCCCGCCGTACTGTGGTCAAGTACCGCGAGGCGCAGAACATCCTCTCCAGCCGCCGCCGCAGAGCCGCCGCGAGGCGCTAACCCTCAGTCGCGCGCCGTCTCGTATTCGTCACAGCTTACCATCGTTCGCGTGCCGTCCGGGTCCGTCCGCCACAGGCTCACGAGAAGCGCCCCTCTCAGCCGCCTCTGCTCGACGCTGAAACGGTAGCGAACAGGGCGCTCGCCCGCGCCCAGTATCGTCACCGAGAGCCGCTCGCCCCGCGCCACGGCGCGGATGCGCACGGGATGCTCGCGGCCGTTTCTGAACCTGAGATCGGCGATGCCCCGGGCCAGAGTCGCGTCGCGGCCCGGCGGAACGCTTGCGACAGGCCGCGAATGAGCGTGGCGCTCGGTGATCTGCATGCCCGAAGACAGAGCCGCGTTGTAGAGCGTGGAGCTGACCTGGCAGATGCCGCCCGCGACCGCCTGCTCCACCACTCCGCCCCTGATCATCTGCGCCTGCCGCCAGCCCTGTCCGGGCCCGGTGTCTCCCAGCACCGCCGCCAGCGAGAACTCACGCCCCGGAAGCACAACCGCGCCATCCAGACGCCTGGCCGCGCGAACGATGTTGAAGAGCTGCTCCGCGCCGCGGCCTTCCAGGCTTGTCGAATAGCCGCCGAGCGCCTGTTCGCTCGACGCCGACCTGAGGCGGCCCGTCACGAGCATCAGCGCCGCCGCGGCGGCCCCCGCGGCCAGAATCAGGAGCGCGGCCCGCGTGCACCGGTTCACCGGACGGTCAGCCTCTTCTCGGCGGAGTAGCCGAACAGCGACGGCGAATACATCGCGGTGACCTCCGTCGGCATCACGTGCAGCTCGCCCGGGACTTCCGCGCGCACGTCGTACTCCATTGTGCTGATGCCGCCCGGAAGGGTGCGCGAGAACAGCCCCACCTTCTCGTCGCGCACCTGGATCCCCGACCAGCGCCAGTTCCAGTTGCGCTCGCGATTCACCACCTCGAATCCGCTCGGCAGCGGGCTGTCAATGAGGACGTACGAGGCGTCCGCGCTCGACTTCACCTTCAGTTGCACCCGAAGAACCTCGCCCGCGCGCACCGCGCCCTTCAGAGGGACCACTTTCTCGGTGTATCCGCCGCCGGAGTTCTTCACGAGCTGCACCTTGCCGTATGAGCGCTCCACGCTGAAGTAGCCCGGTTTCGCCGGGACGTCCTCCTGACCCGACACGTAAGTGAGCAGTCCCGTCCAGTAAACCGGCCCGGCGCCGCTCTTCGTGACCGAGATCTTGTTGACGCCCCGCCGAAGCTGCGATGGGGGGATGACGAGGGTCTTCGGCGGCTTGAAGTAGTCTTCGCGCGTCAGCGACACCCGCCCGGCCGGGCGGCCGTTCACGCTCACCTCGGCGGTGCTGGGCACGGGCTGCATCCGCTCGAGATGCTCCAGCAGAGCCAGTATCGCCAGCGCCGAGTCGCGTGTGCTGTTCCAGTAGCCGCCGTCCCGCTTCGCCGCCAGATACCTCGTCACTGGCTCGAGTTGCTCCGTAGAGCGTCCCGCGCGCGTCAGCGCTCTGAGTGCCATGGCCGTGGTCCCTGCGTCGCTCCAGTAGTAGCGCGTCTCCGCCGACCGCCAGAGGGCCATCCCCGAGTTTCGGGTCTGCCGCGACTCGAGCATGCGCGCGGCGGCTTCCAGCTCGGGTTTGCGCCCCGTTTCCGCCGCCGCCAGCCCCATGCACGCAATCGCGACGTTCGTCATCTCAGTGCGGCGCGCCCAGAGCGGTTCGAACCGGTCCTGGTCGCCAGCGCCCGTTGCAGCCGCCGCCATAAGGGCGTAAGCCCGGGCCTCGAGGTGTCCCAGATAGCCCGGTCCCGCCTTGGCCCAGTCGCGCTGCTCCGGACGCGGCGGCAGTTCCTGAATCGTGTGACTGCGAATCCACGCCGCCGCCCGCTGGAGCATGTCGTCCGGAATGCTGGCGCCCGCCTTGCGGGCCTCGACCAGCCCGATGAGCGCGTACGCCGTCATCGCCATGTCCGCTTCCGGCTCGGTGTACCACCCCCACGAGCCGTCCGGGTGCTGCATTTCCCGCAGCCTCTTCACTCCGGCGGCGATCATCCGCGGGAGATCCTGCCGGAGCGACTCCGAGATCGGCAGCCCGCCCTGTTCGGACGCCCGCTTCACCAGAACATCGGGCACGAACGACGAGATGGTCTGCTCCACGCATCCCCACGGATAGATCGCCAGGTACTGCAGCCCCTGCAGAATGGCTCCGGCGAACGAAGGCGTGATCTCGATCCGCAGAGACGCGCCCTCGAGCTTGCTTTCGGGGTCCATCGTCATGGACGCCGTGGAGGAGGGCGCGGCCCTGCCTCCGGCCAGAACGGAAGCTCTCGCTCCGTGCGGGAACACCTCGAAGGGCATCTCGATGGCATCCATTGCCGACCGGTCCGTGGCAATCGCTTCGGCTGTGATGCTCGCCGCGCCTGCGCTTGCCGCCTCAATCGGCCAGGTGAGCTTCGCGACACCATCCGCCGGGACGTTCGCCACGCGGGAGGCGTCGTCTTTCAGAACGATGCCCTTCGCCTTCAGCCGCACGTTGACCCGCCGTGTCTGCCCCGTGTAGTTGTGGACAATCACGCCCAGCGTCTGCCTGTCGCGCTCTCTGAAGAACCGCGGCGCCTGCAGCCGCACGATCAGGTCTTTCGTGACAAGCACCTTGCTGATAGCCGATCCGACGCGCGTGTCCGCCGTCACCGCCCGCGCNNCCGCCAGGTCGTCAGGTTGTCCGGCATTACGAAGCTGACGCGCGCTTGCCCGCTGGCGTCCGTGCGGATGTACGGGTTCCAGTACGCCGTGTCCGGGAAGTAGCGCCTCACCTTCGACTCGAACTTGTCGAGCCCGCCGTAGTAGTAGCCCTCGCCACCGAACGCAGTGCTGACATTGCTCTCACGCGGGCCCCAGAAGTAGCGCTGAATATCGGGAGTCGAGTCGTTCCGCAGGGCATAGATGGACTCGTCCACCACGCCGAGCGAAACCTCTGCCGGCACCCCGCGCCCCTGACTGTCCAGGGTCTGGACGGTGTAGTTCGCCGTCTCTCCGGGCTTGTAGCGCTTCTTCGCGGCTTCCACCTTCACCGTCAGGAGCGCATCCTCGGGCGACACAGAGATGGCCGCCTGCTGCGATGCCATCCTGCCGTCCCAGACGAGTGTGCAGACGATGTTGACGTTCGGGAGGTATTCGTCGCGAACCGGGAACTCCAGCGTTTGACCGTACCCCTTCATCTCGATCACGCGCGCGTCGAAGAGAGTCTGTCCTTCCACCGTCAGCAGAATGGTGGGGCCCAGCATGGCGGTGTTGATCAGAATCCGCGCCGTGTCGCCGCGCCGGTACATCTTCTTGTCCGCGGCAACGGTCAGCGGGGTGTCCGGGCGCTGGTTTTCGTAGACCTCGCCAACTTCACTCGCCACATACAAGCCGGCGGTTCCGCGCGCAACCCGTCCGGCGGGGTCTTTGCCCGTAAACGTCACCTCAACATAGCCCTCGACGTCTGGTTGCCATCGGAGCACGCCGCGCCCGTCCGGCCCGGTCGTGACGGTCAGTACCGCGGCCTGGTTGCGCTCCTCCGAATTCTCCGACCAGGACACCCTCTCGATCTCCGCATCAAGCGTCTTGTTCGGGGCGGGCTTGCCGTCCCAGTCCATCGTCTTCACGTCGAAGACCGCCTCCGCGCCGGGCTTCACGATATACAGCCGCGGCTCGGCCTGAATACGAAAGTCCGCCGGAACCACCAGCGTGTCCGCCCTCGCCACGACCTCGCGCATGGTCGCATCCACCACGCGCGCCTCGATCGTGTAGCGCGAAGGGTCCTCCACACCCGGGGTGCCCAGCTCTATCTGAAGCTCCCCGTTTTCGTCCGTGACGCCGCGCCCTTCCGTCACGACATCCCCGTATCCGCTGTATGAGTAGCCGTAGCCCTCTTCGTCGTCCTCGAACCACGACTCGTAGTCGCTCTCATAGTCCCAGAAGTAGTACTCGGAGCTGTACACGACGTAGGTGACCTCGGCGCGGGCCACGGGCGCCCCGAAGTAGTAGTTCGAGCGCAGAGTGGCCTTCAGCGGCTCCCCGCTTATGTGGTAGTTCTTCTTTATGCTGAGGCTGGCGGCGTACTCCGGCTTGCGGTACTCCTCCACCGAGAACCCGGCGTCGTAGCGCGCGCCGTCCATATCCACCGTGACCGAATACCTTCCCAGCCGCGCATCCTCGCCGATGGTCCATTTGCCGTCCGCGGTTCCGTTGGAGTTCGTTGTGGCGGGGATGCTGGCCACGGTCGCTCCTTCCGGATCCTCGATCTTGAACAGCACCGGCCCGCTCGAAGCAACGTCGAATCCGCCCGGCTTCTGCTTTCGGAAGATGCCCTTGAAGCGGACGGTGTGGCCGGGGCGGTAGATGGGACGGTCGGTGTAGATGAGGCTGTCCCGCCTGGCTTCGGCGTAATGCCAGCTCCGCGCGATGACAAGCGAGCCCCCGCTGCGGACAAGAACGACGATCTCTGCCTCACTGCCAAAACCCGCCCGGAAGATGCCGTCGCCGTTCGCCACGCCGGACGCGATAAGGTCGCCTTTGCTGAACGCCTCCACCGAAGCTCCCGGCGCCGGGGCGCCGTTCTCGCTCTTTACGCACCAGACCACTATCTCGTCGCCGTCGCGCTTCACGACCGCGCTCAGGTCGGTGACGTTGAGGGTCTGGCTGGCGGCGACCTCGCCAACTCTGACGATAGCGATGTAGGTGCCGGTGCGGTCGAGCGGCGGAGTGCCCGGCTCGCCCAGGAACCTGCCGTCTCTGTCCGAAGTGCTGTACGTCCGCTCCCACGACCAGACCGGCTTCTGCGAGCCGTTCAGGAGACTGGCGGCATCGCCGTCCGCCGGAGCCTGCCCCGTCTGCGCCGATGCAAGGTC
>MTKZ01001405.1_pt1 | contig 20696 bp, 24 predicted proteins | sample 1042781 | NCBI WGS metagenome assembly MTKZ01 (sample SAMN06212207, study PRJNA360539) | anaerobic digester metagenome | biome: Wastewater treatment plant; material: sludge; isolation source: anaerobic digester fed with sludge from wastewater treatment plant | place: Denmark: WWTP Viborg ... | reverse complement strand
ATCTACCCAAAAATTATCACAAAAGCCGTAAATACCAGTGTTCCCACTGTTGCAATTGATAAAGGAGCATAGGTTTCAATAAAACGAACCCAGAATAAATGAACGGCAAACATAATAACAATACTTAAAAATACTCGATCCCATAAGTTGGTTTTAAAAGGGAATATTCTCATATTTTTCCACCTAATCCTTAACCGCACCAAAAGTTAGACCAGCAACTATATGCCTTTGAGCAATTCCAATGAAAATGACGGCAGGAATCAAACAAACCATAGAAACCGCTGCCATTTCTCCCCAGTTGGTCCCAATAACTGTAACAAAAGAAGCCAAACCAGTTGTAATCGTTCGAGCATTCACACTGGTAAGAATTGATGCAAATAGATATTCATTCCAAGCAAATATCCAGGTCAGAATTGCAGTTGTCATTATTCCTGGACGAGCCAGGGGGAGTATCACTTTAGTTAAAACCCCCCAGAAGGTACAACCATCAATATAGGCTGCTTCATCCATTTCCCGGGGTATTGCGTCCATCATCCCCTTTAAAAGCCAAATAGCAAAAGGAAGATTAAAAATACAATAAAGAAGAATAATACCAATTTGGGTATCTCTCAAACCCAAACGGGTAAATATTAAAAAATAGGGCACAATAAAAACTGCCGGAGGGGCCATTCGGTTGGTAATCGTCCAGAAAAAAATATTGCTCGATCCTGGAACTCGAAACCGGGAAAAAGCGTAAGTGGAAAGGACCGCAAAGGTTACCACTAAAAGGGTATTCCCACTGGCGATTATGAGGGAATTGAGTAGATATTTCCCAAAAACATCATGCAAAAAAGGCCTAATGTAATTAACCGCATAAAAACTGGTTTGGAAAAGCTTAGGGCCAGCGAATATTTCCACTTTGGTACGAGCTGATACCACAAAAAGCCAATAAATCGGGAAAAGCGTTGCAATGGCTATCAAAATAGAAATCAAATATATGAAAAAAAGTCGGGTGGTTTTCTTGGTTGATGCTTTCATTTAGCCACTCTCCTGTGAAACATTAATAAAGGTTATAAGGAGCCAACAAACCACAATGGTTAAATAAAGCAAAAAAAGTGACATTGCTGAGCTATAGCCGTAATTCATTGATTGGAGAACTTCACGAACCACATGGATGCTGACATAGCGAGTTGCAGTCCCTGGTCCGCCGCTGGTAAGCATCCATACTTCATCGAAAACTCGGAAAGTATCCATAATCCTGATAAAGAGAGTAGTAAAAAGAACTGGGCGTAATAGGGGTAAGGTAATATAACGGAGAGTTTGCGATTTAGTAGCCCCATCAACCAATGCTGCTTCAAAAGGTTGCTTGGGAAGGGACGATAAACCTGCCATAAAGGTAAGAGTAACAAAAGGAGTCCAATGCCAGATATCCATCAATATCGTAGCTATAAAAGCTTGATTGGCATTGTTGCCGATATTAAAATCAATGCCAATATTTCGCAAATAGACTGCCAAAGGACCAAAATCGGGATTGGTCATAAGCACCCATATCGCTCCAATACTTATAGGAGCCATAGCCAAAGGAAGAGTCATGATAGTTCGAAATATTCCCTTCCCTTTATATTCATAAGTGAGAAGATTTGCAAAAGCTAAACCAAGAGGAAGTTCAATGGCTACACAGAGGATAACGTAGGTAAGCCCCAGTCGTAAGGACTTTAAAAAATCCGGATCAAATACCAGTTTTCGAAAATTATTAAAACCGGTATAAACCATTCCTACCTTAGAAAACACATTATATTTATAAACACTCAAATACAAAATATAAATTATTGGGACGACTCCGAGAAAAATCAATAAAATGAGGGTGGGGGTCAAAAGACCCCACACCTGTTTCTGTTTTCCTCTCAATTGATCCTCCGCTATTAGTAACCCAGTTCTTCCATGAGCTCGTCGGTTTCTTTGGCTAAATTATCGAGCGCTTCATCAGGAGAAATTTCTCCAGCTACTGCTTTGGATACCCATTTGAGGTAAAGGTCATTTAGCGGTCTATGCATTGGCAGCGCAGGAGCACCCCTGAAGAGTGGACCTTGTTCTTTGAGGAAGGTGAAATAATTACCCATCTGTGGATCCAATTCTATGACAATTGGATCTTCAAAAGTTGAATTTCTCACTACTCTGGTTCCCAGCTTAGCGAATTCACCCTGCCACTCTTTCCGAGCAACCCACTGAGCAAACAACCAAGCTGCTTCTTTATTCTTTGAGCTATGAGGGATACCTAATGCTCCACCATCATAGTATCCAATATAGCCTGCACCTGATTTGGCATCGGCTAAAGCTTTTTCGGTGACTGGCGGCAATGCAACACTAATTTTTCCAGCCACTTCAGACTGGGCTGGATCTGACCACCAACCGAGATTTTCAAGGTAGATAATCCCTTGGGCTACCTTACCAGCACCAAAGGTTGCAGCAGTTTCATCCCAGGTATAGGTTTTAACTCCAGGAGGTGCCCACTGCAGCATATCTACATACCACTTAAAGGCGGCCTTGGCTTCATCGCTATCAACTAATCCACCATTGGCCTTGGTTGCTCGCATATTCTCCAGGTTGATCCCCCAGTTATAAATTCCCATCGCTGGCCAAATCGTCTCACATATTTCATAGGCAACACAGGGATGAGTTTTAGCCTGGGCTATATGACCATAGAGTTCAATGCCCTTTTCTTTCCCATATTCGGTGAAGAATTTAGCGATGTTGGTATAGTCTTCCCAATTGGTTGGAACAGCTAAATCCTTGTTGTATTTTGCTTTATAAGCTGCCTGAATTTCAGGGTCTCCAAAGAGATCAGTTCGGTAAACGTAAGACTTTAAAAATGCTTCGAAAGGAATACCATAAATATTCCCCTCTCTATCCTTAAAGTTATCGATAAAACTGGTAAAATCAGCTAAATCAAAACCAGGATCGGTAATAGCTGGATTATTCATAAACGGAGTAAGATTAGTTAACCAGTTTTGAGGGAGATATGAATAAACGATATCCTGTTCGACATAGACAAAATCATAAATACCCGATCCAGTCTGCATATCCTGGATGGCTTTGTTGTACATTTCATCCCAAGAAGTTACTTCAAATACCACTTTAATTCCGGTCAGTTCTTCAAACTGAGGTGCGGCAACTTCCATCGCAGCTTTCGATGGGGGAGTGCTTTCTGAAATTCCTTTAATGGTTACTCCCTTATAGGGTTCACCCGCCTTTTTCCACCAATCGGGATTACTCACCATAGTTTCGGCAAAAGCTGTGGTAAAAAGAGTTAACACTAACAAGCTTACGAATAATACTAATGCTTTTTTCAATTAATTTCCCTCCTATAAAAATATTTCTTGATAACGTTTGCACAACTTTACAAAAACAAACTTCTTTTCATTTTTTGGAATAAATCACCTCCCTTAATTTACCAGATAGTATATCCTCCGTCCATCACCACTACACTTCCGGTGACAAACGACGAAGCGTTAGAAGCCAGGAACACGCAGGGTCCCTTCATCTCCTCTGGTTTTCCAAAACGACCAAAGGGAACCAGTTTGGTCCAAGCTTCAGCATATTCAGGATATTCAAGGAGCAGATCGGCAACCAATTGTGTCTTCATATAGCCAGGTGCAATAGAATTCACCCTAACCCCATAAGGTGCCCATTCTGAAGCCAATGATTTGGTTAGCATGATCACTCCACCCTTAGAAGTATTGTAGTGGGATTGGCATTGAGGAGTATTCACAATAAGACCAGACATGGATGAGATGGTAACGATGCTCCCCTTCTTTTTCTCAATCATTTTTTTGCCAACTGATTGACAGCAAAAAAATGTTCCATTCAAATTAATATCCATAACCCGCTTCCAATCGGATTCAGGCATATCAACTGCTGGAACCCATTGACCTACACCAGCTGAAGTGACTAGGATGTCGATTTTCTGAAATTTTTTGACGATTTCATCCACCATATTTTCAACTAAAGGTTTTTGAGTCACATCGACGTGAACTGCCATGGTTTTAGCGCCATATTTCTCTAGTGATTGAGCAACTTTCTTGGCGCTATCCAGATTTAAATCAGCTATTACCACATGAGCACCGGCTTCAGCTAAACCAATAGCCATTTGTTCACCCAAACCTTGAGCGCCTCCGGTAACAACAGCTACTTCATCTTTTAGGCTAAAAAGTGATTGAGAGCTCACCTATAAATCCTCCTTGAGTAGAAGTGTTCTGTTATTGGTTTTTAAAAAACTGAAGACTTGGTCGGGGAGAGCGGATTTGAACCGCCGACCACTCGCACCCCAAGCGAGTGCGCTCCCATGCTGCGCTACTCCCCGAAACTTACGTCCCCTCATTCGGCTATGTTATATCAAACCATTTACTCTGTCAACATAATCCTATCTTCTTGCAAGTATAGGTTTGAATCATTTTTTTCATTTCCAGCGATAGCAAAACCTTATAAAAATGACTAGATTCAGAGCCGCTTTTGGTTAACAGTTCATCTCGATAACAATTAGAAATATCAAGAAGATTAAGGAGTTCTCTCCTTAAAATAAAGTGAGAAGGGAGTTATGAGTAACGAATAGAAAATTTTCAGCTTCATCCCAACCTTTTTTAATTTTTTTCTTTCCTCTCCCTTTGGTTAAAAGGAGATCAAGATAAATTCAATTTTTTAAAATTCTTTCAAATCCCCCTTACCTTCTTTTCTAAAGGGGGAGATTGATTTCTGAAAAAGCTATTTCCGCCCTCATCCTCACCTTCTCCCATCAAGGGAGAAGGAATCAAAAAGTCGCAATCCCTCGGTCTTTATTGCGTTCGATTAATGTAGCGTCATACCATGGCATATAGAATTTTGGGCTATCACTCATCATTGTTTCTCCAGAGTGGAAACCAATAAAGCAGAATTAGCAGGTTTTGAGGAGAGGTTGGTATTGGCTATAAAGTAAGACGGATGAAACGAGGTAATCAGCAGAGGAACGATTGCAGGCAGTTGGAATATTATATACGACGGCTATCCGCAGTAAAGCTTTTACATCAACATCATGAGGTTGGGGCTTGAGAGGATCCCAAAAAAAGATTAGAACATCGATTTCTCCTTCAACAATTTTTGCTCCTATTTGGAGGTCACCTCCCAAAGGACCACTTTTTAAACAGTGGACTTTTAACCCTACTCGATCAATAAGTAACTTTCCAGTCGTTCCGGTAGCAAAAATCAGATGGTTATCTAAAATGTTTTTATTCCATTGTGCCCATTCGATTAGGTCCTGCTTTTGATTATCATGGGCAACTAGAGCAATTTTTTTAATATTCTCCATTCTTCACTCTCCTATCTATCTTTAATATTTAAAATACAATTAACTGAAATTCACTCGACCAGACGTATCCATTTTCTCATCTTTTTCACAAATGTTATAAAATGGTGACGATGGTGACGATAGTTACTCAGTTTTATCTGAATATTTATCACTTGAACATTCAACCATAAATCTTTTCATAAGAAAAAATCCATCAAAATACTCATAGCATAATTTTTTACCTACTCTTCAATATAAAATTAGAAAACTGATTGTCATGAATATTGATAAGAACCGGCTGGTCATGGTTGCTTTCGGTTTTTCTCAACCAGCCGGTTAGGTCTCCTAATTAATTCGGATAAAACCTTCTTCTTCAACAATTGCTTGACCTTCTTCGCTAAAGAAGAAGTCTATAAATGCCTTGGTAACTCCCTGGGGAATATCGGGAGTATACAGATAAAGCCCACGACTGATGGGGTAGCTCTCGTTAAGAGCGTTCTCCTTGGTAGGCTCAACTCCGTCTAAAAGAAGCCCCTTGACTTGATCGGTTACATATCCCAGCCCAACATACCCGATGGCATCGGGATTTTTTCCAACTTCATCCAGAATTGCTCGATTAGAGGCAAGCATTAAAACTGCAGGGGCTAAATGGTCTTTTTTCAAGATATGCTCATTAAAAACTTCAAAGGTTCCAGAATTGGTATCACGGGAAATAACCACGATTGGCTTATCTTCTCCATTGAGGTCTTTCCAGTTGGTGATTGCTCCGGTATAGATCTGCTTCAAAGTTTGACTGTCGATTTGATTCATCTTGGTATTAGCGGGACTCACGATGACCGTGATGGCATCCTTGGCAATTTCAAACTCCTGGATGGAGAGACCTTTGGCAACGGCTTTATCTAACTCTTCAGTTTTGATCTGTCGGGATGACATAGCAATATCAGTAATTTTATCAATTAGAGCAGCAATACCTACCCCAGACCCACCACCACTTACTGTAATATTTACATCGGGATTCTGATACATAAACTCCTCAGCAACAATTTGCATAATGGGAAGGACAGTGGTTGAGCCAGAAACATTCATCTTCTCTGCTGAAAAAGCAGAAAAAGCAAAAGAAAAAACCGCCAGACTTATAAAAATAAACCTAACCATTTTTTTCATATTAAATAACCTCCTATATGTGAATTCATATTGAAGAAATTGTAGTTTTAAATTGTTAAAGAAGTATTGAAGAAATATTAAAGTTTTTTAATATTTTAAAGAGACCGCTACCCTCTTAAAATGTCGTTCCTTGATGTTAAATTTATAAAATTAAGAAAGTTTCTTTAAAGGCTCGATTGAATCAATTTGTTGAAAATAGTTATGGTTATTTAAGAAGGGAACGAACATAAAAAGAATCTAAAAAGGAGGATTACCTGAAACAGGGAGAGAAATTTTTTCCAATTCATTTTAAAACTACAAAAAATTGATTTTTAAAAAACTTACACCATATTCAACCTTTGAAAAAGGGTATGAGCTTTTTGGACATCTAAAGTGTACTCCTTTGTCAAGACAATATTCAACTCAATTTAAGGTGATAAACTCCGGTTTAATTTGAATACATTTATTGGTATAAATCCATGATTTTTCAGTTTTGATTATTGGTTTTATAGTCATTTTATTAAAATTCATTAGCACACATTGGCTGCTTATTGAAATAGACTTCAGCTGGGATCATATTTTGAAGAGACTGATGAGGCCTCTCCTCCGAATTGAATCACTTAAAATCTTGATGAACTATAACGATTGCTTAAATAAAAAATCCAGATATCAACTCTCCTCTTTTCAAACTCTTCTTAAACCAAGAAAAAACTTCATGAAGATAATCCACGGGATTTCTTTATACTACCCTCATTGTTGTTTTGTTGGGAACCTATTTTCGTCGAATTGAAGCGATGGAATTGAACCGAGATGATTATGAAACAGAAAAAGAAATTGGTTATCCGGAGAAAAAAGAAACAAATAACGGTACGCTTATTTTTATAATGGAGCGTTTGATGCGGTGAATAGCTGTGTACTTTATCGGGGGAGCAATTCTGGTCCCCTCTTCTACCCCATCAAAAAAGGAGGGAGAACCTCGAAATCCTTTTCGAGCAAGGCATCTAAAATCTTGAGATTATAGGTGTGAATATAGCCGTTCGCTATTCATTATGATGAAATAGTTTTCCTATCACCTCATTGCCCAAATGACATTTTCCATTCTTTTCTTATAACGCAAAATAACATAACAATTTGTCTTGAAGACAAAAAGAGAAAAAACAAAATTAGTGATGAAATTCAAAATTTTGCCGATAATTATAAATAAATTATTAGCAATGGCCATTCAAAAATATCAAAAAATTCTTTGGAAAGAGATAGTCAAGTTTTTGCTTAGGAAACAAAAAATATAAAAAAGGAGAAAAAAATGAGAAAAAACAAGTCTAAACTACTTATGACTAATTCTTCATTTTTCATGTTTTTTATTATAATTTGTATATTGTTAATTTCGGTATCTGCTTTAGCCAGCGAAAAAATAAATCCTCCCGATCAAGAAACTTTACAGAAAATTCTTGCTGATTTCGAAGCTTATGCAGAACAAAGTCGAAAAGATTGGGGTATCCCAGGAATGGCTATATCCATCGTCCAAGGGGATAAAATGATTTATGCTAATGGATTTGGAGTAAAAAAACAAGGTGAAGACGATCCGGTTAATGAAAATACCATTTTTCAAATTGGTTCAACATCAAAAGCTTTTACTGCTGCTCTTGTTGCTATGATGGTCGACGAAGGAAAATTAAATTGGAAAGACAAAGTAATCGACTATTTACCAGATTTTATGATGTATGATCCCTGGGTAACCAGAGAATTCCTAATTGATGATGTCATGGCTCAACATAGCGGAATGCCTGGATATGCAAGCGACTTGCTTTCATTTATTGGGTTTGATCGAAAACATATCATCCATTCCATCTGTTATATTCAACCCATAAGCAGTTTTCGTAGTGAATTTGCTTATATGAACAATCTATTTCTAGTGGCAGCTGCCCTGGTTGAAGAGATTTCAGGGAAAACTTGGGAAGAGAATTTGCGTGAAAGAATATTAGATCCATTAGGCATGAATAATACTACCTATACTCAGAACGGTTTTGTTCAATCCTCAAATGTCGCCTACCTCCATCAAAATAAAAACGGTCAAGCGTTCGTCCTCCCCATGGATTGGCAATATATAGATTGGGTTTACGTCTATGGACCGGCGGGAGGAATCAATTCGAATGTTGTTGATATGGCAAAATGGATAATTCTTCAACTTAACGAAGGAGTATATGATCAAAAACAGCTTATTAGCAAAGAGAATGTTAAATACATGCATTCTGCAAAAACCATCATCCAAGATGAAAAATTTCCCGGAAGAAATTATTATGATTTAGCCTGGGTAACGACTGATAATGAGCCTTATCCTACTTTTATCTGGCACACTGGAGGTACTTCTGGAATAAAGTCATTGATACAATTAATACCCCAGATTCAATTAGGATTTGCAATTCTCACCAATATGGCAGATACAAAGCTTCCAGAAGCACTGATAAAAAGATTTATCGATCTCTATTTAGGAAACCCCCTTAAAGATTGGAGTACTGAAAACCTGAAAGAAGCCAAAGCAGCCCAATCCCAGAGTGACGAGTTACCCGACATTCCAAAAGAAAAACCTCTCCCCTTAGAAGCCTATACTGGAAAATACGAAAATCCGGTATATGGTGAAGCAGTGGTTAACATAGAAGGAGACAACTTAGTATTTACTATTGGTCCTAAACAAACCAAAATAGTTTTTTCACCCTGGAACCGAGATACCTTCATGGTTTCTATTCCGGATTATTTGGATGTAGGCGGGTTTGTCCATTTTCAAATTGATCCTTTAGGGAAGGCGAGTAAAATGGTTGTTGATATGCTCAACGAAGGCAATATTGGCAGCTTTAATCGGATAGAGGATAAATAAATTAACTTTTAGAAAATTTTCATTTTATAAACAACATTCCCTCTTCATGGAATTGGAGCTTAAAGGCGAATATTTCTTGGAGAGGGTTCCTTTTGAATCAATCATGTAAATCTAATGATAAATAAAAATTTGATGTCATTCTGAACCATTGTATTTTGAGGGCGCGATGATCTCATCTGAAGATGCAATCGTCATCCTGGGAAGCAAGCTTGGATTTATCGTGTCGAGCGAAGAAGCTCTGGACTTGATACTTACCGGCAAGAATCCGAGCGAGATAGCAGCAAAAATCGAAAAGGAATTGAAAAAAAGAGAAGGATACCAAGAAAAAACCGCTTTATGAGAGCCAATTTAAGTCTATTTAATTTCTCAATAGGTGTTATTCTTCATATTAATGAACTAATTGCCCCTATACGTCATCTCATGAATCCTTTTTTTTCTCTATATAGAGCTATTAACAACCCTCCCCCGAACCGAAGTCAGGAGTGATCTAAATTAAAGTCCGGAGATCACCACTCCTGGACCTTCAGCGAACTGAGGGGACTAAATATGAAGCCATCCCTCCTTGGCAGGGTGGTCAGTTCTAAAAAACCAAGAAGAGGCGAAGAAGGTGATACACAGAGAGAACAATTACTTTTTATTTCCATGCCTGTCGACGGTCCAGACTATTTTTGCCAAGCGTAGACAAATCAATCAGAGAAACCGGAATAACACCTTCTGGCTATCAGGATTACTGGTTTGTGAACATTGCGGAAAACCGTTGGTCGAACATACAATAAAGAGGAAACAGCTAAAGATAGGATACTACAATTGCGAAACCTGCAAATATTATCTCTGTCAGGATAAAGTTGAAGATATTGTCATGGAAATGGTGAAGAACACCCCTATGAGTAAAGCATATATCAAATCTCTGCAGAATTTCCTTCAATCTTTTACTGAAAATCATACCGTATCGATTAAACAATATGATAAGGAACTCCTCCAGGTTGAAAAGAAAATTGGGAATATTCGGCAAGCCATCGAGGATGGTATGTATTCAAGGGAGCTCAAAGATCGGATGGAAGAATTGGAACTACAGAAGCAAACTATTATTGAGGAAATCGAAAGCATTCAGCGGACCAAGGAAAAAATTGCGTACGGTGAAGATGAAATACAAGCGCAATTGGCTTCATCGAGAGAAGATTTGGATGATGAAGATTTAGCAGTTAGGAAAAACACAGCGAAAATTATCATCAGTAGGATTGAAGCGAATCGTGAAAAAGAGCTTAAAGTCTACATAAACACACTTCAGGCGTACGGTTTAGGTGGTGCCGGGAGCCCGTCATACGTGTTTTTACTACTTCTCAAAAACCGCAGATATGTTTTCAGAAATTAGCCACAAAAAATGATTTTTATAGCACCATCATTTTAGGAGGTGTCATTAATACTAGGAAAAGTTCTCAAATCCTACTTCCCCCGAATCCAAGCCAATACTTACTGGATCGATAAACTTGTATCCAAGGATGAGGGTGATTGTAGGCTTGTTCTCATCAACAAACTGGCTAATATCGTATATTAAGCGAGTCAGGCGATAAGCGATATGAAATAAGATTAAAATTGAGATAAAAAAGATCCTCATTCATTATAGGAAAAAAAGATTGATGTAAGATTACAATAAAAAAGGACCCAGATTGTAAATACCAGTCATGAAAATTTCCTTTTTAGAGCTGAGAGAAAAAATGATATTAATGAATTGGGAAAATTGAGATCTCTTACTGTCCGTTCATGATAGGAATGAACTTCTTTCACTTAACGCTGACAACGTTGACATACTAGGTCATAGTGCTTATAAGGGTGGATGGACACGGTGACCAGTTGTTTTTCTTGATCGAAGGATTGGTTGGCTACCTTCACTCGACAAAAATCAAAAAAGGATTTAAGCTGTATCTGGGACATCGCTTTGCCTCATCTGGATGGATTTTGTTAATACAAATACTGTATCCAGAAAAGCAAGCGGTGACTATTTTTATTTGAATTTTTTATCAAGTATTTGGGAGAAGAACTTTATTTCTTAAAAACAAAGCATGGAGGGAAGAAAATGTTCTTATTAAAAGAACTGGATGAATTGTATAACCAATTTTCAGACAAAGCTTATGAACCAAAGATTTTAGACGGAAAAACCAAAGAACTCATTGCTTTAGCCTGTTCAATTATAGTGGATTGTGTCCCTTGTATTGAGCATCATTATAAAAAAGCGGTTGAATATGGAGTCCAAGAAGATGAAATAATGGATGCAATGGGGATAACCATGTCTGTCAGCGCTGGAAGCAAGAGAGCTAAATATCAGAAGCTGATAACAGAGTTAAATAAATGAGAATTGAAAAAGTAATTTGAATTACTAGGAATCTTCCTTGTCTCTTGATAACGTATACTAAAGTTCGCAATTTCTCACCTTAAAAAAAGCCACCGGAGACTCCAAAATGAAGGTTGTACGAATCAAAAACTTCATCGAGGCGGAATATCCGATGGCTCAAAAAGGTGAATCAATCGAGTAATTGTTTAAAGAGAACTGACTTTTCATTAAAGTAAGGTCATCTCTGTGTTTAAAAAAGCCTCCGGTGTTTGCTAAGAGTAAATTGCGAACATTATTTGACACATGCAATTGATTTCTAACTACTCTCCTCTCAAATTTTATTCTACTCATAAAATTAAATCTACTTTTAGAATGACGGATATCAAGAATCTACTAATAAATCATTCTATAGAATTGACTTAAAAAACGAATAATTTTATAATTCTCGAAATAACGAAATGGGGAGGAGAATGTGAAAGAGTTCATTACCATAACCAAAGCGCTTTCTGATGTAAATCGAGTACGGATCCTATTGGCTTTAGACAATCGGGAATTATGTGTTTGTCAGCTTATCGTTCTCCTTGGACTTGCACCATCGACAGTATCCAAACATTTATGGATACTCAAACAAGCCGGATTGGTTGATTTACGAAAAGAAGGCCGTTGGTCTTACTATCACATAAACTATGAAAGTCCTTCTGAACTCATATTACAGGCGATAAATTGGACCATTACATCGAATCGATCCAGCCCTCTTATTATGAAAGACAATAAAAGACTACAGGAAATTCTAAAAATGAAACTTGATGAGTTGTGTCAAAGTATACCTGGACCTACCACTCATTAAGTGAGGTAGGATGATAATAATTTATCTAAATATGAAAACTTCTGCGTATTCTATTTGGAGATAGATAAATTTCTATTCACCAATAAATCACTAACTTGATGAATATTGTGATCATAGAAATAGTTGATTAAATGGAGGTTTATAATGAATAACCAAAAAAATTCGTCTGATAATTATGACCTGCGAGAAATTGTCCGTAAAGCATATGGTGAGGTTGCCCAACAGGATAAATCCTGCTGTGGATCATCCTGCTGTGGGAATACATCAGCTGAATTTGTAGCAACTAACTTAGGGTATCAACAGGAAGAGCTTTCCATTCTTCCAGATGGAGCGAATATGGGATTATCTTGTGGTAATCCAGTGGCGATTGCCTTACTTCAACCAGGAGAAGTGGTTCTGGATCTTGGTGCTGGTGGTGGTTTTGACGTCTTTATCTCAGCGAAAAAGGTTGGATCTGCTGGGCGGGTCATTGGTGTTGATATGACACCGGATATGGTTGATAAGGCACGACGGAATACCCTCTCCTTCAAAGCATTGAGTGGTTTGGATAACGTTGAATTTCGCCTGGGAGAGATTGAACATCTGCCTATAGCGGATGAAAGTATTGATGTAGTAATATCAAATTGTGTTATTAATCTCTCACCGGATAAAGCCCAGGTTTGGCGAGAAATAGCACGGGTATTGAAACCGGGTGGCCGAGTTTCAGTCTCCGATCTCGCGCTTTTGAAGCCATTGCCGGAAGCGGTTCGAGAATCAGTAAGAGCATTGGTTGGCTGCATTGCGGGAGCAGTATTAATTGAAGAAACCAGGGAGATGATTCACTCTGCTGGATTGTTTATTGTCGATTGTAAAATGAACTCTGATTTTATTGATCAAATGTCCACCTGGTCTGATCCTTTATACGTTGAGATTTCCAAACACTTACCCCCCGAGACAAAACCTGGTGATTATGTGACGAGTCTTAATGTCACTGCAAAGAAGCTATAGTCTTGCGATGTAAAGAAGATAATTCTCAAAGTCTCTATAAAATATTTGGAAATTGCGATTAGTTCCTTAATCCAATGATCGATAAGGGTATGTACATTATTACAAAACTTTATTTGGTAAAAGATCAAGATAATATTTGGTTGGGAGCTTGGAATTTGCATAGGAAGTTTTGAGAATTTCGAGATCGTATTCACACCTTCTCAATTCGATTTGGAGAGCGTGATTATCCAGAATGGTAAGCAACACCCATCCCGCTCTCCAGTCTCCATCTTTGGGACGTCCGACGCTTCCATCATTGATAAACCAAACATCCTGGACCTTGCGGGAAAAAGGACGATGAATATGGCCACAAATTAATACATTGGCTGACTCATTCATCATCGTGTGGACAAGGTTCTCGTCGGGTCGATCGGGAAAAAGGTATTCATTGATTCGGCGTGGGCTGCCATGAACAAAAAGCAATTGATAGGATCCATGGGTTAATTGATAGCGAGGGAGAAGATTTCTTAAATATCTTTTGTTTTCCGAGGTGGTCATTTTTTTGGTCCATTCGATAGAAATAACTCCCAATCTTCTTTCTTCATCGGTTCTATACGCACACCCACAATCATCCAGGTCATTTCCAACTCCCTGGTCATAGTTTCCCATAATAACTGGGATATTGAGTGATTGGATGATTGAGACAACCTCATTTGGGAAGGGCGCGTATCCCACTAAATCTCCTAAACAGATCATTTTATCCGGTTGGAGATTTTCAATATCTCGCAATACGGCTTTCAGCGCCGGAAGATTCGAATGGATATCCGATAAAACCGCAATTTTCATGGTATCACTCTAGTTATTAAAAATAATAGAGATATTGGGCAAATTATAAAGAATTCTATCAACTCACACTTTTGAAGCTTTTGGAAACCAGTGTTGGGTTCGATTGGCAATAAAGACCAAGCTGAGCATTATCGGCACTTCTTCAAGAACTCCAACAACGGTTGCCAGAGCCGCACCGGAACTCAACCCAAAGAGAGAAATAGCAACTGCAACAGCCAGTTCAAAGAAGTTACTGGCACCAATAAGGCCAGCTGGAGCAGCGACTGCATATTCAAGCTTCCATTTTTTAGCCCATAGATATCCAATAAAGAAAATAACGTAAGTCTGAATAGTCAGAGGAATGGCAATTAACAGGATGTGAAGAGGCTGCTTAAGAATAACATCACCCTGGTATGAAAAAAGAAGAATTAAAGTGAGTAAAAGCCCGATGATGGTCCAGGGTTTCAAACCGGGAAGAAAATTGTATTCAAACCATTCCAGTCCCTTTTTCTCAATAAGTTTTTTGCGGGTATAATAGCCTAAGGTAAGTGGTATCACTACAAACAACACCACCGAAAGGAGAACAGTGTCATAAGGGATCTGGATCCGGGCCACTCCCAGCTGGAAAATGACAATGGGAGCATAGAGAAAGAGGATTACCAAATCATTGATCGCCACCTGTACCAGAGTATAAGCCGGATCGCCTTTAGTTAAATAGCTCCAGACGAAGACCATGGCGGTACATGGAGCTGCGCCAAGAAGGATAGCTCCGGCGACGTATTGGCTTCCCAGGACAGGACCAATATAGGGAGCAAAGATATATTTTAAAAATAACCAGGAAAGTAATAGCATGGTGAAAGGCTTGATCGCCCAATTAACAATAAGGGTTATAACCAGCCCTTTGGGTTTTTTCATTGATCTCTTGATACTGGCGAAATCGATCTGCAACATCATTGGATAAATCATCAGCCAAATGAGTATGGCAACTGGAATCGAGACTCGACTGACTTCGAGTTTAGACATTGCCTTAGGAAAAACGGGTATCCACTGCCCTATCATAACCCCTAATAGAATACAGAGAGCAACCCACAGAGTAAGATATTTTTCAAAAATACCTAAAGAACGGTCCTTTTCTTTCATTAATGATTCTCTCCCCTTTTCAATCTGTGATTACCCAAACGATAAGTTTAATGAAAACATTTATTGATATTTTTTCCTGATGATTAATTAACTAAGATCAAAAATATTTGTGTCCTTTAGAATCTGCACCTTGCCCACAAGAATCATTTTCTCCCCTGTCAAATTCTCCCCATAACGATCAATGCGGTTACTGGTGCTAATGTTTTGAATTTTTGGATCACAGACGACCTCAATCAGTAATTTCTCCTCCTCATTGGGAAAATCTGGAGTGACTCGAAAGGAGGCGGTGAAAGATCCATTCTGAACTTCAATGATTTTTTGGAGGTTGAAGGTTGTTTCAGGATTGGCTTTGAGCGAAACAACCAGACGAGTTCCGGAAGGCAAATCGGTAATCCCATTCACCCGGTACCGGTTATCTTTGATAGTAAATTGCGTGATGGTCAGGACTGAATAATCGACCAGGGTGGTTTTTGACGAACTGGAACTCTTTTTGATTCCGGAGGGGGAGTTATTATCTGGAGATGACGGATTTGACGGAATGGTCGGTTGGCTGATATCGGGAATAGAATTATCAACCGGTGGAGTCTGACCGCAACTACAAGCTTTGTCTTCTGCACAGCTCCAGGCACTGAATATTAAAATACCGACAAAAAGAATAAGAATAACCAAGACCATTTTTTTCATTCTTAATCTCTCCTTTATTTATTAAGGTGCAGTATAGATAAGATACAAACCGCCAAAAAGAACTAAGACTCCACAGACTTTCTTCACGATATTCGCTGCCATTGAGGTTTCATTCCAGCGCAGATACTTCTGAACGGTCTGAGTAAAGGTTCCGGCTAAAACAATCACCGCACAATGCCCTATTCCATAGGTAATGAGAAGCCCAACGGCTAGCAAAGGAGTGGTTGCTCCTACCCGGAATGTTGCTCCTAAAACCGGTGCCATATAGGCAAATGTACAGGGCCCTAAGGCTATCCCAAAGAAAAAACCAAGGAGAAAGGCTGCCGTCATCCCCGTTCCCCTGGTTTTTTTAACTTGAGCTGGCCCTCCAAAGTTGAGGGGAATAACATCGAGCAGTGAAAGACCAACAATGAAAAAGATCACTGCAACAATATAATTTCCATATCCTCCTATATCTCCTGCCATTCGCCCCAAGCTGGCTGTGATAATACCAATAATGGCAATAGTCGAAAGTATACCGAGGGAAAACCAGGTGCTGATCCAAAACGCCCGATGTAGGGTCAGCTTTCCCTGCTGAGTGATAAAGCCGACAATAAGTGGAATGCTGGCGAGATGACAGGGACTTAAAAGAATGCTTAATATTCCCCAAATCAATGCTGCCGTCAGGGCAATCGCGGCACTCCCTTCAATGGCGTTGGTCAGGGTGGCAAAAAGTTCACCCATGGATTAATCGACCCCCAGCTCGGCAAGCTTGTCAAGAATTTCTTCTTTCGAGAAAAATCCGGTATGGCGAAAAACTTCGATACCTTCTCGGTCGAAAAAAACCTGGGTTGGAATATTGGAAATTTGGTAGCGAGCGGAAAGGACTTGATAAATTCGGACATCGGTGAAAAGGATGGTACATTTTTCTTTCAGACTCATTTGAAGCTCTTCAAGTATTGGCGCCATCATATCGCAGGGAACACAGCCACTGGCACCGAAGTCAACCATGACCGGAAGGCCATTTCGACGTGCTTGATCAACCGAATTGTCCAATGCACTTTCTGATTGCACCTTCACCCAATCGGCATTGACTTCAATTTCCAAATGTTGACTTAAAGATCGAACATAGGCATTAATGGCTTCTTGTTTCTTTTGACTAAGAAGGTAATCAATCACGGTCTCCTTAACTTCATTAAATGATACTTCTCCAAAAGATTCATGGTTTTGATCATAGAAAATCTGGGCTTCTTGATCGGATATGGTAAGATCAGGAGGAACTAAACTTTCCAGGTATAACTTGAAGTGTTCATCCTCATTGGGATTATTGGACTGAATATTCTGGGTTGCCATCCATTTTTTCGCTTCAGAAAGAAGAATTGGATAGGTAGCAGCTTGTTCCAGAACATAGAAGGCGTTTCTTTTTAACTGTTCCTGGAGTTCAGGTTCTGATTGAGCAATTTTTTCATCAACTTGCTGCTGGTCAATGGTGAGGTTTCCAGCTCTTAATAGGATACCATCCGGAAGTGTTGCTAACTTAGCGTCCCGCAATGGTCCCGAACTAAGACCCAGGTAGACCTCTTCGACGGTGAGTACCTTTTCTTCGGCTAAAATTGGGATTGAGATAACAAAACAAGAGATTAATATGAATATGGGTATACCAGGAATCTTGCGCATTTAGTCCTCCTTATTCAGTGCAATACCTAATTCCTCAAATTTTTTAAGAATTTGGTCTTTGGGGAAAAAACCAGAATGACGGAACACTTCATTTCCATGAGCATCAAACAATATCTGAGTAGGAATGCCTAAAATTCCATACTTCTGAGATTGGGTTGGGTCTTTCCAGACATCGACGAAATCAACCTGAAGCTTTCCCGGATATTCCCGGCGAAGTTCTTCCAGAACCGGTTGCATCATCTTGCAGGGAACACATTTGTCCGCCCCCAGTTCCAAGAAACGGGGAAGCCCCGCTTCGTTGGTAATTGAAACCGGGGTTGATTCTTTTGGAAGCTCGATATCAACAACCTCCAGGTTCTGCTGTTTTTGACTGATAGCCTTATTTCCTTTTAAATTAATAGTCACCACCACTGCCACTATCAAAAGGGCAACAATAAGGATTTTTCGTAAGAGAGGTTTCATGGATTTATCTCCTCTTTCTTTAGAAATTCAATAGTTGCCAGAGCAGGAAGGGCTAATTGAGCAGCAACCTGCATCACTTTATAGATACCGGATGGAACAACGCAGCCGCTGCAACACCCTATGATGGTTTTTTGAACTACCTGATATATAGCTCCATTAAATCCCTGTCCGATTTCATTAAAGGCATCAACTTCAGATATGGAGTCATTCAATTTCCGGATCGTTTCACAGGGACTCACAATTTTAAGGTGAACCATTTGACCATCACTTGACTGAGCCTCCACCACGGTGACAAATCCACAAATTCCAGCATTTATTTTTACCTGAACTTTTTCCATGGGTCATTATCGGTATTGTTTAAGAATGGAAAGCGGTGGAAAATTAATGGCTTCACTGGGACATTGGGGATAGCAGCCAGTACATCCTACGATACATTCATAGGGATGGGCAACTATTGGACGATTTTCTTGATCATCCCATTCATACACTCCATGAACACAAAACTCATAGCAGGTTTGACATCCGGTACATTTTTCTATATCAACCGAGGGATACCAGGGAATCTCTTCACGCTTCACTTTAAACTGCATGTCAGTCTCTTCTCTCCTCTATTTCATCTGAAACCATTCTTTAAACTGAGCTTCGGATGGAGATTTCCCTTCGCTTTTCTTTACCCCGTCGATAAAAACCGCCGGGGGCATGAGAATTTTAGCTTCCAGGAGTTTCTCCAGATCATCAGTATATTCAATATCGGCATCGATGTTGTTTTTTTCGATAAAAGATTTAAGATTTTGATAGAGAAGGTTGCATTTTTTGCAACCAGCACCTAAGACTTGAACTTTCATGGTTTTCACTCCTTTTCTAAAAGATGAGTTCGTAGACTGAACCGGCAAGAGCAGAAAACAGAATGACTAGGATGATATAGGTCATTCCTCGTTTAATACCCATGATCCGGTTGATGAGAATCATGCTGGGGAGGCTCAAAGCTGGACCGGCAAGCAAGAATGCGATAGCCGAACCGGAGCTCATTCCCATCTCGATAAGGCTTCTGGTAATCGGGACCTCGGTGAGGGTGCTGAAATAGAGAATAGCACTAATAACAGAAGAGAGAACATTCGATATAAAGCTTTCAGCTCCAAACAATTTCACAATGACTGACCCTGGTACGAAAACTTTGAGCGCCGATGCAACAAACACTCCTCCAATCAGGATGGGAAAGATAAGTTTAAAAAGACTCCAAGACTCGCGGTACCAGTTTACCCGTTGCTCTTGAGTAAATAAGAAATACCCTACCCCAAAGGCTGCCACCAATAAAATTCCTTTGTATATGTTTGCTCCCACCATATAAATTGCTACTAAAATGAATATGACCAGCAAGCCTTTCCAGGGAATACCTGCTTTCGGAGAATTCTCGGTTATGTCTTGAGTGGTCTCTCGGGCCCGGGCTTTTCCGAAGAGGAGATCCATAACCAATCCAACTCCAAAAGCTAAAATTACCGCTGATAATGACCGAGCCCAACCGATGGTTCCCAGCATGGCAGCGGAAATAAAGATGGCAGCAGTATTGATTGCCGGACCGGAATAGAGAAAGCTGGTGGCTGGACCAATACCAGCTCCGATTTTATACATGGAAGTAAACATCGGCAGGATTGAACAGGAACAGACCGCTAAGATGGCACCGGCAATTGAAGCCACACTAATGGCGATCCATTTATTGGCCCCCGGACCGAAGAAACGCAAAATACTTTCTCGATCCAGTAAAGCGGCTATCGCTCCGGATATGAGAAAAGCCGGCACAATTCCCAGCAGGAGATGCAAGGGATCGAGATAGGTAAGAATGGTGTTGAGTCCTTCCCGTAAAGCAGTTTGCCACATTTAGACCCGCTTCCTTTCATTCTTGACAAATATCTTCAGCCAATTCAATGATTTCCATGATTCGCTTGTCTTTGATATGAAGAATTTTCATCACTCCCCTCTGCTCAATCTCAACCAGATCGGCTAAAACCAGCTCCCGGACATGGCGGGAAATTGTGGTTTTGTCAATAGCCATGCTTTTTTCAAACTCACACTGACAAAGAGGCTCCTTGGCAATCTTTTTCATTATCTCAATTCGCCAGGGTGAAGAAAGAGCCTTAAACAATCGGTCGATCAAATTTATCACCTACTTGTTGATTTGTTGCAATATAATACAATAATACAATTTTTTTGTCCACACCCAAAATTCATTTATTCATTCTTTTTCCACTTATCATGTAAACATTGATAAAAAATTTGGATAGGTTATTCTACCCAAGTGAAATATTGATAACTAAAGGAGATATTTATCGGTTGGTTGCATAAAATAAAAAACCCCTGAGCTTCAATCAACCTAAACCAATCTTTCCACCAGCAAAGGTTTGAATGACTTTTTTCATTTCCAGGGATAAGAGGACCTTGTAAAATCGACCAGACTCCCAGCCGCTTTTGGCAAGTAGTT
>MTKZ01067839.1_pt1 | contig 20703 bp, 20 predicted proteins | sample 1042781 | NCBI WGS metagenome assembly MTKZ01 (sample SAMN06212207, study PRJNA360539) | anaerobic digester metagenome | biome: Wastewater treatment plant; material: sludge; isolation source: anaerobic digester fed with sludge from wastewater treatment plant | place: Denmark: WWTP Viborg ... | reverse complement strand
GCGGTGGAGAAGGCATTCACTTGCCCTTGACAGGTTCTGGACAGCACTTACCTTGGCGTTTATGGCCGTTGATGGGGCACCACAGAAAATTGTTAATAACTTTCTTAAATAATGCTTACTTTATTAGGGTTAAAACATGGTTTTGTCAAACTCCTTATCCGTAACCGACAATTCATATAATCGCTTGTATTCATCATAGCTTTCAATGTTTTTATCGATTTTTTTAAATCGTTCGATTAATAGCTTTGCTTGCTCCTTTAATAGCGTTATCACAAGAACATCTTCCGGCTTGTCTATCCTGACAAAACGGTCAAATCCAAAAAATATTTCATATGGTCTTTCCCGGATTTTGTTATCCTCTTCATTACGTGTTGAGCCTTCATTCTTATTGTTTTCTTCTGCCTCCTTAGAGAAGGAATTAGCCTTTTTTTGATCTTTGTATTTGAAGTACTCTTTTATCAACTTCATGCATTCTACGATTACCAATCTATTGTTGTCAATTTGGTCCTTTACCATTTCGAACGGATCAAGTATTCTACCGTCATATATTTCAATCTGATAATCATCCGTCCAGCTTCCGTCAAGTACATGGCAAAGGTTTTCACCAATAAGTGTTCCATAAACATTTTTGCATGCATTTTTTCCAATATCATCCTCATCCTTCTTTGATTGGATTGCATGATGAAAACTGAAAAAATTCAGATGTGCATATTCCAGGTTACCCTTATCATAATTACTTTTCACGTAATTAATGGATTCGCTTTTCACATAATTATTCAATTCCCTTTCCATACGATTATTATTTGATTTTTAAATTGTTACTTATTGCGGGAAGAGCGAGCAACGTTTCATGAATGGTCTGATTAGATAAACGTGGCACTACTCCCCCGTAATTATTTTTATTTGTTTAGTAAACTTTTTAGAGTTATCATTAACCGGATGATCCGGTTTAAAAAGAGCACTCCATAGCTATGGTTTTAAGAAAACCACCCCCTGCTTGAATAGGCTTTTTTCAACATTTTAAGCCTGTTTGTCAACTCTAATGATAATAGTCCGGCTTCTTTAACACCTTTGTTTTCTGCTACCGAAAGCCAGTAAATCGATTCTTCAATGTATCTTAAATCTCCGGTTTCGTACAACTCCTTACCTAACTCAAAAATTAGCCCTGCATCTCCATGAGTGGCAACTTTGTTTTTTAACCCGGTCATGGTTTTGTCAAACTCCTCATCCGTCATCGAAAATTCATGCAGTTGCTTGTATTCACTGTAACTTTCAGTGTTTTTATCAATCTTTTTTAATCGCTCGATTAATTGCATTGCCTGCTCAGAGGAGAGACCATTGCCGATTTTCTTTTTTATTTCGTCCTTAAAGTACTCTTTCATTAACTCGATGAATGGTATGAGGATGCCCCGGCTGTTTTGAATATTCACGTCAATCATTTCGATTGGATCAAGTATTCTGCCGTCATAAATCTTAACCTTTTCATCTTCTGTCCAATGACCGCCAAGTAGTTGACAACAGTTTTCACCAAGGTATACTCCCCATATATACTTCCACAGATCCCTTATTTTTTCATCGGATCTCGTGTAAAGACCAATGGTGAAATTAAGTATTAAAACGGCATCAATATTATATCCAGGACCATACTCTTTATGACATCTTTTCGCTAACTCAAAAATTTCTTTTCGCATAATTAATCTGTTTTAAATTGTTAGTTACATTTTTTTTGCGGTAGGAATGAGCCTACGTTTTATTAATCGTCTGATTAAACAAACGTGGCTCCACTTCCGCGTAATTAATTAATTTATTCGTTTATTAAAATTTAGTCCACTCCGAAAAGTATATTCTGCCGAAAATCACCGAAAATGCCATTGATTTTCAGCAAGTAGCAAACCGCAAAATCAAGTTTTGGGGTTTGTAGAGCAGGCTCAAAACTAAAAGTACAACTCGGGCCCACCTGCCCGGTTGCTTTTCCCAGCATGTCAAAGAACGCTTTTGCGATTTGCCCGGTCACAAGGGAACCCCTTGTTTCTGCACGGGCAGAACCCTGCGCAGTTTATCTCCTCACGGACGAAACTACCCAATAAATCGCATAACAATCTCAGGTTTTTAAATTTGCACCAATTTGAATAGCAACCTGTTAAAAACTTTAAATTCTAAATTTCCGGTAAAATAAATGTCAATTGAGCTTAAGCTTCGCTCGAAATTTGCAGATGGCCTTGGGGGCGGCTTTAAATATAATATCGCTAATTATCATGGATACTTTTTGTAGATCGATATTTTAACGGATGCGAAGGTATATAATATTTCATTAATTCAAACAAAATATTAAAAAAAAATTTTTGTTTTCGCTCACTATTATTATTAAACTGATTATCAATACAGTAAACCACCACCGTCAAAGACGGTGGATTTTTAAGTTAAAGTCAAGACAGCCAAGCAGGGAAAGCAGGTTTTGTTGCATATTTTACTCCGGTCATTTAACCCACTGAAATAGCATAATTTTTAAAAAAGCAGAAATACAATTCTGATAAATACCTTCTTTTTGTGTCACCTGCCCCCTCACTCACATCCTTATTGGAACTTAAATTCCATTGAAACCACAGAATTCACTTCCCCTTTAGTGGGCAGGGGTAAAATAGATAATGGATCACCCGGTTTATAATAATCTATGCTTTTGGCGTAGAACTGTCAATCAAATGCAACCCGCAGGAGATGAAGACTTACTATATATCGTAACTTTATGATTGAGCAGGATATAAAAATGGTGATCAGACTGATTTTTTATTCGAGACAAAGGGTTGAAACGGAATAAAAAATATACATTTGCTTCATACCTGTGACTATGCCAATAACAGCGAAGAGGGTTAACCAGCGCATTTTATGTAAAAATACACCTTATGGATCGTCTGATCAAAATATATGGCATTGAGATAGAACCGGAAATGCTAAAATATATACCGGAAGAGGATTTAAAAGAGATCTGCCGCCTTCTTTTCCTTTCGGTCAGTAAACCGGTAGCAAGAGTAAAACAAATCCTCCGGGAGATGGAGTCAAATCCTGAATATGATTATTCGAAGCTGAAAGGATCGCTGGCAATAGAGATCAAAAATCAGAAAAGTATTTTGAAAGATAATTTCAGAATATTTTACAGGGTTAATCAATGGGTAGAGGTTTTTGACACACCCGGAACAGATGCCCTGGAGGAGATCATTGACCTGTACGAAACGGGAGCAGAAGAGTCGGATAAGATCAGAAAACTGGGTCAGGAATTGAAAATTCAATCCACATCTGATATTAAAATCCTGTTGGATAAATATGTGATCGGGCAGGAAGAGGCAAAAAAAACTGTCAGTTTTGTCTTTTATTTACACTTGCTACGGAATAAGCTGATTACACCGGAGATTATCCGATTGTCCAAGAAACCCGGAATTGCACGGGATGCTGAACTTCCAAAGCCCAATATCGTATTGATCGGCCCAACGGGAAGCGGCAAAACGCTTATCATTAGCCAGTTGTGTAAAATATTCAATATCCCCTTCCTTAAAGTTGACTGTTCATCATTAGTTAGTTCAGGTTACGTGGGGAACAACCTGAATGATTCATTCTACCAACTGCTTTCTCAACCAAAGTTCAGGATCGAAGACGCATCAAAAGCAATCATCTATTTTGATGAATTTGATAAAATCAGTGAATCACAAATTAACAGGACAGGTTCTGTCGGAGGTGTGGAACTGCAACAGGAATTCCTGTCATTAATTGAGAATGATAACCTTTCCATCCGGCCTCATTACAAATCGGAGCAGCCTCCTTTTATTGTACCCTCTTCCAATATCATGTTCGTTTTCAGCGGCAGTTTTGCCGGGATGGAAAGAATTATCATGAAACGGATGAGAATCAGCGATAAAAAACACAAACCTGTCGGATTCAAATCAGGAAATCACCCAGAAGATGAACCAGAATTTGAGCCTCTTTTGCATGCGACCCATGTTGATCTTATTGAATTCGGGATTATCCCGGAACTGGTCAGCCGGGTGAATTTTATCGTTCCGCTTCACAAACTGACCCACGAGGAAATTATTACCATAATCAAGCATTCTGCCGTTTCACCTTTGCCTTTATATGAGAATTTCTTCAGGGTCCATTTCGATGAGCTGATCATAGAAGAAGAGGTTTTTCAGCTTTTAGCTGAAGAAGTCTTGAAGAAGGAGATAGGTGCCAGGGCTATTGATTCAGTCATGCATTACCTGCTCAAAGATTACCTCTTTGAAAGTCCCGACGGCGAGGCAAAGAAATACGTGATCACACCGGAGTATTTCAGGAACGTTTTCGGGAAAATGCAATGATCACTCTATGTTTGCCAAATTTCCAGGCGGTGGCCAGGCTTCTTAACAAAGATTTGAATTTTACAATTCACTGATTTGCCGATCAAAATCTTAACGTTAGTAAGAATAAAAAACATCAAACCACAATGAAAAACCAAGTAAAAATGGTGCTCGACACCGAATTTACCTCTCTAACACAAGAAGCACAACTGCTTTCATTGGCATTGGTTGCTGAAACCGGAGAAAAATTTTATGCCGAATTGAATGATTATAATCCCGATATTATTAGCGAATGGGTGCAGGCAAATGTAATCCAATATTTTGAAATGAATGATTCGGAAACAGATGCTCGTGTGGAAGGCAGCACGGTAAAGTACAAATCGGATAGAGAAGGAGTAGTTAAATACTTGACAAATTGGCTACAACAGTTTAACGAGGTTCAAATGTGGGCAGATGTGCCTCATTATGACTGGGTGCTTTTTTGTCAATTATTTGGGGGGTCAATGAACCTGCCGAACAATCTCCACTATATGTGCTTAGATTTAGCAACACTACTCCTTGCAAATGGCATAGATTATAAAACAGAGCGTATTTCATTGCTTGATCAAAACGAAATACCTGAAACTTACCAGATACATAACGCATTATGTGATGCAGAATTAACATTAGTTTTAGTTAAAAAATACAGCTATGGGAAATAATCGTTATAGTGTTCATACTTTCATGTTCCCTTTTCAGTGGGACTACTTATCCAAAGATCCCAAACGAAATATCGCCTACAACGACCGAACCCGGTTAAGCGATTTTGACAGGCTCTTTTCTGACAACAGTTGCCTGAAAAGGAAGCTGTTTCAAATTGGTGATTCGGCAACAAAATATTCCGAATACACCTATTTTCATCCGTTTGTAAGGAATGCTCTCTATCATACCCAAGATGACGATTTTATGCGTTATTACGAGTTAGAGGAAGAGGGTGGAGTTTATAATATTGATTACAAGTCCGGAGGAGGAGTTCGAACATTTTCGTTAAAACTCGACAATATCTGTTTGCACGTTTTTGATACCGGTGTTGGAGTGCTCTCCTTTAACCTTTCTAATTATAGTTATCCCGATAAAGAGGATATTTTGATTATTAACGACTACGGCAGACGGATTTATCCTCAGTTTCTTATAGATGGAGGTAATAAAACTCAAGGAGCAAAAAGAAATTTCTTGGCAGATAAAATCTATGGGCGTTTAGGAAGTTTTACATTTGAAGATAACTTTGAACAATATGAGGAGCCTATAGAGAACAATGCCTGTTTCTTGCCACCACAGCATATCAGAAATATTTTTGGTTATTCGATCAACGAGAAAGTTGGAGATCACGGGAAAGATTTTGTTTTCCGGGGCAATGACGAAAGAAAAAACGTGATTAGAATTAGGCAAATCACCGATGATAGGATGTTTTTTCTTTGCTATTTTAACAATGGCGACTTAGTTAATTCGATGGCGAAAAAAAGCAATAATTCAGCTTCAGAAATAAGCTATGCTTTTGAATTGGATCCCTTTTGGTACTCATTTGTATATGGTGATGGTGGATTACCTACCGTAAAAGAGGATAGATTTCAACGAAAACAAATCTTAAAATGTACTTATACAAGATGGTTAGATTATAAAAGCAAAGACCCTGATTATGATGGGACACTCTTCGGAATAACCAAAGACTCTTTTGTTTGTCTCGGAGCATGGAGCGCGTTAGAAAAACATATGGTCACCATGTATTATCAAATGGCGGTTTTGTGTTTAGTCCAAAGAGCCAGTGTATTGAGGTTCAGTTATGAAATCACACAGATAACGCACTTTATATTCAATAAAAAGGTAGATTTATCAAAGCAAATTAAAGAGATATACGAAAACTATATAACCTTTTTAAACCGAATCTATTTCAGGGAGGTTACTTCACAAATTCAAGGCATTGAACTCTATTCGATGTTTCAAGAGGCAATGAATTTGGAAAAAGAGGTAAAAGATTTGGACGGCGAAATTCAGGAACTCTTTGAGTACCAAAATATGCAGGAACAGCGAAGATTAAACAGAATAGCTGCTCTGTTCTTACCTATCACATTAATTGCCAGCTTTTTCGGCATGAATACTTTTGGAGGAGAGATAACCTTTAAGTCTTTTCTTCATCCAATTAATATAATAATATTTGCCGGAATGATAATAGTATTTATTATATTTAGTAAAGATATTTTTAAACGTAAAAAATAAATAGTTATGGAATTAAATTGTCTTATTTTTTGGGGAATTCTTATCCCTTGTCTAACTGTATTAGCCTGTTTTTTAATTGTTTTTTGTTATAAATATCGCTTAAAGAAAATGGAGTTAGATTATAAAGAAAAACTTGAAAAAAAACGTATGGAACTAACGCAGGCGGCTCAAAACAACGAAAGTTTAGTTGAAGAAACAAAGAATCAAGTTTTTAACAGCATTAAAAATGAAGTAAAAAAATCGGTAGAGGAAAATTTTAAAGAAGATATAACAGACCGTGTAAAAAGACTGGAAAAACAAATAAAAACTAAAATAGGTTGATATGCATAAACTTGAAATTACCTTAAAACAGCACACCCCCATTATCCATTTTCAACATGACCAGGATGGGGCAACACTGCGTGCAAGTGAAGTGAAACCGAAGTTGGATAGGTTTTTGCTGACAAAGTTGGGAGATGGAAACTATGACGTAGGCGTAAAAAAAGCTAATAATCAAGGTTGGTTTATCGGAAAAGGAGAACATCCGGCTTTGGATTATAAGATGTTTTTTAGACCTAGTAATAATATTAAAATTAATATTAAACCCCGTCATGAAAATGCTCCTATGTATTTTGGTAATATGGGAGATGACGATAATAAAGATAAGCATTTTAGAAAAGCTGACTTTGTTGAAGGGATAATATTAACTCAATGGTCAGAATTAGAAGTTTTTGTCAAAAACAATATTTCTAAATTTTTCTTTATTCATAATTTCGGTACAAGACAAAGTAAAGGATATGGGAGCTTTACGGTAGAGAAAATCAATAATAAAACTATTGATTCTAAATTTAAAGCAGATTATTGTTTTAGAATTAAAACCGATGACTGGCAAGATGCTTTATTCAAAACCGGTCTTTTTTATCAATCTCTCAGAAGTGGCATTAACATTGGCTCTCCAATATACAGTAGTGTAAAAGGGAGTCATGGGTCTGCTCTCAAACATCAAGAGATGGATACCAAGTTCTATATGAAACCTATTGTTTTTTTATATGCTAAAGATGTAGATAAACAACAATGGGATAAAAAGACAATTAAACAAACATATTTTAATAATAGGTATTACTACAGAAAAGCGTCTAAAAGAGAATATGAAGAGTATATTGCTAAAACATTTGGCAAACATAACTTGAACTGTTTTAAAGAACGTGACTATTACAAGTTAGAAAGCAATCTAAAAAAAGTGTTTGAAAATAGGTATGGTAATGGATGGAATCGAAATAGAAAGCTAGAAATTGAGTTCCAAGAAATCTTGAAAAAAATAAAGACTAAACTAATTGAAACAAGCGGATTACCAAGTCAACAAGAAAATATGAAAAATTCAGATGTGTTGAGTTTTTCATTAAAAAAACAAGAAGGACAAAACTATTATTTTGATTACAAAGATTTATTTGGCTTGTCATCCGATGAAAAATGGTATTCTTACGGAGCTGATATTAAAAAAGAAAACAGAGATATTGATAGATATAAATCACCAATAACTTTTAAGCCTGTTAAGATTAATGGCGAGTTCCATATTTTTATTCTCTTGTCAGATATAGATGATAAATATCTAGGTAAAGTCTTTACTATTAAATCAGTAGAGTATAAAAATACTAAAACTCATTTACAGCTTCAGATACCTAATTATAAATCATTTTTATTCAATTTGTTTGACTTTATTGTAAACAATGTTGATATTGATAATTGTATTGAAGTAAACTATCGAGGGTATCAAAAAGACAATATTAATTATTATGATGTTTTATCAGATATTTATTCACAACTAAAAGCTAAATCACAATGCAATACACAGCCATAACCATCGGACCTATATTTCGCACTATGCAGATAGCCGAGAGTTCTAAAGCTATTTGGTCTGCAAGCTATCTGTTTTCATATATTATGAAACAGATTTATGCGTATGTCGAAAAGGAAGTAGGAGAAAAGAATATTATACTCCCTTATGCCGATGACAGTTTAATGAAAGAGAAGCTAAAAGCTGGTCTGTTTCCCGACCGCATTATCTTTATCGGCAAATTAACCGATTTTAAAACGAAAAAAAGCGAGATTATTAACGATTTAGCTACATTGATAGCTAATGATATAGCCGAAGATTTTGAGCATGTTCAAAAATATCTTTCTAATTATCTTGTTATCAATTGCGTAGAAAAGGATTTGTCTGAATCTGACAATGCTGTTGATATAATGAACGAATACCTAGATACGTCAGAACTGTTTCAAAAAACAAATCCGTATGTAGATAAAAGCTATTTATCTGACTTTTTAGAAATGAAAATTAGCGGTTATAATACATTTATAAAAGATGAATTTGGAGAACAACCTGTTCCAAGTATTAATCAAATAGCAACCGCAAAACTCAAACATATGGTTAAAAGTTCGCGTAAGGAAGATGATAATTTCTATGATAACGTAAAGAAAGAAAAACCTGAGGAGTTGCGCAATTTCCATAAATATATCGCTATTGTACAAGCCGATGGAGATAACTTTGGAAAATTTAACAAAGCTCTCTATGCACTACCAAAGGAGATAAGACACGACTACATTGTTCAGCTTTCAAAAAATTTAACAAAATTTTCAAAAGCATCACTGAAAATTGTAAGAGACTGGTCAGGTGTGCCTATTTATGCAGGTGGAGATGATTTGCTCTTTTTTGCACCGATAGCAGATATTGAAAGGGTGGAGATGCAAAAATCCGATTCAGAAAAAGCAGATGGCGATAAAACTGAAAGCGTGAAATGCACAGTAAAAGAAGATATTTTTGATGTTGTTAATTGCATTGATGCGAAATTCAATGAGCTTTTTACCGAGTATAATATAGATGGAATAAATTTCGAATCTGTTATTAAGAGTCTTAATAAAAAACCATCAATGTCTTATGGGATTAGTATTAGTTACTATAAATTCCCGTTGGATCAAGCACTAGATAATGCTTATTCCATGCTGAAAGAAGCTAAAAAGGGAAATAAAAATGCTGTCAGCTTACAAATTATCAAGCATAGCGGACAGGCATTCTATGCTCGTTTTGACAAAACTGATAACAGCTATGAAGAGTTAAAAAAATTATACAGCGGCCTGTCTGTTAATAATGACTTTATTTCGGGTTTTATGTACAAATTACACCCGCTGACAACGGTTTTGAAAGAAATAGCATTAGAGCAAGATGAAGGCAAAAGAAATAATAGAATTGATGCATTTTTTGAAAACTTTTTTGATGAAGATATTCATAAAAAGCAACTGAATGATGAGGATAGTTTTTTGAAAAAGGTCAGAAAATTAATCCAAAAGATTTATACTGAGCAGCCACTTACAAATGAAAATGCGGACAAACAGCATAAAATCAATCTTGATAAGCTCTATTCCGGACTACGTTTCTACCAATTTATTAACGCAAAAGATGAAAAATAATATGGCACATTATTTAATAAAACTTAAACCATACGACAAATTCTTTTTTGGCACTGAAAAAGGATTTGGAGCAGACAATCAAAATTACTTTGTACGATCGACCTATTTTCCGCAACAAACTGCTTTATTGGGACTATTGCGTTATCAATTGCTTTGTCAAGCGGATAAAACCGTTTTTGCAAACAATAAAATAGTAAATAGTGTTGAAGCTATAAAATTAATTGGGGCACAAAGTTTTACAGTCGGAGTTGAAAATGATTTTAAAAAAATCATTTCCCTTTCACCCGTCTTTTTGATTAAAAATGGCAAAGAGCTATATCCGCTTAATCGTGAATATCAAGACATGAAAAAGAAAGAAGAGAAAAAACCCAACTGGCAAATGCGTAATTTGTTGTTTGAAGATAACAACGTTCTTTTGTTCGATTATAATCCCAAATTAGATTTACCCGATTTACTTTTCTGTGGAGGAGAAAAGTATAAATACGATGATATTTTTAAGGAAGTTCAACAGGTGGGTATTCGCAAAAACTATGAAGGGAAAACCGACGATAAAGCTTTTTATATGCAAACTTTTTATTCGTTTAAAGAGCGAGATACTTCCTTTGCTTTTTATGCAGAAATAGATGTAGAATTGCAGAGTAGTTCACTTGTGTATTTAGGAGGTGAACGACAAGCATTTTCATTTGAAGTTGAAAAAGACAAAACGTTTGATCTAAATAAATTAGTTTATCAATCTACTCCCGATGTTCATAAACTTGTTTTAATATCGGATGCGTATTTTGATGGAAATATAAACGAATATTGCGACTTCGCTTTAACTGATTTAGTGAATTTTCGTTCTCTTGCAACATCAATACATACTGAAAGGTACTATGATGTTGGTAAAAATGATAAAGTGAAAAAATCAAGTGCTTTTCAACTCTACAAAAAAGGGTCGGTTTTTTATTCGAAAGATGAAAAAAAATTAATTGACTTAAAAGCAAAATTAGAAAAATCAGAATTTTATACTATTGGTTACAACTATTCAAAAATCATTTAAATTCATAAAAATATGGCTACACACGTTTATCTTATTACTTGTCTCACAAATATGCATGTGGGAACAGGAGGTGCAAACTACGAAACAATCGACAATTCCGTTCAACGTGATATTGTCACAGAAATGCCTACCATTTTTTCGTCCAGTATAAAAGGTGCATTACGCGAATTTTTTAAAAATAAATGGGGGCAAAACGATGACAAATTAAATTACATCTTTGGGCCCGATAATACTCGAACGGCCGGAAAAGATGGTAATATCGGACACTACAATTTTTTAGCTGCTGATTTAATATCCTATCCCGTTCGTTCGGAACAAAAACCCTATTTTAATGCCACTTCACCCTTCCTTTTACAACAAGTAAACAAATTGGCAAAAGCATTTGGTTTAAATGAAGTTTTTTCTGAAATAAAAAGTGCTGATGAAAACAAGCCTCTGACAAAAGAAGCCAACCAGACCCTCGAAGATTGGACATCGGCTGGTGGGTTAACGCTACAAGATGCAAACATCGGTAAAGATATTGCTATTTTTCATGAAAAAGATTTCAAGCATCTAGCAAAAAAACTTCCTGTAATTGCTCGTAACAGATTAGATAATGGCCAAAGTAAAAATCTTTGGTATGAGGAAGTAATTCCTCGAGAATCTCGTTTTATATTTTTTGTTTCAGTACCCGATAATGAAAGGTATCTTAAAGATTTTGATAGAGAGCTTGAAAACGGTATTGTACAAATTGGAGCGAATGGCTCGATTGGTTACGGTTTTTGTAAAATCACTAAAATTAAATAGTTATGCTTATTTCTGATAAAATAAATAATCTTATTCCGAAGGCCATGGAGGCTATTCGTGAGGTCGGAATAGCTAATGGTCAAAATGAAGTGGCAAAAGAATTCGAGGGTTATATCGCAAGTTTTGGACCCAATATTATTCAGTCCGGCTTATTGCCAACGCTGATTTTCTTTCATAACACAAGTGGAAAGAAAAAAGACAGTTCTTTATGGCTTAAATCAATTAGATATGTAATGTCAAACGGCGCCGAGATGAGCAACTTGATAGAATACGTTATTACACATTGCCGCCAACAAACTGTTGATAGAAACGAATATCAACTCGCAGATATGAATCAGGCAAAGCTTAATGCGATGGAAAAAGAAATTTCACTGATCGTTGCTGCTTTAAAATTAGCAGTCAGAACTTTTATAATAAAAGAGGAATAATATGAATTTAGGATATTTATACAATAAAAAATACTTTCAATCTGTATTTTTTAGTTTGAATGGAAAAGCTAGAATGGATGTAAATCCAGCAATGGATACTCTTTTAGCTCATCATTTATCAAATGCAGAAAAAGAAAATTTACCTAACAGCATCTATCACTTTACCCTCAAAACACTCTATCCTGGTCTGCTATGTGGCGCCGGATATGAACACGAAATTGGGGGAAAAGAGATGGAAGATGAATATAAATTGGGAGTTTTTTTCGACTATACAACCGGATTGCCTGTTATTCCGGGTTCTTCCATTAAAGGGATGTTGCGTTCCGCGTGTGAAATGCGCAATGGAAATTATATTATTGACATTGCTAAAGAGTTGAATGCAGGTCAAAGAGCTGCTAATAAGGGTTTTAATAAAAGCGATATTGAGGTTTTTCTAAAAAGCATTGCAGATAATAAGGCTTGGCACCATCAGTTTATCGATACTGTTTTTGAAGGAAAAATTGGGAATAAGGGTATTTCTATATACAAGAGAGATGTTTTTTTAGATGCTTTCCCAATTAAGTCAGAAGGAAAGCTATTTGGGAATGATTATATTACACATCATGAAAGTCCATTGAAAAATCCTAATCCTATTCAGTTTTTACGAGTTCAACCTAAAACTACTTATCAGTTTCGATTTGTTTTATACGACAGTAAGAATATATCGGCAAATCTTAAGTTAGAGATTTTCAGACAAATCATTTTGGATTTAGGTCTCGGCGCCAAAACCAACGTGGGGTATGGTCAGTTTAGTGAAAATGACCAGCAGGGTAAGTCCAATTACAATTCTGGGGAGAAAAAACAGACTGAAGGAGTTTTCGGCAAGGAAAAAATTCCAGAAAATAATTCATCTCAGATCCCTGATAATTTATTTCCGAAGAAAGCAATACCCTACTTAAGAAAGGACCAGGAATTTGAAGGAACCGTAACAAAACAGATTGGTGACTATTTCATGATAAGCTTCGAGGTTCACGGGGAGAAATGCCTGATCAGGAAAAAACCCAATGAAAAATTGAATTTAAAACCCAACATGAAAGTTCGAGTGATTTGCGCCAATGATTTTTCTTCTGAGAATCCCCATATTTCAATAAAAAACAAGTAACCGAAACGCCTCAGAATGACTAAAGAAGAGACTATTCGCATAAAAACATACCAATTGGATCCCTATTTTGCAAACGGCAAAGATACTGTTGCATGTGATAGTATTTGGTTCAGGGAAGAGATCAACAATTTGGTCCGCGAAAACCGGCAAATCCTGGAAGTTAAAAAGGCAGATATTTCTTTATTTTACAACCACAATCCTGAAACAGGGCGAACCCGTATCGGGTACCCGCTGATAATCTATCACCGGTTCGGAGAACGGTTTTATCTTACCGGTGTCAACGAGGGCGCAAGGGCGGTGAATTGTCTTGGAGAAATACTGGACCGTCCGTTCAGGATGGGAGATGTTTTCTTCGATAAACTTAAGCTGATTCAGGATGATGACGCATTCCGGATCGGAACTTTTCCTTTCTCTAAAATGTATCGTCTTATTGCATGGATCCCTTTTCATCACCGCGAGTTTAAAGCTTACAAAAAGCTAAACCTGGTTGAAAAGGTTGCCGGGTTGAATAATAAACTAAAGAATCACATTGCCGGGGAAATGGGGAAGTACCTTGGAATCCAATTTGAAGAACTGGAAGCCGAAATAACTGATTTCCCTGTTGAATATGATACTCCTTTGATATACAAAGGATTCGGATACATTGCCTATGATATTCTTTTTAAAGCCAATGTTGAGCTTCCCCCCTTTCTCACTTTAGGGAATAATAAATCCATGGGATATGGAAGAATTGTTCCCTTATAAAAATGTTGAACCAGTTCTTTGACATGCTGAAAAAAACAAAATTGCTTGATCGTTTTGTTCTCCCAACCAAAAACCGAAATATGCTTGATAAATTAACATCATTGAACGAACTTGCCTCTTTCCTGGGTGTAGGGGTCGCAGTCCTGAAAAAACTGAAACCGGAAGATCACTATTATGTCTTTCAGATCCCGAAACCCGGGAAAAAGGAGAAAAGGACCATCGAAGCGCCAAAAGGAGAACTTCAATTCATCCTTGACAGACTGGCAGATGGTTTACAGTGGAACTACTCAGACCACAGGACTCATGCAGCACACGGATATATCCGTTCGACAGTGAACGATCCTGATAAAAGGAGCATTTTTACCAATGCTTCCAGGCATTTGGGAAAGAAATACATACTGAACATTGACCTGGATAACTTCTTTCATCAGGTAACAGACCAAAAAGTACGGGAAATATTTTCGGATGACCGTTTTTTCAAATTTGATTCCCCGACAGTGGAATTAATGACAAAACTGGTTTGTTATCAAGGGAGACTACCCATGGGAAGTCCAACCTCACCACCCATGTCAAACTTTGCCACTTTTGACCTGGATCTGGAACTGGACCGCTGGACCCGGCACCAGAAAATTACCTATACCCGTTTTGTTGACGATCTTTCCTTTTCATCTGATAAACCGCTGACAGAGAATCACTTTAAACTAATTGAAGAGTCTTTGCTTTCTCATAAATTCTTACCTGATGCTGATAAAATTAAGTGGTTTGGCCCTGACGATATTAAAGAGGTAACCGGACTGATTGTGGGTGATAAAATTTCACTTCCGGGTGAATATCTTACCGATTTGGTGTCTGAAATAGACCGGTTGCACAAAGTCAGACAGGAAATAATGGTTTACCCTGATTATCCTGCAATGGAATGGCTGAATAAGGTGGAAAAGGTAGTTGCTGGTCGACTTGCATTTGTTAAGGCAGTTTACGGAAAGGAACATCCAATTTTTCTTTCATTACTGCAAAAGAAGATTCAGGTTTCAGAACCTGAAGACCTTAGTATCAGTTGGCGCTATGCAGGTTATGAATACTATTCCATATAGCCATGCAGATCGTTTTAGATACCTATGGGCTTTTATTAGGAATCCGGAACGGATGCTTTTTAATATCATCGAAGAAAGCGCGAAGGATAATTCACCCCTCCCGGATTACCAGCATTTTGGTAACCCGACCTTGCCGGATTTCCTCACCGGCTATGCTGCTGGCCGCCACCAATGAGATTGCTATTATAATATGTAACCCATGTGGCGAACCTGAAGCCAGGATTTGGTCTCCCCGGTTTTTAAACCTGTCAACGCTGCGTCGGAAACAGTATGTTTTTTCTGCGGGAAGCAATGGGTTTAATTGGATATGTAAAATGATAGGGATAAAGATCTTTAATCAGTTACAAAACCTGAATTATTTATCACGTCGTAAACCTGTTTTGAATACGGAAATTGAAAAAACTTCATTTCAAATCAATACAATTCTCGAACAGATAAATGCACTTGTGTGGAATCCGGAGGAAAATTATAAAAAGCTGCGCTATTTTGAAGCAATTGCCGCACGCTATTATTGGCAAATTATTGGGAAACAACTTCCTGATCCATATAAATTCACGAAACGAATTAAGAAAAACCCTCTTGATGGCTTCAATCCAAGTATCAATTATCTGTATGGTATGTTGCGCAACCAGATTGAAACGGCAATTCTTGGAACCGGCCTTGATCCGGCATTGGGATGCATGCACCGCGACGGGTTTAAAATGCCTTCTCTTGTTTTTGACCTGATGGAACCATTTCGCCCGCTTGTTGACAGTTTACTTCTCCGGAATATATTGTCTGGTAAACTAAAAAATATGTTTGAAATCAACGAGGAGAAAATATATATTTTAACTCGTCAGGGACGGAAATGTCTCATTGAAATGTTCAATGAACATCTTCAGCAGAAGATCTTATTCCAGAATAGAAAAAGTGGATTTCAAAATCACATTTTGCTGGAAACCCGAAATCTTGCAAAAATGATAAATCAACAATGAAACCCAAAGCAACGTTTTATATGGTCATGTACGATATTACCCAGAAGCGTGCATTGCAAAAGACAGCCAAAATAATGGAAAAGTTTGGTTTTATCCGGATCAATTATTCCGTGTGGCTGGGGAATAATGATCCGGTAGGTCAGCCCGAATTGAATGAAAAGCTTGAGAAGCTACTTGAAACCCCTGAAAATAAAGGAACCCGGTTTTATATCCTTCCGGTCACGATTAACACGGTGAAAAAAATCAGAAAACTGAATGGCCGGAAACCCAAAGAGCTTGATTTTTGGGTAGGAACGCGAAAAACCATGTTCTTCTGATAGATTATACATAAGATCCAAAAAACGAGGGAAATGCATAAAAATGGTATTTTTCATGTAAGATTTTCTGCATCTAATAGCTGCAAAATAAGGGCAAACGCGTATATTTGTGTTGGAGTGGCTGCTCAGGATTTCGATCACTGAAACGTACTCCTGAAATGTTCGTGTTTTCATCTTTTGGTTGGAGTGGCTGCTCAGGATTTCGATCACTGAAACCTTCATAACCAGAAATCATTTTCCCGTTATATAGTTGGAGTGGCTGCTCAGGATTTCGATCACTGAAACCAAGACAAACTGTGACTCGGCGCCACATATGATCGTTGGAGTGGCTGCTCAGGATTTCGATCACTGAAACCCAAAAATAACTACAGTAAAATTCTCCTTCAAGTTGGAGTGGCTGCTCAGGATTTCGATCACTGAAACTCTCAGAGAACTCCAGCACCGTCCGCCTTTTTAAAGGTTGGAGTGGCTGCTCAGGATTTCGATCACTGAAACTGGTCAAATTGAGCCTCCCTGCCACCTCCTCGATGTTGGAGTGGCTGCTCAGGATTTCGATCACTGAAACTTTACAGGTAGCGGATCATATCCGCTACTTTTTGTTGGAGTGGCTGCTCAGGATTTCGATCACTGAAACATTAACCTGTCAGTCAGGTCTGCCATCTTTCCGTTGGAGTGGCTGCTCAGGATTTCGATCACTGAAACTTTTAACAATATTCTCATATCCTAACTCTTTTTGGTTGGAGTGGCTGCTCAGGATTTCGATCACTGAAACCTACATTGAGAGCTATATAGCATCTCTCTTTTTGTTGGAGTGGCTGCTCAGGATTTCGATCACTGAAACCTTTTCTAAAATTTTAAGAAATTTTTACATTAGTTGGAGTGGCTGCTCAGGATTTCGATCACTGAAACAGAATTGGTCGATATCCATTACGGTCACTGTATGTTGGAGTGGCTGCTCAGGATTTCGATCACTGAAACCGAGGGTACATGGTCCGGCTGCGAGCAAATCGGTTGGAGTGGCTGCTCAGGATTTCGATCACTGAAACTCTCAGCTCGATTTTTCTTTTTATTTTTATTTAGTTGGAGTGGCTGCTCAGGATTTCGATCACTGAAACTCAATAATAATTTCCCCTTCTGGGAAGATTATGTTGGAGTGGCTGCTCAGGATTTCGATCACTGAAACATTAAAAAATTGCCATTTTGAGTTGTTAGTCTGTTGGAGTGGCTGCTCAGGATTTCGATCACTGAAACTTTCATAAGTTTCCTCGGTCAGTGAATACTCTTTTGTTGGAGTGGCTGCTCAGGATTTCGATCACTGAAACTCTGCAAAGAAGATTTTTCTATCTCCGTCAACAGTTGGAGTGGCTGCTCAGGATTTCGATCACTGAAACGACACGAATAAAGTTCCAATAACCTCCACATCAAGTTGGAGTGGCTGCTCAGGATTTCGATCACTGAAACATTAACTCTCTTTTTGTATTCTAAAACCTTCTGTTGGAGTGGCTGCTCAGGATTTCGATCACTGAAACTCACATTACCATCTTGGAACAACAGTGGAAAAGTTGGAGTGGCTGCTCAGGATTTCGATCACTGAAACAAAAATTTAAACTCTGCAAAGAAGATTTTTCTGTTGGAGTGGCTGCTCAGGATTTCGATCACTGAAACAATTGGTCACATCTAACCTCTCCGTTCTAATAAGTTGGAGTGGCTGCTCAGGATTTCGATCACTGAATTATTCCTGCCGGGGAAGGATGAGTGAAGGGCAGGAATAATCGCGAGCGGGAATATGTGAAGGAGGTGGGTGCGAGCAAACGGTTCCGGCAACAGAACCTGATTGATGGAAAGGGTTGGAGTGGCTGCCTGGTACGATGTTTTTGGAGAAGGAACGATCGCTGACGCAGTATTGGACAGGTTAGTTCACACATCGTACAGAATCAAATTTAATGATGTAAACTTGAGAAAAAAACTGTAAAATTGTCAGGAATCCGTGTTCTTTGAATTATGACCCGGCAGGGGGTCAATATCACCGGAACATCCATAACTATAAACATATCATGGAATCTTTTGACTCGACAAAAACAAGTTTAAGTGAATTATTGAAAAATGCAAGCACAGGTAAAATTCAACTCCCCGATTTTCAAAGAGGATGGGTTTGGGATGATAACCGCATAAAGGGATTGTTGGCGAGTGTGGCCAAGTCATTTCCGATCGGAGCCATTATGCTCCTTGAAACCGGAAATGAGAATGTAAGGTTTAAGACAAAGCCGATTGAAGGCGTCATATTATCAAATCATACCAAACCCGATATGTTAATCCTTGATGGCCAGCAAAGATTGACATCCCTGTATCAGGCTATTGTTTCAAACAAAATTGTGACCACAAAAAATGAAAAGGGATTTGAAATCAAGCGTTGGTATTACATTGATATGGTAAAAGCTATGGATCCTTCGGTAGACCTTGAAGAATCCATCATTTCCATAAATGAAAAGAAACAAATTACAGCAAATATCGGAAGGGATATCGTTCTAGATCTTTCAAAAGAGGAGTATGAATTCGAAAAACTGATGTATCCTGTCCAATTGATTGATGAAAGCGATGACTGGTACATGAAGTATCAGGAATATTATGATTACGACAGGGATAAAATAATATTCTGGAATGCCTTTAAAAACAAAGTCATAAAAAGCTTCGAAAAATATATGATTCCGGTCATCACTTTAAAGAAGGAGAATCCAAAAGAAGCTGTTTGCCAGGTTTTTGAAAAAGTAAATACTGGGGGAGTCTCCTTGACCGTTTTTGAATTATTGACTGCCACCTTTGCTTCGGACGAATATGATCTTAAAGAAGATTGGTTAAAAACTAGACACCGCTTTTTGAATGAGAAGGGTCTTCAGGTTTTACAGAATGTAAACAATACGGATCTCATTCAGGCAATTACCCTCATTTCCTCTTATAAGAAGAAAATGATTGCCATAAAAAATCGGAAACCTCAGGATGAGATTCCGGCGGTAGGCTGCAAAAGGAAAGATATGCTGAGCCTCACGCTGAATGAGTTCCTAGCAAACAAAGATGAGATTGTAAACGGATTCATGAAAGCAGCCAAACTACTATCAGAACATCACATTTTTAGCAAAAGAGATTTGCCTTACAATACGCAACTGATCCCATTGTCAGCCATACTTGCTGTCCTGGGAGATAAAGTTGATAATGTAGGCAATAAGATGAAATTGTTTCAGTGGTTTTGGTGTGGTGTATTTGGTGAGTTGTACGGATCGGCCAATGAAACCCGGTATGCACTTGATCTTCCGCAAGTAGTCGACTGGATTCTAAACAACGGACCTGAACCAAAAACTGTCTATGATGCCAATTTTTCACCTTCCAGGTTACACACTTTGCGTACCAGAAATAGCGCTGCTTACAAAGGTGTTTATGCCATCTTAATGGATGAAAACACAAAAGATTGGCTGTCTGCATCACAGATCAATATGATGAATTATTTCTCCGAGTCTATCGACATTCACCATATCTTCCCTGTAGCCTGGTGTGAGAAAAATGGAATTAACTCCAAAGATTTTGATTGCATCATCAACAAAACTCCACTTTCCGGAAGAACTAACCGGATTGTCAGCGGGGATGCCCCGTCCAAATACCTTGAACGTATCAAAAAGCATGCTGGAGTTGATGATAGCACTTTCCTTGACATATTAAAATCGCACGTAATCAAACCGGAGTTATTATATGCAGATGATTTTCAAACCTTCTTAAACGACAGAAAAGAACAGATTTTAGTCAGGATCGAAAAAGCCATGAACAAGCCTATTCCGCGAGATTACGTAAATCCTGAGGAAGAAATCCAGAATCAACAAGAAATAGAAGAAGAGATCTTAAATGATTAGACGTTTATTTTTAACCGAAAAAATGTGTAAATTATAGAAAATTTACAAACCTTTAAGATACAACCCAAAATGCCGACTTTAAAGGAGTTAATACCAAATTTTGAAAGATTGACAGGAAGGTCAACACATTGCAAACTGCCTGATGATGTAAATATCCTACCTTTTGAAGACGGGAAAGATATTGGATTCAGTCAGTTTAATGGTAAGCGCCCAGTAAACTGCATCTAGTCGATGCCCGATTTTTTAGTTTATTCGCCGGGAAGTA
>MTKZ01030551.1_pt1 | contig 20710 bp, 12 predicted proteins | sample 1042781 | NCBI WGS metagenome assembly MTKZ01 (sample SAMN06212207, study PRJNA360539) | anaerobic digester metagenome | biome: Wastewater treatment plant; material: sludge; isolation source: anaerobic digester fed with sludge from wastewater treatment plant | place: Denmark: WWTP Viborg ... | reverse complement strand
ACGCACAGGCGCGGGATGTCCTCGTCTTCCATCAGCCGGAAGATGTCCCCGAGCTGGTCGCTGTTCAGCTTGTGAATCGTGAATCGCAGGCCCACCCGGATGCCGGCCTGGCGGCAGTGGCGGATGCCCCGGATGGCCTCGTCAAACGCCCCCTGCTTGCCGCGAATCCGGTCGTGACGCTCGCCGATGCCGTCAATGCTGACGCCTACGTAGCTGAAGCCGCGCTCCTGTATCTTTGCTGCGGCCGCGGCATCAATCAGCACCCCGTTCGTCGAAAGCACAGTCCGGATCCCTCTCCCCCGCGCATGCGCTGCCAGTTCCCACAGGTCGGGGCGCATCAGCGGCTCGCCGCCGGAAAAGAGCAGGGTGGGGACGCCAAAGCTCGCCAGGTCGTCAATCAGCGCAAGCCCTTCCTGAGTCGTCAGTTCTCCCTCGTAGTCCTGATCGCGCGAGTCCGCGTAGCAGTGCATGCAGCGCAGATTGCACCGCCGCGTGAAGTTCCACACCACAATCGGCTTCTTGTCCTGAGAGTAGTGCAGAAGATGCGCGGGCATTTGCGATGTCTGCCTGCCGTAGCGCAGAGCATCTCCGGGGGTCGCCGTTCCGCACAGAAGTCTTGTTACACCAAGCATATCGTTCTAGACCTGACTGTAAAGCGTGTCGCGCCGCCGGGGCTCGTACCCCGCGTCGCGGATGATGCGTTCGATCTCGCTGATCGGCATGTCGTAGGACGTTCCCGCCGAACTGACGACGTTCTCTTCGAGCATCGTGCTCCCGAAGTCGTTGACTCCGTACCCGAGCGAGATAGCCCCGATCTTCGCGCCCTGAGTCACCCAGCTTGCCTGGATGCTCGGGACATTGTCCAAAAAAATGCGCGATATGGCGACCGTGCGAAGGTACTCGTAGCCGCCCGTCTTCTTCCCGCCGAGTTCCGTCCCGTCGGGCTGATAGCTCCACGGGATGAACGCGGTGAAACCGCCGGTCTCGTCCTGCAGATCGCGCACGCGCTGAAGGTGTTCGATGCGCTCGGCAAGAGTCTCGACCGAGCCGTACATCATCGTCGCTGTCGTGCGCATCCCGATCTCGTGCGCATCGCGCATTACGCCCAGCCACTCGTCCGCCGTGTCTTTCCGGGGCGCAATCTCCCCGCGCACCCTGTCCACCAGAATCTCGCCGCCCGCGCCCGGAAGTGATGCCAGCCCCGCGTCGCGCAGCCGCGCCAGCGTTTCCTTCACGCTCAGGCGGGCCATATGCGCGATGTAGCGCACCTCCGACACGGAAAGCGCGTGCAGGTGCGTGGTGGGGAAGCGCTCCCGGATCGAGCTGAACAGGTCTTCGAAGTAGTCGAGCTTCAGTTGCGGGTTCAGTCCGCCCTGCATCAGAAGCTCCGTGCCGCCGAGCGCAACCAGCTCCTTTATCTTCTGGAATATCTGTTCTTTCGTCAGCACATACCCGTCCGGCGACCCCGGCGGGCAGGAGAAGTTGCAGAACCTGCACCGGACCCAGCATACGTTCGTGTAGTTGATGTTGCGCCCGCAGATATACGTCACCACGGGCTCGGGGTGAACCCGCCACCGGACCACGTCCGCGAGCCGCGAAAGCTCCACAAGGCCGGCGCTCTCGTAGAGCCGCAGCGCCTCCGCGGCGGATATCCTGCCGCCCTCCTCGGTCTTTTCGATGATGCCCTTCATGCGTCTGCTCCGGCAGGCGCCACGGGGTTGTAGAACGAATCACGCTCCACAGGTTCCCGTCCCGCCTCGCGGATGAGCGCAAGCATCTCCTCGCGCGTCAGTTCCTGATGTGTCGCCTCCACGTCCTCGCGCGTGATCTCGTACTCCATCACCGTGCCGTCGAAATCGTCCGCCCCGTACCAGAGCGCAATCTGTGCCACCGCGGGGCCGATCATCACCCAGAAGCTCTTGATGTGCGGGAAGTTGTCGAGCATCAGCCGCGAGACGGCGACCATCCGCAGATCGAGCGTGCCGGTCGTCGGGGGGATGCCCTCCAGCTCCGTCCGCGCCGCGTGAAACGCGAGCGGAATAAACGCGAGGAAGCCCCCCGTCTCGTCCTGAAGCTCGCGCAGCCTCGTGAAATGCTGAACGCGCTCGGCATTGGTCTCCATGTGTCCGTAGAGCAGCGTCGCGTTCGACTTCAGCCCCTGCCTGTGCGCCTCCCGCGCCGTGTTCAGCCACTGCTCGGCGTCCATCTTGCGCCCGAAAAGCTCCGCGTGCAGCCGCTCCGACATCACCTCCGCGCCGCCGCCCGGCAGCGCGCCGAGCCCGGCATCCATCAGTTCGCGGAGAGTCTCGTCCAGTTCTTTGCCGCCCGCCTCCGCGATCTGCGCCAGCTCGATCATCGTGAACGCTTTCACCGTCGCTTCCGGGCGCGCTTTTTTCACTGTCCGCACAAGGTCCACGTAGTAGCTGTAAGGCAGCGCCGGGTTCACGCCTCCGGTCACGTGTACTTCCGTGATCGGAACCTGCCGGAATGCCTCGATGCGCTCGCGGACGTCGTCCATCGAAAGCGTGTAGGGGGCTGGCCCGCCCTGCTTTGCATAGAACGAGCAGAACCGGCACCGCTTGCCGCAGATGTTCGTGTAGTTGATGTGCTGGTTGCGCACGTAATATGCACGGTTGCCGCTGCGGGCCTCCCGGACGTGGTTTGCCAGCGTCCCGACGAGCCCCAGATGCGGCGTCTCGAAGAGCCTGACGCCGTCTTCAAACGACAGGCGCCGCCCGCTGGCGACCTTTTCGAAGATGTCCTCAAGTCCGGCGGAGGCGAATTGTCGGGAGTCCAGATGAGAGTTCACGCGATAGTTCCTGCCGGGCGCGCGCCTGCCCGTGCGGGCCGGGCTGCTCCTTCCGAATCATATACCACGACGCCTCCCTCTGCCACGCCGGGCTTCCATCAAACGGCGGCAGTGTGCCATAATCGCTCTATGCTGCACGATTACCTCCGCCAACTCGAAGAGATCATTGACCCCGCGCACGCCGCCGCTGTCGAAAAGCGCGTCGCCGCCGCGGTATCGTATGAGCCTGTGGACCATCTGCCGGTAATCGTTGGCTTCGCGCCGCCCGAATGGCCGTCGTTTTCGTACCGCGAGACGTTCGAAGACCCTGAGAAGATGCTGCTGGTGGAGCTCTCCCGCGTGTGGGCGTCGGCGCTCGTGCGGGACGACTCTGTGTACACTATCCGCGCCAACTACGGGGTTGGGGCGGTGGCTTCGATCCTCGGATGCGGCGTCAGCCTCTCGGCGGACAACGCCATGCCATGGGTCGACCATCTCAGCGCCGCCGAACTCGATGCGCTGCACGAACGGGGCGCGCCTGAGGATATTACCGCCGGACTGGGCGGGCGCATCCTCGAAACCGAAGCGTATTATCAGCGCGTGCTCGCCGACTACGAGAAGCTCAGTTCGACTGTGCGCATCTTTCTCTCGGACACTCAGGGGCCCTTCGACATCGCGCATCTCGTGATGGGGCACAGCATCTACACCGAGCTCTACGACAACCCTGCTCGCGTCCAGCGCCTGCTCGACATCGTCACCGAGACCTACATCCGCTTCACCCGCGCCCAGAAAGAGCTTCTGGGGGAGACGGGCGCGGGCGGGTTCGTCCCGCACACGCAGATGCTGATCCGGGGTGGAACGCGCGTGTGCGATGACAGCGCCATCAACCTGTCCGCCGATTTCTACCGCGAGTTCTGCGCCCCCTTCAACGAGCGCGCGTTTGCGGCTTTCGGGGGAGGAATGGTGCACTACTGCGGCAGCGGCGCGCAGATTCTGGACGAGGTGCTTGCCCTTCGCGGCATCACATGCATCAACTTCGGGCAGGCCGACATGCAGGACCTGTCCGTTGTCTATCCGAAGGCCGCCGCGTCCCACATCGCAGTTCTCGCCTGGAATGCCCCGCTCGACCCGGCGCTCGGCATCGAGACCGGCCTGACGCTGCTCACGTCCGCGCCAGACCTGCCGTCCGCCCGCGCGCTCGTGAACGGCGCGCGCTAGAACCCGCTGAGCGCGACGTAGCCGTACGGCGCGACCGTGACTCTTGTCCGGTAGCCGCGCCCGTCAGGTTGGCACGGGTATCCGTCCGGCCTCCACGGCGTGCGCACGTCCACAGTCTGAGATCGCCCGGTGTTGTTGTAGACGATGTTCGCGTTGATGGAAGCCTGCTCCATGTGATCGCCCAGATACCGGGTCACCGTTCGCGGCTTCGGCTCTGGCACGCGATACTGCACCCCGGCTGAATCGAGCACGTTGCGCATCAGCGCCGTGCCGAACGCGTTCTGCGGGTGCGCCGAGTCGTAGGGCCCGAACAGGTCGGTCTCGTTCGCCGAGCTGTCCGCCGAGCCGCTCACGTTGCGCGGCGGCTTGCGCTCCGGGTTGAGGCACGCCGACGCCAGCGGATGCCCGTGAAAGAAGATGAACCGTCCGCCGCGCCGGGTGGACACCAGCGTCCGGCCTCCACAGCGCATCTGCACCGACGCCTGCCGCGCGTCCGCGTAGTCGAACCCTTCGTCCCCGGACAGCCGCACGGGCAGCTTCGCAAGAAGCTCATTCATTCCCCGCGTCAGGTCCGACTCGGCCGCCACGCTGACGTCGCCCTCGGGGTGCTCCCCGTATCTCAGCGCGGCGCCATCTACCGTTCGTGTTGACCCCGCCCGCGCCTGCTCCGCGTCCAGAGCCTGCCCGAACGCTCCCGTGAACAGCACGGTCGCCTTTGTGCGCGTCAGCCTGTCCAGTGTCTCCGACAGAAGATACGCTGCGTCCGGGATGACGATCAGCCGGTACGCATCCATCTCCTCAACCGCAAGCTGGTCGAGCCGCGGCGACCCGATCCGGCGCATCTGGCAACCGAACCTGCGCATCTCCACGTCCAGCAGAATAGCGTCCACGGAGTTCCTCGGATGCAGGGGCAGCGCGGCGGCGGCATAGGTCGGGCACACGAACAGCACGTCCCGCTCCGCTGGTTCCAGCGGCTCATCGAGCAGTTTCTTCAGCGTGGGCGCGAAGTGGTCTTCCCATCGGTTGAACTCAACCCTCTCCGCGCGCTGTTGTGTCCAGCCGAAGCTGTTCACAGCGTAGCCGTTCGTGAGCTGGCAGCCCATGAAGCCCTGCCCGCCGCCCCGCTTTCGCGCCAGAATCGGCAGCGCGTATTTCGCATAGCCGCGCCAGTCGCCGCAGCGATAGCGGAAGCCCATCGTCTCGGTGAGCGAGCTCTCAGTGCGGTGCAGAGTCTGGAACGGGAACGAAGCCTCACCGAGCGCGAAGTCCGCCTCCGGCTGTTCGGTCATCGTCCAGAGATAGCCCATCACCGGGTACATCTCCTGCCACATCCCCACGGGCTTGCCGCCCGCCGCGCCCTTCAGCCGCCGCAGCATTGCGCTGAATGCCTCCTCCAGATAGACATAGCGGAAGCGAATGAAGCGGTTGTAATCGGTGTTCAGTCCTGCCGTCAGGTCGGGCAGCGTCTCGACCGGCGCCAGGCCTCCCTGCTTTCGCCACTCGTTGAACCGCGCCAGCGCATGCTCGCTGCGCCCCGCCTCGAAGCTGACGAACCCCGCCTCTCCGTAGATGCCCCACGTCGGCGCGAAGGCGATCACGTCCGGGTTCCCGGCGTAGCGCCGCAGAACCGCGCGGAAGTACGTCTCAACGCGCTCCATCGCCTCGGGCCAGAACGGGTCAAGACGCCCCATCAGCTTCTTGCCGCCCGTTTCCGTGTCCCAGAAGTCCTGCCCCAGCGCCGCCCAGCCGACGATGGCGAAAACTACCTTCATGCCCCTGTCCGATGCCTGCTTCACGAACGCGTCCGGCGCCGCGAAGTCCACCTCGCCCGCCGCGTTCATCGGAGGGGCGATCTTGAGCATCGCGGTGTCGTACCCGGCCGCCCGGGCATCATCCAGATCGGCTTCGGAGTAGCCCGTCATAGGCAGCCAGACCAGACGCCCTTTGAGCGGCGAGATGTCCTGCGCCAGCGCGCTGCGGCATGCCAGCGCAACGGCAACGAGGGTCAGAAGAGCAAGGATTACAGTTCGCATGACGCCATCGTCGCACAACGCCGTCCCGCCGCGCAAGCATGGGCGGTGTTTGCCGTTGCGGTGAGGGCGTCCGCGTCTGGCGCCGAGTGGCCCCGGCCGCAGACAGCCAGTCTATTCGTCGTTCAACTCGAAGACCTGCTCCACCGGTACTCCGAAGAACCGCGCCAACCTCATGGCAAGGACCAGCGACGGGTTGTATCTCCCCGACTCGAGAGCGATGATCGTCTGGCGCGTCACACCCACTTCGTCCGCCACCTGCTGCTGGGTGAGTTCCCCCCGGTCGAAACGCAGCCGCCTGATACGATTGGTCAGGGCCGCGCGGTCAGGCATTGCCGGCTCTTCTGTAGAGCGCGATTGTGACAATGGCGCGCACGAGGGTGATAAAGCATAAGCCGCCCATTATGAGCCAGGTCAGGGTTTCGGTCTTTATGCTGAGTGTTGCTCCCGGTCCGAGCACGAAGAAGGGCGTCATTGCCGCAAGGACAAGAACAACCCAGAACAGCCCGAACCCCGCCGCCGCGGCCGTGCCCGCGATTTGAGCGTCCCTCTCGTCGAGCGCCACCTTGTTGCCCCCGCTGCCCCTCCTGCCGACCAGGTTCTCCAGCCCCAGCAGCCCGAGCAGCCCGAATACCGCCAGCTCGAACGTGTGAAACCCGAGGAGAGCCACAAGCAGCAGGAACAGCCCCGACGCTGCTCCGACGACGATCAGAACAAACCACGCCCGTTTCTCCAGAGTACTCATCGTACCATCCTCCTGTAGTCCAGCCTGCGCTCGGCCAGCCTGTTCTGGCTCCGCACGGCCTTCATCGTTCACAGTGTAAAGCATACATTACATTATGTCAAGTGTGCAATTCATCTTTCGGGCATCCGGCATGCGCTGGCGCCGTCGCGTTGACACGCCCCTGGCGCGCCGGTATAATCCCGCCAGAGCACAATCAGCAAAAGGCCGGTGTAACTGGCGAACAGGTGGACAACCACAGGGGAGCACTGGCTTGGCAATTGCCGATCGCCTGGGCACGAGATCAATCGCGGCCCGGGCGTTTTTCGTTTCCGGGCCATTTCGGGGAGGACAAATCATGGCGGCAGGAGTGAAAAGGGCGCTCATCAGCGTCTCGAACAAGGCGGGAATCGTTGACTTCGCGAAGGACCTCGCGGACCTCGGTATTGACCTCGTTTCGACCGGCGGCACGGCAAAGGCGCTGCGCGATGCGGGACTCAGCGTGCGCGACATCAGCGACCTTACGGGCTTTCCGGAGATGATGGACGGCCGGGTCAAGACGCTCCACCCGAAGGTGCACGGCGGCATCCTGCACATTCGCGGCAACGCCGAGCACGAAGCCGCCGTCAAGGCGCACGGCATCGAGCCGATTGACCTCGTCTGCGTCAACCTCTACCCGTTCCGCGAGACAGTGGCCAGGCCGGGCGTCACCGAGGAAGACGCCATCGAGAACATAGACATCGGTGGCCCGAGCATGGTGCGCTCGGCGGCGAAGAACTTCCGCGACGTCGTGATTCTTGTTGATCCCGCCGACTACCCGCGCGTCATCCAGAGCCTGCGCGCCACCGGCGGCGTGCCGCGTCCTTTGCGCGCCGAGCTTATGGTGAAGGCCTTCCAGCACACCGCCGCCTACGACGCCGCCATCTGTAGCTGGATGAGCCGCAACCTCGAGCAGGAAAAGCCGCTCGAGAAGTTCCCCTCCTCGCTCGTCCTCAGCTACGACCGCCTGCAGTCGCTGCGCTACGGAGAGAACCCGCACCAGACCGGAGCGTTCTATGCCGACCCGAACTTCCGGGGAATCTCGCTGGCAGGCGCGCGGCAGCTCGGCGGCAAGGAGCTTTCCTACAACAACATCGTTGATCTCGACGCCGCCCTCGCCGCCGTGCTCGAGTTCGACGGGCCCGCCTGCGCCATCGTCAAGCACACGAACCCATGCGGGCTGGCCGTGCGCCCGGTCCTCGCCGATGCGTTCGCGGCGGCGCGGGAAGGCGACCCGATCTCCGCGTTCGGCGGCATCATCGCGCTCAACCGCCATGTGGATGCTGCGACGGCGGAGGTGATCACCGGCCCGAACACGTTCTTCGAAGCGGTCATCGCGCCCGGTTTCGCAGCCGAAGCGCTCCCGATTCTGAAGGAGAAGAAGAAATGGGGCGCCAATCTGCGACTGCTTGAAGTGAATCTCTCTTCCGGCGTTCGGGATGCGGTGATTGCAAAGACCGTCGCCGGCGGACTGCTGGTGCAGGACGCCGACCTGGCCGATCTCGATGAATCGAAGTTGAAGGTTGTCACAAAGCGCGAGCCGACAGAGGCAGAATGGAAAGACCTCCGCTTTGCCTGGAAAGTCGCCAAACACGTCAAGTCGAATGCCATCGTCCTGTGCAAGGACGACACGCTGCTCGGGGTGGGGGCGGGGCAGATGAACCGTGTCGGGTCGGTGCGAATCGCCGCCGAGCATGCCGGAGAAAAGGCGCGCGGAAGCGTGCTCGGGTCGGATGCGTTCTTCCCCAAGCCCGACGGCCCCGAGGAAGCGGCCAGAGCAGGGGTAACCGCCATCATTCAGCCCGGCGGCTCTGTGGAGGACCCGAACACCATCGCCGTCGCCGATGCGCACGAAATGGCCATGGTCTTCACGGGCATCCGCCACTTCCGGCACTAAAGGGCGGCGGCGTGCTCAGACTCCGGGCCTTGCCTGGCCGAAATTGTCCGGCGCCGGTCTGCTCTGCAGGCTGAGCGGCGATTGTGATACGCTGATGCCATGAAACTCAAGATCATCATCCACGAGGCTGAAGAGGGCGGGCTCTGGGCGGAGGTTCCGGCCATTCCTGGCTGCGCCACGCAGGGCGAGACCCTCGAGGAATTGATCAGCAACCTGTATGAGGCCGTGGAGGGCTGCCTGTCGGTGGACGTGGCGCCCTCAGGGGCCAGCGGCGAGGGCAGAGTGATGGAGATCGCCGTTTGAAGCCCGTCACGGGCAAGGCCCTCGCCAGAGCACTCGAGCGGAACGGCTGGAGCCTGGCACGTGTACGCGGAAGCCACCATATCTACACGAGACCCGGCAGCATAGTCCGCCTCTCTGTGCCAGTCCACGGCAACGCCGCTCTGAAGGCGGGTCTCGCTCTGCACCTGCTCAAGCAGGCGGGCTTGACGCCTGAGGACGTGTAGGCGGCGGCGCAAAGGCCTACGACCGTGGCATCCGAACGACCCCCCCATCTCTTCGTGCCTGCTGACACCGGCGAACCCTCCCGCTGGGAGGCGAACGTCGCTTGCCGCGCCGCCTGTCCCGCCGGCACGGACGCCAGAGCGTTCGTGATCGCCATCAGCGAAGAGCGCTACCTCGACGCCTACCGCATCGCCCGCGCCTCCAACCCGTTCGCGAGCATCTGCGCGCGAATCTGCCCCGCGCCCTGCGAGAGCGCCTGCGTCAGGGGCAATCTGGACGCGCCTGTTACCATCCGCGCACTCGAGCGCTTTGTCTGCGAGCAGTACGGCCCGGAGTCGGTTCAGGGACCGGAACTGTCGCTTGCTCTTTCGAGCGCCCGCCGGGGAGAGCCGAACGGGCGGCGCGTCGCCATTGCCGGGGCGGGCGTCTGTGGCCTGACCGCCGCGCACGATCTCGCCCTGCTCGGGTACTCCGTCACGCTGTTCGAGCCGGGCGCCCGCCCCGGCGGAGCGCTGCTGCAGGTTTCCGAAAACCAGCTTGCCCCGCGCGTCCGTGACGCCGGGATCGCCGCCATCCTCACGCTGGGAATCACGCTGGAGACGGGCGTGAAGATCGGCGACGGCCTCCAGATCTCCGGACTGCTTGAGCAGGGGTTCGAGGCGGTCTGTCTCGCCTGCGGAAGCGGCGGTCCGCAGCCCCATCTGCCCGTGTTCCAGACCGCCCGCGCGGAGTCGGTCGTCGAGTCTGTCGCGGCCGGGCAGCGGGCGGCGGAAGAGGTGGACGCCTTCCTATCGGGTGTCGCTCGCGAGCGCGTCACGACCTGGGCGATGACCGGGGTCCCCGCGGGCGAGCTCCATTCCTCCGCGCTTCCCCGCGAGACGCCGCCTCTTCTCCCCGGACTGCCCGCCGGACTGAGCTTCCCCGAACAGCAGGCCAAAGAGCAGGCCAGCCGCTGCCTCAGGTGCAACATCATCCCGGTCTTCGACCTCAAAGCCTGCACGCTCTGCGGCGACTGCGCTGATGCCTGCCCGCCGAAAGCCATTCATGTCGCTTCGGGCGAGGCGCAAGCCCCCATCTTGCTCGACGCCGGCTGCTGCACCCGCTGCGGGCTGTGCGTCCCTGCCTGCCCCGAAAACGCCGTCACCATGCGGGCGTTCGAAGACGAGACTGAGTCGCTCCCCGCCATTGGCGCCTGATCTGACCCGCAGGAGTTCTTGTCTCGTATGCTGAACTCTGGGCCATGCTCACCCGGCGACGGCTTCTATCCTCCGCGCTCTCGTTAGCGACCGCGCTGCCCCTCACGCGCGGCGCTTCCGCTGCGGCCGTGACACCGGCGGCTGGCGCGCGCCGCCCGCTTCTTCGCGGCGCGCTCTACTGGTACGACCCCTCCCTGAGCGTGGACCAGTGGCGCGACGAACTCGAAACCCAGCGCAAGATCGGCTTCGACCTGCTGTGGCTCTGCGGAACGCGGCAGGCGAGCGAAGGCGCCCTGAAGCAGTTCGAGGAGCTCGTGCGCCTGTGCGAACGCCGCCGCGTGAAGCTGCTCGTTGACTGCGGTTCCACGGGAGACTGGTACACAACGCTCGATCTCAAGAACGAGAAGAGCGTCATCACCCGCCACGTCGAACGCCTCGCGCCTATTCTAACGGATAGCCCGGCGCTGTTCGGCTGGTATGTGCCTCAAGAGATCTACTTCTGCTCCGGCCCGATGCAGGAGTACATCACCGGGCTTTACCCCTTCGCCGTCGAGACCTGCCGCAAGGTGTCCCCCGGCTGCCGGGTGACCGTATCGCCGTTCTTCATTCTGGACCGCACGAAGACTTTCGGGGACTTCACCGTCCCCTCGCCGGACCAGTACGCGCGCTACTGGGAGCGGCTCATCCGGCGCGCGGGCTTCGATATCGTGATGCTGCAGGACAGCGGGGAGCATTTCGCCTGGGTTACCGATACTCAGCGCCGCCCGTATTTCGCCGCCATGCGCCGCGCCTGCGACCGCGCCGGAGCGAAGCTGTGGGGCAACGTCGAGTGCGCCGAGATGAACTACTCGTCGATCGAAGACTACATCGCGGTGAACGGCAGGGTGCACCACGCCGTGGCGAAAGAGCCGCGCTGGCGACCCGTGCCCATGCCGCGCTTCGAGTCGAAGCTGCGTCTCGCGGCGGAGTTCTGCGAGGACTTCGTTACCTGGGGCTACCGCGAGTTCTGCCGCCCGGCCGTGGGCGAAGCCACCCGCGACTGGTACGAAGCATACCGCGCCTACCGTGACGCCTGCCTGACGCGCCGCTCCGCTACGGCGCGGGATGCCGCCCCGCGGGATGCCGCCCCGCGGGATGCCGCTCGATGATGTCCGCGTTCCACCTCGGGCGGATGATCCGCGCCGAGCCGTAGCCGGCGTCTTCGCACCCGGAGATTCCGAAAACGGTCACGAGTGTTCCCGCCGGGGGAATCGTCAGCCCCTCCGCCGCGATCCGCACCCCGATATTGCCGCTCAGATCGTTCTTCTGGCTGCCGTCGGTTATGTAGAAGAAGTCCGTTCCCACAGCCGTCACCCAACCGCTCATGCCCACGAGCAGCCCGATGTTGTTGAGATCGTCCGAGTCCACGAAGCCCGGGTTGTACTCGCCCGCGGGCATCCCGCCCAGCACCCGCCCGACAAGGTTCAGGGGCGTGGGAGCCTGCCCCGGCCCGTTCACCGCCACCGTGGGATTCCACACAACGCGTTCGCATCCGTCCGTCCCCATAATGCCCTGCGCCGTGACGGTGTCTCCCGGCTGCGCCTGCGCCGTGCCCATCAGCGCGATTCCGGCCGAGAAGAGCGGGTCCTGCACATAGAACCTGTCATCGAAGACCGCGCTTACGACCCCCGCCCTCAGCAGCACGCTCGTGGCATCCTGAAGCTGTTTCGCCTCGCCCACCGTCACCGATCCGGGCGCCGGCACTGTGAGCACGGCGCAACCCTGATCGGGAATCAACGCGGGAACGTCCAGTGCCGCCCACGTCCAGCCGCCCTTCGTGATCGAGAACGCATCAATCTGGCCGGTGTCGTACTTCGCTTCGTCGCACGCCTGCACAAACCACGGGTACTGCGAGGAGGGCGGGAAGTACTGGGCGCCATCGTCCAGAGCCATGTTGAGAAGCAGGCGGTCGTCGCTTCCTCCCTGTCTGGCTGAGATCACCTGGCTCCACACGGGGTTGGACGGGTCGCCAACCCCTACCCGCACCGTCAGGTCTCCAACGTACGTGTGCGCGATGTCCACATGGGCGACGGGGACTTCGGGGATCGCCACGAACACATTCGAGAGTGCTGTCTCGCGAGGCGCGGGGTACAGGTCTATGCGCGAAGGGTAAACAGTGTAGCCTGCCGCGCTCGCTTCCAGATGGGTCGGCAGGGGCTCCAGTCCCGAGAACGAGAAGCTGCCGTGCGGGCCGGTCGTGAGGGCCAGGCCGGTTCGCCCTTCCACGATTTGCACGCCCGCGGCCGGGCCGCCCGCGACGTCAATCTCGCACCTGTCAATGAGCCAGCCGTAGCCAGTGACGCTGACGTCCGCCCTCAGGTTCACCTGCAGGCTGCTTCCCGAAACCCACGGGCTCCAGAAGTTCTCCATGTCGCCGCTGTAGGTCGCGACCGTGCCGCCCGCGCCGTCGCGCACTGTCACCTCGTCGAAGCCGCTCTCTACCTCGAGGCGCGCAAAGTGCGCCCGGATTCGCACAGCGTTGCCCGGGCCGTCCACCGTTACTGTCGTGCTCGAACTGCTGGTGTAAGGATGCGCCGATTCCCACGGGCCGGACACCGTCTGACGGGCGGCGAAGTGCGCCGTGCCCCCGACTACCGCCGGGGGAGCCGTGCCGGATACGCTCAGCACCGCCGTTTCGCCGGACAGAACGGTTACGTTCGCCGGAAGCGCGCTGAATGTCCAGTCCGGCTTCGATGCTGTTACCGTGTACACGCCGGCGGGCGCAAGAAGCGTGAATCTGCCGTCCCAGCCGGATTCTGCGGTGAGCGTGTCCGGCCCGTTCGACGCCGCTATCGTGACGCCGGGAACATCCGAACCGAAAGATGACTGCACGCGGCCGGAGATGCCGGACGACGGCAGCCCGCCCTCCACGGCAATAGCGAAGGGCTGCGGCCCCTGCGGTATCTTGAACGCGCTGACCTTGATCGTGTACGAGCCCGGAAGCGGGTTCGCGATATCGACCCCCTCCACGTTGTTCGTGCGGTCGAGAGTGCCGTTGCCGTTGCGAATGCTGCTGTCCGGGCCCTGCACCGTCAGGTCGAGGTCGTTCACAAGAGCCTTCGCCGCGGCCGGGTCACCGGGAAAGTCCGACCAGACGAGCAGCACCCTGACCGGCACAGATGTGTTTGTGACCGTAATGCTGTAGGCCTTCTGCTGCCCCGTCGAGACCCCTATCTTCTCGTCCACGAAGTGACATGACTTCTGGGGCGCCTGCGAGAGCGCCGCCTCCACGTTGAGCAGACCCCAGCCCTCGACGTTGTTCGGGCGCGCCGTCATTTCCTGATACGCTCCCGTTCCGTACTGGCCCGGAACCATGTCGTGTGCGGTGACCATCATCGTCGCCTTGACGAGCGCCGCTGAGGGCGAGCCGCCGGAGATCTGCTGATGGTACTGCCGGACCAGCGCCGCCGCTCCCGCCGCCAGCGGGGTGGCCATGCTCGTTCCGCCCGAGTATGTGTAGTCGTTGCTGTAGATGCCCCACAGCGTCCCGGCGTCCAGGACGTGGCTGCGGCAACTGATGATGTTCGTGCCCGGCGCGGCGATGTCGGGCTTTATGCGCCCGTCGTCGCACGGGCCGCGGCTGCTGAACGCCGCCATCCCGCCCGGGTCGTCCGAGACGAAGTCGCTGCTGATCGGCTCGGCCGGGTAATCGCTGGCCCACGAGCCCGTTGCCCACGGTATCTGATAGCCCCCGGAAGACCTGAGCGACTCGCTGGCCCCCACCGCAATGACGTTCTTGGCGCTGGCGGGCGAATTGAGCGAATCCTGGTCAATGACGCCGTCCGCGTTCGCGTCCAGCGCTTCGTTGCCCGCCGAGAACAGCACCGTCATATCCGGGTTGTTCCAGATGAACTCGTCGGCTTCCGCCGAATTCGCCGGGTAGCTTCCCGACGTGTCGGCCCCCCAGCTGTTCGTGTGGATGCGCGCCCCCGCTGCATACGCCTGGGCAAGCAGATCGTTGAGGTCGGCGGGCAGTCCGCCCAGACCCCCGTTCGAGTCGAGAATGCTCTGAAATACCAGATTCGCTTCCGGCGCGATGCCCGCGAACGACCCCGAGTAGCTCTGCGCCGCCGGGTTCGCCCCGGACCGTACCCCCGAGCCGAGCACCGATCCCGCCACGTGAGTCCCATGCCCGTGCGGGTCGTTCGTCAGGCCGGGGCGGCCCAGTCCGAACGCCGCGGCCACGCGGCCCTGGAAGTCGGGGCTGAGAGAGGGGCTGTCCGCGCCGACGTCGAGGCCTGTGTCCGCCACGGCAACCGTCTGCCCGCTCCCGAACACGCCCGGATTCTGCCACACCGCCGAAACTCCGATGAGACCGCGCGCCACATCGTTTGACAGCTTCGGCGTCACCCTCGGCTCGATCCAGCGCACGCCCGGCAGCCGCGCCATCCGGTGCGCCATTGCGCCCGTCGTTTCCGCCACAAGCGTGCTGCCGCGTTCGCCGCCCGAAGACCGTAGCACCCGTACGCCTTTTCCGCCTGCCGCGCGAAGGATGTCCTTGCCGTCTGTTCCGGCAAATGTGAGGACGGTGATCGCCACGGCCCGCCCATCCGAAGGGACGGCCGGATCAATCCGATGCGCGGCGGCATACGGCCCCACCCAGGCGACTTCCTTCAGGGCTTTCAGCGCGGCGGGGACGCCGCCTTCCGCCCGCACGAGATAGCCGTTCTCCGGAACGTAGCTGACAATAACCGCTCCGGCCTGTTCGATCAGCGCTATGCCGGCGGGGCCCGGCGAGTCTCGAAGCTGCACCAGCCAGTAAGGGTCCTGCGGGGCGCTTTCGATCTGCGCTGATACGGCGGGATCAAACCGCCCTGCCTTCAGCAGCAGGGGCTCGGCCGCGGCGTGTGCGGCGCACAGGGCTGCAGCCGCGACGCAGAACAGAACTGCGGCCGGCGCTGATCTTCGGAAGTTCGGCAATGGTGCTCTCCTCAGACCTCTGTCCGGGATATTGGCGCGTGCGCACCGGCGGTCAGAGGGTTACTATGCTTCACAGCCATCCGGAGGGAGGCTCAAAGCGAACAAGGTGATACCGCATATTATCATGACAGCCCCTCCGTTCGGGCCGTTCCACCCGCGCGGACGCATTCGTCGCGGCACAAGTCTCAGCGCGGGGCGGCGCCGGGCTGGCTGAGAGCCAGCATTCGCTCCAGAGCAGCCCGCGCGCCCGTGATGTCCGCCTCCGGCACGACGATCTCGTTGACGATGCGTCCCTGCGCCAGGTTTTCGAGCGCCCAGCACAGATATGCCGGGTGGATGCGATACATAGTGGAGCAGGGCGACACGATCGGGTCCAGGCAGAAAATCACCCTGTCCGGATGCTCTTCCGCCAGCCTGTTGACCAGGTTGACCTCGGTGCCGAGTGCGAAGTTCGTGCCGGGCTCCGATTCGTTGACCGCCCTGATGATCTGCTCTGTCGATCCCGCGCCGTCGGCGGCCTCCACGACCTCGTGCCTGCACTCGGGATGCACCAGAACCCGCACGCCCGGATGCTCCCTTCGCGCCCGCTCGATCTGCTCCACGCTGAAGCGCGCGTGCACGGGGCAGTAGCCTTTCCATAGTATGAACCTGCTGCCAGAGAGCGCGCGGGCGGTCGCATCCGTCGGCCGGGCGAGCGGATCCCACACGGCCAGGTCGTCCTCGCAGAATCCCATCGCCAGCGCCGAGTTGCGCCCCAGATGCTCGTCCGGGAAGAAGACGATCCTGTCCGAGCGCTCGAGCGCCCAGGCGAACACCTGCTGGCAGTTCGACGACGTGGACGTCGCTCCGCCCCGCTCGCCGCAGAATGCCTTGATCGCCGCGGACGAGTTGACATACGTCACAGGGATGCCCGGTGTGTCCGTCACCTCGCTGAGAAACTGCCAGAGCGCTTCCACCTGCGGGCGGGTGGCCATGTCGGCCATCGGGCAGCCGGCGCCCATGTGGGGCAGGATGATCCTCTGGCGGCTGGCGCCCAGAATGTCCGCGCTCTCCGCCATAAAGTGGACACCGCAGAAGACGACGTACTCCGCGTCCCCGCGCGAGGCGGAGAGTTGCGCCAGCTTCAGCGAATCGCCCGTGTAGTCCACGAACCTGATGATGTCGTCGCGCTGGTAGTGGTGCCCCAGAATCACCACCCTCGGCCCCAGAAGCGCCTTCGCCCTGGCAATGCGCGCGGCCGTTTCCTTCGCGGTGAGGTTCCCGTACTCTTCGGGGAGCGGCTGTTGGGTCGGTGTCCCTGCCGCCCCGTCCCCGCACGTCAGCCCGCACCCGCTCGCGATGTCTGCCCGAAGTTCTTTGTCCATAATCTGGTGTGCTGTTCTTCTCTCGTGTGTTGTTACGCCGCTGTGCTTTTACGCCGCTGTGCTTTTACGCCGCGCGTCCGGCGTCCCTGCAAACCAATAGTGGCACAACCTCCCGCCAGCGGCAAGAAGCCAGGGTGTGCGTCTGCAAGCACGAAAAGCTTTGGGAAACTTGTGCTAATCGGCTAAAATGACTTCACAGGAACGCTTTTCATGCCGAACAAAGTAGAATACCCGTCGGGCGCGCGTGTGCGCGGATGCCCGGGGGCTTTCTGCGGTTCCGTTGAGGGTGAGCTTATTCAGGAGGAAGAACGCGCGCCCTAGACGGCAGGGGGCATGTCCTCCACTTGCCCGCGACACGTTGCGACGCCCCGGGCTGTCTTGGGCAGTTGTCAACCGGCGGGCGGGNNCGCTCGATATCGCCACGTCAACTGTTGCTGGCTCTGTTGGCCGGAGCGTTTCTCGCCTGCGTTGCGGGTTCGCCCCTGTCCGTACACGCCCTGACTCTAGCCGAAGCATCTCCCGCCGCTACCGTCAGCGGGGACTATCCTCCGGTCAACGTCAGCATTGTGCCCAGCGACGGGGTGCTCCGGCTCAACGAGGACGTCAAGATTACGACCGTTTACGAGGATGCCGATGGCGCCGGGGACATCGTCGAGTGCCGCCTCCTGCTCAACACCCGCCAGAGCCCGGTCAACGGGGTTTTCCTTCGCTACGATGCTCAGGAGCACAAACTCTACCTCCGCGACGATACCGACAAGGACTGGTTGGGCGGCGTTGCTCCCGGCTCCCGCCAGCCGGACACCTACGAGAATTCGGGCGGACGGCTGAACGTCTACAAGACAACCGTGGAACGCACGGAGACCCAGATCAAAATCGTCTGGTGGATCACTATCAAGACAGCAACGGACGGGCAGTTGCTCAGAGGCTGGATGATCTGCACGGATCTGAGCGGGAATGACAGCGGGTTCGAGCAGGTGGCCGAGTACCTTCCGAACGATAGACCCGTCAGTGTGTCTCTGATCCCGTCGTCCGGCGTCCTCCCGGCCGATTCGTTTGTGTTTCTGGCGAGCACGTTCCGGCACATCATGGGCGCGGACGCACTCTACGAATGCTACCTCTTCGTAAACGCTCCCACCAACGGGGTCAACGGCGCCTACGTCAAGTACGATGCCAACGCCAACCGGCTCGATGTCAGCGATGATGCCGGCGTGAGCTGGATTACGGGCTACCCGCCGGGGTCGCCCCAGATACTCGAAACCAGCCACGCCGCGCTCGATTGCTCCCGTACCACCATAACAGCCTCGGGCATGGACCTGACGATCAACTGGTGCATTCAGTTCAAGAACCTGCTGTCTTCGCACGAGGCTACAGCTCTGCACATGGCGTTTGACGACAGGGACTACCCTTCCGGCGATTGGCAGGAGGTGGGCGCGTACATCATTGACCAGACGCCCACGAATGCCGCCTTCGAGAATCCGGACGGGCAGTGGCTTCAGGCCGGCAAGCCGATCTCTTTTACAACCCGCTTCTCCGACGCGGATGGCAGCACGGACATCGCCGAATGCGCCGCGCTCATCAACACGACTCCATCCGCCGCCGGAGCGCCCTGCGCCCGGTATGATGCACAGGCGAACCTGCTCTACCTTCGTAATGCCGCGGACACGGATTGGCTCGGCGGATTTGCGCCCGGCTCGGCAAATGTCATCGAGAACGAGTACGCCGCGCTCTATTGCGAGCAGACGTCGGTCGCGGCTTCGGGCGACAACCTCTCAGTCACCTGGCGCGTCCTCATCAAGGCGGCCGTCGCTCCCGGCCCCACAAAGGTCTGGGTTCGGGTCGCCGATGTGCACGGCCTCGCGGATGATTGGGAGGAGATGGCCGCTGCGACGCTGCGCTCCTGTTTCAACAAGAGCCTGACGCCGTCCAGCGGCTCGGTGGACATCGGGACCGCGGTCAAGTTCGAGTCCGTCCACTCGTTCCTCGGAGGATACTCGCACGTTACCGACTGCCGCCTTCTGCTCAATACGGGCATCTCCGGCATCAACGCAGTCTTCCTCTGGTACGACGTTGCCGCCAATCGCATCTGGCTGAAGAGCGACGACGGGTCGAAGTGGTTCGGCGGGCACGCGCCCGGCTCCGAGAACTTCATCGCGAACAGCCAGTGCCTGCTCTCCTGCGCCGAAACGAAGGTGACTGGCACGGGCTCTGACCTGGCCATCTCATGGTCGCTGATGCTGAAGCAGCCGCTGGCCGGAAAGCAGATGGGCGAGTGGATGTACACCGCCGACGACGCCGGTGGCGCCATCGGATGGGAGCAGATGGGCTCGATCTTCGTCTCTTCAGCCGGAGCCGACCCGCCGGTGACGGGCACGATATCCCCGTCGTCAGGGAGCCTGGTCATCGGCCCCAGGCAGCAGTTTACCGCCACCTTCACCGACCTCGACGGCGCCTCCGACATCGCCGGCTGCCGGGTGCTCATCAACACCGATCTGTCATCGGCTCGCGGCATATTCCTCGACTTCGACCTGAAGGCGAACCGCATGTTCCTCCGGGACGACCTCAACACGGCCTGGCTCGGCGGACACGCTCCGGGGAGCGCAAACACCATCGAGAACTCGCAGTGCAAGATCTACTGCGAAGACACCCTGGTGCAGCGCGACGGAAGCACCGTCACGATCACGATATCTGTCGAGCTGAAGCCGATTCTTCACATGAGGCTCCTGAAGCAGTGGCTCTATGCGAAGGACATCACGTCGCTGTCGGACGGCTGGAATCAGGCTGGCTCGTTTACCGCCGTCCTTCCCGGTCCCGTCAACACCAGCGTCACGCCCGCCAGCGGCTACGTCCCGGCGCCGGGTGAGGTCACCTTCACGACCGTCCAGACCGACCTGGGCGGCGGAGGCGACATCAAGGCGTCCTATCTGCTCATCAACGCCACGCCGGACGGCAAAAACGCCATTTATCTCTACTACGACGCCGTCAAGAACCAGGTCTTCATTCGCAACGACGCCAACACCGCCTGGTACGGCGGGCAGGCGCCCGGAGCCGGCACCGCCACGACCACGCTTCGCGCCGACCTCCTTCCTGCTCAGACGACGGTTGCTGTTGACGGAAACACCCTCACAATCAACTGGCGCCTGCGCATCAACCAGCCCATGAAGGGCCGCAAGTGCGGTCTCTACCTGTATGCGGTGGACAAGTCGAACCAGAACACCGGCTTCCAGACGATGGGCGAGGTCGTGTTCGGGCAGCCTCCGGTCAATGCGTCGCTCACCCCCGCGGCGGGAACCGCGCTCGCCGTCGGGTCGAGAGCGCCGTTCACCGCAACCTTCACGGATGCGGACGGCTACGCCGACATCAAGAACGTCTATCTGGTGATTAACACCATCCTGGACTCCAGGAACGCCATCTCGCTCTGGTACGACGCCGCGGCGAACAAGCTCTATCTGCGCAACGACGCGAACACCGCGTGGCTCGGAGGGTACGCCCCCGGGACGCCGCTTGTTATCGAGAACGCCTCGTGCAAACTGCATTGCGGCCAGACCTCCGTGACCCGGAACGGGAACTCGCTTGCTGTCAACTGGCTCATCGAGCCGAAGCCGTCCGTGCTGGGGAAGGCCGTCGGGGCATGGATGTACGTGTCGGACTCGTCCGGCATAGCGGACGGCTACGACCTGATGGCGGGCTACACCTTCGGCGCCGGGCTGCCGCCGGTGAACGTTGGGCTCACTCCCGCCGAGAGCGATGCGCTGGCGGCGGGCGCGCGGAGCACCCTCAGCGCAGCCTACACCGACCCGGACGGCTACCAGAGCATCAGCGGAGCCTACGTTGTCATCAATAGCGTCCTGTCGTCCAAAGACGCCATCTCCCTCTGGTACGACGCGGCGGCGAACAAGCTCTATCTGCGCAACGACGCGAACACGGCGTGGCTCGGCGGCTTCGCGCCCGGGGCAGAGTCGTCGACTATCGAAAACGCCTCCTGCAAGGTGGACTG
>MTKZ01037191.1_pt1 | contig 20714 bp, 9 predicted proteins | sample 1042781 | NCBI WGS metagenome assembly MTKZ01 (sample SAMN06212207, study PRJNA360539) | anaerobic digester metagenome | biome: Wastewater treatment plant; material: sludge; isolation source: anaerobic digester fed with sludge from wastewater treatment plant | place: Denmark: WWTP Viborg ... | reverse complement strand
ATATAGGGGAGTAGGCTATACGGGAAAAGTTTCAAATCTGTCCGCCATTTCAGGACTTGACACTGTAACGCTGCAGCCGGGAGATGGTCACGCAGGGATTTGAGCAGGTTTCCTGAAACTTGGGGGAGCGTGTAACATAAGCCCTGAAACATCTCAACTTCACGCTTAACGTTTAACTTTTCACAGCTATCTTGCCCCAGTCCCAACGTCTCAAATTAACCATTAACCCATTAACCCATTAACCTAACAAAGGAGGACAAGCATGAAAGTCAAATTCAAGTACGGCATCCAGACTTATTCCGGCACTGTGGACGAGATGGTCTACGGCAGTTACCGTGATGGTAAACTCTGCATCGGCCGCGAATACGTGTATCCCCGGCTGACCGCGAATAACGAGACGCTGGGCGCCATCGGCAGCAACCTCGCCGCGCTGTGGGCGACTGTCTCGAGTGATTACAAGGACGACCTCAAGACCTACAGCCAGCGCAACGGCACCGAAAACGTGCCCAAGACGCAGTTGCCGCCCACCAGTTACGCGCTGTTCATCAAGATGATGCACGCCTGGGCCAAGAGCGACCCGGAACACATCGACCTGGCCAGCATCAACCGCGAAGACGTGACTGAACTGGGCACCTACGTCACCACCGTCAAGAACGCCATCGACAACGGCTACCTGGACAGCATCAGCGCTTACGACGACCTTACCGGCGCGTTCTAAACCAGAGTAGAAAGCAAAGGGCAGAGATCGGCTGAAATGCCGGTCGGAGTGTGAAACAGAGACGTTTCGAGGGCAAGAGGAAAGGGGCGGATCACGGTCCGCCCTCCTTCTTTCGTCATCGTGTTAGACGTTAAACGTGAAAAGTGATAAGTGAGCGTCAAGCCCCACTCCTAACGTCGCACGTCTCACGATTAACCCACTAACCCATTAACCCATTAACCTGCAAAGGAGGTTTGCATGGATTCCCAAGTCATCAAGGCCCTGGCCCAGGAACTGGCCAAGCGCGTGAACAGCGCGGTGGACGTTCCGCTGATCAAGGAAGAGGACGAACAGGCCTTTTTCGAATTGATCATTCTCATCATCCTGGAACTGGTCTTCAACAAACTGGGCTTCAAGTACGAACTGGCCGAGTGAAAAGAGGACGCAGATTCATCAGGAAAAAAGGATTGAGAGGATTTAAAGAGGCCGCAGAAAAGCGCGGAAAAGACGCGGATCGACGCAGAAAAAAGTCATTGGATAAATCGGGAGGGAGGGTGGGATAAATTACGCAGGGGCGCGTAACGCAAGGTTGCGTAACCGGGACATATCCCTCTTTCAAATCAAATGGGGGATTTTGAGGGTTTTATTAGGCTCAAGTTCAATTTGAGTGGGTCGCCAGATCATTACGAAAAAGCACGACCCTGTCATTCCAGCGCCCGGGGTCCTCGACGGAGCGTCTGCGCTCCGGTGGGGTGGTAAGGCTGGAATCCAGATTTTTTAGACTACGTGCCCTTAACCCAAGCCCCGCATCATTCAAACCCCAGACTCCAAACCTTTGTCATTCCAGCGCAGGCTGGAATCCAGATTTTTTAGACTACGTGCCCTTAACCCAAGCCCCGCATCATCAAACCCCAGATTCCAAACCTTTGTCATTCCAGCGCAGGCTGGAATCCAGATCTTTTAATATCAAGCGGGTACGATGCTTTTTTGTCCATCTTTAGGGCTGAGTAAAGGTCTGAAATCTTAAAGAACTGGATCCCAGCCTTCCCACCCCACCGGAGCGCAAGCGCTCCGTCGAGGACCCCGGTCGCTGGGATGACAACGTGGGGGATCTGACGTGACAAGGCTTGGGCCCTCCGTTCAAGGATTCGGCAATCCCAAAATGAAGCCCCGGGACCGAGATCCCGGGGTCTATTGCAAGGCGTTGGTATTTGTGCCGGTAAGGCTACTCGAAGGGCAGGAAATTGAGCAGGGCGTTGATGTGGAGGGTGGAAAGGACCGTTCCGACGACGACCGCGACGATGATAATGACCTTGAAGTAATCCTGGGCTTTGAGCATGCTGACCAGTTCCACATTGCGCGAAAGGTAGGCGGACGCTGCGTAAAACTCCTCGCCAATGAGGGTGTAGTCGCAGGTGGTGATGAAGAACGGGATCTGGGTGATGGCGTCGGAGGCGGCGATCTGGATGGCTCCGCTCTGGTTTCCGGTCTCGGTCATGAGCAGAGCTTCGGCGTAGAAATAGCCCATGTAGAAGATCGTGGCGATGCGCTCGCGTACCGTGATGCCGTTGACGGCGGCGCAAAAGGCGAATTGGGTGTCCGAAACGAAGAAAATGTCGTTCTGGTTGTAGGCGTCCGGGCGTCCCATCTCGTTGTAGGCGCTCTGGACCATTTCCTGGGCGACCGGCAGGACGAGGTAATCAACATTGGGCATGATCAGGCGGATGTCGTATTCCGCTGTTTTTTTGCCGATCTGGTTGAGGATCATCATCGCCGAAATCGTGCAGGGATCTCCCAAAGTGCCCCAGCCGGGGACGAACATCACGGGACGTCCCATTTCTGTGGCGCGGCCGACGGCGTTGTCCAATTCCTGCAGGCCGGCGATGGGACGGATATAGAGATCTTTCCGGCGCGCCAGGTAAAGCGCGAAGGCCACCAGGATGCCCATCACGATTGTGGCGATGAGCGTGGCGAGCTTGGTCCTGTCAAACCATTCGCCTTTAGGGTAAAGGATTTTGGGATTGGCTTCCACCTTCGCGATGGCGGGAAAATCCTCGCCGTCGCTCCACAGGCCCTTGCCATTGGTGGCCAAAAGCTTGTAGGAGTAGGAACGGGAGTTTTTGTCCAATTCAGAGCGGAGAAGCTTGACCCAGGCTTTGTTTGAGGTTGCCGCGCTGGCCAGTTTGTAACCGGGATCGGCAAGGATGAATTTTTGCTCTGCCAATTTGGCTTTCAGTGCCTGGGCGTCTTCAGAAAGAGTGTCCGTGGGGGCGACCTTCGCCTGCAGATCCGCGATCTCCTTTTTCAGTTTGCCGAGGTAATCGGAAAAGTCCTTTTTATAGAGCGAAGGGCTGAAAGTTACCTGGCCTTTCTCGTCCAGGGCCACTGTGAAATGGTGGTCCGTGAGCAAAAGTCCGGTTTTGGGGTCATATTTGAGGATGGACGGCATTTCCGTCGAGGGATAGGGAATCGCGTGATCGAAAGCGCGGGAAAGGGCGCCGACGCGCATGGCAGGGCTGTAAACGCTGGTCAGCAGGTTCTTTTTAAAGACGTCGTAATGGATCTCATTGAGCACCTGCCCGCGGAGGGTAGCGTCGCCGCCGGCGTAGCGCAAGGCCGAAGGATCCCAGGCGATGCGCTGGTCTATTCCGTCGGTCTGGTATTCCTTGTCACCGAGGATCTTGGCGAAGGCTTTGACGCTGAAGTTTTCGCCAGGTTTGAAGCCGGAGGGCAGTTTAAAATGGACGATCTTGTCGGGATAATTTTCGATGAGTCCGCCGAGAGATTTTCCAGTCTGGTCAAAGAAATCGAAGCGGATCTTTTCGATCTCCTCATAGCCGTTGCCGGAGATTTCGTAATTGACGCGCAAACGGGTCTTGGCTTTGTTTTCGAAGGAGGCCTGGGTGACGAAGGCAAAAGGCTTGCCGAAGGAGACCACGAGGTTGTCGCCCTTGTCGTTCTCCTTGTCCAAAACCTGGTAATCCGGCAGTATGGGCAAATCCGCCGAAGTGTGGACGCTCAAGGGATCGCCGAGCGCGGCGGCCGTGTAACTTTGGACGCGGGAGCCATCCGCCGATTGCCAGTAATCGGAATAGGCCAGCACGGGGACGTAGTTTTCCAGGTCTGGCGGGGCGCCGGGGAAGGACACTTTGTCGTAAAAAACCTGGGACCAATAGGCGGGGGACATTTCCTTGAGGAGGATGGAGCCGTTTTGCCAGCGAGCGTTGAAGACGCTGTCCGGGCTGGCGGCGTTGGCGCGCTGGTCGGCATGGAATTGCGGCAAAAGGCTCTTGGGCATCAGCCAGGCTTGCCAGGCGTAGATGTCCGAACTGCCCAGCGGGGCGCTCCACTCGAAGCGGAATTCCTGCTTGTCGCGCAGATAGGTGGCGTAAAAGACGGCTGTGGAGTCGGGACGGTTGTTTACCGGAGTGGCTGGCAAAACAGGCGTCGCGGGCAGGAATTTCCCGGTCTCGGAAACCGGGACCACGCAGTAATAATAGGTGTTTTCCGCCTTGGGATTGGCGTAGAGGTTGTTAAACTGCGTGAGTTTGTATCCGGCATAGACCTCCGGGGCGTCCTTGCCTTTCAGTTCGACGCGGCGGGAGGATTTGTAGTAGCGCGGGGAATTGATGTCGCCCAAAATGTCGAAGTAGGGAAGCAAAGCTCCCACGACCCGGGGATCGCGGGGCACCGGTTTGTAGAGGGTCCCTGACGCGGTCTGATGCTTTTCCTTGCTGAGTTTGGCAGGCGCCGTCTCAAACTCGAAGAGCGGAATGTAGTCCTTGTCGTAAAAATTGACCCACTCGCTGGTCACGCCGACGGTGGGATCGACTTCGATCTTGCTGAGCATGAACAGGCTGTCGGGCGTGTGGCCGCGGTAGATGTTGTATTGGATGATGCGCTGGGATTTGTCCAGAGGGCGCCATTTGAGGAAGACGCCGGTGCCGTTGTCGTAGGGCATGTCCAGCGCTGCGAAGTCTTTGACCCTGGCCTCCTGGGCGGCGCCGCGGGCACATCCGGAAAGGAGGAACAACCCGGCCGCCATGATCAGGGCCGCAAATATAATGAGTTTTTTCATGTATGTCACCTGGAGCCGGAGCTCACTTGCCAAAGCGAACAAAACAAGGAGGGGGAAGCAGGATCGCTTCCCCGGTAAAATCCAAACATGCAGCCGCTTAGCCGAACAAGGCGTGCTTCAGCATGACGAAGACGTCGTTGACCAGGAACTGGATCCGGCCGATGAGCAGGGAAATACGGGCCATCACGGTGAGGCCGAAGGAGGCTCCGAATCCCACCATCATGAACCACTTGCCAATGTTCACGAACTGGCCGTAGGCGCCGGTGTGCGCTTTGGAAAAGAAGAAATAGAGCAGCACGGCGATCGTTCCGATGAAGATCAGGGCCAGGTTCACGTTTTCGATGGGGACCATGGCCTGGCGCATCTGGACCATGATGCTGTTGTGCATGGCCAGGGCCACGGAGGCGCCGACGCCCATCATGGAAAAGGCGATCGGATAGCGGGAAAGCCAGCTGAGTTTGCGTGAAAAGCGGAGCAGGTAGAACATACCGATGATGCTCGGAATGAGCAATATCCACTCGTGTTTGAGGAAGATCGGCTGATAGAAGAAGGGGATGAACACGCGCTCGTAGGTGAGCACCAGCGAATAGCCCAAAGACACCCCCACCAGCAGCTGCTCGGACATCTGGTAAAAAGGATTGTCCTTGTAGAGGAAGGAGAAGATGCAGAGGGTGAAGAAGGCTGCGACGAGATTGCTGAATAATTCGAATGTCATTTTATCCTCCCTTACTTTTTGGCGGTCCGCGCTTTCTGGATGAAGTAGCCGATGTTTCCGATCAGGATGAAGACGATGATCATGATATGGGCCACGGACTGGGCGTTCATGCCGATGCGGGCGACCTTGAACTTATAAGGGGTGTTGCGGGTCATGCGGTTGAGGTCGGACCAGGTGGTGTTGGCAAAGTTGCCTTCCTTGAGTTTGGCCACGTCGATGACGACCTTGCCGTTGGCTTCGGTCTTGGCCTGGAGCAATTTTTCCTGGTCGGCGGCGGGGTACTTTTTCAAAAAGGCCGCGAATTCTTCAGGGGTGAACTTGGCCTCGGTGAGGGTGGTGATCTTGATCAGATCCTGGATCTCGGGCTTTTTCAGGATGTCGCTGCTGAAGGAGCGGCCGGGAACGACTTTCTTGCCGTTGGCGTCCACATAGGGCTTCATGACATCGCCCGGGGCGCGGTAAGCGGCGAAGACATCCACCAGTTTCTCATATTCGGCAGCGCCTTTGAGCCCGGTCAACATGCCGATGAACTGGCCGGTCTGGAGGTAGGGATATTCGTCAGCGGCCATCACGGCGGTGACTCCGACGGCGATGTTGGTCCCGAATTTCGGACGCGCGTAGGTGAGCCAGTAACCGCCGGCGACGGAGCCGGAAAACTCGATCACGAGGTTCATTTCGCTGTAGTTGTTGATGCCTTTCATGATGGGAAGGTTTTCCGTCTTGCGGCCTTCGGCGTCAGTGGGGACGGCTGTGGCGATGTTGTCGCCCATACCGATCACAGTCGGCATGGCCAGGGTGACAGGGATGTAGCCGAAGTTGCAGTAGTCCGTTCCGGATTTGATCTCCGGATATTCTTCCTTGACGGTGTTGATGGCCATGTCGATGATAGGGGCTCCGGTGGGCATGAAGGAGAGCAGGAAGACCTTGACGTTGCGCTCGAAGCAGTGGCGCAAAATCGCGATCTGCATCGGATAGAGCTCGGGCATCGTCGAGGCGTCGTGGTAGAAACTCATCAGGATGGCGCGGTCCTCGCGACCGGCGAAGGAATCTATCATCTGATACACGTTCTCCGTGGGGGGAGAGGTTACGTTGTCAGAATTATAGGGGATCAGCAGAGGGATGATGATGGCCAGGGCGACCACGATGTAGATCCAGCGGCGGTCAAGCGCCTGGATGCGTTCGAAGAAAGTGACCTTTTCCGCCATGATCAATCACCTCCCAGGTAGGAGCGTTCAATGCCAAGCATGATCTTCAGGGTGGTGGCGACGCTGCCGAGTCCCACGCCAAGCATGATCCCGCGCTTGGAGGCAAGGTTCGGCACGTCCAGGATCCATTGCGAAATGTTGGGCAGGTATTTGCTTATCTTTACGCCCAGCGGCACCTGCGCGAGCATCACCACGATCGCGGCTATCAGGAGCACGGTGGCTTCGGGTGAGCGGGCGCGGAAGGCTTTGTAGGCGGCGGAGGCCATATAGAAGGCCAAAAGCGAAAACATCGTGGCGCTCATAGGCATCTGCATGTTTTCGAAGATCCACATATAGAGCCCGCCTTTCTGCGATCCGCCGATGAATCCGGCCAGCGAAGTGGCTATAAAACCGGCGAAGAAGAAGAAGCTGTATTGCCATTTGGGGGCTTTGCGCTTGATCTTGCTGTAGTGCATCATGGAAAGGCTCATCACGCCGAGGAGCATGCCAAACGGCGCCATGGCCCGGGCCCAGGGCAGGTAGAAATCGTAGTAGAACACGTCTTGCAGTAAGCGATGGGGAATGAAGACCCAGGCTAGCCAGATCAGGCCTCCCACGATCACTATCAACAGTGGTATTGTCTTCTTCATATAAGACCTCTTTTATTTTAAGGGGAAAAGTTGCATTAAACCGGTGATCTGGAAGCTGCCCAGGATCGCTCCGGCGATCACGAAGACCAAGATCAGGAACTTGAAGTAATCCTGCGCTTTCAGGGTCCCTAAAAGCATCGGTTCGCGATTCAGGTAGGCCGAGGCGGCGTAAAGCTCCTCGCCGATCAGAGTGTAGTCGCAGGTGGTGATGAAGAACGGGATCTGGGTGATGGCGTCACTGCCGGCTATCTGAACGGCGCCGACGGCGTTCCCGGTCTCCGTCATGAGCAGCGCCTCGGCGGCGAAATAGCCCATGAAGAAGTTGGTGGCCATCTTTTCGCGGATCATGATACCGTTTACACCAGCGACGTAGGCGAACTGTACGGAGGTGAGGTAGAACACGTTGTTCTTGTCGAAGCTGTCCGGGCGTCCGACCGCGTAATGCGCTTCGCGGACGATCTCCTGCGCGATGGGCATGACCAGGTAGTCGTAACAGGGCACGACCAGTTTGGTGTCGTACTCGGCGGCTCTTTTGGCCACCGTGCTCAGGATGCCCATGGAGGCCAGCGTCGCCACATCGGAAAGTCCTCCGTTGCCCATGCAGTAGAGCATCGGGCGACCCATTTCGGTGGCGCGTCCGACTGCGATGTCGATCTCCTGCAAACCGGCGATGGGGCGCAGATAGAGGTTTTTCCCGCGCTTGGCCAGGTTCACGAACACCACCACCAGCGCGGCGAAGATGATCACCGCGAAGAGGGTCAGCAGTTTATTCCAGTCAAACCAGTTGGAGACCGGGCTGTAATAGTTCGGATCCCCGGCCTTGGTGGTGTCCGGAGCGGATTTGCTGAAGAGCCCTTTGCCGTTGGTCTTCAACATCGCGTAATTGAACTTGCGCAGTTCGGGCTCGCGGACGGAAGCCACATAGCGCATCATGGACCGGTCGCTGCCCCGGGCCAGGGCGGCTTTAAAGTCCTTGTTGGCGCCATAGGCCTTGATCTTTTTTTCCAGGTTTTCGATGTTACGTTGCAGGCCGGCCATCTGCTGGCCCAGGGCCATGGCGGTCAGCGGATCGGCCTTGCCCAGCGTTGCCTGCATGTCCGCCAGATCCTTTTTACCGGTGGCCAGTTCCTTATTCAGGTTGGCCATGGTCTTTTTCGCCTCATCCAGATAGATGCTGGTGGAGAGCGTGGTCTCGTTTTCGGTATCGTAGGTGAGGTCGATCTCGGAATCGACCAGGGTGAGGTCCTTGACCTTTTCACCGGGCTTGAGTTTGCGCGAGAATCTCTCGCCGTTCATGTATGTATAAAGCGAATCGCCTTTGACGAAGTTGAATCCGGCCACGCCCTTGCCCACAGTGGCAACATAAGGGATGGTCACGTCCAGGTTGTTTTCGTAGGCAGTGTTGCGCTTCACGATGGAGTAGGAAGAGCCCCGGTAACCTTTACGGTAGACCACGTTCTGGACCGAGGAAACGTCCACGCCGTTGCGGAAGAGGGATTTGGTCGGCATGTAGGCCATCATCGCAGGATCCGGCTTCAAATACTGGACAATCTGGTAATCCTTGACCAGCGCGCTTTTGCCGTAGGACAGCCGACCGCTTTTCGGATTCAGCGTATAGGGTTTGGCGGCGATCGTGATCTTCACCATCAGGCTGTCGGTGGGTAGCGTGGCCTTGTTGTGCAGCGAGTATTTTTCCGGAATGTTGACAAAGATGATGTTGTCCTGGTGGAATTCGTTTATCTTGGCGAAAGACTTGTTTGCGCCCGGCTCGAAGAACTCGAAATAGATGTTGCTGAGCCGCTGGGCGTCGGTCTTGTTGATCTGGTAGTTGATCTTGAGTTTAGTGCCCTTTTCGTTGTAGGTCGTGGTTTTGGTCAGGGAGACGATCGGTTCCTGCCAGGTGATGGAAAGGCGGTCGCCCTTGTCCATGGGCTTGTCTTCCACCCAAAACTTCGCTGCCTGGGGCAGGTCTTTGCTCTCGGCCAAAACGGCCTTGGCCAAGGTGCTGGGAGGCGAGGCCTGTCCGCCAAAATCCTGGAACTGGATCACGTAGCGGGCGCCAAGCGCGGCATCCCAACTAAATCCGGGAGGCAGGGGCCGCTTTTCGCCCTCACCCACGGCGCAGTAATTGGCCAGTGATCCTCCGCCCACGGGTCCCTGGGCGATCGGAATCCCGCGCTGAGCGAGAATTCCCAGTTGTCCACCTGGATCCATGCGGTTCCACACGCTGTCCGAAACGGCTGTCACAGCGTAGATGGCATACATTCCGATGTCGTCTTTGTTCAGCGGGTATTCCCATTCGAACTGCAGGGCTTTTTTGTCGTTCAGGGCTGTGCAGTAAAGCCCGAGGGCCTTATCAGGGGCGTCGTCCACCGGAGAGCCGCTGGTGGGTTTGGCGATGCCCAGATACTGGTTTCGCTCGTTGACGGGCACCACTGTGTAGTAATATTTTACGGGAGTTTGTCCGGGGGCGGAACTCTTCAGCGAAGCCAGGATCGTCTGCTGGTTGAATTTCATCCCGGCATAGACCGTGGAGTCCTTTTCGCTGGCGGAACGCGCCTTGACAGAGTGATAATAGTAATCGCGGTCGGTCATCTGGGAATACAGGTTGAAACATTCGCTCAGCCTGGCTGCCAGTTTCGTGTCGCGCGGGACGCCCCGGTAAAGGATGCTGCCCTGGTTGCCTTTCTCGTTTTTCAGTTTCCCGGGGGAAGTCAGGTCGATCAGAGTGTTGTAACCGCTGTCGTAATAGTACATGACGTCCGAGGCCACGCCGGTTTTGACGTTGACCTGCACCGAGGCGAGGAAAAACAGGGTGTCCGGATTGACGCCGCGGTAGATGCGGTATTCCTGAACCCGCTGATCACGCGGAAGCGGCTTCCAACTGATCATCAGGCCGTCCCCGCCGTCGTTCAGGATGTCTTCCACCCGGAGGTTTTGAACGACTGTATCTTTCAGCTTGTTCTGGTCGCCGCTGCCCGCTCTGCTGCATCCAAAGATGAGCAAACCCGTCAGCAGGGCCAGGATTATGAGCTTCAGGTACAACTTCATACGCTTACTCCTGTGCCATTTTCAAGTGTTTTAATCCATTGAATTGCATCACTTAAAAATGCCCCATATTGTCAAATCCTTTTTTGAGCAGAGGATATCTCTCACGGCAGGACGCCTCGGCCGGAGGAAGATGTTTGCCTTTTAGTGTTTAAACGATATTCCCGCTGCATTTGTTAACAGCATTTGGATCAATTCATTGAATATTCTTCCGCGAAATCTGTGTGAATTTCAATAATACAGCTTGACAATAATTCCGCCTTCAGAGTTATCTATAACCGAGAGTCAGGATCAACTCCGACCCGATCCGGAGCCGCTTCGAGCGGCTGGTTGGAACTACAATTAGTCATCAAAACTGGAGATTTCACATTTAATCCGCCCTTTCCAGCGGGACAGATCACTGCCGCGAACAGCGGCGCAAACAGAATTGAGAACCCGCCCCGGGGTGAAACAACTGCAAACAACGATTTATTTCCCAAGGAGCCAGAACCATGAACGGAAAATCGACCACAGTACTACTCTTGCTGCTGATGATCCTTTTTGCCGCCAGCCTACCGGCGCAAACGACCGTCACCATCGGCAGCGGGACCTCCACCAACCAGTACATTCCCCTGCGTTGCCGGGGTTACTACAGCTACACGCAGCAGATCTACACCCAGGCGCAGATCAACTACTCAGGATCCATCGAAAAACTCAGGTTCTACAAAGCTTCCAGCACCACGCCTTCCTACAGCGGCAGCTGGACGGTCTATCTGGGCCTGACCGCCAAAGGCGGTTTCGCTTCCACATCCGATTGGGTGCCGCTTTCCGGCCTGACCCAGGTCTTCAGCGGAACCGTCAGCCTATCCGGCACGGGCTGGCGGGAGATCACGCTGGCCACGCCTTTCACCTACAACAATTCCGGCAACCTCGTCGTCGCGGTGGACGAAAACACTTCCGGCCGCGCCAGTTCCGAGATCTACTGGAGGGTCTTTACCAGCAGTGCAAATACCGGCCTCTTCTATGACGGCAGCAGCAATCCCTCCCCCGCTTCGCCCCCGGAGGGAACACTGTCCTCTGCGATCGACCAGCTGCAACTTGGCTTCGCCGCTCCGCCTCCCGGCCCGGTCACGGTCTTTCCCTATTCCGAAAGCTTTGACGGCACGACCTTCCCGCCCACCGGCTGGCTGAACTTCCGCACCGCGGGGAGCGGGACCGGCACCTGGAACCGCGCCACCTCCGGCAGCAATCCCACCTGCAGCCCCTTTACCGGAGCCGGAATGGCCCGCTATAACAGCGATTCCTACGCATCCGGCACCTGCGGCGTGCTGGTCACTCCACCATTGAATGTGCCTGAAGACGGCTACTCGGTCAGTTTCCGCATCTATCGCGACACCGCCAGCGGGGCCGATAAACTGTGCGTGCATTACAACACTGCCGCCAATCTCTCGGGCGCCACGCTCCTGGGTACGATCACCCGCCCGACCTCATCTTCACCTTACGTACGCGACGCCGGCTGGTACAAATACACGCTCGACCTTCCCGCCGGCTCTGGAGGCAATGCCCGCTACCTGGTTTTTGAGGGAGTGAGTGCAGCGGGGAACAACATCTTCGTGGACGATGTCAGCGTGTTCAAGCCCTCCGTGCCCGTTCCCGAGCCGCGTTTCGTGGCCGAGTGGGAGCCCGCCCTGGGAGCCATCATCCGCTATCCTTTTGGCCAACCCAATGCCCTGATCGCCGACCTTTCCAACCAGGGCCTGCTCTACGTGGTCGTTTCCTCCTCCAGCCAAAGCGCCTGCAACTCCGCGCTCAACGCCATTTCCGGGATGAACATGGCCAATGTCCGCTATGTCAACGCTGCCACGGACACTTACTGGACGAGAGATTACGGCCCCTGGACCATCTTCGACGGCAACCGCCAGATGAAGATCGTCGATTTCAGCTACAACCGCCCCCGCTACAATGACGACAAGATCCCCATCACGATCGCCAATTACCTCGGGATCGATTATTACACTATGAACTTCACCGCCACCGGTGGCAACATCATGACCGACGGCAACGGCAAGGCCATGTCCACCGACCTCGTCCTGCGCGAAAACGCCCTGCTCAACCAGTCCTACATCAACAACATGTTTGAGGACTACCTCGGCGTCGGGGAATACCAGATTTACAGCGATCCCCTGCTTAGCGGCTCCATCGACCACATCGACTGCTGGGGCAAGCTGCTGGACGTGGACAAAGTCCTCATCGCCCAGGTCCCGAGTTCGCATTCCAACTACTCCGCGCTCGAGGCCGCCGTCGCCGCCTGGCAGACCAAAACCTCCAGCTATGGCACGCCCTACCGCATCTACCGGGTTTACGCCCCCAACAACCAGCCCTACACCAATTCCTTCATCCTCAATAAAAAGATCTACGTTCCGCAATCCTCATCCTCGCCGACCTCCTACGACCTCGCGGCTGTCCAGACCTACCAGGCCGCCATGCCCGGCTACAGCGTCGTGAGTTATTACAATTCCTCCTTCCTCTCCGACGACGCCATCCATTGCCGCGCCAACACGGTCTTCGACGCCAATATGGTCCACGTCTGGCACAACCCCGTAGCCAGCGCGGAAGCGAACAGCCTCCTGGACATCGCGGCGGAGATCAGTTCTGCCTACTCCGTGGATACCGACAGCACCTACGTTTCCTACCGCTACAAAAACAATGCGACGGGAAGTTACTCCAACTGGGTGACCGTCCCGCTCGAGTGGTCTTACGACGATGTCTGGAGTGCCCAGATCCCCGTTCCCGCCTACGGTTACACGCTCTACTACACGCTCCGCGCCACGGACGTGAACGGACGCAGCCATTACGAAAACCTCTGCGGCCGCCTGGATCCCTTCGCGGTGTCCGTAACCCAGGCCAAACAAGGCTCCGCGGACGGCGCTCCGACGCTCCCTTTGGGGACTGAACTGAAAGCCCTCTACCCCAATCCTTTCAGTTCCGCGCTCGCGCTGCCCTTCAGCTTGGGGGAACGATCCGCGGTGAGTTTCCGCGTCTTCAACCAACGCGGCCAATTGGTCCGCAGCCTTGACCTGGGCACCAGGGAGGCGGGCGAACATCAGGCTGAATGGGATGGCAGGGACGATTCCGGCCAAACCTGCGCCGCGGGGATATATTTCGTGAACATGTCCGCCGGCGGCACCGACCACCTGCGCAAGGCGCTTCTGGTTAAGTAAGCCAAAGCTTCATCCACATTCAATATCCGGCTCGGAGGGCATTGTAGGGAGGCAGATCCGGCGTTTCCGCTCAAACGATGATAAGCCTACCCGCTCCCAGAGCCCAAAACAACGCTGCCGGAACCTGAGATCCCGGCAGCGCATGCTTAAATCCTCATCCTTCCCCGATCCCGGCGGAAGGGACAATCTTTCAATCTGGATAGGTCAGGGTGCAGGCCTGTGAAACCTTGATCCAATACCCTTTGCCGGGCTCCATCTGGGTGAGCGTGGATCTGGCTTTGGCGGGTGTGTAGCTGTCGGACAGGTAGCGCACTTCCTCAAGCCAGGCTGAGATGCCGGCCAGAGCTGTAGTGACGGACAGGGCGCCCTCGGGAAGGTAGGAAACGAGGTTCCAGCCGGCTTTGAGGGATATGGGATGCGTGGAGGCGTCGACCTGTTCCCCGGTCACATTCAAGGTGGCGGTTGAAGCCAGATTGACCCAGTAGCCCTCGCCTACGGACATTGATGTCAGGGTGTTAAACTGCTCCGGCATCCCCGGAGCGAAGCTGCGGCTGGCGTTTTTCACTTGCAGCAAGCCGCTGGTCCCGGCAAAGACATCTTCCACGGAATAGGAGGCGGGCACGACGTTCAGGCTGATCAGGTTCCACCCGGCGTACAGGGCGATCGTCTGGGCGTTCGGCACCTGGCCAAATACGATGCTGACGGGGGTGTATTGTCCAGCGGTGACGGTCACCTGCACGGTCTGCGGTTCGTATCCCGCGGTCGCTACGGACAGCGTGTAGGTCCCCGGGCTGAGGTAGCGGTAGAAATCCCCGTGGGCGGGATCGGTCTCCACCACGCTGTAGGAGTTATCATAACCGGTGACGGTGATCGCGGCGCCGAGCGGATTTCCCCAGGCGTCGGCGACCGTTCCGCGTATGCCCAGCAGCGCCTGTTCCAGATAGGAGAGGAAGGCGTCGTAATTGTAATTCCAGTAATTGGGCAGGGTGGCAGCCGCGGGTGCTTTGGTGAGCGAGATCTCGATGGTAACCTCGCGACCGTGCGCGGTGTAGTTCATCCAATCCTGCCTGCCGCCGGTGATCACATACCAGTCCGCGCCGTTGGTCACGCCGTTGTCGCTCACGTCGGTAAAGTATCCGCTGGGTCCGTGGGCCTGGGCGCTGGCGGCGTAAACGAGGCTGCTGCTGTAATACCAACTGTCGTCCGGATGGTTGGTGTAAGTGTAATCCCAGGGATAATTGACCACTTCCGAACCGCCGTGGAAATTGGCGCCAAACGCTATGTGGCGCGCATTGGCGAAGTTCATCACTACCGAGGTCTCGGTCTGGAGCGGTTGTCCGCTGTACTGGCTGCCGTTGGGATCGGGGAAATTGCGGTTGAGGTCGTATCCGTTGGCATTGTAGCGGCGGGCGCCGGAGACCGTGGAGTTGCCGCCGTAGTAAGTCCCGTCGGGATTGGTGTTCGGGCTGATCCAGATCTCCAGGTTGTCCACCAGGTTCGTGATGCGGGTGTCCGTTCCGTAATTGCTGAGCAGCGTGTCGATCAGGCGTAGCATTAAAACGAAGCCGGTTAGTTCGTCGCCGTGGATGGTGCCGGTGTACATAACCTCCGGCTCTTGCTCGCTGGCGGACACGTTGTCCGAGATCTTGGCGAAGAGGATCTGGCGTCCGTTGACGGTGTAGCCGGCGCTGATTATCTGGCAGAGATTGGGATGGGCGGCGGCAAAGCCGTTCATCATCGCCACGTAGGCGTCGTAAGTGGGGTAGGAGTCCCACAGTCGCAATTGGCTTTGATTGGCGCTCATCACGGCCGGATAGAGGCTGGCGGGATCGGGAAGCAGTTCCGCCCGGTAGCCCAGTTTGCCGAATTCGTCCCATTCGTCGTCATTGGCGTAGGCGTAAACCCAATTGCCCCGCACCGCGTCGATGGAGACCACGTTCGTCAGGGACTGCAGTTCAGCCTTGTCACTGATCTCGAAGCGGAAATAGTATTGGGTCCAGTCCCTGGCCGCCAGAGGCAGAAGGAATAGAACTGCGATGGCGGCGAGCAGGACGCCCTTCATTGGTCGCTCCGTTTGGTCCAGAGTTCGCGCTCTGCTCGGACGCGGTAGAAAGCGGCAGGCAGGTTTGATTCATCCAGATACTGCAATCCGCTTACATTAGCCAGGAAGATATATTCGCCGTAGGGCTCCGTGGCGCGGTAGATGTTGTAGCTGGTGGCGAAGGGCACTGCCGGCCAATTCAGCAGCAGCCCTTCCGCCTGCCATGCGCATGCGGGTTCTGGCGTCGCCAGGATGATCTCACTCACGCCGTTGATGGGGATGGGCGTGGAATCTCCCAGCACCTGGCCGAAGTTCAGAGAGTAGTTTTCCAGTACCGGATACGTGGTCTGGGTGGTGTAGTCCCAAATGCGGAAACTGACCGTCTCGCCTTCGCTGGCCAGGTTCACCAACAGGGTCGCATAGGCCTGCCCGCCACTCACCGTGACGTCGCACATTCCGCGGCATTCCTCGCCGACGAAGGCGCCGACCATGTCGTTGAGCGCGCAGGCAGTCCAGTCGATGGTCGCCACGCCATAGACGGTGGCGGAGTTGTTGGGATAGCTGACCGGTGTCCAATCCGGCGCCACGGCGGTATAAACGTTCACGCACGCGACATCGGAGGCCGTGGCGATACCGTCGCTCACGGTGAAGGTCAGGTATTCCAGGCCGGTCCAGTTCTGCACGGTGCTCAAGGTCACCGTCAAGCCGCTGATATCCACCAGGACTTGGGAGTTTCCAGTCACCGCCAGGGTCAGCGGGTCGTTGTCCTGGTCGTTGAGGAAGGGCGTGAAATCCAGCACGAGGGTGGCGTTCTTTTCCAGGGAAATGCAGTTCGGCAGATCGATTGTGGGAGCGTGGTTGGGGATGTAGCCGCTGCCGGTGAGCGCGATGTTGACGGTCCCTTCGTCGCTGTCGTTGCTGGTGACCACGGCGTTGCCGTTGTAGGCGGTTGCCGCGGTGGGCGCGAAGGTGAGGGTAAAGGTCTTGGAAGAGCCGGCGTTCACGCTGTAACTCAGGGTGTTGCGTTCAAACGCGGCGGTCTTGAGTATGGCTTTTTCGATTTCGTTACCGCGGGCCGCCAGGGCCACGGAATAGCCGGTGGGAGTGCTGATCGTGCCGTTCAGGACGGCGCTGCCGATGTTTTGGATGGTGAACTGCTGCGTGACGGTGGAGCCGACCGCGACGGAGCCGAAGGGGATCGAAAGCGGATTGACCACGATCTCCGGGCTGGCCTGCGCGGCCACTCCCAGCCTCACGTTGGGCCGGTAGGTGGAAGTCGAGCCGCCGTTAAATACGCTGGTCTCATCGGTCGAATCGCTGCGGAGGTAGCGGTAGCCGTTGGTGACGCTGCTGTATTGCGTGGTCCCGGATGAGTTATAGGAACCGATCAGGCCAAAGGCGGTGTCGATCACGATGTTGCTTGTCCCGTTCCAGGTGAAAGGCGTGGAGAGCGTCAGCATGTTGTAGCCGGTGGTCGTTGGCTGGTAGGAAGTTGCGCTGTAAACCGTGGTCAGGCCGGAAGAGATCCAGCTGGACACGTTGGTTGATGCCGTGTGTCCCATCCGCACCACGAAGTTCGGCATGGCCAGCGACGGCAAGCCGGTGACGTTGAAGCCGATCTGGGTGATGTTGATCGGTCCCGTGACTCCGGCGGCGTTCAGTTCTGAGGCCAGATAGACGGATTGGCCGTGTAAACTCTGGTACCAGACGTTGATCGGGCAGGCGTCGTTGGTTCCCGTGTTGGAGGTGCCGGTGCCGATGACCACGAAACTTGTCAGCGACGGGGTCGCGTTGACCGTGGCGGTCGCCCCCGATTCGCCTCCCGTGTAAACCGCGGTGAGGTAATAGCTGTAAGTGCTGCCGTTGACGACGGCCGTGTCGGTGTATGTCAGGCCGGTGACAGTGTTCAGCAGCGCGCCGTTCTTGAAGATCTTGTAGCCGGTGGGCGTTCCGAACGCGGGAGCCTGCCAGTTGAGGTTCACGAATCCGTTGCCGCCAAAGGCGGTCAGGTTTTGTGGCGGATAGAAGGAGTAAAGGTTTGTGGAGGCGGGGAAGACGATGTCGTCCACCCAGGCGCAGTCGGAGCCGTTGGAAACGCTGCCATCCTTCACATATTCCCACTTCAGGACGCGCGGGCCGGCGGCCAGCGTGTAAGAAGCCTGGGTCCAATCAACCGTTCCCGACCATTGATTTTGCTGGGCGCCGTCGATATAGAATTTCAGAAAATCGTAAGTGGCTTCGCTGGAGACCTTGTAGTAGAAGGTCAGCGTGCCGGAGGAAGTCAGCACCCGCGTGGTTTCCAGGGTGCTGGACTGGCTGTGGGTGATGGTTCCGCTTTTAGCCGCGTAGCCCGCGCTGTGATAGGTTCCGTTGTCGATCGTCCAGGGATAACTGCCCTGAATCCAGGGGTAGGAATTGAAATTTCCGGTGGAAAAGTCTTCCACGATCAGCCCGACGCTCAGGTTTTCCGTCTTGTTCGCGGTGTAGGCTCCGGCGACGGCGTTGAAAACCAGGTTGGCCACGGTACCGACGGTCACGCTGGAAGCGGCCGTGACGGAGAAAGTGAGATTTGCCGTTCCAAAGGGGGCGATGGCGGAGAAGGACGCGTTTCCGGAGTTGACCGTGATGCCGCTCGTGGCGCAGGTCAGGGTTCCCGAACCTGCCGGGGACGCTGCTCCGCCGGCGTTGTTCAAAGGCATGGTGACGGTCACGGTTTCGCCGGGATCGAGCCTGCCGTTGCCGTTTCCGGGCGCGGGATCGGAGATCGCCATGGTCCCGAAGGCGAGCGCCGGGGCGTTCAGCGTCTGGCTGAAATTATTGGTCCAGGTGGAAGCGCCCACCATGGTGATGGTAAAGTTGGCTACTGTGCCGTTAGCGACGTTGTTGGCAATGGAAATTCCGTAAGCGCCGTTGACTGTCGTGGTGGCGCCGGCGGCCAGGGAGGCGACGGTTTCCGTGCCGTCCGTGATGGTGACGCCTGGAGTGCTGCAACTAAGCGTGCAAACCACATTGGTGGCGGCGACCGAGCCCACGTTCTTGAAGGTCACGTTGAAATTGCCGCTCTCGTTGTAATCCGGCGCGTTGTTGTTGCCGTCGGCGTAACTGACGGCGGTCACGCTCATGTAGGGACCGCTGTTGGGAATGACCGCCACATCTGAGATGAGGGTGATCTTATTCTGCGCGGTGATCACGAGTTTGGCCGTGCCAACAGTCGTGAAGGGCGTGATGGCCAAGGTCAGTGAACCATTGGCCGGCACCAGTGCCGTTCCGTAATTCACTCCGCCCATGGTGAGCGCCACGCGCGAATAGGGCTCGGCGGTCACGGTGATCGAGGTCGCGCCGATCAGGATCTCCGCGGGATAGGTGGCGGCGTTGGCGTCCGGAACTCCCAGATAGGTCATCAACGAAGGATCGCCCATGATGGAGTAGATCTCCCAATAGTAATTCTGGTAAGTGCTTGCGGACTGCACCACGGCGAGGTTGCCCATGAAATTGGTCTCGCCGACCGTGGTCGCCCAATCGGTGAAGGCTTCGCCGTGGGTGTGGAACATCGCGTCGTAGGCGCCGAGCGTGGTGGCGCTGTAGGGATGCGCGGCGGCCTGGATGGGAGTCTTGTAGCCGATCCCCCACCAGTAGTCTTCGTTCCAATAGGTGCTGTTGGTGCCGCCGATGTAGGCCACGCCTCCGGCGTTGGCTTTGCGGATGACCGCTTCGCCGAAACAGGGGCTGGAATAGTCAAAGGCGTTGGTCAGACAGCAATTGCCGACCATCACGCCGTATTTGTTGGTGTTGGTCATGGCGTTGACGTCCGAGACGCTGAAGGCGGGATCGTACCAGCCGGTCTCGCTGCCGTGCGCGGTGTAATTTATATAGCCCCGGCCGGCGTTGGCGTTGGCGATGACCTGCGCGTCGCTGCTGGCGGAAGCGGGGTAGAGATAGGTGTCGGAAGTGATGCCGTTGGTGGCGTTGAAATAATGCGTTGTGCCATAGTTGATCTGGCCGTTGCCGTAGGTGGGGGCGTAAGTGGCGTCCGCGCCGGCGATCATCACCGCGTTGCCCAGATAACTCAGGCTCGGCATCAGGGTCTTTTCAAATGTCATGGTCTTAGTGATGACGTTGGTCAGTTCGGTGGCGCTGGAGACGGAAAAGCGCCCGTAATACATTTCCGGGACGTAATCTGTGCCTTGCAGCCGGACGTAATAGTTGTCGGTCACGTGGTCGTTGCTGGGGCTGGTGACCGTGGCCGGACTGGCGATGATGTTGTCCCCGGAAGTGGAGGTGTCGCCCACGATCAGGAGGTAGGTGGGAGCGGGATCCTGGGCCGTGGCGGCGCTCCAGACGCCAGCCATGTAGGTCTTGATGGCGGAAACGGAATTGGTGACGGTCCCGCCTGTCCCGACGGTGGTGACCACGACGTTGTAGCCCTGCTGCTTTTTCCAATCCACGTAAGTCTGCAGGGTGCTGACGTAGTTGGGCGGGCAGAGGATGAGGATCTTGGTGGGGTAGCGCACGAGGCTGGTGCGGTCGTTCTGCTCCCAATTGAAGAGGGATTGGGCATACATGCGGTCAAATTCCCAGGAGCCGGTTTTGGCCAAAAGTTCGGCCGTGGCGATCAGGTCGGGATGTTCGAAATCGATGCGGACAGAGGCTTCCTGCACGATCCGGAGCGAGTTTTGGACGGGGTCGTAACGCACCGGAAAATAATCCAGAGCAAAGATGCGCACTCCGCGCATAAAGCCGATCTCGCTCACCCGGACGAGTTCCTGCTCCGCAAAGCCGGGCGTGGCGTAGGTTTTTTCGTCCAGCGCGAAAGTGATAGTAGCAGGGTCGGCGGATTTGGAGACCGATTCCTGCGCCGGCAGGATGCGGTGTTTGAGCTGGCTGTCCATGCCGCTGAGGTCGCGCGCGGTGCTGGAATTGACTGTAAAGCGCACATCAGCGCCGACGGGAACGGCGATCAGTTTACGCAGCATCGGGAGTTGGGGCTGCCCGACTTCGTTGGTGCGAGACCAGCCCTCGACGTAGAGTTCGTCGAAGACGCCCGCTTTGGTCTGCGTTTCCCGGATCTTCAGTTCGCCCAGGCGGTATTGCAGATTGAAAC
>MTKZ01033855.1_pt1 | contig 20714 bp, 17 predicted proteins | sample 1042781 | NCBI WGS metagenome assembly MTKZ01 (sample SAMN06212207, study PRJNA360539) | anaerobic digester metagenome | biome: Wastewater treatment plant; material: sludge; isolation source: anaerobic digester fed with sludge from wastewater treatment plant | place: Denmark: WWTP Viborg ... | reverse complement strand
GTATTATAGGCGATGTATTATAGGCGATGTGCCGCATTAGAAAGGACTGCAAGACTGCAAGACCGCAAGACCGCAAGACAATGTATCTTTATATAGTTTGCTTCAATGCTTCATATAGCAGGACTACCGGTGGTTTTGCCGTTCTTCCGGTTCCGTCTTTTATGTGATGCCTGCAGCTTGTTCCCGGGGCGGCAATAGCCACTTCACTTCCGCTGTTGCGGATTTCGGGAAACAGAACAAGTTCCCCTATCTTGTTCGATAGTTCGAAATGTTCCTTCTCATATCCGAAGGAGCCGGCCATGCCGCAGCATCCTGAAGCTATCTCAGTGACCTTGTAATTTGCAGGAATTGAGAGCATTTCAATTGAGCATGCGGAGGATGAGACAGCTTTCTGCTGGCAGTGGGCATGCAGAAGTATGTCGAGGCTCTTGTCGGTAAACGATTCTCTTTTAATCCTGCCGGCTTTGAATTCCCTTGAGATGAATTCATCGATAAGGAAACTGTTTCGCGCTATTTTCAGGGCTTTTTCCTTCAGATCGTCGCCTGCAAGATCGGGGTATTCATCGCGGAAACCAAGTATCGCCGACGGTTCTATTCCCACAAGAGGAGTTTCGTCGCTAACGATGTCGGCAAAGGCTTTTATGTTATTGATCGCTATCTTTTTAGCCTTCCTGAGCAGTCCTTTGGAAATGAAGGTTCTGGCACTCAGGTCATGACTCACGGTAGTTACCTTGTAATTCAGGGCTGTCAGCAGCCTGACCGCTGCAATTCCTGCTTCAGTGTCGTTGTAATCGGTGAATTCGTCGACGAACAGGCATACTGTTCCCCGCGGATGGGAGGGATTCAGTGCCGGCAGATTCTTCTTCAGCCATTTCCTCATGGTCGTCCTGTACAGTAGCGGGATCGACCTTTCCCTGGCAAATCCTATCGTCCTTTTGAGAAGGTCTGAAAAGAATTTGTTATTGAGGAAAAAGTTGTAAACAGTCGGAACCAGCGATCCGATACGGTTAAATGTCGCGATGTAGGCTATCAGCCTGGTACGGAGCGGTATTCCGTGTCTGTCGTACCAGTGCTGAAGGAATTCCGACTTCATTTTTGCAATGTCCACACCCGAGGGACATTCGGCCTTGCATCCCTTGCATCCGACACACAGATCGAGAATATCATAAATCTCTTTATGGTCCCAGGGGTCTCCGTCCTTGATGCTGAGGAATTCCCTCAGTATGTTTGCCCTTGCCCTGGTGCACTTGTATTCATCCATGGTTGCCATGAAGGTCGGACACATGGTTCCTCCGATTTTCAGCGACTTGCGGCAATCGCCCGATCCGTTGCATTTTTCAGCTGCCCTGATGATGCCTTCGGTAGATGAAAAATCGTAAATTGTTTCAAGTTCGGGGGTTATGGTGCCCGGTTCATACCTGAGGAAAGTGTTCATCAGGGGAGTGTCGACTATCTTTCCCGGGTTAAGTATGTTTTCCGGATCCCAGGCAGCTTTTAGTTCCTTGAGAAGTTTGTAATTCTCTTCACCCAGTATCAGCGGAATGAATTCACCCCTGAGCCTTCCGTCACCATGCTCACCGCTGAGTGAACCGCGGTATTTCTTCACGAGTCTGGCGGTTTCAAGACCGATGGTCCTGAAAAGTTCCACATCGTCTGGATCCTTAAGGTTAAGGACAGGCCGTATATGCAGTTCTCCAGTACCGATATGGGCATGATACACTGAATCTTTTCCGTGGGCGGCCAGCAACTTTGCAAAATCATCCATGTAGGCAGGCAGATCCTCCACTCTTACAGCTGTATCCTCGACCAGGGAGACTGTCCGGCCGTCACCTTTCATGTTTCCCAGAACACCAAGCCCTGCCTTGCGGAGTTCCCAGGCCTTTGCCATATCCTTTCCCCTTAACACAGGGTAGGCATAACCATATCCTTCAGCTTTCATGGCATCAATAAGGGCTGCTGTGACCGACTCTGTTTCTTCTTCGGTATCCCTGGCAAATTCAACCATCATGATTGCACCCGGATCACCTTCGATAAAAAAGCGGTTGTTCCGCTGGCTGAGGTTTTCCTTGGTAAGCTCCAGAATCCTGTCGTCAGTAAGCTCAACCGCGGTGGGTTTGAACTTGAGGGCAAGCAGGTTCGCGTGAAATGCCTCGTCGCGGTGCCTGTGATGAATGCACACCAGTGTTTTGTATGCTGGCGGAAGGGGAACAGTATTCAGTTTAATCTCCGTCGTGACTGCAAGAGTACCTTCCGATCCGGCAAGCAACTTGCAGAAATTGAATTTTTTGCCGGAATTGCTGTCAAATATTTCGGAATCCAGGAGAAGATCGAGTGCATAGCCGGTGTTGCGCCTTGGAATCCGGGGATCGGGGTAACCTTCCCTTATGGAGGTCTGATTTTCAGGCTTGCTGAGCATATCCCTGATGTTCCTGTAGATCTTTCCTTCCAGGTTATCCTGTTTGCATTTGCTTTCAAAAGTTTCTTTGCTGACAGGACCGAATACGGCTTCACTTCCGTCGCTTAGCAGAGCTTTGATCTCAATCGTATGCTCCCTGGTGGACCCGTAAACAAGTGAATGTGATCCGCATGAGTTGTTGCCCAGCATTCCTCCCAGGTTGCATCTGCTGGAAGTTGATGTTTCAGGACCGAAAAACAAACCGAAGGGCTTAAGGTACATATTCAACTCGTCGAGAACCACTCCGGGTTCAATCCTTACCCAGTGTTCCTCACGATTCAGCTCAAGAATCCTGTTCATGTGCCTTGAGATATCCACGATTATTCCGGATCCGACAACCTGCCCCGCGAGGGAAGTCCCGGCTGCCCGCATAGTGATCCCGATCTTTTCCTCCGACGCGAACGCGAGTATCTTTTTAATGTCGGAGGAATTCTTCGGCCATACTACAGCCAAAGGCTTTTCCCTGTAATCGGAAGCATCGGTGGAATATATCAGCCTGCTTACCCTGTCGTATTTAAGCTCACCATCCAGTGACGCTTCGAGTGAATTAAATTTTTCTACCGGAAACTCCATGAAGATTGAATTTTTGATGCGCAAATTTAAGAAATGATTTTATTTATATGCTGAAATGCTTTTACTCCTTAATGTTTTTTTGGCATGGATTACTTGTTGAAAATAATCATGTTGATTGTCTTGGTTATATAGGGATTTTCTTTCTACTTTTAGAGAATCTAGTAATAAATTTTAACTTATTGATATACAATGGAATTAATTAACCAAATCAAACTGAACGCAAAGAAACTCAACAAACGCATAGTCCTGCCTGAAGGATATGAGCAAAGGACTCTTAAAGCTGCCGATATCGCGATAGGCGAGGGGCTTGCACAGATAATACTGATAGGCAATCCCGCGGAAATTGCATCGAAGGCTGAGCAGCTCGGACTGAAAAACCTAAGCAGGGCAGTTATTATTGATCCGCGTTCCAATCCAAAGAAGGATCACTATATTGAAATGATGGTTGAGCTCAGGAAGAGCAAGGGACTTACAAGGGAAGAAGCAGCAAAACTTATTGAAAATCCACTTTATCTCGGGGTTATGATGATCAAGAACGGGGATGCCGATGGTGAGGTTTCCGGAGCCGATCATCCAACCGGTGATGTACTGCGTCCGGCTTTTCAGTATGTAAAGACTGCACCGGGTATTTCGGTTGTATCGGGCGCTTTTATCATGATATTGAAAGACAAGAGCTTCGGTGAGAACGGAGTTTTATTGTTTGCCGATGGAGCCGTGCATCCCGATCCGACCGACAGGGAACTGGCCGAGATAGCCGTGGCCAGCGGACAGACTGCCAGGGCAATCTGCGGATTTGAGCCCCGCATTGCATTATTGAGCTTTTCAACAAAGGGAAGCGCGAAGCATGATTTTGTCGACAAAGTTGTCAGCGCTACCGGAATAGCCAGGGAAATGGCTCCGGATATGATGATCGACGGAGAACTTCAGGGTGATGCCGCCCTGGTTGAAGCTATAGGGCAGAAAAAGGCCCCAGGAAGCAAGATCGCAGGTAAAGCCAATGTCCTGGTCTTCCCCGACCTGAACTGCGGAAATATAGCCTATAAACTTGTCCAGCGACTGGCAAACGCGGAAGCAATAGGCCCGATCCTTCAGGGTATGGCAGCGCCGATAAACGATCTTTCGAGAGGTTGCTCGGTAAACGATATCGTCAGCATGATTGCAATCACGGCAAATCAGGCAGCTGCAAAAAAATAATTATTGTTGTTTAATTTTAAAAAGATTGAAATGATTGTTCTTGTTCTTAACTGCGGCAGTTCATCCATCAAATACCAGCTGTTTGAAATGGGCGAATCGACAAATATGCTGGCAAAAGGCATGATTGAGCGTATCGGACTGAATGACAGTGTGCTTACACATAATGTAAACTCCAGGGAACCATACAGGGTTATAAGCGATATTCCAGATCATACTCTGGGAATAAACCAGGTAATGTCGGTACTTACCGATCCAGACCACGGTGTGATAAAGGATATCACGGAAATCAAGGCTGTAGGTCACAGGGTGGTTAACGGAGGCGAAAGTTACAAGGAGAGCGTTCTTGTTAACAGTGAAGTAAAGAAGCAGATAGAGATCAACTGCGAGCTCGCCCCGCTTCATAACCCTGCCAATCTCAAGGGAATCCTGTCAGTGGAGAAGCTGATACCCGGTGTTCCCCAGGTAGCGGTTTTTGATACTTCCTTCCACCAGACAATGCCCGACTATGCCTATATGTACGCCCTTCCACACGAATACTACGACAAGTACAGAATAAGGAAATACGGGTACCATGGTACCAGTCATAAATTTGTGGCTTCAAAAGCTGCCGGACTGCTTGGAAAGGATTACAGGAAGCTGAAGATAATTACATGCCATCTTGGCAATGGAGCCTCAATTACAGCAATTAAAAACGGCAACTCGATAGATACCTCAATGGGTTTCACACCTGTCGACGGGCTCATAATGGGTACGAGAACGGGAGATATTGATGCCGGAGTACTGATATACATTGCAGACAAGGAACATTTGAGTGTGGCGGGAGTCAATAATCTGATTAACAAGAAAAGCGGAGTGGCAGGTATCTCGGGGCTTTCCTCTGACATGCGCGACCTGGCTGCTGCTGCTGCCGAAGGAAATGAAAAGGCCATTCTTGCCCTCAATATGTACGCCTATAAGGTGAGAAAATATATTGGTTCATATTACGCTGTGCTTAACGGACTCGATCTGCTTGTCTTTACGGGTGGAATAGGGGAGAATGATTTCAAAATGAGGGAAATGATCTGTTCCGGCATGGAAGCATTGGGAATCGAATTTGACCACCGGGAGAATGACGGAGTCAGGGGTCAGGACAAGCTTATATCAAAACCTGGTTCAAAGACAGCAGTTATGACAATCACCACCAATGAGGAACTTGTTATCGCGATGGATACGAAATATCTTGTTGAGCGCCATTCAGTATAATAACAAACTAAAACGACGAATTTATGGTTCTAAGAAGCTTGTCCGACCTTAAGGGCATCGTGGCAGGAAAACCGGTAAGAAAACTGGTTCTTGCAGTAGCCCAGGATCAAAATTGCCTCAGCGCGGTTCTGAGAGCATGGAAGGATGGGATTATCGAGCCGATATTCATCGGCGACAGAGATGGAATACATACTATCTGCAGCGAGTTTGGCTATGACATCTCGGGAATCTCTATCATCCACGAACCTGATATTGACGGGGCTGTTGAAAAATCCGTAAGGATGCTGAACGGAAAACAGGCCGATATTCTTATGAAAGGCAAGGTGGGTACTGCAAAACTCCTGAAAGCTGTCCTCCATAGGGAGTGGGGACTCAGAACAGGAAACCTGCTCTCGCATATCGCTGTCTTTGAGGTTGGTACTTACCATAAGCTTATCGCCGTGACCGATGTGGCGATGAATATTGCCCCCAACCTCAAGGATAAGATAGCCATAGTGAATAATTCTGTCGCCTTCCTGAACCGCCTTGGATATGAAATGCCGAAAGTGGCAGTCCTGGGAGCAGTCGAAATGGTGAATGAGAACATGGAAGCCACTCTCGATGCCGCCCTGCTTTCAAAAATGAACCAGAGAGAACAGATCAGAAACTGCATTATCGACGGACCGCTTGCCTTCGATAACGCCGTCAGCATCGAAAGCGCAAAGCACAAGGGTATCAGGAGCGAAGTTGCAGGTGATACCGACCTTTTACTGATGCCCGACATCGAGGTGGGAAACGTGCTTTATAAATCGCTGGTTTTCTTTGCCCAGGCAAAGGTTGCTTCAATGATCCTCGGCGCCCAGGTGCCTATTGTATTAACATCACGATCAGACTCGGAACAGGCAAAGTACGACAGCATACTGCTTGCTGCAGCATCAAGCAAATAGTTGTGTTATGATACGCACGCTGGACCAGATGGTTGAAAGGGTGCTTTTGTCAAAGCGCAGGCAGCAGATCGCTGTAGCCTGGGCCCAGGATGCTAATGTAATCAGTGCTATACACAAGGCAGTAAAATACGGACTTGTTGATGCTATCCTGATTGGCCGGACAAGCGAGATAAAAAATATTTGCAGAAAAAACGGGATAGATCCTTCCTTGTTTTCAATTGTTGAATCGGACAATGAGACGGAAGCAGCTTCAAGGGCGATAAAAATGACCCGCGAAGGCGACGCCGGTATCGCCATGAAAGGGCTTGTCGGAACTGATATGTTTCTGAAAGCTGTGATGGATAAAAAGAACGGGCTGATGATCCCCGGAGCAGTACTGAGCTATGTGTGTGCAATTGAAATTCCGGCCTATCATAAATTATTGTTTATCACCGATACAGCCGTTATACCTGTACCATCACTTGAGCAGAAGGTGGAGATGCTGAAATATGCTGTTGAAATGGCTGGAAGGTTTGGAATTGATAAGCCAAGGATAGCTCTTGTTTCAGCTACTGAAAAACCTAGCCGCCACTTTTCAAGCAGCAGCGATTACAGCGAGATGCTTAAAATGGCAGAGGAGGGAGAATTTCACGATTGCATTATCGACGGCCCTCTCGATATCTTCCTGGCATGCGACAGGAAAAGCGTCGCTGTAAAGGGAGTCCCGACTCCTGTCAACGGCGATGCCGATATTCTTCTTTTCCCCTCACTGGAGTCCTCGAATCCCTTTTACAAGGGACTGATGCTTTTCGCAGGTGGAGAACTTGCCGGACTTATCAGGGGAACTGAAAAACCTGTGATAGTAATGTCGAGAAGCGAAAGCGAAATGTCAAAATTCTACTGTATAGCACTTTCCTGCCTTATGGCCTGAAACGGGGCTTTTTACAGGATTTCCGCAAATCATAACTATATGTCCAAGAGGCTAATATTAGCAATCAACCCAGGTTCTACTTCAACTAAGTTCGCTTTGCTTGAAGAAGATGTTATTTTGTTTGAGAAAACACTCCGGCATACCCTCGGGGAACTGTCAGGCTTCAGGCGAATTGCCGACCAGATGCACTACAGGAGAAACCTGATAATGGAGGAACTGACAAAGGAAAAATTCAATCTGGAATCAATTTCTGCAGTTATTGGCAGGGGAGGGGTTATAAAACCGATTGAATCGGGGATCTATGAAGTGAACCGAAAACTTCACGACGACCTGATTGAAGCTGCAAGGGGAGAACATGCCAGCAATCTTGGCGGACTGATTGCTTCCGACATTGCTGCCTCACTTCCGGCCGCCAGGGCTTATATAGTAGATCCCGTGGTGGTTGACGAGTTGGCCCCAGTTGCCAGAATCTCAGGACATCCGGAAATTGAAAGGGTTTCAATTTTTCATGCCCTGAACCAGAAAGCTGTAGCCCGGCTGTATGCAGCTTCTGTGGCCCGGGAATATGAGGAACTGAATCTGGTGGTGGCTCATATGGGAGGAGGGATTAGTATTGGAGCCCACGGGAAAGGAAAGGTTGTTGATGTTAACAATGCCCTTCATGGTGACGGACCATTCTCACCTGAACGTTCAGGCGGTCTTCCTGCAAGGCAGCTGCTGGATCTTTGCTTTGACGGTAAACACACTTATGATGAACTGAAAGACATGATTTGCGGTAAAGGCGGAATGCTGGCATATCTTGGGACAAACAATTTCAGGCAGGTGTATGAAATGGCAGATGCCGGCGATCAGAAAGCCGTTTTGATCACCGACGCCCTTGCCTACCAGATAGCCAAGGAAATAGGAGCTATGTCTGCCGTGCTGGCCGGTAAGGTGGATGTGATAATACTTACGGGCGGACTGGCTTACCAAGAGTCGCACGTGGAAAAAATAAGGAGCAGGGTGGAGTTTATTGCCAGGGTAGTTGTGTACCCGGGAGAAGATGAAATCAGGGCTTTGGCTTTCAATGGCTTGCTGGCTATGGACGGCAAGATTGAGATAAAAAGCTATGAGTAGGGGCAGTCTGGACTTCAGGTTATGGATTTATAGCAGAGATTGATTTTTTCGTTAATTTGACGGCTTTTAGTGTAAAGTTACAAAATAGTTTTATGATAACTTATCGGTTAAAAAGATATAAGTCATTTACTAAGATAAGCCTTGTGCTTTTTCTTGTGGCGTTCTTACAGAACGCGTTGATCAGCGCTGACGGGCAAACATCGGACAAGGAAATACCGCCGCTGAAAGAAAGGTTGTTCTTTGGAGGGAATTTTAATCTGCAATTCGGCACCTATACCGACATACAGGTCTCGCCTGTTATTGGATTATGGGTGCTGCCGAGGATTGGCATTGCGGCGGGACCTGTCTTTCAGTACTATAAATTATACACAGCACGTACCTTTATTTACGGAGGGAAAAGCTATATTGAATATTTGTTTTTGCAGGACCTTAACAATGCAATACCGTTGGGTCTGCATGCAGGATTATTCCTGCATGCAGAATATGAACTGCTCAGCCTTGAATCGGCATTATTCAAAAAGACTCCCTATGATTCAGATAGGTTTCATGCGGGAATGGTTCTTGTAGGAGGCGGCATCCGGCAACAGTTAGGTGAGAGATCGTCGCTGAATATTTCGTTCCTGTGGACTTTGAGCGATGATGTCTGGGGAATATACGGTAGTCCGGAGATACGATTCTCGTTTATATTCTGAAGATCAGATATTCAGTTCTTCTCCCTCTGATTTTGCAATGATCACGGCAGCGCAGGTGTCACTATAAACATTGAGGGTGGTACGGAACATATCGAGAATCCGGTCAACAGCAAGAAGTAATCCTATTCCTTCCAGGGGAAGCCCGACAGCCTTCAGCACCACCGCCATCATCACCAGTCCTGCCATGGGAATCCCGGCTGAACCAATGGCTGCCAGAAGTGATGTGAATACCACGATCATCTGCTGACCGAAACTGAGGTCTGCACCATATGCCTGGGCGATAAAGACCACGGCCACGCATTCGTACAGGGCTGTTCCGTTCATGTTGATGGTAGCACCAAGCGGCAGGGTGAAACTGGAAATCTTGCTCGAAACCCCGTCCTTGTTCTCAACCGCTTCCATTGTCAGTGGAAGGGTTGCATTTGACGATGAGGTAGAGAATGCCGTAAGTATCGGAGTGGCCATATTCCGTAAATGCTTTATCGGACTTACTTTTCCCATAAACTTCAGTGCTAGGGAGAGGGTGAAGAGAAAATGGAACAGGATGCCTGCCAGAACTGTTAACATATACAATCCCAGCCTTGAAATGATTTCTTCAATACCGTTGCCGCTAATCACCTGCTGGGCAATAACTTTGGCGGTAATGCTGAAAATACCTACAGGTGCAAACCTGATGACCAGCATTGTTATCTTCATAATTACATCCAGGATCCCGTTCAGAACGTCTGATATAAGCTGCTGCGGCTTTTCGTCGATCCTGGTAAGGAAATAGCCGAACAAGATCGCGAAGAATATTATTGAAAGCATCTGGCCCTCTGCCAGGGCTTCGATAATGTTTGTGGGAATAATCTTGATCAGTGTCTGGCTGAAGCTGTCCGAGGCTGCTGCAACACCTTCAACAGGCTCAACAAAACCAAGATCGGCACCCACGCCGGGCTTTACTGCATTAACCAGGAGCAAGCCGGTTAAGATTGCCACAAGAGTTGAGAAAACGTAAAATCCAAGAGTCTTCGCTCCAAGTCTTCCCAGATTACCACTGCTGCCGACACTTGCCACACCTGTTGTTATGGAACAGAAAATCAATGGAACAATTATCATATTCAGAGACCGCAGAAATATTTCCCCGATCCAGTTGGTGTATTTGGTTAAATCTGAAAAGTAATATCCAAACAGACCTCCTGCAAGCAACAATATTAATATCTGGTAATGAAGGGGAATTGAAAAACGGGATTTTGAACTGGTCATAAAACAAGGATTTAAGGCTAAAGAAAAAAAAACTTTCTGATAAAACCGCAAACAGGAAGATGTATTTTGAATTTCCTCAAGTTCCCTACAATTGAATATTTGAAATCACAAAGAGCAGGGGACGGGAATATCCGCTTTTAAAACTGCAATGTTTCAACCTGTCCGTGTTAAAGGGATTGAAATATGTAACGCGGCTCAAAAAAGTGGCAAATTACATATGTAAACAATTCAAAAAGAACATTATTTTACAAATGTAACACTACGATAATCACAATAATCATTACATCTGTAATTAATTCAGCAACAAAATATCATATATCTATAAAGTATTAATAATCTATGATATATATGGTTTATCTGTTGTGATAATGCAATATTAATTTAACCTGAATGACTATATTCTTTAGAAATATGAGATATGCCTTATTAAGGCACAGTATACCAGACTTATATATGCCTAAACTTAAGTAATTCTTCAATATTATAGGGTATATTTCAGCTTAGATCTGTTGAACGTTATTTAATATGCATTTAATTCGTGCAAGGGTTCATATTGTTTCGTTACATTTGTAAATACGATTAAGTTATGTTTGTAAACTATTTATGAATTACATTTGTAATAGAACATGTACTTATGGAATTCTTATTAGAATATTGTCGTATGACATTAATTTGTAATCAGATATGGTTTCTGATTTGTAAATAATGCTGATTTAGAATAGTATATATTATACATTTACGATGAAAGACAGGATACAGGAGTTTCTTATAAAGGAAAACAAAACATCTGCTCAGCTGGCAGCTGATATTAATGTTCAGGCATCAGGAATATCTCACATTTTATCGGGCAGGAACAATCCAAGTCTGGATTTCATCCTGAAAATGCTTGAGAAATACCCCTTTATTTCCACGGAATGGCTCTTGTTTGGAAAAGGATCAATGTACAAGGAGCAGACATTTGGTAATCTCTTTGGGGGTCTTGATTTATCACCTGAGAAAGATTCAATTGAAAAAGAGCCTGTTCAGCAGGAACCTGTACAGAGTGAAGCTCTGCCGACTGCAGCTTTACAGAATGAGGTTCTGCAACATAAGTCTGTGCAAAATAAACCTGATGAAACGCCTGAAAAATTATCTGAAATTGAAAGGAATGAAAACCTGGTCCCCCGAGCAGCCCGGGAACAGAATGTAATCAGGATAGTATGGTTTTTTGATGACAATAGCTTCGAGGAATTTTTCCCTTCTAAACACTGAGCTTTGTTTTAAGCAAGCACTTCATTGCTTATCTTTGCGGAAAAGACCCTGCCGATGGCAAAGAGAGTTGAATACTTCACAGTTAAGAATAATACCAGACTGAATTCCGACATTTTCATTCTTGAGCTGACGACGGCTGAACAGCTGCCTGAGCTTAAACCCGGTCAGTTTGCACAGCTTAAGGTGGAAGGAAGTCCTGATACTTTTCTCCGCCGCCCCTTTTCTATCCATGATGTTGATTATGCATCCAATTCAATTAAAATGCTTATTCAGATTGCAGGAAGCGGTACCCGCCGTCTTTCGCGGCTGAAAACAGGAGAAAAACTGAATCTGGTCTATCCGCTGGGAAATTCATTCACAATTCCCGGAAAGGACAGCAGCATACTTTTGGCCGGGGGTGGATGCGGAATAGCGCCCCTGCTGTTTCTGGGCAGGTATATGAAGTCAAGGGGTTTGAAACCTCAGCTGCTTCTGGGATTCAGGGATTCTGAAAGAATTGTCGAATACAGTGAATATGAAAGCATTGGTCCGGTGTGGCTTACAACGGAAGACGGTTCAAGGGGTGAGAAGGGTTACCTTACCGACCATTCCATCCTCAGGAATGAACGTTTTGACCATGTATACTGCTGTGGTCCCGAACCCATGATGAAAGCCGTTGCCGGCTATTGCCGCGAAACTGGCACAGACTGTGAGGTGTCGCTGGAACATCTTATGGCATGCGGTTTCGGGGTGTGTCTATGCTGCGTTGTGGATACTGTTCGTGGAAAACTGTGCAGCTGTACAGATGGACCGGTTTTTAACACAAAGGATTTGAAATGGTAAAACTGGATGTTGCTATTGGAGCAATGAAGCTCAAAAACCCGGTGATGACTGCATCCGGCACCTTCGGGTATGGTTCGGAATTCGATGACTTCTTTGATGTATCCCTCCTGGGTGGAATAATCCTGAAAGGCACCACAATGGAAGCAAGGGAGGGAAATCCCTATCCGAGAATGGCAGAAACCCCTTCGGGAATGCTTAATGCAGTGGGACTTCAGAACAAGGGAATCGATTACTTTGAAAACAATATATATCCTGTTGTTTCGGCTTACGATACGAACGTGATAGTGAATGTAAACGGTAGCAGTATCGATGACTATGTTGCTCTTGCAGAGAGAATTGTAAGACTGGAGAATATACCTGCCATCGAACTGAATATTTCATGTCCGAATGTAAAGCAGGGCGGGATGATTTTTGGTACCAATCCGCTATCGGCAAGGGAGGTCATCAGGGCGGTCAGGTCGGTTTGGCCGCGGGTCCTGATTGTAAAACTATCACCGAATGTTACCAGTATTACTGATTTTGCAAGGATAGCGGAGGAAGAAGGAGCTGATGCCATTTCACTGATTAACACCCTTCTGGGAATGGCAATTGATGTAAAAAACATGAAACCATCCCTTTCAACAGTTACAGGAGGCCTTTCAGGTCCGGCTGTACGGCCTGTTGCCCTGAGGATGGTCTGGCAGACAGCTAATGCCGTGAAAATTCCGGTTATAGGAATCGGAGGGATCTTGACGGCTGAAGACGCCCTGCAATTCCTGCTGGCTGGAGCCGCTGCAATTCAGGTCGGAACCGCTTCATTCATCGATCCGGAATCTGCAGTCAAAATAATTGAAGGAATTAAAAAATACCTGGAGGATAAGCAAATTTTGGATGTCAATGAAATAATCGGATGGATTAACAGATAGCATAATAGCCTTTTTCAGGCCCTCTCCTGAAAGTTTCTCCTAAATCTGTAAGTTTTTAGAGTAAAAGAATTTCAATTCCTTATAGGAATTTTTGGAAATATCTTTAATTTTGTAACTACTAAAAAAGAATACTACAAATCTGTTAATCTAAATCTTCTGTGATGAGTGAAAATGTTCAAATAGATAATCTGGATAAGAAGATTCTGGATATCATTACTAAAAATGCCAGGATCCCTTATCTTGAAGTTGCCAGGGAATGCAATGTTTCCGGCGCTGCCATTCACCAGCGGGTTCAGAGGCTTATAAAAACCGGTGTGATTAAGGGATCCGAGTTCAAGGTTGATCCTGCACTCGTCGGATTCAAGACCTGTGCCTATATTGGTGTGTTTCTGGATCATCCGGGTCATTATCGCGATATTGTCGAGGAATTCAGGAAGATTCCTGAAATTATAGAATGCCATTACACTACCGGCAACTATTCCCTTTTTATCAAGGTTTATACCCGTGACAATGAACATCTCCGGGATATTCTTACAGACAAGATCCAGAATATTTCGGGAATAGTCAGGACAGAAACCCTTATCTCTCTCGAAGAATCGATTAACCGTCAGATTCCCGTACTTTCGAAGTGAACAGGCAGAGACAACAACAGAATCCGGAATATACCGCCGGTAAAGACTGAAAAAAACCAGGCCGGAGAATATAATTCCGTTTTTGTTACAGGAGAGAAAAGGCAATTGAGATTCAGTGATTCTGAATATAAACGTAAAAACCCGGAGTGAATCCGGGTTTTTCGTGATCTAGCTGGGGCTCGAACCCAGGACCCCATCCTTAAAAGGGATGTGCTCTACCAGCTGAGCTACTAAATCATTCCATATATTATTCCCGGCCATGTGTTAACAGCATTTCATGACGATCTGCCACCTGATCCGGACTGGTTTGACTCTGCCTTAAAGAACTTTCCGACTGTTGCTTTCAAAGCAGTTAAACTACTTATTCAGCTTTACAAATTCGCGGTGCAAATTTAGAATTAATTTTGGTTTAATACAAATTTACTCCTCTCTTTTATTTACATTGTTTTTTGTTTTGCTATAATGAAATCGTTCCTCATACGTCATCCCTGAAACGGACATTTGTTAATATATAGTAGGGTAGATATAAATAAAATTATCGGGACTGTAAGGAAAAGGAAGGTAAGGATTAAACCAGGTTTCTTGCCAGACAGAAAGGAGACAAAATATCTGAACTTCTGGTTATTAGCGGAGGACCAGGCAATAATACCCTCATTTCAATAAGGGGTGACATCGATCTGAAAAGTCTAGCGCGGCTGTCGGATGATTTTGGGATAGAAGGACTCGAAAATCTTGAAAAGATGGAGCAAGAGACTGTACCAAAGTAAGACCGGTTTGTCGATAATCCGGGACATTGAATTTATTTGGCCTGAAATATTGCTGGAATCTGTCATAATTTGTAAGTTTCAGGAGTGAATGCATACTCCGGAAACTGACCATGACCGAATCTCAGAAAATCAAAAGTGCATACCGTAATCTGCTTAAATTGGCAGGCAGCACACTGGGACCAGGTGACGCCGGAAAAATTAGGCGTGCCCTTGAGCTGGCAATTGAAGCATGCGCGGGCAAGTCAATTCTCACGGGGAAACCGGAAATTGAACATGCCCTGTCGGTGGCATCAATAGTTGCCGGCGAAATGGGCCTGGGAACCAATACAATCATAACAGCGCTCCTCCACGACTCCTACGGAAGTTTGTCGATAACACCCCAGGAACTTGAGAAGGAGTTCGGTATTAAGGTGGTTGAGATACTGCAGGGCTTTAACAGGATAACCGGCATCGATTCGACTCAGGCTTCGTACCAGTCGGAGAATTTCAGAAAACTTCTTCTCAGCCTTGCCGACGACGTCAGGGTGATACTTATCAAGCTGGTGGAGAGGCTCGATTATATGAGAGACCTAGATAATGCGCCTGAAAAGTAGAAGCTGCCCATAGCTTCCGAAACCTATTTCCTATACGCGCCCCTGGCTCACCGTCTGGGTTATTACAACATCAAGTCGGAAATGGAGGATCTGGCAGTCAAGTATCTTGAGCCGGAACAGTTTAGCTATGTTGAAGGAAGGCTTAGGCAGACCGCTGCCTCAAGAAATAAGCTTGTCAGAATCTTCTCCGCTCCGCTGAAGGATAAGCTTGACAGCCTTGGCTTTAAGTATGAAATCAAGGGCAGGACAAAATCGATTCATTCCATAATGCTTAAAATGAAAAAGCAGGGAGTGGAATTTGATGAGGTATACGACCTGTTTGCTGTCAGGATCATTATCGACAGTGAACAGGAGAACGAAAAAGCCGATTGCTGGAGAGTCTACTCAGTTGTAACAGATCTTTACCAGCCCAATCCCAGCCGTTTGCGCGACTGGATATCCGTTCCAAAATCAAATGGTTACGAATCACTTCACAGNNAAATACAAAGGTATCAAGGGAGAGGGTGGGCTCGATGTGTGGCTTGGCAAGATGCGTGATATACTTGAATCGACAGAAAAAGAGGGTGATGCTTTTCTCGACCAGGTACGGCCGGGTCTATATACTGACGAGGTCTTTGTCTTTACTCACAAGGGCCACCTGAGGCAGCTTCCCGCGGGCTCAACCCTTCTCGATTTTGCATTCGACATCCACACGGACGTGGGCGCTTCATGCGTGGGAGGAAAGGTTAACGGACGCAATGTGACACTTAGATACCGGCTTCAGAACGGGGATCATGTATCAGTTATCAGGTCAAAAAATCAGAAACCCAAACAGGACTGGCTTTCCTTCGTGGTTACAGGCAAGGCCAAAACAAAGATCAGACAGGCACTGGGCGAGGAAAGAATAAAATCGGCCGCGGAAGGCAAGGAGATGCTGATGCGCAGGCTGAAGAACTGGAAGCTGAACTACAACGATCATGTAATTCAGAAGCTTATTAATCATTACGAGTTCAAAAATGCACAGGACCTGTACTGCAGCATTGAATCCGGAAAACTCGACCTGCTTGAGATAAAGGAAGTCCTGCTCAGGGGAGAAAAGGAGGAAGCAGCTAACGTTATGCCCCTTGTGCCGGCTCCTGAAAAAGAATCAAGGGATACAGATGCTTCCGTCTATTCTGATTTTCTGGTAATTGAAGAAAAGGTCGACGGACTCGGTTACAAGCTTGCAAAATGCTGCAACCCGGTTTTTGGAGACTCCATATTCGGATTTGTTACAATATCGGAAGGAATTAAAATCCACAGGACCAGCTGCCCCAATGCCCATAACATGATGTCACGCTATCCTTACCGGATAGTGACTGCAAGGTGGACCAAGGCCAGGGGAGCTCCGACATTCAATGCCCTTATCAAGGTCTCAGGCATAGAGGACATAGGTATAGGAAACAAAATCGCCGATGTCATAGCAGGATACAATGTGACAGTGAGAAGCTTCAGTTACAAGGTCGAAGACGGTATGTCGGAAGGAATGTTCAGTATAATGGTACCTAATAATGATGTTCTGTACGGAATAATCCGCAAGATCCAGGGCATCAAGGGTATCCTTAAAGTATCAAGACAAACAAGTGAGTGAGCTTAACTTTAATCTCAAGGCCATGTTCAACAATCTCTTATTTATTTCACTTGCGCCCATCTTTATTATAGCCTTTTATATCTATAGCCGGGACATATATGAAAAAGAACCGATTTCCTACTTGTTAAAAGCCTTATCAATAGGAGCTATAATAGTATTACCTGTAGTATTTATTGAGAAGCAGCTTTCAGTGCCCGCGGAGAAGCTCGAAGGTATTTCCAATGCCGCCTGGATTGCTTTCATAGTGGCAGGCCTGACGGAGGAAGGAATGAAATATCTTGCCTTTCTGCTTTTCTTCTGGAAGAGCAGTAATTTCAATGAAAGGTTTGACGGCATTGTTTATGCTGTTTATATTTCGCTGGGATTTGCAGGAATCGAAAACATACTTTACGTTTTCTCCGGCGGATATTCCGTCGGCATTGTCAGGGCTCTGACGGCTGTTCCGGCTCATGCCCTGTTCGGAGTAGTGATGGGGTATTATTTCGGACTGGCAAAGTTTTATCCGAAGTTCCGCGGTGTTTATTTGATTCTGGCTTTCTTCCTGCCCTTTGTGTTTCATGGTCTGTACGATTTCCTGCTTATGGCCAATTCTCCGTTTTTCCTTTCCATATTCATTCCACTCTTCATTTATTTCTGGATTATAGGCTTCAGGAAAATTTCAATTGCATCCGATGCTTCTGTTTTCAGAAAGAACAACCGGTATTGATATTGTTCCGGGGGAGGAATTATAATAAGCTGAATCAGTATCTCTTGTCGGGCTTTACAGCAAGCTTTGCAAGCTTTTCCACTTCAAGTGAGGGGAATCCGAATTCCTCCACAACTTTTCCCAGAATAAGATAGGTTCCGCTTCCCCTGAACGGATACTTGCTCAGCGACTGTGAAAAATGAGTTGTGTCGAAGAAGTTTCCTTCCGGATCGATAAAACATCCGAAATTCATCCATTCCCCTTTTATTGTCTTGATATGCTTGATTGTAACAAGGTGACCGACCATCCTGACTTTCCTGCCACGATGGCTGAGCATGTCGTTTGCCATTATTTCCCCCCTGAACGAGGTACTGAGCATATCGAACCAGCTTAGAGTGACCGGGAATCCGATCAGTTCGATTTCATCATAGGCGTCATCCAGTTTGTCGTGGACCAGGTCTGGTTCGGGAAGGGAAAAGTTTCGGACCGGCTGTGGAAAAAGTGACCGGATGTTCCTGTGTTTTATTCCATTGACATACATATGCGCTTCCCATAGCAGTACGGTTTTCTTTTTCCCGGTGAAGCGGAATGCTCCCGTCCTGATAAGCAGGATAAGCTGTTCGAGGCCGGGGCAAAGCCTGTCGATAAAATCATTCAGGCTTGTGAAGGGACCGCCTTTAGCGCGGATCACTTCGACCGACCGGGCAAACTTCTCTTCAAGATTTTGGATATGAATGAAACCGATATAGATATCCGATCCGTATATTGTTGTCTTGTAAGTGCTTTTGTTGACACATGGAGGATGAATGGCTGCACCGCACCCGCGGGCTTCATGAACATACACCCATGTCCTGTAAAAACCCCCGAAATTATTGATCACGGCAACCATGAATTCGAGGGGGAAATGGGCTTTAAGGTAAAGGCTCTGAAAACTTTCGACCGCGTAGGATGCCGAGTGGGCTTTTGAGAATGAATATCCGGCGAACGATTCGATCTGCCGCCACACTTCTTTAATTATATCCTCGCTATAGCCTTTCTCACGGCAATTCAGGAAGAAGCTTTCGGCGATCTTCTGCATTTCCTGCTTCGACCTGAACTTTCCGCTCATTGCCCTCCTCAGCGTGTCGGCGTCGGAAAGGTTGAGACCTGCAAAATGATGGCAGACCTTGAGCACATCCTCCTGGTAAACCATCACGCCGAATGTCTCTTCAAGTTGTTCTTTAATTACAGGGTGGATATAGCTGAACCTATTGGGGTTATTGAACCTGTGGATATATTCCTTCATCATTCCCGAACGGGCAACGCCCGGCCTGATTATCGAGCTTGCCGCCACCAGGGTGGGATAGTTGTCGCACCGGAGCTTTCGGAGAAGTCCTCTCATTGCCGGACTTTCTATATAAAAGCAGCCTTTCGTATCGCCTCTTCTCAGGCAGTCCTTTACCTTCGGATCGTTCTTGAATTTCCCGATATCATGGACATCAATGCCTATAGCCCTGTTTCTGAGTATTATTTCTGCGCTTTCGCGTATGTGGCCGATCCCGCGCTGGCTCAGGATGTCGAGCTTTTCAAAGCCTATCTCCTCAGCGGTGTACATATCCCATTGAGTCACCGGAAATCCTTTGGGAGGCATGTCGAGCGCCGTGTAACAGCTTATCGGCTCCTCTGAGATCAGCTATCCCTCCGGCATGGATGCTCCTCATATTTGGAAAATCGGCTATCCGGAGCCCTGTTGAAAAGATCAGTTCACTTATCTCATTCCTGTTTGCTTCCAAAACCGGATTGTCGATCAGCTTGTCGATCTCTTCCTTTGGAAGCCCGTGGACCTTTCCAAGTTCACGCACTATCGACTTTCCCCTGAAGGTGTTTATGGTTCCGAGAAGGGCAGTGTGCTTTCTCCCGTATCTCTTGAAAATATAATCGATGACCTCATCCCTTTCTTTCCATGAATAGTCGATGTCGAAGTCGGGAGGACTGCTTCTTTTTGGGTTTATGAACCTCTCGAAGTACAGGTTTAGATCAATGGGATCAACATTTGTGATTTTCAAACAGTAAGCTACTATGGAATTTGCTCCGCTGCCACGCCCCACGTGATAAAAACCCCTTGCCATGGAGTACCTTACTATATCCCATGTTATAAGGAAATAGGCTGAAAATCCGAGTTTGTCGATGATGTCAAGTTCATGCCTTATCCTTTCTTCCGCTTCCTTGTTATGCCTGCCGTACCTGTATGCCATACCGTCCCAGGCCAGTTTCTCGAGCAGGAGCCTGTCGTCGTACCTGCTTGCAGAGAATACTTTCTTGTTTTTAGGTGTCTTGAGATCGAAGTTCAGCGAACAGTCGTTCATCAGTTTTGCTGTATTGTTCATCAGCCATCTGTGTTCGCGAAACAGATAGTCTTTCTTTTCCGGAGTCATTATGATTTCATCTTCTCCCGCGCACATGGATGCTTTCAGGTGACTCAGCAGGATGTTGTTGTCTGCTGCCCTGAGGCTTTTATGAGCGAAGATGTCATCTTCCGAAGCAAATGTGACGGGCTGAAGAAGCACCATTGAGTTTCTGGCGGCTGAATTCCGCGTTGTCATCAGACTGTTGATCTCGGAAGGTCTTATTCCGATGCGTTCATTTCCGAACAGCGGTCTTGCCGGAATCCCGGAAAGCCGGTAAATGGTGTAGGCATTGGAGAACTCAGGAGCAGGGAAGGGCAGGGGAGTCTTCTCAAGGTTATGGAACGACAGGAATTCGTTAAGTTCCTTCAGTCCCTCATTGTTTGCGGCAATGCAGATGTAAAGGAAGTCATTCCTGTTTCTGAACTCTATCCCGGCAAGCGGTTTTATTCCTTTTTTGATGCATTCGCCTACAAACCCGGGAATTGCTGTCGAATTGTTGATATCGGTCATTGCAATGCATTCCTCTCCTGCATCTGCAGCGCACTGTACCAGCTGTTCCACGGACATCATCCCGTAGCGAAGACTGTAATATGAATGACAGTTCAGATACATTTTTAAAAAGCTTTGACTGCTCCTGCCCGTTTTTACACACTGCCCCCTGAAGTAAGGGAGGTCTTAATGTCCGTATATCATATATTTCTTAAGTCTCT
>MTKZ01125536.1_pt1 | contig 20725 bp, 27 predicted proteins | sample 1042781 | NCBI WGS metagenome assembly MTKZ01 (sample SAMN06212207, study PRJNA360539) | anaerobic digester metagenome | biome: Wastewater treatment plant; material: sludge; isolation source: anaerobic digester fed with sludge from wastewater treatment plant | place: Denmark: WWTP Viborg ... | reverse complement strand
CTAAACCATCCATGAATACAATGAAAAATTGGTAACCCGGACATTTCAATAAACTTAATGGTTACAGTATCATCCCACTCGGCATTTGTTGGTGCTGACCATTTAATATTTCCCAAACCATTAAATTGAGCTCTATTCATTGTTGCACCAGGAATTGTAACGGCTATAGTGGTTGAATTAAAAACATCCTGAATTGCATCTATCTTGCCTAATCCATCAGTTGGTTGTTTGACATGATCAACATTTTTTACCAACATATCTGGAAGATAGGTCCACTTAACAAAATGATATCCTGTAATATATGGTTCTACCACATTAACCTTTGTCCCCCAACGTCTCGAGAATCGATTATGTGGGTTAGTTATTAAAGAAAAAGTGTTTTTTGGCATTAATAGAATCCTTTTTTTAGAAAGGGAGATTAGATTTAATCGAATCTAATCTCCCAAATTAACCCTATTAAATTATGATAATCCGGTCTTTTTTCCGTCAGCGAGAGCGTATACCTCGTTGATGACGTCCGTTCCTTTTAGACCCTGCCAAGCTCTCCATCTAGTAGCTTCGTATTGGAAGTCCTGACAATTATCTTTAGTCCACTGTTCATGCCAAAGATAATCAACATTATAATCAATATCAATTTCTAACTTATCATATGCAGTAATATCATGCCCAAACAAATCTGTAGGATCTTTTGTTGGGAACATCCCCGTCATACAACAGTGATACTCAACATATTTCCCATTTGGTTCAGTTGTCCAATAATACATAGTACCTGCATAATTTGATTTATTATAATCACCTGGGTTACCATCAATCGTTGAAACACCGGCTCTATAATCTCTAATCATTCTGACCCAACCATGAAACAGAGAAAAGATAGGTAATCCTGATGTTTCTAAGTATTTACAAGTACAAGTATTATCCCAATCAACATTGGTGGGAACAGCCCATTTAATATTACCCAAACCGTTGATTTCAGCTTTATTAACAGTCGCTCCAGGAATTGTTACTGATAACGTAACCGATTCCATAAGATTGGCGAGTTCTGTATTTTTTAAAACATTATTTTCCATTGTAGCAAAACCAGCATGAGAAACATTCAGAGGAAGCTGCGGGGGTAAATAACTCCATCTACAAAAATGATACCCTGTAATATAAGGATCTACATGGGAAGTTGTGGTACCCCACCGTCTAGAAAATCTATTCTCACCGTCAGTTAATCTTACAAAATTACATTTCATAATTATATTTCTCCTATATTTTAAAACTCAAAAACACAAATTATTTAACATAATTTTGTCCGACTATTTCTAAAAATACTATCTCCTAAACTGTACCTATATGAACTCGTCCATATAGATAAAGTAAAAGGGGTTGACCTACGTCCAGGACAACCCGAAGAGATATCGACGAGGGGGGCTTTATAGATATCTCTAAAATAATCTATAATTTATTCATAAATTAACAACGCCAAATCAAACATTCCATTAAAGTATTTGGAAGATATCTTAATTATATATATTAAATATTGTAACACACGAAAGATTATTATTTGGATAAATCCCTATATGGGACTAATTTTTCATAAAAAAAGGATTAAAATATGTCAAATGATATTATTATATCAAATCGTTATTATAAAGGACTTCGAGAAGATGATATAAAAAAACATTATCTTCAATATAAAGATTATATTTTAAGAGAAACAAAAGATAAACCAATCATATTATTCTTAGCACCAAAAACAAATTTACTTATTGTTAAAAGAAATATAGATGGTAAAACAATCTTTTTAACTGAAGATAATTACGAACAAATATTACATGGGAGAATTCTTTCTATTGCGGCTGAAATAGGATCGATCACAAATATATGGTTTGTAGATATAGATCCAGGACCACAAGTTAAAAAGAATGATCTCTGGAATATTCTAAAAATAATTGTAGATTCATTTGTACTAAAATACCAAATGGGAGATGCTAAATGGAACTACCCCAGAATCTTAAATACTTCTACCGGATTTCATATTGAAATGATGATGAAGGAAAGAAACACTGTACAAAAGATTCAAGAAGATATTAAGGAATATTTACAAGAAGTTTTTAAAGAATATGATGGTGTGTTAATAAACGAAAGAAGAAAAAGAGGGGATGAAACTGTTTTAGATTTATCTTCACTAAATAGGCGGGGGGCCAGAGTAGTTCCATACGCTTTAAATAGAAATGGATTAATGTGTATGGATATAACAAAAAATTGGTCTAGTTTTAAATTTTCAAACGCCAAAATAAAATAAAGGAGTATCATAATATGGATGTGTTACATGGTATATATGGGTTAGTACAATCTAGTTTAGGATTAAAAGCTGCCTCAAATGAGACAATAATACATAGACAAAAAATTTGCAATATGTGTAATAAATTAACAGAAAGCAAATCAAAGAAATTTAAAAAATATTTACATAGATGTAGTGTTTGCGGATGTTTCCTGTATGCTAAGATAACCATCAAAACTGAAAAATGTCCAATAGATAAATGGAAACCTGAACCGAAAGGAAAATAGTTTATGAAATTAAGAATGGGATTCGTTAGTAATTCAAGCTCTGCTTCTTTTATAATACAAAAGAAGAATATATCTGAAAAACAAATAGAGATGATCAAAAATCATTATGAAGAAGGCTATAATCTACAAAAAAAGAATGGTGAAACAGATAAATATGTAATGGAGGAATATTACCCAAGTGATTGGGATAAATGGGCTATTAAAGAAGATGATGATACAATAACTGTAGCAACGAGTATGACAAATTTTGATATGGAAGGATTTTTGACCGATATAGGGTTAAAAGAAGATATTGATTTTATAGGTGGAGAAGAATTTTTGATTTGGGACTGGGACAATGGCGAAAAGGAAATTAAAAATGACTGAACAAGAAACAATAAAAAAACTTGAAGAAATTAATAAAAAAGTTGAAGAAAGAGAAAACGGCTATGATAAAGAAGATGCTCATTTAGATGCTGATAAAGCATTGTGTGACTTTTTAGAAGAATTGGGTTATAGGACAGTAGTAGAATGCTTTTTGGAAGTACCCAAATGGTATAAAGGAACAAAATAATGAAAGTAAGGATCGGATTTGTCAGTAACTCATCAACTAGTAGTTTCTTAATATATTTTGAAAAAAAGCCTTCTAGAAGAAGTGTCAAAAGAGATCTAATATATGAAGCGCGATCTAACTTCGTTTTTAAAGATCTGGAAAAAAATTAATAAATATAAAAAAACAAAAAACTAAAGCCAGAGAAGAAATAAGAAAATTCTTTGAAAGATTAATTAGAAGAATTACTATTGATGATTTTGATGATTTCAAAAAAAATAATCTCTCCGATAACTATACAACATCTCATNNATTTGAAGAACATTATTACGAGATTGATTTTTTATTACTTGAAAAGTCTTATTTTTTAAGAAAAGCAACATTCGAACTACGTTTTAATAATAAAAACAGTTCAGATATGTTTTTAGAAAAATATGAAAACTCAATCCAAAATATGGCAAAATTCTTTACTGATATATATTTAGAAAATGATCCTCCCGGTTATATTTGTGTTCTTGAATATTCTGATAATGAGAGTTTAATTGAAGAAGATATAGCAGTATCCGATTGTTTATATGATTTGGGCGATGATTGCATCAAAATAGAAAGGGACTAACATGAAATCTCGAAAGTATTTTGTGAGTAATAGTTCATCTTCATCTTTTATAATTTATAAAAAATATTTAGATGAAGAACAAATTAATATGATAAAAGATCATATCGTTGTAGCAAAAGAGAAAGATTTTGATATTCATAATCTCAAATATGTATCAGAATATGATAAATGGTATTTTGAAGACCTTGGTCCGGAAAGAGTCAGGGTTAGTACAATGATGGATAACTTTGATATGGGTTCCTTTTTAGAATTAATCGGTGTTCCTGGTGTAGCAGTAGTTTGGGAAGGAAAATACTAATGAAAATAAGAAAATCTTTTGTTTCAAATTCATCAAGTACCTCTTTCATAGTAGTTGATACTAGAACAGATAAAGAAGAACCTATTAAAGTAGTTCTAGAAATAGATGATTTCAACCAACGCGGCATTTGGCCAAAAGAAATAACAAATGCAGATGAATTCATTATAACCTTCTTTAATTATGAAATAAATTTAGAAGGTTTCTCAACTAATAAATATCTTGAACCAGCATCATGCGAAGGTGAAAAAATATTTAGAGAATATTTGAGGACAAAAGGAAAAAAAGAAAAAAAGGAATGGTTTTTAAAATTCATGACTTTAGTAAAAGAAGAAAATCCAAAAGTACATGATTTCTTGAATGATACTATTACTAAAATATCAGCTGGAGCAAAAGTAAATTTTATAGAGGATGTTGATTATCATTCAGATGAATTTGCTATCTTTTCAGGAAAACCCATAAACGAATCAGTAGAGTTTTTTGATACGGAAAAAATATATTAATGAATAGAACTAGAGATTTTCGCAGACACCAGCTCTTTAAAAGAAAAGAACGAGCTAAAAGGTTTGCCAATATANNAAGGTTTGCCAATATAGACTCTTCTGGAAATGAGAAAACCAGAAAAATGATGGTGGAGAACTTTTTAAAAAATGCAAATCATATAGCACAATGCTCTTGCTGGATGTGCGGGAATCCTAGAAAATATTTTAATGAAGAAACAATACAAGAGAAAAAACACAAAATTGAGAAAAACGGTGTGTGCGAAATTCCTTAACAAAAACCAGAAAGGCTCCTTAATGGAAAACATTACTTCGGCCGCTCACAGTAAAGAAGAAATAAAAGAAGAAATAAAAAAAATAAAAGAACTTTTAGATAGAACAAAACAAGTTAGAACCCCAACCTATAACTACAATTACGATACAAAAACCGGAAACTTTAGCAGATGGGGTAAAGTGACAGAGGACGACCCACTATATTCCCCAATCGGTCCCGAAATACTTGATATGGAAATTTCTACAATTTGCAGTGGTGTAGAAAATATACCGTGCAAACATTGTTATAAAGCAAATACTCACACTGGTGAGAATATGTCTTACGAAACATTTAAAATTATTTTTGAAAAAATGCCATCAATAACTCAAATCGCTTTTGGAATTGGAGATGTGAGTGGTAATCCCGATTTGTTTAAGATTTTTGATTTTTGTAGAATGCATAAAGTAGCACCAAATATAACCAGTAATGGTTCCGGATTAACAGATAATATTGTTCAAGTATTTTCAATATGCTGTGGGGCGATAGCAGTTAGTAGATATGCCAATAAAAATATCTGTTACGACGCTGTTAAGAAGTTAACTGATCAAGGGATGGACCAAATCAATATACACATGATGGTATCAGAAGAAACATATGATATGTGTATGGAAACATTACAAGATTCGTTAACTGACCCGCGCTTAGAGAAGCTTAATGCTATCGTTATGCTCCTGTATAAGCCTAAAGGTCGCGGAGTTGGACAGTATACTAACATCAAATTAAATCGATTTAAGGAGCTTGTAGAGTATGGTATGGATAACGCTGTGTCTATTGGATTTGATTCTTGCGGAGCACCTTTATTTATTGAGTGCATAAAAGAACGAGATGATTATGAACAACTATTACAAACAGTTGAATGTTGTGAAAGTTCTTTGTTTAGCGCATATATAAATGTTAAAGGAGAATACTTCCCATGTTCTTTTATGGAAGGAGAACCCGGATGGGAAGAAGGAATCGATGTAGTACACTGTGAAGATTTTTTAAATGATGTGTGGTATAATGAAAAAGTTAAAGCCTTTAGAAAATCTTTAACAGCACAGGGGATCAATAGACAATGTCCGCATTTTGATTTGTATAAAGAAATTAATTCAAAATGTTGTGATACCTGTTGTAACTGCTGTTGTTAATTATTGAAAGGAAAAATCCATGAAGAAAAAAATATTATTTACAAAAAAAGAAGTCAAAAATGCAATATTAAAAATAAAATTTTCAATTGAGGATAATATATATAAGAAAGATCCATTTGGATGTAATCCTCTTTTTTGTATTATTCTAAAAGGAGGATATAAAGTTGGATCTTTAATATTGAGACAACTTTCTGAAAACTTTCGGAAATTTGATATTACTTTTATAATATGTAAAAGTTATGGGAATGATATAAATCCTCAACAAACACCAGAATTGATATTTTCGGACCCGATAGAAATTTTTAAAGATAGAGATGTTATTTTAGTAGATGATATATTAGATACTGGAAAAACATTAAATTCGATATCTACTGCAATCACAGATATTGTAAAATCTTTAAAAATTGTTGTATTAGTAAATAAAACAGCACGCCGAGAAATAGATATAAAAGAAGAAATAATGTATGGTTTTGAGGTTAAAGAAGATTTATTTTTACTTGGTTATGGTATGGGCCATGGCGAACTATATAGAAATGAAAATTTTATCTCATATTATGATTTAATGAGTAAATAACATGATTATTGATAAAACTGGGGATTTATTTTCTAGTCAATTAAATTGTTTAGTCAATACCGTCAACTGTGTGGGTGTCATGGGTGCCGGTATTGCTAAACAATTTAAAATTAAATATCCAAAATATTTTGAATATTATAACAAAAAATGTTATAGAAGAGAAATTAATGTTGGAAGTGTTGATGTATATAATAATACCAATTTAAATGATTTTGGTGAATTATTTATTATCAGTTTTCCAACAAAAAAACATTGGAAAAATCCCTCAATGTATCAGTGGATTGAGGAAGGTTTAAAAGATTTTGTTATTAAAATCAATAATTTAAGCGGACATATTAATGGAGTAGCAATGCCTTATTTAGGTTGTTATAATGGAAGATTAAATGAAACCATTATTAGACAATATATAGAGTCTATTGCAAATCAAATTAATGTGGATATAGAATTATGGAAATTAAGATAAGGATGTTATATTATGGCAGATGATTTAATTAATCAACTATTACAAATGTTAATGCAATTATTACAAGGAGAAGAACAGCAACAACAGGAAGGCCAACAACAGGATTTAAGTAATCTACTTTCTCAATTAACTGGTGGTTTAGGTGGCGGTGGAGGTGGCGGTGGAGGTGGTTTAGGTAATTTAGGTAATCTATCTTCTCAATTAGGAGGTCAGGCACAACTAGCTGGAGCATGTGCGCAAACCGCTGGAGCATGTGCACAATATAATGCAGCAAAAGCACAATGTTCTGCAAACAAAGCCGCCTGTCAAGATAAAAAACAAATTCCACAGTATGTTCAATCCCTAAAGAACCAATTCGATAAAGAAGAAGAATACTTAAGGAAAAAGGCCGACGAAGGAGAACAAAGAGATATACAATCAGCTAAAGCAGAATTAAATAAAAATAGGATAGCCGGGGATATTAAATAGAAAGGAAAATTTCATGAAAATACGTTCCTCGTTTGTTAGTAATTCTAGTACTACATCTTTCATCATTCTTGGATGGAAACTATCGGAAGATCGTTTAAAAAATATCTGTGAACAAAAAAAATAGTATTATCAAGTCAACTGCTACGCATTAAAATGCGCAGCTTGACTCTGGTAAACAGAATCGGTTTTGTAAGTAACAGTAGCACAACATCATTTATTATAATTGGTTGGAAGTTTGCTTTTAATGATCCTATCTATAAAAAAATATTTAAACATGTTATGAAAAAACCCCTACCTAAAGATTATGATCAATATGGTATGGATTTAGAAAAAGAAGCAGCAAAGCAAGAATTAGGTTTAGAAATATGTTATGATCACAATATCATAGGTATAGGTATTAAAGATGTGGGGGAAGGAGATTTTGATTCAATAGAACCAAGTTTGCTTTTTTCAATAATTGAAGATTTTAAGAAATTTAAGGAAGATGTTGGTATAACCAAAACGACCGAAGTATTCTACGGATCCGGCTATGAAGGATAATTAACTATGAAATTAAGAACAGGTTTCGTTAGTAACTCAAGTTCGTCCTCTTTTGTGTTGGTGGGTTGGGGTTTAAAAGAAAACCAATATGAACAATTGAAGAAAAAATTTTATGACCCGAAAGATGTTGAAGAAGATTCCGAGGAAGATGAATCCTATGAAATAAGTAATTCTATAGCAGAAAATATAAGTAAATTACTTGATACCGAAAAAAATAAAGATCTAAATTACAATGTGAATGTAATGGATTTTATTAGAAGTTTCGGTGTTGCCTTAGTAGGTGTTTCGGCGAGCGTGTTTACAATGGAAGAATTAGTTAAAATGTTTGAAGCTTTAAAAGAAATCAAAGAACAAATTGGATTTAAGGAAGATCCTAAAATTCATGGAGTCGGAATAGATATGGGTGGTTATCTCGTTTATGAAGGTTAGAGTCGGATTTGTTAGTAACTCAAGTACTTCCTCATTTATCATATACGGATATGAACTAGTAGATGTGGAGGACATGCTTGAGGTATATAAAAAAATTACAAAAAAGGAAAGTGATCCAGATATTTCTTATGATGAAAGAACAACTGAGTTCAGTATAGCGGATACTTTCTTAATAGACATATCAGAAGTTTTAGAGAAATTAAAATATGACGACTATATGCAACTGATAGTAACCCCATGCTCAGTATATATTGGAGCTGGTTTAACAGAGAGAGACTGCTATACATATTCAATAGAATTAGGTGATTTAAAGAAATTTGTTGGAAGATTTGAAAGATTTAAGAAGAGATTTTCTATTGAATTAGATAGCACAATACCCATGATACACTTTGGTGTAGAAAATATGTGAAAGAACTTCTCTATCCAAATGGAGAAAAGGATAGAGAAACAAAAAGGATATAATTAATGTCTAGTATTATTACATCTTGTTTGAAAAGGGGGTTAATAAAAAACTACCCAATACATATTAAAGATCCTCTTTATGAAGTTATTATGGGTAGTTATGCTTACGGGGTTAATAGTGATATGTCAGATGTTGATGTATATGCCTTGTGTATTCCAGCAAAACATATCGTGTTTCCACATCTAAATGGATATATTTTAGGATTCGGTTCTCAACCTGAAAAGTTTGAATCATTCCAGCAACATCATATAGCAGATCCTGATAGTAAACGGGATTATGATATTACAGTCTTTAGTATTGTAAAATATTTTGATCTATGTATGAATAATAATCCTAATATGATTGATAGTTTGTTTGTTCCATCTCGATGTGTTTTACATTGTACCAAAATTGGAGAAATGATTAGAGATAATAGAAAAGTGTTTTTATGCAAAAAGGCGTGGCATACTTTTAAAGGATATTCGTATGCACAGATGCATAAAATGGATATAAAAACACCAGAAGGAAATAGAAAAGAAAGTGTAGACAAATATGGTTATGACGTAAAATACGCCTATCATATTATACGCCTAATGGGTGAAGTAGAACAAATCTTAACAGAGGGGGATATTGATTTAGAAAGAGATCGGGAACGATTAAAAGAAATTAGAAGGGGCGGGTGGACAATTGAACAGATACGAGAATTATTTTACTCTAAAGAAAAGAGTTTAGAAGAAGTATATAACTCCAGCACCCTACCGCACACACCTAGAGAAAAAGAATTAAAAAAATTATTGATAAATTGTTTGGAAGAATATTATGGTAGCCTTAAAGAGTGTGTAGAAAAAGAAAGAAATATTGACATACTCATANNCTGACATACTCATAAAAGATATACAAGAGGTTCTTTCTAAATATGAATGATGAGGATATGAGTGTAGAAAGAATAAGAAAGATATTAAATGAATTTAGTATTGGTACATCATCGTCTCATAATAATTTTAACACAAATATATCACATGATTTACACTATAATTTTAATCCTAGTTTTTTTAAAGAAGAAGATTTTCAAAATAAAGAAACCTTAAAGTATTTAGAAAGGAATAATATGCCAGCTCTTTTTGAATTTAATATAGATTCAGCAAAAGTAATAGCCGATGATTTTAATACAGCTTTTGAAATATTTGCCAATTCTATGGAAAAATTAAAAAATAAAGAAGCTGATATTGGCGATCTTGTAGATGGCCATATTAGTTTTTGTTCAATTCGAGGAAATCATAGAAGCGGCATAAGAGATATGGAATATCATAAGAAATATCTATTAAAAGGTATTAAATTAAGAATTGAATGCACTAAAGTTCCTATATTGAATTACAATAAAAATACTTATCTATCTATATGTTATTTTCAAAAATATATTAATAGAACTACTGATTTAAGTTTTCTGCTAAAAAGAAGAATAAAAGTAATTTATCTATACTCACCACATGAACAGTATAGTAGAGAAGCAGAAGGTATTTTTATAAGGGAAACCGATAATTGTGTTATTATTCAATGTAATTATAATGAAAAACCAGAAATAAGAATACCGAAATTAAAAATAGAAGAAATACAATGCAAATGCAAAGCTATGAAATTTTATCTTCCTTCTTCCTATGAACGGAGTACATCAGAATATGAAGAAATTGAAAATAAAATTGCAATTGAATTTCCGGACTCCCCAGATTATATTAATCTAGTAGAAACAGATAGATCTAAACATAATTCCATAAGAAGAATTTATATTGGTTCATCCGATGAAACGCTAGGAGATATCGATAAAGAATTAACAGACAAAATATTTAGAAAATAAATGAAACAATATTTCAATATCAGGATAAATTAAAAAGGACTAAAATGAATGATAACAACTTCGTGGTACGCTGTTAAATTAAATATGGAAACGTATTTGGATGAAATGTTAAAAAAATAAACAAAGGAGTAAAAGAATGACAAGACACAGTAACAACACGTTGGATTTTAGTAAAAAGAAGAACGAGGGTGGGATGAAAACTACTGGAATAGAAGGTTTTCAAGATGCTTTTTGTGAAGTATGTGGAAATCCGTTTTTTGATCAAAAAACAATAATTAAACGGAGATCTGCTTTATTATCCCCCACGGGCAAAGAAGAAGTTCAACCCGTAATGGTTCTTTTATGTGATCAGTGTGGGTGGGTTTTTGGTTCTCCTGTTTCAGAAGAAATGAGACAGGAAGTAAGAAAAGCGAAGGAACAGCAGAAAGCAATTGAAATGATGATGTCTGCTGGAAGACAGAAGAAAGAAGAGAAGAAAAAATCGGAAGAAACAAAAGAAGAAAATAAAGATACTGTTGAAATGGGTTCTCCTGAAAATATTACACCGGAAGTAATATTAGAAGAAAACCAACCTGAAACACAAGAAAACGTAATATCTGAATAATATTAATTATAACAAATAGGGAGATAGACACTATCGTCATCTCCCTATTTTTTTTCGTTTTTTATATGATAAAAAAGGTCAAAAATATTTGTTCTACTAATTCTGTTAGACCTAACATAACATTTACATGAATCTTTTTTTGTTTTCTTTCTGATTCAGTCGAACCAACCTCAACAGAATAGGTATATAATGTATTATTTTCTTTTAAAGTAGAGAGAGCTATTGAAATTTCATCAGATATACTACTCCAAACACTATCCGTGTTTTCTGAAAAAATATAATAATTGCAAAAACTCTCAATAGCTTTAGATATATACAATACAGTTCTAACATTATGCAAACTACCAAGAGGCCCACCCCTCCTATAAGTTGTTTGATCTCCCCAAAGTAGAAAACTACCACTATCTTTAATTATAGAATTAATTTGATTTAAATAAAATGTTTCTTTTTCAGCTTTTGACAAATTATATCTAATTTGAATAAGATTATCTAGACTGCATCTGTTAATTCCCGAGGCTGAAGCCCATCCCGGATATGATTTATCTACATAAGGTATCATTGCAGCAACATGATAAACAGGAGTAATCCATATATTTCTTTTAGTATATTCATCATATATTAAACTATAACCATCATATAGCGAGCAATAATAACTATTAAACATAGTTCTACTTTTTCTATTTTTTAGAGCTTTTTCACTAGATGAATTATCAAAATTATCTAATATAGCCACACAATCTTTCCTAAGAATTTTACATAAATCTGCAATAGTGACTTTAATATCGAATGGAAACCCTGCATCAAATACTAAATTAAACGGATAACCTTCTTTATCTAAAACCTCATCAACATATAATAATTCTGGATTATTTTTTATATCATTTTTAATATATGTATCTTCATCTGGGTTATTCATTAAATCTTTTCTTTGAACTTTCAATAATTTTCCAGAATAGGCAAGAGCAAATTGACTCTTCATGTGCTGATACCACTCATCCTTATCAGTATAATAATCCAAACTTCCATCAATTCCCAAATTTAATGGATATGATATATAACTTGCTAATCTAGTTCCTCCAGATTTATCTGTTGGGTCTAATTCGTAATTACCATTTTCATCTAATGAATACTCAATAAATTTTTCGCACCAATCNNTTTTCGCACCAATCAATCTTGGTCTCTGTCTCTTCTTCTTGTAATGCCAGACGCCTTAATCTATCTCGATGTGTTATAACTTTTAGATCTCTTCCATATAAATCAAAAACATCTTCTATAAACATAGAATCACCAGAAATATTAACAACATCAGGATCAAAACTAATTTCAAATGTTTGAGAAACTTCGTACTCTTCTTTCTTTTGATAATCTCTAGTATCCGTATCTCCTTCATATCCCTCTACGAAATTCTGTTCTGTATCATAATACTCATCAACCTTTTTATAGACATCTACAAAATAAAGACCTTGATTATATAAATAAGATTTACTGTGTGGACGAATGTTGATCTTGAAATTATTATAATATTTTCCGCGTCCTCTTCCTAAAAACATTGCTAATAAATCATAATTATCATAAGGGCTAAATCCAGTATCTGGTCCTTTGGAAATAACTAATGTAACTTGAGAACCCCATGTAACTTCTGTCTCAGGTTCTATACTTTGTTCCAATATTGTGCCAATAGAACTATCATCATAAACCCAAGAAGTATTTTCGGATAATATGATGCACAAATCGTTTAATAACTCAACAGTTGTTTCGTTATGTAAACTCCCTATTAAATCAGGCATTAAAGATGTTCCGATATATTCCCCAGTAGATACATATAATGTAACTTCAGAACCTTTTGTTTGATTTCCAGATTCTGGACTTTGTAAAAATACATATCCAACAGGACTGGCATTTTGTTGAAAAATAGCATCTGCTAAAACAAAGGATGTTTGACTTAAAGTATTTACAGATGTTGATAACGGCATTCCTGTAATATCAGGAAGAACTCCTTGATCATCGGGCTCGCCTTTGGAAACATTAAATAAAACTTNNCTACAACACTACCTGGTACAGGATTTTGAGAACCAGATAAAATTGTACCTGGCACTTCTCCACTTTCAACCCATTGTATTTGATTACTAATTAATACCTTAGAATCATATAAAGTAGTAAATGTATCACCCGATAATATAGTTGTCTCTAAATTAGGAACAACAGTTGTTTCTACTTGAGGCCCACGTGATAAAACCAAATCTATTGAAGATCCCAACGGATGTGAGGTTTCTCCTACTGGATCCTGAGAAATAACTTCTAAAACAGGAATAACATCACTATAAGACAAAAGGATATCTCCTATATTATATCCTGAATGTTTAATATCGGTATAAGCCTCACTAAGTGATTCACCAACTACATCAGGAGTTACCTCCTCATAAATAATAGGTAACTCAGCACCTAAAGATATTACTGCAGAAACATCAGTTCCTGGATATACTTCTTCGACGGGGTCTACAACATTATAAATTCTCCCGGTTGGGGTATCAATATCATCAGGTCCCTGTTCAGAAAAAATAAAACTAATATTATTTTCATCAGGATACAAAAAAGCATCATGCAGAGCAGTTATATAATTTACTGAAGTATCATCATTAAAGGGATAAGCAATTCCCCCATACCTTGTAAGAGGTACAGTTGTTTTAATCTCTGGTCCAGCAGAAACAGTAAAACTTAATGGACTCCACCTGGAAACAATGTTAAACTCATCTATGGATTGTGTTAATATAGTTCCTGCAGGTGAATCATTGTATTCAAACAAAACACTATCTACATATAAACCATTACCTTCAATTGATTTTGGATAATACTCAATTAATTTTAAATAATCAATAGGTCGATTAGGGATATATTCTTGAAACCAAATATTGTATATATCAAATGTTACAGGATCTGACGTAAAAGTATTGATATTCTGTAATTGAGAAGTAGTTTTTGGAGTGCCATACGTATGGGATAAAGTACCAGACACATCAGTGTCCCAATAAGTATAAAATATAAAACCAGCCGCCTGTGATGTAACAACAGGAGAACCACTGACGGAACCGGTCCAATCTGGTACTACATAAGAAGTAGAAATAAATGAATTTCCTGTTGTTTTTCCATAAGTTAAGCCTGCCGCCCTAGCGGTTGGAAGATTGACACAAATTTCTCCGTTAAAGTAGCAATTTGAAATAAGACCTATATTTAAACCAGTGCCAGCTCCATTATTTAATCCAACTAATCCAGCTACTACGGGAGTTCCAGAAGAACAGATACACGTTACAGTACCAGTTCCACTACATCTATCAATGGACCCACCTCTATTTTCTCCAACCAAAGAACCTATCGTATCTCTTCCCGTAAGAGCCCCTTCAACAGAGCACATTCTAATTATTGCCGACGGAGATACACCAACATCTTTAAGATTTAATCCACATAAAATNNAGATTCGTTATACATCCACTATTAACACCAATTAAACCACCATATGTAAAAGAGGAAACTTGATTAATCTTTAGATCGTTAATAGAAAATCCATTCCCATCTAAAATTCCTGTAAAAGCTGTCCCAACAGTATTACATATTGGTGTAAAATAATTCTGAGTTTCATCAATAATACACTCTATATCTCTAATTAAAATATATTTACCATTCCTTGGAAAATCTGGACTTGTTCCTATTGATTGTAATTCCGCAAATGATCCTATTGGTTTATAATCACCATAAGCCGCTACACTGTATGCATAGTTTTCGCCTAAATAATAACTAGATCCAAAAGTATCCCCTACTAAGTTAGGAACGATTGATTTAAATCTTCTTAAAAATGGTTTTTCCCCATCAAAAAATAATCCCCAAAACGCCCTGTTCCATGTATCAAATCCAACACAGTTATCAATATCATCTTGAGACTTTGAAGTTCCACCTAACCATCTTAAATACATATTTGGATCAGAAGAAGGATTGATTGGTCCCGAATAAGGCATTGTACTATGCCAAGTTATCTCATGAATATTCTTCCAACTATGATCGGCATCCTCATTCCAATAACAGTCAAACACACCTCCCACTTTTGTTGGGTTTATATTGGCAACACCTGGTAAATAATTTGATTGGCAACACCCAACGAGTCCACCAACCCCTCTATAAGGTGAATTCGGGTCATCCCACATATAATAAATTTGAGCACCGACGCCGGTCGCCGTCACTTTACCATAAGAATAACAATTTTCAAATCTAAATCCGGCACTCCATTGAACCCCAATAAGTCCCCCAACCAGATCTGATCCATATACATCTCCCTCAGCATAACAATTATAAATACCATGTGTTCTGGATTGAGCACCCCATAATCCACCAACAGCTATTTCCCCATAAACATTACCTGACGCGCTGCATTCAGCAGCTATCCAACTAGTTCTTCCAACTAATCCACCCACATAAAATGGTCTAGCACCATCTCTCCACCAATAATTAGGATCTATAGACCCGGGATTAGATGATCTAATTGGGTCCTTATCTATATCATAATTATCAACCTCCCACAATAAATCACCTTTTCCTCTTACACCAGGCCATATTAAATCATGACTTCCAATTACTTCACAACTAGAATGGCAGAAAAATATACCGCCAGATCTATTTCCACCAAGCAACCCACCTACAAAGGAATGTCCTCTAACAACACCAGAAGAAAAACAATATTGAATTTGGTCAACTCTTTCAGAAGATTCTATCATTTTAGACATTCCTATAAGAGCACCAACACCGCATAAACCAGTTATATCAACATTTTCTAATGTAATATTTTTTATCTCACATTCAGAACCATATACGGCAGAAAATAAACCAATATAATTTTCATTTGGACGATTAATATATAAATTAGAAATAGTATAATGTCTCCCATCAAACTTACCAGTAAACATCTTTGAAATATGTTCAGGACTACTAACATTAGCTCTGTAATCAAATTCAAAATAATCTTCGGGATTTGACACAAAATCAGACTGTTGATAAACATCAACAGATCCAATAGGATCAAAACCCTTTCCCACATTCCACCCCGAAGTAGCACTGGCATCAATATTTCTATTTAAATAATATTTACCATCCAAAGGATAATCAACATGATTTCCAATTCTCTGTAGATCTTCTATTGTATTAATAGCTGTCCAATCTGTTAATTGCGAGAGTGGGGTTCTATGTAAATCTCTATTATTTGGACCTTTAGAAATAGCCATACCAACAGTGGTTCCCCAATCAGAAGAACCAATCTGCGGATAATTAAACATACAACCCCCAACAGAAGTAAGAAAACCAGGCTGTTCATACATAGAAAATAACTTTCTAGAATTAATAATTTGAGCAGACCAGGAATCACCCGGGTAAGTATAAGGAGATGGATTAATCCTAAACCCTTTATTTTCTATCTCTTCAACAGAATCTTGAAGACTAAATCCAAATAAATTAGTATTGACCGATGTTTTGGGTTTTTTTCCCAATGATAATTTAAAAGTAACAAAACTTCCTATAGGAACAGTGGTTCCAGCAGGTGGATTTTGTTCTAAAATAATATTAGCCTTATAATTATCACTATAATCAACTGTATTACCATCTTCTGAAAAAAGTAAATCTCCATCGTATACTATATTTTTAGTTTCTTCATTTAAAAATCTTCCTACAATGTTAGGAACAACTACATTATATGTATGAGTTACACCCCTGGACAATGTCAAATCAAGAGATGTTCCCCAAGAATATATTCCTGCCGGTTTTGATTGTATTAATATACCCCCGGGTACTTTAGGACTTTCTGAAAAATATAAATTCGATAATATAAAGTTGTTATTAATTATTTCATTCTCTAACAATGATCGAGTAAATGGATAATCAATAAGATTATTCAAAGTAGATCTTACATTACGCCCAATCGAAATAATTGTATTAACACTACTTAAAATAGGAACTAAAGAACCTGGATCTGGATCCTGTGAAATTATTGAACCAACAGGAACAGTAAGAGAATTTTCTCCTCTTACAATACCTAAAATAAAACAACTTTCATCCTGTATTTCTATCAAAACATCATCAATAGTCATATCTATTACATTAGGAATAGCTCTATTTCCATCATCCCCCACACCTAATGAAATTCTTAAATCAATATGATCTCCCCAATCTAAAATATGACCAGGATTTAAAGAAAGTCCATTAAATTTTTTTGAATAAACAAGACCTGCAGCAAGCGGCGAAAAAATTGAAGTTACATTACCTTGCAATAATTTTCTATTGATTATACTTTCTTCTATATTTGTCGAATTATATTCTTTCCCTGTTAATTTAAGTATCGATGTTTTTGGAAAAACTCCAAATGATATCAAAATATCTAAAAGAGTATTAATTTCAACAATTTCACCGGCAGGGCGTCCTTGATAGGTGACTGAAAAAATTGGATTATTTTGATAACTACCTGAAATATTACCCACCTTAATTTTGTTGTTGTTCATTCTTGAAACAGATTGAATATAATTCATCCCAATAACATTGGGAATAACCGTATATTCTATAATATTCACCACTGTACTAAATGGAAAATTCTCAGTAAAATATACCCTTATTTCATTATAATTATTAATACTTGGTATAGAGGCCGGAAAAACTTTCCCATTTATTTTATCATACATCAAACATAAATTAGAAAAAGTTGCATCTAATTGTGTTACTCTTAATACATATAAATTATCAGAATGTCTTAGAAAATTATCAGCTACATACATCGATTGAGCAAAATATTTTCCACCATACAACATATTTGGATTACCAAACTCTAAATAAAAATCATTAGAGTTTGTTTGAATTAATTCTCGGTCAATACCTTTTTCTGAATAGATACAAATAAAACCAATTGTTCCGGAATAGAGTTTAAGATATTCGGAAAAATCTAAAAGTTTAGTATATACTCCAGGAGAAACATTCATATTTAAAAATCCTTTTTATTAATTTATCCTGCATATTCAAAAACTAAGTTTCCGCAATCCCAGATTCTATTATATCCATTTAATTGCATATTTTGCCACTCAGTTAAAGTCGGATCAAAATTTTCTAATATATTTGAAAGCTTATGTTTTTGAAAATTAATACGAGAAAATAATAAATCAGCATATCTTGTTTCGCTTCCTTTAAAATAAAAATAATTAGGGGTTGTTTGATTTACTATCTTAAATCCAGAACACTCATATCCAGAACCATTAAAATAACGTCGATCTGTATAAGATATTATTCTTTGGTTTTCTTTTGATATGTATTTCATTATTTTCGTTAAACCACCAATAACTATAGTATTTATTTTACTGCATACTCTTAAAATTTCAATATCAAAATTCTTATTATAACGAGGAGTTCCGTATACAAGTAAAAATACTAATTCCTCATTAGCGAATAACCCAACAGATTTACTATAAAAATCTAAAGATCCTTGTATATGATTTTCAATTAAAAAATTTTCAACAAGTTTTCTATCACCCGTTATATCTTTTAAATAACAATTCCTAGCATAAATCTTATTCTCTATTTTTCCCATTTTTACCAATAGAAGAGATTTTATTATATCTCGTCTATCCCACCATTCATTCTCGAATATATGTATTAGTTGAATTCCCTTCTTTTCACATTCTATAGTTTTATTTAAATGATAGTTTTTATCAACTCCCTGTATTTCACTATGCCAATACAAACCATCAAATTCAATCGCGAGATTAATCTCTGGGATGTATATATCTAATTCTTTTCCATCCAAAATAGAACGATCATTTTCAATTAAATTAGGAAAGTATTGTTTACAAAAATCACAAACTTCTTTTTCTAATTTAGAACTTCCAGAAGGAGAGGGCGGAAAACAAACAGGGCATCTTGGAATATGACCATTATCTATGTGGTCCGTAAATTCAGTATTGCATGTGGTACATTTCCAGGGATATTCTTTATAATTTTTAACAGAAGAAAAACTATTTCTATCAAAAAGAGGTATACAAAGATTATTTAATCTATTTGAAATAAAAATACTATCCAAAAAATTATTTTTTCTTTTTTCAGATATATTCATTCTGTTTTCTATTGTTTTCATAGGATGAGATACGCCATATTTCTTAAAACAAGTAATGATTCCTTTATCTCGTATTTTCTTTAATCTAAGAGGAAAATCAACACCATATTTATCTAGAAAAGTTTTTTTTGATTTATTTAAAATTTCTTTGTTTTGCAGATGATGATTTTTACCATATTTTTCCAAACACGTCACTCTAAATTTATTTTTAGATATATCCGATTTTCTATGATGATCAACCCCATATTTTTCTAAACACGTTTTTTTGGTTTTTTCTTTAAACTCCTCTCTCTGAAAATTATGTTCAACCCCATATCTTTCTAAACAAGTCTCTTTCATTTTATTCTTTACAGAATCTGATTTACTCGGAGAAGAAAATCCATACTTTGCTATATTGGTTTCTTCTATCTTGCTTTTAACATCTCCCCTCTGAAAATTATGTTCAACCCCATATTTTTCTAAGCAATTCTTTTTCTTTTTTTCTTTAGTATCATCAGACAATTCGGAACAACGAGTTGAACAAAATTTGTGAAACCCCTCTCTTATATTTATAAATGTTGTTTTTTTATGACAAATTTTACAAAAATTTACTTCCCCCATAAAAGATAAAAAATAGTCTTCGGTTGTTATATGGTGGGCAAGAGAAATGTGTGTACCTAACGATCTGGGTGTTTTACACTCTCTTCCGCATAATAAACAATTAATCATAAAACATGTTCCTTTTTACAATTTACTCCTAATACAGAATGAAAAAAAAATAGGTCCCGGCGAACCAGGACCTATTTAACTCAAAAAAACACAGGAATATTACACAATATACATGTTCAAGTGGATTTGCTCAACAACTCTTGTTGGATTTAAAGTCACATTCACATGGATTTGCTTATTTTTCAGTTCGTATTCCGTCGCGCCTACCTCCACACCATAACTGTAAAGGCCACGTTTATCTTTGATATCCTTCAAAAAGTAAGTGATTTGATTATTGATACCGTTCCACGTTGATTCATTATTAAGTTCAAAGATATAATATTTACAGAATTGTTCCAAAGCTCTCTTGATATAAAGAACAAGTCTAACAATATTTAAATCTTGTAATGGTGTTGTTCTACGTTGAGTAGTTAATTGACCCCAAACAGTATACCCAACATTAAATTTCACAATAGGATTAATTTGATTAAGATAGAACTGATCTCTTTCACCTTATCTTGGGCTATATCTCGCTACACGAATTGTATCAAGTGTCCCACGATTCATACCAGCAGGTGCCCACCAAATTTCACCAATAGTGTCAG
>MTKZ01121987.1_pt1 | contig 20758 bp, 15 predicted proteins | sample 1042781 | NCBI WGS metagenome assembly MTKZ01 (sample SAMN06212207, study PRJNA360539) | anaerobic digester metagenome | biome: Wastewater treatment plant; material: sludge; isolation source: anaerobic digester fed with sludge from wastewater treatment plant | place: Denmark: WWTP Viborg ... | reverse complement strand
AGGATTTCTAACAAAACCTCCTGATCGAGCCGGGGCTTGACCGATTCAATACGCGTATCGTGGAGGATACCGCGATGGCCAAGCCACTGCTCACGGACGAACTATGGGAACGAGTCGAACCATTCTTGCCGCCGCCAAAGCCGAAGCCCAAGGGCGGGCGGCCACCCGTTCCGAACAAGAACGCGCTGACCGGCATTCTGTTTGTACTCCGAACCGGCATTCCCTGGGAGTATCTGCCTAGAGAGTTGGGAGCAGGCTCCGGAATGACCTGTTGGCGTCGCTTGAGAGACTGGCAAGTGGCCGGCATCTGGCAAAGAGTCTGGCACACCCTGCTGGACGAACTGGGCCGGGCGGACGCCATCGACTGGTCGGCTGCGGCAATCGACAGCTGCTCTGTGCGGGCCCTTTTGGGGGGGAGAAAACGGGGCCGAATCCCACAGATCGGGGCAAAAACGGCTCGAAGCGCCATCTGATTGTGGACGGCAACGGTACTCCGATGGCCATCGAACACACAGGGGCCAACGTCCACGACTCCGAAATGGCCGTGGCTCTGGTCGATGCGATCGAGCCCATCAAGCGTCCCCAGGGCCGTCCGCGCAAGCGTCCCGAAGCGGTTTACGCAGATCGAGCGTATGATGCGGAAGAGAAGATACGCGAACCGCTGCGCAGTCGGGGAATCACACCCATGATTGCGAAACGCAACACTGAACACGGCAGCGGACTCGGAAAGGTCCGCTGGGTCGTGGAGGCAGCGTTCTCGTGGCTGTTCAAGCAGCGACGACTTCGCGTGCGATATGAAAAGCGAGATGATATTCATCAGGCGTTCCTGAGCATCGGGTGTCTGCTCATCTGCTGGCACCGGGTTTCAGGGTTTTGTTAGAGATCCTAAATATCCATTGATTCCTGCCTCTCACTTAATCCACGCGGCGCAAAAAGGGCGATCAGCCGACCCTTCAGGTTCTTCGGCCCTGCCGCTCCCAGGTCAGAAGAAAGAAGCGGGGCAACGGCGAAAAACTCGATTCTTTGCCATGCCTGAGAGAATTCGTTTTATAATTCATTTACTCTGAGTTGACACAAACACAGGAATCTGCGACAAACTGCTTTCGAACGGGCTTGGCGGAGAAGCTCTTCCATCATGACCGGGCAGCCGTGCGTGCTTACTGAGGAGTCGTGTCATGCGGAAATGGCTTTGCGGTTGGGTACTGGTTTTCGCAGCGATTGCCAGTGCGGCCGATGACGGGCAATGGAAGCTTGTGTTCGAGGACCGTTTCCAGCGGGCTGAGCTTGGGCCGGACTGGGTCGAGGCCAAGAACGTGAGCATCGTCAACGGCCGTCTGTTCCTCAAGGGGCGAGTAGACGCGATGCTCAGCCGCGGTTACCCGGCAGACGTCAAGGTCGAGTTCGTGGCCGAGGCCGACCCGGAGCAGCCGCCCTGCGACCTGGCGGTCACGCTGGCCAACAGCTTCTTGCTGGCTTTCGGCGGCGGCAACAACACCTTCAACCAGATCACCGGCGCGGGGGTGACCGTTCGAGACAACAACCCCCCATTCCCGATCGAGCACGGCAAGAAATACAGGATCGTCGCGGTCAAGGAAGGGCCGATGCTGCTCCTGTACTGCAACGATCAGAAGCTGCTCGAGGCTAAACTTGCCGATCCGCTCGGCGGCCCGGAGTTTGACAAGGTCTCCCTCACCACCTGGAACGGCATGTACGTCGACGACGTGAAGGTCTTCGAGCGGACAACACCCGCGCCCGGCGGACCGGTGCTGCTGCCCGCCATGCCGGCGCTGGGCTTCACCTGGAAGGATCGTCAACTGAGTTACGGCGGGCCGGCCAAGCTGGGGCCAAACGTGGCCGAGGGAATCAGGCTGTACAACGATCGCAAGTATAAAGAGGCTTTCGACGCGCTCGCGGCCGTCTCACCGCCGACAATGGAAAGCGTGGCCGCATTGGCCTACGTGGTGGCCGACCTGGCGTTTCTGGAGAAGCCGGCGCAGCAGGCCGAGGTCGCCAGACTCGCCGCGGAGGTCGCCGCCAAGGCTCCCGAAGATGCCCAAGCCAAGGACTTCGCCCTGGCCGCCAAGTGGTTCGCTGACTTCAACATGTACAAGCGCGATCACCGCGCAACCAGGCGATTGATCGGCTGCGGTCTCGAGAACAACCCGTTTTTCTACAAGGCCCGTCTGTTCGAGAACCGCTTCAACTACGCCCATGCCACGAGGGGGCCCATCGAGAGGGCATGCAGGCGGCGATCAATGAGTTCACCGAGCTCAAGAAAATCTGGCCCGAACACCAGGCCCTGCGCGAGTGGACCGGCGAGAAGATCCCCTGGGGCCAGGAGCTGATTCGGCCGGAATCGGACGGGCCTGCCTGGGCTCGCCACCTCCAGGAATCGCTTGCCCGCCAACAGGCGGTTCTGCGCTGGTGGTTCACTGAGCGGCAGCTTCCGGACGGGCAGCTTGGCGGCGGCTGGGGCGACGACGTCGAGATCCTTCGCGGCTGGGTGCCGATCGCCTGCATCACCACGGCGGCCGAGCCGGTCATCGCCGGCATCGAGCGGCTGGCCGCCGGCGTGTGGGACAAGGTTCTCAAGGATGGTTACGATGCGTTCCCCGGCGACGTCGAGCACTCGGCCGAGCCGTCGTGCGATTCGATCCCCACCATGATCGTGCTCCGCTACGGTGATCCGCTGTGGGTCGAACGCAACCTGCGATCNNGACCGTTCGCGAGAAGTTCATGGCCGTCAACGAGCGCGGTTTCCTGCAGTTCATGTCGCGGGACTTCGGCACCGACGCGGTCAGACGCGGCTTGGGCAACGGCGGCGACAGCGGCTATCACGCCCGGGCGACCAAGCACTTCATCTACCTCGGGTGGTACGGTATTCCCGATGGCCGCGATGCATTTCTCCAGTGGTGCGACACCTGGCGCGACGCGACCATGCGGAAGATCGGGCAGAAACCAGCCGGTTTTCCTCCGCCCACCCTGTGGTTCCCCTCGGGCGACATGACCCCGCCCGATGGCAAGCCGTGGTACGACGAGCAGCGCAATTCGTACGGCTTCCCCGGCCTGCCGGTTATGATCCACGAGAGCTTCATCACGGCCTACCTGCTCAGCGGCGACCGCAAGTACCTCGATCCGGTGCAGACGATGATGGACCTGGCGACCGTCGGCCCACTGCACAAGGGCGACCCCAAACTGCCCCCGGATCACCCCGAGAACCTGATGGCCCAACTGGCACACATGGCTTCAAACGACGTGCTGAGCCCTTACCGGCTGCTCACCGGCGAGCGAGTGTATGATGAGTACATCCTGCGGTTCGCCACGCCGACACAGCGCTATATGGTCGACTACGATCTGGCCCGTTATTCCGCGACCTTCGAGAGAACGGCCCGTTCGCTGCGCAACAACTGGACGCAGCTCACCAGCGAGATCCTGCAGACCGACCGGGCCGGCCTGACCGGGTCGGCCGAGGTGTTCGGGGCGTACACCGGCGCGGTGTGCAGCTTCCGCGACAGCAAGACGCCGACCATCTCGGTCACGTACGACACGCCGGATCTGAACTTCGCCTCGGTGGTGACCGAGACCACCACGCAGCGGCTGCGGGTGATGCTCTACAACTTCAACGACGAGCCGATGCGCGTGGGTCTCAAACCGTGGCGGCTGGTGCCCGGCGTCTACGTGCTCAACGCCGGCCGGCCCGTGCCCGGCGAGTACGATGTCCAGAAGCGCTACACCTGGACCGGATCGACCGAAGTGCAGCATCTCCACCGCGGCACGCCGATCTGGGTTGAGGTCCCGTCGCACAAGGAGTGGGTCATCGATCTGCGGCTGCGCAAGGCGATCGAACGGCCGGCCGTGCTGCCGGACCTGGCCGTCGCGTCGCGGGACATTCAGGTGAAGGACGGCAAGGTCGTTGTCCGGGTTCACAACATAGGCGGAGCGGCGGCCGGGACGTTCGACGTCGTGGCCGAGGCCAAGAACGGCAAGGAGTGGACCGAGTTGGCTCGCACAAAGGTCGACGGCCTGCCGGCGATCAAGGCCTTCGAGCCGTCGGCCCGCGAGGTGGTCCTGAACGTCGCCTCGACCAAACTCACCGCCGCCCGCATCCGGCTCGACCCAAACAACAAGGTCGACGAACTCTACAAGCTGAACAACACGGCCACCCTGAAGTAGGATCCGTCTCTGACGATGACGCCTTCCCCCCTTACCAAGGGGGGACCGAGAGGGTCGCAAAGTGGCGCCGACGCCCTCGTCGGCCTCTTCCCTTCCCCCCTCACCAAGGGGGGATCGAGGGGGGTGAAATTCCGGTTGGCCCAAGTCCTTCTCGGACCTGGGCTCGCGATTCGTCGTGTGCTGCAAGGTCGTGCGGGTTCAGGCGACCCATTGAATCGAGACCCGCCGATTCAGAGAATCCGGCCCGCCGTAGGGTAGGGCAGGTCAAAGCGCAGCGCCGACCTGCCGTCTCCCGCCGGTCGCCCCTTTTCGCGTCTTTGGCGTATTTCGCGGTCACACCTTCTCAGCCGGACGATGATCCAGAACAAGGGAATGTTGAACCGCGAAAAACGCGAACTGCGCGAAAGGGATGGCGGATGATGCTTCGCACCAGGTACTGAGCATGCGCGGTGATGACCGCGTCCAGAGCGGCGTCCTGAGGCAGGAACACGCCGTTGCCATCATCCCAGGAGGCCGTGGGGTCGTCGAGGATCATCCACAGAGCGGTTCCCGCAAACACCCCGCCGCCTGCGGCGGAGGCGGCACAGGCTTGGTAGTACAGGTCGCGGAGGAATTGCTCCCGCACGGTTGTCGGCCCGCCGCTGCCTCCCGTGCCGAAGTTGTCGCGAGGAATCCCGAATTCGTCCATCATCAGCGGTTTGCCCAAAACATCGCGGGCATCATCCATGCGCTGCTGGAGATACCGCTCAGCCTTTGTCATGGCCGCGGAGATGCTGCCGATCGGGTCCCAGCCCCAATTCTGAGGCCAGATGTGACAGGTCGCATAATCGATGGTCGCGTGCTGGTGGTTGTCGATGAAATCCTGCCCGTACACTGACATCCAACTGTCGGTATTGCGGTCCGCGTGCCCTTGCCCGTAAAAGCCCTCGATGCCGGTGCTCACCATGTGGTTGGGATCGAGGCTCTTGACATAGGCGCTCATCTCGCCCATCCAGGCGTTGAGCGCGGCCGACGCGGCGGAGCTGGACCGGGCCTCGTTGGCCAGCTGCCAGGCGAATATGGTCGGGTCATCGCGATAAGTCCGGCCGTTCACCGTGTTCTCGCGGTTGACCAGCAGGGCGACCAGCTCCTTGAACCAGGTGCCGATGGTCGCGTCGGAGTAGAAGGCATCGTGGTTCACCGCTCCGAACCGCCAGAGGGTGTATCGATTCATCCCACCGTAGTCTTCCCAGTTGTTGACCAGAGTCAGCACCACGCGGATGCCGCGCGAGTCGGCCTCGGCCAGCGTCTGATCGAGAGCGACCAGCGTCTCCGGATCGATGAAATCGATGGGCCGTTCGCTCGGGCCGAGTCGGCGGGCAGGGGCACATTGCAGGCAGCCCTCCTTCTCAACCTGGTCCTGGAAGGCCCACGTCCGCAGCACGGTCAGCGAGCGGGCCTGCATCTCATCGAGCACCTCATCCGCGCCGGCATGACCGGTGCGCCGATGGATCATCTGGTAGTAGCTGTTCGTGCCCGCCACGTAGATCTGCCGCCCGTTCAGCACGAAGTGGGTGCCGTCTCGGCGGACGAAACCGCGGTTCTCCGCGCGCGTTGGAACCAAGAAGGGATCCATGAGCATTAAGGCCAGGATGCTCGCGCAAAGCGACAGCTCGCCGGCATTCGCGTGTCTCCTTCCCCATCGACGCGGGACCAGCTATTGATCGCCGGGCACGGCTGTCATAGCCGCCCCGCACCTGTTTCTCACATCCCTATCTTACCCGAAAGGAGGGCTGATTTCATTCGCAGGCGACCGTTTTTGCCCGGTCGCGGCGCATCCGGTAGAATCCGCCCGGCCGATGAAAGCCCCGGCTCAAGAAGGTTGAAGGTCGGCCCCTTTTCTTCTGAGGAGCCCTGCAAATGACCGTCTCCTACGCGAGTGCGAACATCCCCCAGTCCCGCACCATGCTCGGTCACCCGACCGGACTGTTCACCCTGTTCTTCGCCGAGATGTGGGAACGGTTCTCCTTCTACGGCATGCGGGCCCTGTTGGTCTTGTACATGCTGAAGGGGTTCCTCCAGTACGGTGACAGCGACGCTTACGCCATCTACGGCTCCTACACCGCGTTGGTCTACATGACACCCTTCTTCGGAGGGATGCTGGCTGACCGGCTGCTGGGGGCACGGCGGGCCGTAGTGCTTGGCGGGCTGTTGATGGCCGCCGGACACCTGATGATGACGGTTCAGACCGGCGTGGGCTTCTTCAGTGCACTGGCTTTGCTGATCTGTGGCAACGGCTTCTTCAAGCCGAACATCTCAACCATCGTCGGCTCGCTCTACCCGCCGGGCAGTCCCCGGCGCGACGGCGGATTTACCATCTTTTACATGGGCGTCAATCTCGGGGCGGCAATGTCGCCCCTGTTGTGCGGCTACATCGGCGAGACCATCGGCTGGCATTACGGCTTCGGCCTGGCCACCATCGGCATGCTTCTCGGCATCGCGGTCTTCGTGGCTCCCTCACTCGTGTCGCAGGTTTCGATGTTCTTCCTGGCCCTGGCCGCAGCATTCAACATCCTTGTCGTATCCGACATGGAGCTGCCGAACGAAGCGTTTCGGATGTACCCGAACTACGTCCTTCTGGCCGCCCTTGTGCTGGCCGGATGGATGACATTCCGGGAACTCGGGCAAGGCATGATCCAGGAGTCGTCGACGAGCATCTGGCTCGCACGCATCGTCATCATGGCGGGGGCCATCGCTGCGGCGGTGACGCTCTTCTGGTGCCACCCCGACAACCCCTTCTCGACGGCAATCAACGTGTTTGTCGGCGTTTCTCTGCTGGTCGCCGCCGTCGTGGCCTGGGTGGCCCTGGGACGCGGCGGTCTGCCCAAGGAGGCCGGCGCACCTCCCGATCCCGAACGCCTGCGTCGACGCGTCCTGGGCCTGATCAGTGCCGAGTCGACCGTGTACCTGGGTACCCTGGCGGCGCTGGTCGTCTTTGTGCTTCTTGTTTCCGGGTTCGCCTTCTTTACCGCCAACGATCGTCCCGTGACGCTGATTTCCGATGAATTCACCCAGAAGCTCGCCGCAAGCGAGAGCGTCCTGGTGCAGATTCTGGCCGTTTTCGTGCAGGAGATGAGCCGGCCGGCCGGACTCGTCCTCCTGCTCGCGGGTCTGACCGCCGTCGTCTATCTGGCGCTTGAGATCGTCCGCCTCGACACGATCCCGCGACAGCGAATGTTCGTCGTGCTCATTCTCACTTTCTTCTCGATGCTCTTCTGGGCGTTCTTCGAGCAGGCCGGGAGTTCCGTCAACAACTTCAGCGACCGCAACGTGGACCGCGTTTTCGAAGGGAAACATATCACGCCGGAGCAGATCGGCCGGACCATCGAAATCCAGCCCACCCAGGAGCAGCTCGGCTACCACAACGGCGAGCAGCTCTTCACCTTGAATATGCTCGACAAGCTCCGCGACGAAAACAAGGACCATCCGGACTTCACCATCTGGTGGACTGTGGCGGAAGACAACCTCGGCATGGGCGTGGGCAGACGGGTCGAGGAAATCCCCGCCAGCACCTTCCAGTCGGTCAACCCGATCTTCATCCTCTTGTTCGGCCTGGTCTTCACCGCGACGTGGGGTTTTCTGGGCAAACGGGGCTGCGAGCCCAGCACGCCCGTCAAGTTCTCGCTCGGACTGCTTCAACTCGGCCTGGGATTCGCCGTCTTCTGGTACGGTGCCCGGACCTCGAACGAACGCGGTATGGTGCTCCTCTCATGGCTGTACCTCGGCTATCTCTTCCAGACCACAGGCGAGCTATGCATCTCCCCGGTCGGCCTTTCAATGATATCCAAGCTCTCGCCCGTCCATCTGGTCAGCACCGTCATGGGGACGTGGTTCCTGGCTACCGCATACTCGCAATACCTGGCGGCCATCATCTCCCAGTTCACGGGTGTCAAGAGCGAGGGAGAAGGCGGCGGGATGGTGGTCCCGCCGCCGACCGAGACGGTCCACCTGTACGGGAACGTCTTCGGCAAGATCGCCATCGCGGCCATCATCTCCGCAGTCATCTGTTTCGCCCTGGTGCCGCTGCTCAAACGCTGGATGCACCAGGACCACCAGCCGGAGACCGCGACTCATGCTTAGCGGTGTGTGCAGAGGGGCAGGGCACGGTCGGAGCCCTGCCGCTCCAGGCATCCACCATCCGGCCTCGTCGTCTTTCACGCGCGCACGAGGAGAGTCGATCGTGTTGGCAGCTTTCCTCATCCGGTCCCATTGCCGATCTGTGATGTTTGCTGCCCTGCTGGCGACCAGCCTTCTGGCCGCCACCAGCCAGGCCGAGGTGGTTCGACTCGAGATTCAGCAGCGCGAACCGTTTGCGGCCGAACACGCGTTCGGCGAGGCCGGTTCATACGAGAGGATCACCGGCAGCCTTCACCTGGCAGTTGACCCGGCGCACCCATCCAACGCGCGAATCGTTGACCTGAGACGCGCTCCGCGCAACTCGGCCGGACAAGTCGAGTTCCGGGCCGACTTCTTCCTGCTGGCGCCGGCGAACCCAGGCAAAGGGAACGGCTGCCTGCTCTACGACGTGAACAACCGTGGAAACAAGCTGATTCTTGCGGCGATCAACGAGGCGCGAAGCAACGACCCTCGCAGCCTGGCCGACGCGGGCAACGGCTTTCTCATGCGCCGCGGATACACGATCCTCTGGACCGGATGGAACGGCGACGTCCTGCCCGGCGACCACCGAATGACGATCGATCTGCCCGTGGCGACGGAGTCCGGCGCCACGATCACCGGTCGCATCTACTCGGAGATCTGCGTCTCGGAGAAGTGCTTCAGCGCCCCGCTGTGCGGCGGGAATACGAGCGTCTATCCTTCGGCGAGTCTCTCCAACGCCGACGCCCGGCTGACCGTGCGTCCGCGGCGCTCGCAGCCCGAAGTCGAGATTCCGCGCGATCAATGGGCCTTCGCCCGTTGGGAGAACGGCAAGGCCGTGCCCGATCCGGCCCATCTGCATATCAAGCAGGGTTTTGAGCCCGGTTACTTGTATGACCTTGTCTACGTCGGCAAAGACCCGCGGGTGAGCGGCCTGGGCGCGGCGTCGGTTCGCGATGCGGTCTCTTTCTTCAGATACGCCGCGAAAGACAGCAACGGCCGGCCCAATCCGTTGGCGGGCAGGCTCGACCGTGCCTGCGCCTTCGGCATCTCACAGTCGGCCCGGTTCCTGAATCACTTTCTCCAGGAGGATTTCAACGGCGATGAGGCCGGGCGGATGGTCTTCGACGCGGTGCTCGGGCACGTGGGTGGGACCGGCAAGGCCATCTTCAATGCCCGCTTCGCCCAGATCACCCGTCATGGCAGCCAGCACGAGGAGCACCTGTTCCCAACTGACGCGTTTCCCTTCGCCACGGTTCGTCAACGCGACCCGCTCACAGGGCAGGAGGGCGACTGGCTCGAACAACCGCGGCGATCGGGACACCTGCCGCGACTGTTCATCACCAGCACCTCGACCGAATACTGGGGACGCGGGGCATCGCTCCTGCACACCGACGTCGAGGGCAAATACGACGTGGAACTCGACCCAAACGTGCGGCTGTACCACATCGCCGGCGGGCATCACCTGTTCTTCCCGCCCGAAAACAAAGGCGCCTGGCGATACCCCGTGAACACGCTCGACTACCGACCGCTGCTGCGAGCACTGCTCGTGGCCCTGGACCGATGGGTGGCCGCCGGCGAGAGACCTCCGGAAAGCTGCTACCCGCGCATCGCCGACGGTACACTCATCGAGGCCCAAGCGTACTTCGCGGCCTTCCCGCGGATTCCCGGAGTGCTTCTCCCCGAATCCTGCTACGCACCGCTGCGGCTGGATCTCGGGCCGCGATGGCTGACCGACGGAATCGCTGACCGAGTGCCCCCGCTCGTGGGCCAGGCTTACCCCACGCTGGTCCCGGCCGTCGACGCCGACGGGAACGAGCGGGCCGGAATCCGCCTGCCTGATCTGGCCGTACCCCTGGCCACGTATGTGAGATGGAATCTTCGCCCGCCCGCCTGCGGCGCGGACCGCATGCTCACCCGGTGGGAAGGCTCGCAATGGCCGTTCCCTCGCACGCCCGAAGAAAGGCGGCAAGCCCGCGATCCGCGGCTTTCGATACTCGAACGCTACCCGACCCGCGACGTCTACCGGGCCGCTTCCAACGACGTGATCCACCAACTGCTGCGGAAAGGCCGTCTCCTGGAAGAGGATGTCCAGAAGCTGGAGGCAGCCGCCCGAGACCGAGCCTTCTGGTCTGCCCAATCCAGGCCGACCCGCCAGTAACCCGGTACCCGCAGAAAAGCTCGTGGGCAATACCGAATCGTCTATCTGACTGTCTGTCAACAACACGCGATCGCTCCATACCCGAGCGAACCGCGTCCTTGTCGCAATCAGCAAAGCGGTGGACAATAGCCGTTTCCCGGAGGCCACCGTGACGAGGATGCGACCGATGCCCCGCCGAAAGCTCCTGCTGCTTGGTTTCCTGGCTACCCTGCCCCTCAGCGCGATCGCCCGGTCGGGCGAGAGGGTGCTCTACGAGAAGGAATCCCCCTACACTCTCATCCTGGTCACCGAGGACGACCGCGGACTGCGCAGCCTGCTGTTCGAGCGGGGCGGGGCCCGGCAGAGTGTCGTCAAGGTCGGCGATCCTATCCACATCGAACTGCCCTACGCGAAGGCCATGCTCGTCGGGCTCGGTCTGGTGAAGCCGCCGAAGCGCGTGCTGGTCGTCGGGTTGGGCGGCGGCACCATTCCGGGCATCCTGCACAAACACTATCCGAAAGCGATGATTGACGTCGTTGATATCGACCCGGATGTCGTCAAGGTGGCCAAGGAGTTCTTCGGCTTTCGCGAGGATGCCACCATGCGCGTACACGTGGCCGACGGGCGCCGGTTCATCGAGCAGCGCGAGAAACCTTACGACATGATCTTCCTTGATGCCTACGGCGACGAGGAGATTCCCTATCACCTGGCCACGCAGCAGTTCCTCGAGGCCGTGCGCGGTGCCCTGAACCCAAACGGCGTCGTGGTCGCGAATCTCTGGAGCCGAGGCTTGAATCCGCTCTATGACTCCATGATCAGAACCTACCAGCGCGTGTTCGCCAGCGTCTGTCTGCTCGATGTACCAGGCACGGGCAACAGAATCGTCATTGCCCTGCCGCAGGAACAGCGAATCGAACGTCGAACGCTGGCGAGAAAGGCCAGGGTCGTATCAAGAAACCAGCGACTGAGGTTCGATCTGGGCGACTTGGTCAACCAAGGCTTCCAACGCGAGCTGGAAGTAGACTCAGCCGCCCCCGTTCTCAGGGACAGGACAACAACCACGGCCGCGGCTTCGCAGACTGTACCATAGAACCTGACGGCCAGAGACCTGTGCGGCCGGCGCGCATGTTTCCGGATTGCAGTGCGCTTGGGTTGCGGCCCGCAAGAAGGCGGTTCGCCTGAGGAGTATGTTTGCCCGTCGGCCAGGGGCCGTGGCGGTGCTCCGGGGAAGGAGATTTCCTGGGCTCCGGCAGATCCGCAACTGTGTCAGGCCCACGAACTGACCCGCTGAATCCGCTTGATCATGTCGTCCAACTCGCCCTGGTTGGCAAAGCCGATGGTGAACGCGTCGATGAACGGCTTGCTGAGAGCAAAACGCAGCGACTCGTTGATCTGGTCGCCCTTGAACGCCCCTTCGCCGACGATTTTCATCCCGTAGATGGCCTTGCCTCGCCGGTGGGCTGCCTCCAGGACCGCGGCCACCTTCAGCACCTCGTCCTGCTTCTCCACGTCCATCAAAACGGCGTACGGGTTGAACCGGGCGAGAATCACCTCGATCCAGGGTTCCTCGGAAGCGGCTTTGAGCGCCTCGATCGTGTGGCACGAGCACCCGACCGCCCGGATTTGACCCTTCTGTTTGGCTTCGCTGAGCACCTCCATGGCCGGCTTCATTTTCTCTCGCCACGCCGGGTCCGTCAGGCAATGCAGCAGACAGACGTCGATGTAATCGGTCTTGAGTTCCCTGCGGAACCGCTCGATGTCGGCGCGAATGTCCTGGGGCGGCNNAGGGATGTGACTTGTACGTATCCGCGGCATCCCACCAGCGGACGCCCTCGTCGAAGCCGTGCCGCAGCAGCTTGATCATGCCTTCGCTGCCCAGGGCTCGCTGAACGCTTCCGCCCTTCGAACCTGTTCCGATCGCAAGGCGCGATGCCTTGATCCCCGTCTTGCCCAGTACGACGGTGTCACGGGCGCTCAGGGCCCGCCGGATCACGGGCGCCGAGGTCGTCGTGGCCGTCTCGCCGAACACCTGGCCCGCGACAGCCGCTGCGGTCACCGCACCGAGTCCCAGGAATTCACGCCGGTTGATCGTTTTCATGTCTGCACCCTCGTGGTCACCACGCGCTATTCTATCCGACAGGACGCTTGATTCCACCAGGCGGCGGCGCGGCCTCAGGATCAGACAGGCTCGTCGTCAACGTCCTCCGCGTACACGGTCGGTTCGTCCGAATGCTCCTGCCTCCCTCCGGCGAAGCCGGCCTGTGCTTCCAGGCTTCGCCCCGAACCCGTCACCACCACCGATCCTTCCCCGAGAACCGCCTCCATCGCCCGGCAGAAGTCCGCTGTCGGCGTCACCCCCGTTCGCCCGTTGGCTCGCAGCGTCACCTTCAGGTTGCCGGTGGTCAGCATCTCGATCAGCACCGTCCGGTCACCCCGGAATCGATTGATCGTGTCGCGGATGCGCTTGAGCAGGCAGGCTTCCGCCCCGACGCAGTTGACCCTCAGCAGCACCGACGAACTCAGCCGCTCGTCGCCAAGTTCCATCGGAGTCACCTCCGTCGCCTTCAACGACGGCTCTTCCCGCCTGCGGTCCACGCGACCTTTGAAGAAAACCAGGGATTCCGGTACCAGTTGCGCCTGGTATTTCTCCAGGTCCTTCGAGAACACGACGACCTCAACCTGCCCCCACAGGTCCTCGAGCGTGATGATGGCCATCTTTGACCCGGCGTTACGGCCGCTCTTGGTCAGCACCGTGCGCATCCGGCTGATCAGTCCGCCGAGGATAACCTCCGCCCCGTCGTCGTACCGCTTGAGGTCGCTCGTCCGCGCGGTGGCGTACTTGAGCAGCGTTTGCTCGTGCGAGGTGAGCGGGTGCCGGGTCACGTAGAAGCCCAGTGTGGCCTTCTCGTGGGCCAGCATCTCAGCCTCGGTCCACTGGTCGCCCGGTATCCGCGGCTCGGCCCGCGGGGCGAGCCCCCCGGCCCCGCCGAACAGCGACAACTGGCCGCAGCGCCGGTCGGCCGCCGCCGAGGTCCCCGCCGCGATGGCGTCCTCAACCACCATCATCAGCCCCTTACGGGTCGCGCCCGTCGAATCGAACGCCCCGCACTTGATCAGCGCCTCGATCACCGCCCGGTTCACTGCCGACATGTCCACTCGCTCGCAGAAGTCGAAGATCGACTTGAAGGGCCCGCCCTCGCTCCGCGCCGCCCGGATCGCGCTCACCGCCTTCTCGCCCACGCCCTTGATCGCCTGCAGGCCGAACCGGATCTCGCCCCTGCCCCGCTCCGAGCGGATGACCGTGAAATCGTTGTCCGACTGGTTGATGTCCGGGGCGTCTACCCGGATGCCCATCCGCTTGCACTCCTCGATGTACTCGACCACTTTGTCGGTCGAGCCCATTTCGAGCGTCAGCAGCGCGGCCATGTACTCGGTCGGGTAGTACACCTTCATGTACGCCGTCTTGAACGCCACCAGGGCATAGCCCGTCGAGTGCGACTTGTTGAACGCGTAGCCGCCGAACCGCAGGATGTTATCGAAGATCTCCTCGGCCGTCGGGCGAGCGACCCCTTTCTCCGCGCAGCCCTTCACGAACGGCTCACGCATCGACTCGATCATCTGTGTCTTCTTCTTGCTGATCGCCTTGGCCAGCCGGAACGCCTGCTTCAGCTCGATCCCCCCGAGCCGGTTCACACGTCGCGAAACCTGCTCCTGGTACACCAGGATGCCGTAGGTCTCCTTCAGCACCTCGGTCATGATCGGGTGCGGCGTGGTCCACTGCTCGCCGTGCTTGCGCGAAACGTACGCGTCGATATGCACCATCGGACCGGGACGATACAGAGCGTTGGCCGCGATCAGGTCCTCGATGCGGTTCGGCTTCATCTTCATCACCACGTCCCGCATCCCGCCCGATTCGAACTGAAAGATGCCCTTGGTCTCGCCGCGGACAAAAAGCTGATAAACCTGCTGGTCGTCGAGTTCGATCTTGTCCAGGTCCAGATCGATCCCGTGCTGCTTCTTGACCAGTTGCCTCGCCCGCTCAAGAACGGTGAGTGTCTTGAGGCCGAGAAAATCCATCTTCAGCAGGCCGCACGCCTCGACGCTCGGCCCGTCAAACTGCGTGATGACCTGCTGGCTCCCCGGCGGTTGGTACAGCGGGATGAGGTGATCGAGCGGTTCATCCGAGATCACGACCCCGGCCGCGTGCACCCTCGTGTGCCGGGACAGCCCCTCCAGCCGCCGGGCTATGTCGATGACCTTGCCGACCTGCTCGTTCTCCCCGCACAGCCGCCGAAGGTCCGGCTCCTTCTCCATCGCCTTGTCGATGGTCATCTTCAGCTCTTCGGGGATCAGCTTGGTGATGGCGTTCGCCTCCTCGAAGCCCAACCCCAGCACCCGAGCCACGTCCTTCACCGCCGCCCGCGGCTGCAGCGTCCCGAAGGTGATGATCTGGGCCACCTGCCCGTACTTCTTGCGGACGTAGTCGATCACCTGCTCGCGCCCCTCCTGGCAGATGTCGATGTCGATGTCCGGCATTTCGTCGCGGTCCGGGTCCATGAACCGCTCGAAGTACAGCCCGTAGCGCAGCGGGTCCGGCCCCGAGAGCCCCAGGCAGTAACCCACCACCGTCGAGCAGCCACTGCCCCTCGCCCCCGCCGGAATCCCCTGCGACCGGGCATACCGCACAAAGTCCCAGACGATCAGAAAATAGCTGCAGAACCCCTTCGACGAGATCACCTCCAGCTCGTAGTCGATCCGCTCCCGGATCTCGTCGGTGATCTCGCCGTACTTGTTCCGCGCACCCTCGTACACCAGCTCGCGCAGGTACTCGCGGTCCGNNGCCGAATTCCAGCTCGACGTTGCACATCTCGGCGATGCGTTGTGTGTTCTCCAGGGCCTCGGGAACGTCCTTGAACGTCTCCCACATCTCCCCCGGCGACCGCAGATAAAACAGCTTCGAGGGAAGCCGCATCCGGTCATCATCCGTCAGCTTCTTGCCCGTGCTGATGCAGCAGAGCACCTCGTGGGCTTCGGCGTCCTCGGCCTCGAGGTAGTGTACGTCGTTGGTCGCCACCAGCCCCACACCGAGGCGCCGGGCCAGGTCGATCAGCGCGGGGTTGACCACCTTCTGCTCCTCCATGCCCTGGTCCTGGAGCTCAAGGAAAAACCCGTCCTCGCCTAGAATGTCGAGGTAGGTCCGCGTGATCTCCTCCGCCGCCCGCACGTCCCCGCGCAGCAGCGCCTGCGGCACCTCGCCGCCCAGGCACGCACTCATGCCGAGCAGGCCCTCGCCGTAGGCCCGCAACACCTCCTTGTCGATCCGCGGCCGGTAGTAGAAGCCCTCCCGGTAGGCGATCGATGCAAGCTTGAGCAGATGGTCGTAACCGGTTCGGTTCTTTGCAAGTAAAAGAAGGTGATAACTGGCTTCCTGGATTCCCCGCGATTCGCGCTCCCGCCGGTCGCCGGGGGCCATGTACATCTCGCACCCCAGGATCGGCTTGATCCCCGCCTTCGCCGCCGCCTGGTTGAACGGGACCACCCCGAACAGGTTCCCGTGGTCCGTCATCGCCACCGCCGACGACCCTTGGGCCTTGGTCTTCTCAACCAGATCCTTGATCCGCACCGCACCGTCCAGCAGGCTGAAGTGCGTGTGAACGTGCAAATGAGTAAACTTCCCCGGCGACATCCCTGCCACTCCTGCAAAAGCCCGCCTCGAACAGCCTGTGCCTGAGAGGCAACACCGCCAACCCGCAGGGCAGCGTCGAGGTCGCCAACGCGACCGAGACCTGCCGTATCACTCGGCGGGTGCCCCACCTGCTTCTTGCAGGTGGGGGAGCGACGATCTCGTTCTTCGACCCGCGCCGGGGACCGCTGGCNNCGGGGACCGCTGGCGGCTCGGCCCCCAATGCCTTCTCCCGCTGGACCGAAACACGGGCAGACAAGAAACCCATGCTACTGGCCACCCCATTCGTGCTGTTCTCTGCTGGACCGATCTTAAAGACCCCGATCACTCCCTGGCAAGCCTTTCCGTCCGTTCAGCAGCGGCGACCTGTGAGTTGTCATTCGTTCTCCAGCTCATCCCTGCATCCTGCGGGGACTCCAAGCCGGCCCCGATCTGAAATCTCAAATCTCAAATCCTTCCGTCCTCCGCACCCCGCTGACCCTGCAACCCCGGCCGCCCTTTTCTTCAATTCATCCTTCATCCTTCATCCCTCCGCCTTTTGCTGAACCCTGAACCCTGAATCGTCGCCCCCTTTTCGCTTGACGCCCCCGCCGTCCTGCCGCTATATAACATCATGGTCAACGATACCCGCAAAGCGGCCAAACCCATGCACCAGCCCGGATACCCCTGTTCCAAGATCGTCGGCGAGGGGATCACCTTCGACGACGTGCTGCTGGTCCCGGCACGGTCTTCCGTCATCCCCCGCGTGGTGGACGTCCGCAGCCGCCTGACCCGCAATATCCCCGTCAACCTCCCGCTGATCTCGGCCCCCATGGACACCGTTACTGAGTCCGCCCTGGCCATCGCCCTGGCCCAGGAAGGCGGGATCGGCATCATCCACAAGAACCTCTCCGCCGAGGCTCAGGCCCGCGAGGTCTACAAGGTCAAGCGCTCGGAATCGGGCGTCATCATCGACCCGATCACCCTCCGGCCCAACGACACCGTCGGCCGGGCCCGCGAGATCATGAATCTCCACAATGTCTCCGGTGTCCCGATTACGGACCACGCCAGCAAGGTCCGAGGCATCCTGACGCGCCGCGACCTCAAGTTCCTCCCGGCCGCCTCCAACGACATGGTCATCGATCAGGTCATGACCAAGACCAACCTTGTGACCGCCCCGCCGGACACCACCCTCGAGGACGCCGAGCGGATCCTGAACCGGCACAAGGTTGAGAAGCTGCTGCTGGTCCACAACGACGGGCGACTGGCCGGCCTGATTACCATCCGTGATATCAATCGCAGTCGGCTCTACCCGACCATCTGCAAGGACTCCCGAGGCCGGCTCCGCGTCGGCGCCGCCGTCGGCGTGCACGACTACGAGCGCATCGAGGCCCTGATCGCCAACGACGTCGATGTCATCGTCGTCGACACCGCCCACGGCCACAGCGACAATGTCATCGAAACCGTCCGCACCATCCGCAAGAAGCACAAGATCGACATCATCGCCGGCAACATCGCCACCGGCGAGGCCGCCCGAGACCTGATCGACGCCGGCGTCGACGCCGTCAAGGTCGGCATCGGCCCGGGATCCATCTGCACCACTCGCGTGGTCAGCGGCGTGGGTGTGCCGCAGGTCTCCGCCATCATGAACGTCGTCGCGGTCACCGAGCCGGCGGGTATACCGGTCATCGCCGACGGCGGCGTCCGATACTCCGGCGACATCACCAAGGCCATCGCCGCCGGCGCCAGTTCCGTCATGGTCGGTTCGCTGTTCGCCGGCCTCGATGAGTCCCCCGGCCAGATCGTTATCTGGAAGGGACGCCGCTTCAAGGAATACCGCGGAATGGGCTCGCTCGGCGCCATGGTCAGCGGCAGCGCTGATCGGTACGGACAGGGCGGCGAGGTCAAGGCCGACAAGCTGGTGCCCGAGGGCGTCGAAGGCCGCGTACCCTACCGAGGCCAACTCGCCGAATTCGTCTACCAACTGGTGGGCGGCCTGCGGGCCGGCATGGGCTACTGCGGTACCCCGACCATCGAGGAGCTTCGCTCCAAGGCTCGGTTCATCCGCATCTCGCCCGCCAGCGTGATCGAGAATCACCCCCACAACATCACCATTACCCGCGAGGCCCCCAACTACGCCATCGATTACCAAGTGGAGCAACCACTATGAAGACTTCTGCACGATTGATTGTGACCGCGCTGGCCATCGCTGCCGCATCCGTGGCCTGCAATCAGCCGCCGGCCGTCAACCCCTGGATCGACGATGTCATCAGCGAGGAAGCCCACACCACCCCCAGCCGCAACGGCTTCCTGGCCGCCGGGCGCGAGCCTGTTGCNNTATGGACGGCAGATTCGCCTGGACCTGGCAGGACTACCTCCACATGCCCTATGGCCTGGGTCGCTTCATCCTGAATACCTGCGCCGTGCCGGTCAGCGTCGTCGTGCATCCTCCCGGAATGCCGATGGTCAGCGACGGCGTCGTCGGCAAGAACCACGACGCCAAGCCCGGAAATGCCCCCAACCCGACCGCCACCCCCGCCGATTTCGGCTATGCGGCGCAGACCCAACCTGCCGCCGGCACCTGATCCGGGACGCGGCCAGGTTTGACCCCTGCCACGGGAATGATCTACAATGCCCCTTTCGGGACCGGTCCTCCAGGCTCAGAGAATGGCTGGGCCGTACGTTCCAGCGCCGGTTGAGGAGCTACTGATGAATCTCATCTTCGAACCCATCGCCTGGGTACCGGGTCCGATGGAAATTGTCATTATCGGCCTGGTGGCTCTGCTGATCTTCGGAAAGCGGATCCCTGACCTGGCCAAGTCCCTCGGCCGCAGCATCGTTGAGTTTAAGAAGGGCCTGCACGAATCAGACAGCGAGGACACCAAGGCCCTCGGCAACGACCAGGCTGATATCCTCCCCCCGCCCGAGAAGCGCAACAACCACACCGCCCACTGATCCCAGCGTTGCGTCCCGCAACGCCCGGGAATGGGGAATTGTGAATGTGGAATGGAGAATGAGCCGGCCGGCCAGGCTGTTCTTTCAACATCCTTCGTCATTCGCGATTCGGATTCCATTCGTCATTGATTGGTCATTGGGAGTTCGTCATTGGTCATTTCTCAGGCCGAAGACGCAGCCCGCGCCGGGCATGTTCGCGTCTCCTCACTCATCCTTCATCTCTCCTTGGCCTGAGCCCGTCGAAGGCCGCCTTCATCCTTCTCTTCCTACACGTCCAGCGCCTTATCCTCCACGCAGTGATCCGCGACCTCCACCCCGCTCGAAGTCAACCGAAACCATCGCCGGCGCCACGAGGTCATCCGGGCGTCCTCTTCCGTCTCGGCGACGATACGCTGGACATACCCCTTCTCGCACAGATACGCGAGGTCCTTCTTGAGCTGATCCCACTCGAGTTGTGGAAACACCGCCAGCAGCGTCCGCAGAACCTGGTCGCCCTGCAACGCCGCCGGATACAGCATCTTCAACGCCACCAGCACCTCGTTCCGCACCCGCTTGATCTGCCGCACACCCCCATTGCGCCCCATCACATCCTCCTCCGTTCAGCATCGTGAAATCCGCACGCCCCAATGCGCATTCCGTCAGATCGCAAATCCCAATGTGCAACTGGTCGAATCGCAGGTCCCCAATGTCCGACCCGTCAACTCGCAGATTCCCAATGTGCAACCCGTCGAATCGCAACTCCCCAATCTGAGATCTCAAATCTGAGATTTCAAATCTCCGATCATCCCACCTCCAAACCCTCAACTCCGCAGCGCGCGATCCGCCATCTGCAGTCGTCCTTCGTCATTCGGGTTTCTGGTTTCTCTCGTCATTCAGATTTCGTCATTCGGGCTTACTACGCCATAGCCTTGGCGAAGGCGGGTTACTGATTGGTCATTGGGACTTGGCCGTTGGTCATTCCAGCTCCCTCTGACTCATCCTTCATCCTTCCCTGGCCTGAGCCCGTCGAAGGCCGCCTTCAGCCCTTCCGCCCCCGTCAGCCTCCGCACCAGCTCCACCATCGCCGCCGTCGCCCGCCCGATCTCCGTCGCCAAACCGCGATCGCCGTCCAGTTCTGCCTGAATCCGCGTCACCAGTTCGGTCAGCCGTTCCAACCGCTGCCGCGCGAGCATCGACTCACGCAGCCATTCTTCTTTCGTCGTGAACTCGCGGTCGCATTCACCCATCCGCCTCACCAGGCTGTCCAGTGATGCTTCGATGATGTGAATGCGCCGCGAGATCTCCGAAGTCGTCGTCGCCTGCTGTTCGCGAATCGCTCGCAGGTACAGCGAGATCATCCCCAGCGGCACGCCGACCAGCGGCGACAGGACACCCACCAGCACCCCAACCTGCTCCCATCCCATCGCAAGCCTTCCCCCTCCAGCGCCTGTCGCAGCAAGCCTGACGCCATGATCCACTCATTCAGCAGCCGCAGGACCTGGTTCACCGTATCCGCCCGAATGAGCCCATCCGCAAGTTCCCGCCGGAACGCCTCCATTTCCGGTGCCTGCCGAACCGAAACGGCTTGTGTCGTTCGCGGTTCGCTCGCCAGAACCGCGTCAATCGCATCACCCCCGCCGCCTCGTGGATTCACCTGCTCCAGCGTCGATATCAGGTCGTCCAGCACCCTTGTCGCATCACCCGCCGTCATGGTC